>Ga0247729_10000026_pt1 | contig 77074 bp, 65 predicted proteins | sample UWRJL133311R2_FD_180958 | JGI IMG/M metagenome (GOLD analysis project Ga0247729, IMG submission 180958) | Plant litter microbial communities from Arlington Agricultural Research Station in Wisconsin, United States - UWRJ-L133-311R-2 | ecosystem: Environmental > Terrestrial > Plant litter >... | reverse complement strand
TTCTACATGGTCGGCGGCATCGAAGAAGCGATCGAGAAAGCCAAGAAACTGTAATCCCAGCGCCCGGCAACGGGCGCTAATCAGGTCGAGGCAAGCAAATGGCTATAACAGTCCATTGCGATATCGTCAGCGCGGAAGGAGAGATTTTCTCCGGTCTGGTCGAGATGGTGATTGCGCACGGTAACCTGGGTGATATCGGTATCGCTCCAGGCCACGCGCCGCTGATCACTGATCTGAAACCAGGTCCGATCCGCTTGATCAAGCAGGGCGGAGCAGCCGAGGTGTTCTACATCTCCGGTGGTTTCCTCGAGGTTCAACCGAACATGGTCAAGGTGCTTGCCGACACTGTGCAACGTGCTGATGACCTGGACGAAGCCTCTGCTCAGGCAGCCGTCAAGGCAGCCGAGAAGGCCCTGAACGAAAAAGGCGCGGATTTCGATTACGGATCTGCAACTGCTCGTCTGGCCGAGGCCGCAGCTCAGCTGCGTACCGTTCAGCAAATTCGCAAGAAGTACGGCGGTTAATCCGTCGTCACTTTTCTGCGCGATTGAGTAAAAGGGTAGCCTCGGCTACCCTTTTTCTTTTTTCACGATCAGCCGACGCTTGATGTAAGCGACTTGGCGCGCTCAGTTGGAACTCCTCATGTCTCTCGATATCGTTATTCTCGCGGCCGGCCAAGGCACTCGCATGCGCTCGGCACTTCCTAAAGTCTTGCACCCTGTTGCCGGTGATTCGATGCTTGGGCATGTTATCCACAGCGCCCGTAAGCTTTCCCCTCAAAGGATCCATGTCGTGATTGGCCATGGGGCAGACGTTGTCCAAGAGCGGCTGGCGGCTGATGATCTGAATTTCGTGATGCAGGATAAACAGCTGGGGACTGGCCATGCCGTCGCCCAAGCGCTGCCTGAATTGACCGCTGATACCGTGCTGATTCTCTATGGCGATGTTCCACTCATTGAAGTAGAAACCCTGCAGCGCCTGCTCAAGAAAGTGAACGCTGAACAATTGGGCCTTTTGACCGTCAACCTCGTCGATCCAACCGGTTACGGCCGCATCGTGCGCGATGAGGACAACCGGGTTTGTGCAATCGTTGAGCACAAAGACGCAACTGACGCTCAGAAAGCCATTACTGAGGGCAACACCGGTATTCTGGCGGTACCTGGCAAGCGCCTCGCTGACTGGCTGGGACGGCTGTCGAACAACAACGCCCAAGGCGAGTATTACCTCACTGACGTGATCGCCATGGCAGTCAATGATGGACTGGTGGTTGCCACCGAGCAGCCCCACGATCCCATGGAAGTCCAGGGCGCCAATGATCGCAAGCAGCTGGCCGAGCTGGAGCGCCATTACCAGCAGCGCGAAGCTCGCCGACTGATGGCGCTGGGCGTGACGTTACGCGATCCGGCACGTTTCGATGTGCGTGGCGATGTAACCGTGGGTCGCGATGTGCTCATCGATATCAACGTCATTCTGGAAGGCCGTGTGGTCATCGAAGATGACGTGGTCATTGGTCCGAACTGCGTGATCAAAGACAGCACCCTACGCAAAGGCGTTGTCATCAAGGCTAACAGTCATCTGGATGGCGCAATCATGGGCGAGGGCAGTGATGCGGGCCCGTTCGCTCGCTTGCGGCCCGGCAGCGTGCTTGAAGCCAAGGCCCATGTGGGTAACTTTGTTGAACTGAAAAACGCCCATCTGGGTGAAGGCGTCAAGGCAGGTCATCTCACGTATCTGGGCGACACCGTGATCGGCGCCCGCACTAACATCGGTGCCGGGACCATCACGGTCAACTACGACGGCGCCAACAAACACAAAACGCAGATTGGTGAAGACGTATTCATCGGCTCCAACAATTCACTGATTGCACCCGTCACCATCGGCGATGGCTCCAACACCGCCGCGGGTTCGACCATCACTCAGGATGTGGATAAGTCCCAGCTTGCCGTGGGTCGCGCCCGTCAGCGCAACATCGACGGCTGGAAGCGTCCGGTAAAGACCAAGAAGGACTGAGGTTATCCACAGACCTATGTAGGAGCTGCCGAAGGCTGCGAACGGCGATGTACCTGACGCACTGCCTTCGCAGCCTTCGGCAGCTCCTACAGTCAATGACTCATAAATTTGCCCTTGACCAATCCCCTTCAATAGGTTTTGATTGCCTTCGTTATCTTTCGAAACGAAATCAAATACCCTCATGTCGAAACGTAATACTCCTCAAAGAAGACATAACATCCTCGCCTTGCTTAATGAACAGGGCGAAGTGAGTGTGGATGAGCTGGCTAAGCGTTTCGAAACTTCTGAGGTTACGGTTCGCAAGGATCTGGCCGCATTGGAAAGCAACGGCCTGCTGCTGCGTCGCTATGGCGGAGCGATTACCTTGCCACAGGAGCTGATCGGCGAAACCGCACAGCCGGTTTCCAAGTACAAACAGGCAATAGCCCGTGCCGCCGTACTGAGAATCCGCGAACACGCTCGAATCATTGTCGACAGTGGCAGCACCACCGCCGCCCTGATTCCTGAGTTGGGCAAGCAGCCTGGTCTTGTGGTGATGACCAACTCGTTGCATGTCGCCAGCGCCCTGAGTGAGCTGGAACATGAGCCAGTATTGTTGATGACCGGCGGCACCTGGGACCCGCATTCCGAGTCGTTTCAAGGCCAGGTCGCTGAACAGGTCCTGCGCTCTTACGATTTCGATCAGCTGTTCATTGGCGCCGACGGTATCGATCTGGTACGCGGCACCACGACATTCAACGAGCTGCTGGGCCTTAGTCGAGTCATGGCCGAAGTCGCCCGGGAAGTGGTGGTGATGGTCGAAGCAGACAAAGTTGGACGCAAGATCCCCAATCTGGAGTTGCCCTGGAGCAGCATCCATACCCTGATTACTGATGATCGCCTGCCCCTTGAGGCGCGCGAACAGATACAAGCCCGCGGCATAAACCTGATTTGCGCCGCTGTCAGCTAGGAGAAAAGTTATGTGTGGAATCGTCGGCGCCGTTGCTGAACGCAACATTACCGCCATTTTGCTCGAAGGCCTCAAGCGCCTGGAATACCGTGGCTACGACAGCGCGGGTGTCGCGCTCTTCAGTAACGCAGGCGTGCTTGAGCGTCGTCGTCGTTCCGGTAAGGTCAGCGAGCTTGAGCAAGCGTTGGCTGGCGAACCTCTGATGGGCCGTCTTGGTATTGCACACACCCGCTGGGCGACTCACGGCGCACCTTGCGAACGCAATGCTCACCCACATTTTTCCGGCGACGAGCTGGCTGTGGTCCACAACGGCATCATCGAAAACCACGAACCCTTGCGCGAGCGCCTCAAAGGTCTGGGCTACGTCTTTGCGTCAGATACAGACACCGAAGTCATCGTCCACCTGCTGCACCACAAACTCCAAGACACGCCGGACCTGACTGTGGCGCTTAAAGCAGCGGTTAAGGAGCTGCATGGCGCCTATGGCCTGGCCGTGATCAGCGCGAAACAGCCTGATCGTTTGCTGGCTGCGCGCAGTGGCAGCCCCCTGGTGGTCGGCCTCGGTCTTGGGGAAAACTTCCTCGCATCCGATCAAATGGCCCTGCGCCAGGTCACCGACCGCTTCATGTACCTGGAAGAAGGCGATATCGCCGAGATCCGCCGTGAAAGCGTGCAGATCTGGTCCGTGGATGGCCTGCCGGTCGAACGAGAAGTCGTGCAATATCGCGAAGGCGCCGAAGCGGCTGACAAAGGTGAGTTCCGCCACTTCATGCTCAAGGAAATCCACGAGCAGCCAAAAGTCGTGCAGCGCACGCTGGAAGGTCGGCTGGGGCAGCAGCAGGTTCTGGTTCAGGCATTTGGTCCGCAAGCGGCAGAGTTGTTCGCCAAAGTACGCAACGTACAGATCGTCGCCTGTGGCACCAGCTATCACGCAGGGATGGTGGCCCGTTACTGGCTCGAAGGTCTGGCCGGTATTCCGTGTCAGGTGGAAGTGGCGAGCGAGTTCCGCTACCGCAAGGTAGTGGTTCAGCCGGACACCCTGTTCGTGTCGATTTCCCAATCCGGTGAAACTGCCGATACCCTTGCCGCGCTACGTAATGCCAAGGAGCTGGGCTTCCTGGCCAGCCTTGCCATCTGCAACGTGAGCATCAGTTCGCTGGTGCGCGAGTCGGATCTGACGCTACTGACTCAAGCCGGTCCGGAAATCGGCGTCGCGTCCACCAAAGCCTTTACCACGCAGTTGGTAGGCCTCTTATTGCTGACGCTGTCCTTGGGCCAGGTCAAAGGCACCTTGGGTGAAGGCGTTGAGGCTGAACTGGTTGAAGAGCTGCGCCGCCTGCCGACCCGTCTGGGTGAAGCCCTGGCGATGGATGGCACCATCGAGAAAGTCGCCGAGCTGTTCGCCGAGAAGAACCACACTCTGTTCCTGGGCCGCGGCGCACAATTCCCGGTGGCCATGGAAGGCGCACTCAAGCTCAAGGAAATCTCTTACATCCACGCCGAGGCCTACCCGGCCGGCGAGCTCAAGCATGGCCCTCTGGCGTTGGTCGACAGCGACATGCCGGTGGTTACCGTAGCGCCGAATAACGAACTGCTGGAAAAGCTCAAATCCAATCTGCAGGAAGTCCGCGCCCGTGGTGGCGAGCTGATCGTGTTTGCTGACGAACAAGCGGGCATGAGCAACGGTGAAGGCACCCACGTCATCGCCATCCCGCACATCATCGATGCGCTGGCACCGATCCTCTACACAATCCCGCTACAGCTGCTCTCGTATTACGTCGCTGTATTGAAAGGCACGGACGTCGATCAGCCGCGTAACCTGGCGAAGTCAGTGACGGTGGAATAGTTATCCACAACCGATCCTGTAGATAAAACAAACCCCTCAATCCGAGGGGTTTGTTTTTAGCGCTTCGAAGTTATCCACAACCTCAATGCATCTTGCTGTGATCATGCATTGCGCCGTGGTCGGGTGCCGTCAACGCGCGGGCGGTGGCTTGGACTTCAAGCGTTTGTTTAGTGCCAGCCGCGTCTTCAACAGTCAGCGAGATCGGCACTTGATCGCCTTCTTTCACCTGGCTCACCAAGTCAATCAGCATCACGTGGTAGCTATTGGAGTCCATTGCCACTGGCTTGCCTGCGGGCAATTCAACGGCGGCGACTTCTTTCATGCTCATGACATCGTTGGTCATGGAGGACTGGTGAATCTGTACTGTTTTCGCCGCTGGCGATTGAGCGCCAATGAGCTTGCTGTCGGTGCTGGCGGTGACGGTCATGAAGGCGCCGGTGGACGGCTGGCCTGGCACGGTTGCCCGAACCCAGGCATCGGTGATCACTGTTTGCGCAGAGGCCTGAGCGGCAACGCACAGCGCAGAAGCAGCCAACAGGGCTTTGAGAGGTCGAGTGAAAGTGGATTGGGTAAATTTCATCAGCAGACTTCCATGACGGTGAGCAGATCTTCTGTGCACTGTTGGGCCGAAAGGGAGTGCGACAAGCCCAGGCGCAGTACGCCACGGGTGTCGTAAACGTAACTCGTCGCGGTGTGGGACATGGTGTAAGTGTCGCCTGTGGGTATCTTCTCGTAGAACACCCCGAATTCCTTCGCTGTCGCTGCGGTTTCTTCAAGGGTGCCGGACAACGCCACAAACGAGGGATCGAAGGCTTTGACGTAGGCGTCGATAATCTCGGGTTTGTCCCGTTCAGGGTCGATGGTGATGAAAATGACCTGAAAGATATCGCCATCTTTGCCCAGCAGCTTCTTGATCTGCGCGGCACGGGCGAGGGCGGTGGGGCAGACGGCCGGGCATTGGGTGAAGCCGAAAAATATCATGGGCATGTAGCCCCTGAAGCTCGACAGGGTTTTTACGTTGCCTTGCGGGTCCTTGAGCTTGAAGGTTCTGCCCAGGATTTTGTTGCTCAGGTCTTTGCCGTATTTGAACGACAGCGCGCTGGAACTATCACAACCCGCGATCAAACCCAGGCTCAGCAGGCTGAGTCCGCCGATGACCTGGCGACGTGTCAGTAGCTCATTCATGTAATACCTCTACCGGCAAACAGCCGGGCGAAATGAGGCGGCAATCTAACATTTCGTAGCAGGGCAAAAATAGAAATCTGTAAGGGGAAGTAAAATAGCGGCCTCTATCGCAGAGGCGCAAGGTGGCGTGAATTTGCTACGCGCGCAAAAAAGCCCGCACTGTCGAGCCAGGCGGGCCTTGTGGAGGGAGAGCGGGGGTTAACGTATGGACTGCTTCAGCAGCTCGGGCAGGACGAAATTCTTCACGATATACACCGAGCCTTTCTCGCTCAGGTGCCCGGAGTCGAATTGCAGCAGCGAGTTGTCTTCCTGCAAACGCACCAGGCAGGAATTGTCCACGCAGAGCTTGTCGATCAAGGAGATGAAGTCCACAGCGTGTGGATCGATCTGGCGTTGAGTGGCGCGGTCGGCGGCCATGATGCTCTGGTCGAGTGCCGGGTCGGTGATGTGGGTTTCTGTCTGGCCCCAATGTCGATTCGCGATGACAAAGGGCAGTGACGGGTTCCATTGCGGCAACGGCCCAAGCAGGACGATGTGTTTAACGCCGTAGCTCTTGAGGCGTGCGGCAATTTCGCTCCATTGGGTTTTGTCGTGCTGATCCTTCTGGGCGATGATCACCACGTCCGGGCGCAATCTCTGGATGTTTTCCAGCGCCGTTCGATTGGAATAGTTGCAGCTGCGCACCGGGATGCTGTCGCGGCCAGTGCCTTGGGTCAGACTGGGCTTGCAACCCGCTGACGCCACTTGATAGAACGGCGTGTCCGCTGCCAGCTGCGTTCGCAGCCCCAGCGACAGGGCCTGGGCATGCGAGTCACCCCAGAGAAATACGCCACCGTGCCCGCGTTGCTGGGTGCAGGATGGGTCGATGGCGGATTGATTGCGATCAGCGAACGCGGAATACGCATCGCACTTGAGCCAGTAAAGCTCGTACATATTTTTGTAGCGATTGGCGTAGTCCTGAACAAAAAGGGCCTTGTCCGACACGCTGGCCGCACGCAGTGGTGATACCGCTCCCTCGGTCGCACTGACGGCCCCGGCAGCCACGAACACCATGCTGATCAAGCCGCTGACTGTTGCGAATTTCCAGCGGCGCTTGGGTACAGACTTGGCCGGCGCTTTTTCAATCCATTGATAAGACGCCAGTCCCAGCGCGAACGCGCAGCCAATGCCTATGACCGCATTGACGGCATCGCCCAGATACCCGACATAACTCATCAATACCACCACCGGCCAATGCCAGAGGTACAGCGAGTAGGACAGCTTGCCGGTCCATTGTGAGAAAGGGTTGCTGGTCATGAATGAATCCTGGCGGGCGGCCATGATCACCGCCAGGGTGCCAAGCACGGGCAATAACGCCAGATAACCCGGCCAGACGTCTTTTTCCGATAGCACTACGAAGCTCGTCAGCATCAGGCCCAGCCCCACCGCCTCCAGCGCTCGCTGATGCCTGCCGCGCAGCTTGATGGGAAACACACAGGCTACACCGCCCACCAGCAATTCCCAGGCTCGGGTTGGCAACAGATAAAACGCCGGCTCAGGCCACCTGAACGAGGCGAATACGCAAAGGCCGAAGCCCGCCACGCAGGCTGCCAGAATAAGCCAGCGCAGATTGCGCACGGCGATCACCCGGCTCAGTGCCAGCAGCACCAGTGGATAAATCATGTAGAACTGCCATTCCACTGACAGCGACCAGGTGTGCAGCAACCATTTCTCATGGGCGCTAGCCGTGAAGTAACCAGCCTCGAACCAGTAGACGAAGTTGGACACAAAACCCAGGCTGCCAGCGATGTGCTTGCCAAGGGCGCTGTAGTCCGGCGGCAATAGATAGAACCAGCCCAACAGCAGCAGTACGAAACACAGCACCGCCAGTGCCGGAATAATGCGTCTGGCGCGGGATTTGTAAAACGCAAGCAGGCTGAAATTCCCGGCGCTGAGGCTGCGCAGGATGATCCCGGTGATCAGGTATCCCGAGATCACGAAGAAAATATCCACCCCGGCAAAGCCGCCGGGTAACCAACCGGGATTGAAGTGGAACAGCAGCACGGCAATCACCGCGATGGCGCGCAGTCCATTGATGTCTTTTCTGAAGTCCATGGGCGTGTCTTCGTGGCGGGGAATCGGCAGCGCCGAGGGCGCACAGTCAAGCGCAGTGCTTAGTAGGAAGCGGCCGGAGGCGCCAGTTGAAATGCCTGGGGTCGAGCTGTCTTGCGGCTGTCCAGCAGCTTGCCGGACAACACATGACCGATCCCCAGGCCCAGAAACAGATTGGCGATGGTCACTTCGAACATGTCAGTGGTCCAGCTGATCAGGCAGCAGCAGAACGTAATCGCCAGCAGGGCACGACCAATACGGCTGTCGTGATTGCTCAGGGCGAAAAACATCGGGATCTGAAGGGCATACAACAGTGGGCCAAACACCCCGAAAATTGCCCACAGATACATGGCGCTGCTATCGGCGCCGGTGAGCATCTCTGCCCCCGGTACAGGAAACATCGACGCCGGACTGCCGAACAGACCAAAGCCCGCCCCGGTGTAACCCCAGCCAAGATCCTCGATAATCACCACCAGATTCGGCCAGGTGTTGATCAGCCGGTCATACAGCGAGGACAGCGCGTCGCTGCTGCTGCTGACAGTGCGAACATCAAAGTCATACAGCAGCCCCACTACCGGCAGGGTCAGGCCGCCAATCACGGCGATCACGCAGATAATGCGCGATGTCCAGCGCAGATTGCTGAACAGCAACAGGCCCATGGTGACCACAAAGGCTGCGGCGGGCGCTTTACTGGTGGTCAGAACAATGCCGTAGAGTGCCGCAACGCTCAACGCCAGCAGCACCAACCGGGAGCGGATGAACATCGCCATATAGAGGGTGTAGATCGCGATAAGGATCGACAGAACATTGGACACCCGGGCGAAACCTGCGATGCGGTCTTCGGAACCGGCACTCCAGGCGGTGTTGGCGCTCAGTTCGACTTCGCCAACGGTGTAGGCATAGCCTTTCCAGGGCACGGTGGTGACTTTGTCCAGCGCAACGCCGACCAGCGACGCCAGCAGACACAGGCCGATCACCCACAGAAACAGGCGGCGCTGGTGGATCAAATGCTCACTGCACGTCATACCGAAGAGCAACGGGCTGATGCCGAACAACCCGAATGCAACGTTGTTCAGCGACGCGCCATGGAGCATCGCCAGTACCGACGAGATCATCAACAGTAGCAAGCTCAGCCACAGCACCCGGCCGGCCTTGTAGTCCCGTAGTTCCAGGGCAAACATCACCAGGCACGCGACCTTGGGCACGTACAACAGCGGCGCCACGCCGGCTTTATCGAAGTAAAAACGCAGCGCGCCGGAAAAGGTTTCGACAAGAATCAGGCTAATGGCAATCCATACCACCATCGTCGATTTGTTGAAGGACATGATCGACGTCTTCGCGCCGCTATCGTTCGCAGAGTTCAACATCATGTTTTTCTGCCTTTGGGGTGTTGGGAAGGTGAGTCGCGGGTGACTGTAGGAGCGCGCTTGCCCGCGATAGCGTCCGTTCAGATAACGGATTTTTGAATTAGGAACCGAATCGCGGGTAAGCGCGCTCCTACAGGGCAGTGAGGACCGCAGCCACGCTACCGCCCATCAACCATGTAGATGGCCAACGCGAGTGGAAAACAGAGAGGGTGTATCAGAAGTGACAGTGGCTATATCAGCCTGAGTTAACGAAGCTGTCAATCAATTCGTCAAATTTAGTGCGGCATCTGATCGGGGTTAATTCGATCTGTCTGCAACTTATTGAATTTGATGATGATTAAAAATTGACGCTAAAAATTAAACAGGAGGTGATCGGGCGATCACCTCCTGTTCCGTGCCACTCAGGACGGGTATTTACGCTTCTCAGGTGCAGGCGGGAAGTACTGGTACAGCCAGGTTTCACTCAGGGTGCGATCCTGGGTGCGGATGAACATGCGCATTTCAACCGGCTCAACCGAGTCGCTGTCTGGCAGCCAATCGAAAATGATCCGATAGCCTTTGATGTCCGGCAGCACGAGGATGTTGAATTCCTGCAGCTTGCCGTGGGACACGGTCACCACAGGTTCGATAGCCGTACCTTGCGGGAGGTTGTCCAGACCGCCGCCGTTGAAGTCCACGGCAAAACGGCGGGCCCAGAACTTCGGATAGTGCTCACCGGGTGCCCAGCCCTCTGTGAAGCCTCCCATACCAGAGCGAGTGGCGTGCACTTGAGCCAGCGGGGTCCGCACAGGCGGTAGCGGTGCCCAATAGAGCTTGTAACCGTAGTTGGCTGATTCCCCGGCCTTGATCTTGTCCTTCGGCGTCCAGAACACCACGATGTTGTCCATGGTTTCGCCGGTGGTAACGATCTCCACCAGGTTGACCGCGCCTTCACCCCAGGCCGTGGTCGGTTCTACCCACAGGCTTGGACGACGGTGATACCAGTCCACCGTGTCCTGATAACTGGCGAACTCGTGATCGGTCTGCACCAGACCGAAACCTTTCGGGTCTTTATCGGCGAAGGCGTTGAATTGCAGGCTAGGGGGGTTGTTCAACGGCCGGCAGATCCACTCGCCATTACCACGCCACATGGCCAGACGATCCGAGTCGTGGATTTGCGGGTGAATGGTGTCGCACATCCGACGTTCGTGAGTGCCGCAGCTGAACATGCTGGTCATCGGCGAGATGCCCATCTGATCGATGTCGGTACGGGCGTTGATGTTTGCATCAATGTCCATGACCACTTGCCCTGACTGGCAATCGATGTCGAATCGATAGGCACCGGTGCAGCTTGGGGAATCCAGCAGCGCGTAGACCACGAAGCGGGTGGCATTCTTGTCCGGAGTTTCGAACCAGAACTTGGTGAAGTCGGGGAATTCTTCCTGACGCTTGGCGTAGGTATCGATGGCCAGGCCGCGTGCCGACAGACCGTATTGCTTGTTGCTGTCTACCGCGCGGAAATAGCTGGCGCCGAGGAACGACACGACGTCGTTGATAGCAATTTCGGGAGCCTTGAACAGCTTGAAGCCGGCGAAACCCAGGTCGCCTTTGACCAGGGATTTATCGATGCCGCTGGATTCGTAGTTGAACAGCTCGTGGCGGAAGTGGACTTCTCGCGACTCTTTGGTCTTGGGATCAACGCTGTACATCCGCACTGGCGTCTTGAAGCCCATGCCGACGTGGAAAAAGTGCACGTCCAGTTGGCCATGAAGCTCATTCCACAAGGAGTGCCCGGCGTCGTATCTGATCGCATTGAACTGCTGTGGCGTCATGTTGGCCAGGACGGGAGGCAATACCTGCTTGGTGCTGACGTAACCCCGGCCGGCCAATTGCTTGGCGTGGGCCTTGAGTGCGTCGAAGTCAAAGTGTTCGATCTCGCCATCAGCCGTGGCGGCCATAGCGCGTGCAGCAAAAAGCCCCGAGGCAGGCACGCTGCTATAAGCCGCCAACGCCATGGATGCTTTCAAAAGAGTCCTGCGATTCATAAGGTGAAGCCTCTAACGAGTACTGTGCGTCCTGCACACGAAATTGCGCGCTACGACTCCTTGCTGAACGCCAAACTACCCATAACAGATAACAAACACAGCATCTGGTTCGAAAAAAACATAAATAATTACGATTTAGATGTGTGGGAATTGTCGCTGGAATGTGCAGGATCCTGTGGGAGCGGTGCTTGCCCGCGATAAGGTTTAGGCGATCTGAAGTGAACAGCATGCAGCCTTATCGCGGGCAAGCAACGCTCCCACAGGTATTGTGTTGTTTGTACCAATCAAGTCTGGGTAGGCAACCCAATCACGCTCATCGCCGCCTGGCGCAGGGCTTCGGAGCGGGTCGGGTGGGCGTGGCTGATCAGGCCGATGTCTTCGGACGAAGCCGCAAACTCCATGGCTACGCAGAACTCGGCGATCATTTCACTGACGCTTGGCCCCACCAGATGCACCCCGAGGATTTCGTCGGTGCGTTCGTCAGCCAGTACCTTGGCAAAGCCGTCAGTCTCGTGGTTGACCTTGGAACGGCTGTTGGCGCTGAACGGGAATTTACCGATCTTGTAAGCGCGGCCCTCGGCCTTGAGCTGCTCCTCGGTCTTGCCCACGCTGGCCAGCTCCGGGCGGGTGTAGATCACGTTGGGGATCAGGTTGTAATTCACCTCTCCGGCTTTGCCAACGATGCGCTCAAGGCACACGCTCGCCTCGTCTTCAGCCTTGTGCGCCAGCATCGGACCGGAAGTGACATCGCCAATCACCCAGACGTTTTCAGCCGCGGTGCGGTGGCCCTTATTCTCCAGCATGCCGCGCTTGTCCACTTCCAGGCCCACTGTCTCCAGCCCCAGACCTTTGGTGTAAGGGCGGCGGCCGATGGAGACCAGCACGTAATCGGCTTCGATCAGCTCGGCTTCGCCACCGGCGGCGGGTTCGACGCTGAGGTTTACACCTTGATCAGATGAGGTGGCTGTGGTGACTTTCGAACTGAGCTTGAAGTTGATGCCCTGACGCGTCAGCGAACGCTGCAAGGTCTTGCCGGTTTCCAGGTCAGTGCCGTGCGCGACGTGATCGAGATACTCCACCACCGTCACTTTTGCCCCCAGACGCCGCCAGACTGAACCGAGTTCGAGGCCGATGACGCCCGCACCGATCACCACCAGATGCTTGGGCACTTCTGGCAGCGACAGGGCGCCAGTGGAATCCAGGATGCGCTTGTTATCGATCTCGACGCCGGGCAATGGGGTCGGCTCGGAACCGGTGGCGATGATGATGTCTTTGGCTTGAAGCTCGGTCTCAATGCCCTGGGCATCGGTCACGATCACTTTGCCTGGGCCGGCAATACGGCCCCAGCCCTTGATCCATTGCGCCTTGTATTTGCGAAACAGAAATTCGATGCCTTTGGTCAGGGCCGTAACGCTCTCGTCTTTCTGCTTCATCATCTGCGCGAGATTGAGGGTGGGAGTGACTTCGATCCCAAGCTTGGCGAACTCTTCCCCCACGGCCGATTCGTACAGCTCGGAGGCGTGCAGCAAGGCCTTGGACGGAATGCAGCCCACATTCAGGCAAGTGCCGCCCAATGTTTCACGGCCTTCGATACAGGCCACGCTCAAACCCAACTGCCCGGCACGAATGGCGGCGTTATAACCCCCCGGACCCCCACCGATAATCACAACGTCATAACTGCTCATGGCTGTTTTTGCTCCTGAGTCGACACGTAGAGAAGTGCAGCCCAGAGAATAGTGGGCGATTGAATTATGGTTGTAATATTTGCAGCTGCAAGCTGCAAGCTGTAGGAGCGCGCTTGCCCGCGATGCAGGCGCTGCGGTGTATCAGACGAACTGTGATCGTTCATCGCGGGCAAGCGCGCTCCTACAGGAGGAGTGCTACTGCTTCAAGTCCACCAATACCGCACAAGATGAAAGAAGATCGGCGCGGCGAAGCACACTGAATCCAGCCGATCGAGCATGCCGCCGTGGCCTTCGATCATGTGCCCCCAGTCCTTGACGCCCCGGTCGCGCTTGATCGCCGACATGACGATGCCGCCCGCGAAGCCCAGCAAGTTGATCAGCAAGGCAATCAGGATCGACTGCCATGGGTTGAACGGCGTGATCCACCACAGCGCGCCGCCGATGAGGGAAGCCAGGGCGATACCGCCGACGAAGCCCTCAACGGTTTTGGACGGCGACAGATTGGGAGCGATCTTGTGTTTGCCGAACAGCTTGCCGCACACGTACTGCAATACGTCGGAGAGCTGCACCACGATCACCAGGTAGGCGATCAACAACAGATTGCGGCCCTCATAGCCGGCAATGTCCAGGGTCAGTAACGCGGGTACGTAAGACACGCAGAACACCGCGATCATCAGCCCCCATTGCACCTTGGAAGCGCGCTCCAGGAAGTGTTTGCTGTCGCCGCCCAGGGAAGCCAGGATCGGCAATAACAAGAACACATAGACCGGAATGAAGATCGAGAACAGCCCGTACCAATCCATGGCGATCAGCAGATATTGCAGCGGCAACGCCACGTAGAACGCCGCCACCAGCGCCGGATAATCGCTTTTGCGGGTTGGTGTCAGAGTCAGGAATTCCCGCAGGGCGTAGAACGACACCGCGTAGAACAGCAGGATCACGGCGGTGTAGCCCAATGCGAAGGCGATGCCGATGACGATCACCATCACCCACCACGCATTGATCCGCGCGTTGAGGTTGTCGATCACCGAGTTAGGGCCGCCAGCCTTGCGCTTGAGGATGTAGCCGATCAGCGAGGCCAGCAGCAGAATCGCGCCAATACCCATGAACAACATTTGCGTCTGCTTATCCATCAAAGCTGCTCCGGTGCCAGGGCCAGCAGCGCTTCTCGGCTGCGCGACAAAAACTGTTCTTTGCTTTCTTCACTGTCCAGCTGCAACGGTGCGCCGAAGCTGATTGTGCATAACAACGGCAGCGGCAATATACGGCCCTTTGGCATGACCCGATTCAGGTTGGCTATCCACACCGGCACCAGTTCAGCCTGTGGGTAACTTTTGGCCAAGTGATACAGCCCGCTCTTGAAGGGCAGAAGGCCCTCTTCAAGGTTGCGCGTGCCCTCCGGGAAAATGATCAGCGAGTCGCCCTTTTCCAACGCATCGAGCATCGGTTGCAGTGGGTTGCTGTCGGGCGTATTGCGCTGGCGATCAACCATCACACCGTTGAAGACGCCGTTGATGATGTAGCGGCGTAACGGGCTGCTTTGCCAGTAGTCGGCACCCGCTACCGGTCTAGTCAGCTTGCGCAGGGCGGGCGGCAGCGACGCCCAGAGCAACACGAAGTCGCCGTGGCTGCTGTGGTTGGCGAAGTAAATCCGTTGCACCGGCTCGGGCGTGCAGCCCAACCACAGGCTGCGGGCACCGGTGATGCTGCGAGCGCCCGCGGTAATGAGCGTCGCGACCAAGGGTTCGAACATGGCGTTTCCTTAAGAGGTGAAGGACAACCAAGGGAAGATAACAATGGCGCTCAGCACCACCAGCAACTGAACGGCAAGAAACAGAACTTGTTGGCGCAGCAGCTTTAGCGCGCCCTGGCTGCGTAAAGCCCAGGAGCGCCCAGATTTATCCACAGGTGCCAAGCCCAACTGGCCGAGTGCATCATCCAGCGCAGCCGTGCGGTCGCTCAACCACTGTGGATCGCTGGCGACCATGTGGAACAAATCGCCGTCGAAAGCGACTCGTAGCGCGTAGTACTTTTCGAGTATCCCCAGCAAAACGCCAATGACCACGACAATCAGCAGCAGCGCGTTAGGCTTAGTTATCAACAGCTGGATCAGCCCGAAGCCCAGGCAGAGCAGCGTCAGCCCTGTGGACAAGTTGTCCAGCGCCTTGCCCCGGCGTAACAGGCTGGCGACTATGTGGAGCTGCATTTCATGGGACATGGTGATCACCCGTTGGCGCGGAATCTATTGAAGGATCGCAATTCCATGTGGGAGCGGTGCTTGCCCGCGATTGGGGTGTACCTGCATCGCGGGCAAGCCTCGCTCCCACAAGATCGTGCAATACCGTGAGATGATCAGCTCGCAGCACTATCCTCGGCGCCCCCTCCCGAATCATCGCCACCGCTTTATCCACAGTCTCAGCTCTGCCTCTGTGTAAAAGCCAAGCGGCCACCGCTGTTGCGCTACGTGAATAACCCAAGGCGCAGCAAACCAACAGCGGGCCTTGTTGGCGCAGGCGTTCGATTGACTCCGCCGCCCGCAAGCATTGGTCGATGCTGGGCACTGTCAGATCCAGCACCGGTACCACCTGATAACCGCGCATCCCTGGATTGAGCGGCAATTCCGCACACATATCCACAACCGCCGCGAACGGCATGAGCTGGCCATGGTTTGGGATTCGCCCCAGCCAAATGTTATCCACAATCTCTCGCGGATCAGGCTGTGATTTCGTCCACAGCCGGGAATTTATCCACGCAGCTATCAGGTAGGGGGCAAATAACCAACGGGCCGCAGGGCTTAGGCTGCCATCGGGACGCTTCTGAAAACCGTCAGCTCCCAACAACAGGTAATTAAGCGCTACCAACACCATGGAAACCGCAGGCCAGCATAGCCATAGCCAACCTCCGCCGAGCAGCAATGCCAACGCCAGGCACGACCCGCCGCCGAGGCTGTAATAGCCGAATAGCTTCAGACGTTGCGGGTCAAGCGTCAGTTTCGCCGAGCGTAGCGGGCTGCGACCTTGGTCAGGCCACAACAATACGCAGAACCATCCCGCCAGCGCACCTGTGGGTAAGTCGATGAAGTGATGTTGCCAGGTCGTCAGGACTGAAAGGCCAATCAGGGAGAACCAGCCATGCAGCAACCAGCGCCATGCCTGATGGAAATTGCGCAGGTAGCGGTCATAGCAGACCCACAGCACCACCAGCAGCGCTATATGCAGCGAAGGCGCCTGATTGAAAGGCTTGTCGAAGCCCGCCAGGACTGCAAACAACCAGCCGAACAGACCATCCAGCTCCGGGCGCTCGAAGGTGAAGCGCAGGGGCCAGAGCAAAAAGCAGCTCACTGCAATCAGTTGCGCGCTGAACAGCCGCAGCGCATGGGTATCCAGCTCACGACGGGTCAGGCACGCCAGCAGCGAGAAGCCGTACAGCAGGTCAATCGACCAATACGGAATAATCGTCCAGGCCCAGAACGGCATGCGGGTTTCCCAGGCGAATACCAGCGTGCCAACGTCATCGCGCTGAGCCGTCAGCCAAGTCGCAAAGCCATAGCTGGCAAAGAAAAACGGTGCCAGCAGCACCAGCCAGACAACGGCCCGCTTCCACAAACCCGCTTCACGCTGGGCCATCAACTGATCCGCTGCGCCAGTGAGACGCTGAAGATCCCCCATTCATCCACGCGCTGAGTGATCTTGCGAAAGCCCGCAGCCTCCACCAATTGATCCATTTCCAACTGGCTACGGCGACGCATCACCCACGCCTGGCCAGCTCGGTGGCTGGTCAAGGCGCGGGCGATCAGCTCCAGCTGCGGGTGCCAGGGTTGGCCGGTGTAAACCAGATAGCCGCCCGGCTCAACCGCCGCTGCCAGCCCCGCCAGCGAGTCGCCCACCATCTGGTTGCTGGCGAACAGCTCATACAAACCTGAAACCACCGCCAATGTCGGCTTCGGATCAAGGGCCGCCAGATCGTCGCGATCAAAGGCGTCGGCCTTGATGAAGCGCGCGATGTGCCCCAGACCTTTTTGCTCGATCAGGGCACTGCCGTCACGCACATTGATGTCGCTGTAGTCGCGTAGCAGGATCGACTCCGGCAACGGCTCCACGCCTTGCAGGGATTCAAGAATGTAGCGCCCGTGGCCTGCTGCGATATCGACAATTCGTACTGGCGTGCCTTGATGACGCAGATGTGCCATGGCCAGACGCAGTAGCTCTTCGACGTTCAGCTTGCGTTGTCGAATACCGCGCCAGCCGATGGAGTTGAGGTAGTTCTGATCGATCAGCTTGCCGATTGGCGAAGTGCCGGCAGGTTGATTGCGATAGACGTAATCCAGCGTGCTGCCGGAGTCGAAGCCAGTATCGAAACCTAGTTTCACGCCTGTGGATAACTTCGCGCCCAACGCCATGCTGGCGCGGGTCATGCGCCAGTAAAGATCACGGGGCGAGTTATGGGGAAGAGGTGCGGCCAGTTCTTCCGATTCGGCACAGGTCGCTCCGAGTTTGTCGGCGTCCAGCAGGGAAGGGCGCGACAGCGGTTCTTCGAAGTTCTGCAGAATGAAACGCCGGGCACGGCTGACCGCCAGATGCCGGTCACGCTCGCCGAGGGTGTCGTGGAAGAAACCCGGCAGGATGTGTTTCTCTTTGCGCACACTGCCCAGCCGCTCGAAGAAGCGTTCCTGAGGGCCGCGATGCACCACGAAGTCTGCGCCGGAGATCAGCAACTGAGTCGGAATCGAAATGGCCTGGGCATCAGCCACCACTCGGTCTGCGGCTTCATACAAGCCGAGCAGAACGTTGACCGAAATGGCTTTGGTGATCAGCGGGTCGGTGTCGTAGGAGGCAATGCGTTGCGGGTCATGGCTGAGAAAGCGCGCCTTGACGTAGCTGTTGACGAAGAAATTGCCCTTGAATCTACGCAGCAACGCCAGGCCCGGCCGGGCAAAGGGCACGTACAATTTGACCTTGAAGGCCGGCGAGGCGAGCACCAGCGCGCGAATCTTCGGCGCATAGTCATGAGCCCATGTGGCTGCGATTACTGCGCCGACACTCTGGGCGACGACCGCCATGTTTTCTTCGGCGATAGTAAAGGTGGCGCACAGGTGATCAACGAAGGTCTGCACATCGCGCACGCTGGTGGCGAAGCTTGGGCTGTCACCGCGAGCGCCCGGCGACTGACCGTGGCCACGGGAATCCCAGGCGAAGAAGTCGAACCCCGGCAAGTCCAGCTCATCCACCAGATGGGCGATACGCCCTGAGTGCTCGTGCCCTCTGTGGAACAGCAGCACTGCCTGGCGCGGGACCGACGGGTCTAGCGTGGTCGCAGGCCAGTGGCGATAGAACAGCTCCACGCCATCGTGGGTGCTGAAGCGTTGATCCTGAACGTCACGCATGGGACTTCCTTATTCCGGGCTGTAGCAAAACGACGGATATTAACGGGGAGCGTCTTCGCCAGCGGGCAACTCGGCCAGGCCACGGCGGACGCGATTGATCAGGGTATAGACCAGCAAACCGGCGATAACCGCCAAAATGATATTTATCCACAGGGGGGCGAGCCAGCCCACGGCGACACCTGCACCGATCACACCAAACACAAATGCGCGATCACTCTTGCCCATCGGGCCATCATAACGGCGGCTGGCGCCGACCATGGGGCCGAGCACGCCCGCGTATTCGCTGAAAATAGCCCCCAGAGTGACCAGCAGAATCAGCAGTAGATTCACGCCGGGGATCAAGGCGAATGGCAGAAACAGCGCGCTGTCGGCGATCACGTCAGTCAATTCATTGAGGTAAGCGCCCAACCTGGACTGCTGACCGAATTCCCGAGCCAGCATGCCGTCGATGGCGTTCAGCGCCATGCGCACGATCATCCACAGCGGTATCAACCCGAAAACCCAAGGGTGGCTGGCGAACAGCGCCACGGCAGCGCCGACCACGATGGAAATCGCGCAGGCACTCAACGTCACCTGATTGGCCGTCACACCCCGGTCGTATAGACGCTGGACCATGGGGCGCAAGAGATTTTGAAAGCGGGGTTTGAGCTGGTAGATCGAAATCAACGGACGGCTTTCCTTGTCGACAGGTCAATGCCCTTAGTGAAACACAACGTAACCGGCGCGGCGTGATGTTCTTTGTGCGCGGGGTCTCAGCGCGGGGAATTACCTGAGTTCAAGAACATCGCGGTCAGCTGTAGGAGCCGCGCGGGCAAGCACCGCTCCCACAGGTTCGGTGATCTGTAGGAGCCGAGCTTGCTCGCGAAGAACGATGACGCGGTGTGCTTGACGGACCGAGTCGCCTGATTCGCGGGCAAGCACCGCTCCAACGGAAACCATCACCTGTGGGAGCCGAGCTTGCTCGCGAAGAACGATGAAGCGGTGTGCCTGCCGGTCCGCGTCGCTTGATTCGCGGGCAAGCCTCGCTCCAACGGAAACCATGACCTGTGGGAGCCGAGCTTGCTCGCGATGAACGATGACGCGGTGTGCCTGACGGACCGCGTCGCCTGATTCGCGGGCAAGCCTCGCTCCAACAGAAACCATGACCTGTAGGAGCCGAGCTTGCTCGCGATGAACGATGACGCGGTGTGCCTGACGGACCGAGTCGCCTGATTCGCGGGCAAGGCTCGCTCCAACAGAAACCATGACCTGTAGGAGCCGAGCTTGCTCGCGATGAACGATGACGCGGTGTGCCTGATGGACCGAGGCGACTGATTCGCGGGCAAGCCTCGCTCCCACAGGTTCGGTGATCTGTAGGAGCCGAGCTTGCTCGCGATGAACGATGACGCGGTGTGCCTGACGGACCGCGTCGCCTGATTCGCGGGCAAGGCTCGCTCCAACAGAAACCATGACCTGTAGGAGCCGAGCTTGCTCGCGAAGAACGATGAAGCGGTGTGCCTGACGGACCCAGTCGCCTGCATCGCGGGCAAGCACCGCTCCCACAGGTTCGGCGGTGATCTGTAGGAGCGACCGGGGTGGCGCTCCACCTTGCTCGCGAAGAACGATGACGCGATGTGCCTGCCGGACCGCGTCGCCTGATTCGCAAGCAAGCTCGCTTCCACGGAATCGCAGTAGACGCTCTAATCAGACCAACGAAAGTTTCACTATGTTTGTTATATCGTAACGCTCTATTCTTGAGCGGCTCTGCGCGGGCGGGGATATCAATGTTCAGTGGGGTCTGGGGTATCAATGCGGGTTGATCTGGATGTTGAGCATGGCAGCCTCGAGGGGTTGCCGAGGTTTCAAAGCGCGTCGGCGCAGGCTGCTAGATTGCGGCGGCTGATCTGGCTGAGTGGCGGGCTGGGAGTTTTCGGCCTGGTCATGGCGCTGGCGGTTGATTTGTTCTCTCCCGACTCCTTGTGGACGGCCGTACTGACGGGCAATGCCGCTGCATTGTTCGTGCTTGCCGCCGCGTTGCAATCCGCCCGTGGCATCGCGCTTTGGCGGGCGAGGGCGCTCAGTGGTCATGTGGTCAGCGTCCAACCCTCGGTTCAACTGGCAGAAGTCGCAGCGACCAATGGGTACGACCGACTGGTCAATCGCATCAGCAACCTTGGCCAGTCGACGCTGGCGCAGATCGGCGCACCCACTTTGTGGCTCGCCGGTTGGGCCGTGCTCGCGTTGATCAGCGTCGAACTGACCTGGAACCTGTCGTTGCCAGGCACCCAGCTTTCGCAGATGGGCAGCGTGGCGGGTGGTATCGCTCTATTGTTGGCATTTGGCGCGCTGGTACTGGAGCGGCAGTTCAATGCCGAGCAGAGCGAATGGCCCGAAGCTGGACAACTTGCGCAGATGACTCGCGTGGTCATCGCAGTATTGCTGGTCGGAGCGCTGTGTCTTTTTTTCTCCAGCGCCGAACGGGTCTGGCCTGCGAGGCTGGCGGTGTTGATTGGCTTGCTGCCGGGCGTGGTTGCTGCCGAATTGTTGTTGCGCGCCGTTCTTTCACTGTTCAGCCCCCGGAACCTGCGCCTTGAGCCACGTCTGACTGCCAGCAGTTTCGTGGCAGGCCTGTTGCGCTGGCCGCCGCAGCCGCTGTTGGCTCTGCAACATGAACTGCACAATCGGTTTGGAATCGACCTACGGCAAGTATGGGCCTTTACCTACATGCGCCGGGCATTCTTCCCTGTGCTGCTGACGATTGCGGCATTGGGTTGGGCGCTCAGCGGCGTGCATGAAATCCCCATGCACGGGCGTGGCATTTATGAGCGTTTCGGCAAACCGGTCGCCGTTCTGAAACCAGGTTTGCACGCCGGTTTACCGTGGCCCTTCGGGCGTGTCCTGGCTGTGGAAAATGGTGTGGTTCACGAACTGGCCACCAGCGTCGCCGACTCGACAGTCATTGAGCAGATTCTCGACGCCGCTGAAGGCCCGGCACCGAGCAGTGCCAATCGTCTGTGGGACGCCAGCCACATCAACGAAAAATCTCAGGTGATCGCCAGCAGCTCTGCCGACAAGCAGGGCTTTCAGATCGTCAACATGGACGTGCGCTTCGTGTACCGCATAGGCCTGACCGACGAAGCCGCCATGGCCGCCACCTACAACAGCGCTGATGTGCCGACGTTGATTCGCAGTACTGCCAGCCGCGTGCTGGTGCACGATTTCGCTTCACGGACTTTGGACGAACTGCTCGGCGAGCAACGTTCGGGTCTGTCCGATGACATCGGCAAAGCAGTACAGGCCGACTTGCAGCAGTTGAACAGCGGCGTGGAAATCCTTGCCACGGTAGTGGAAGCGATTCATCCGCCAGCCGGTGCGGCCAACGCCTACCACGCCGTTCAGGCCGCGCAGATCAGTGCTCAAGCGCTGATTGCCCGGGAGCGGGGCGCGGCCAGTGCGGCGGCCAATGCCGCGCAACTGAACGCCTCCGTCGCCCGGGATCAGGCGGCTGGCAATGCTCGGGAAGTAATGTCGGCGGCGCAAAGCGCGGACCTGCGTTTCAGCGCCGAGCGCGAAGGTTATGCCAAGGCCGGGCAAGCTTTCCTGCTGGAGCAATACCTCACGCAACTGAGCCTGGGGCTGAACAAAGCCAAATTGCTGGTGCTGGATCATCGTCTGGGCGGCGCCAACAACGCGCCGACCATCGACCTGCGTACTTTCACCCTACCGGCAGACCCAACGGCGCCGCGTAAAGCCGTTCAGTAAGGAGTCGACCCTTGAGTCTGTTTCATAACCACAGCCACGACCATCATGATCACGCCGGCCACGATCACAGCGGGCATGCCCACCATCACCATGGTGAAGCGTCGGGGCCTACAGTTTTCCCGTGGCGAAGGGCTGCTCTGGCGGCGGTGTTGATCGCCTTTGCCGTTGCGGCGGCCAGCCTGGTGCAAGTGCGCTCCGGCGAAGCGACGGTGATTACCCGGTTCGGCAATCCGTCCCGCGTCTTGCTCGAACCAGGCTTGAGCTGGCGCTGGCCCGCACCGTTTGAAGCGACCATTCCGGTTGATCTGCGGTTGCGCACCACCTCCAGCGGTTTGCAGGACGTCGGTACCCGTGATGGCCTGCGCATCATCGTTCAGGCCTATGTGGCGTGGCAGGTGCAGGGCGATCCGGAGAACGTCCAGCGCTTCATGCGCGCCGTGCAGAACCAGCCGGATGAGGCGGCGCGGCAGATTCGCACGTTCATCGGCTCTGCACTGGAAACCACCGCCAGCAGTTTCGACCTGTCGAGCCTGGTGAATACCGACGCCAACCAGGTGCGAATTACCGATTTCGAAAACCAGTTGCGGCAGCAGATCGATCAGCAATTGCTCGCCACGTATGGAGTGCGCGTGTTGCAAGTGGGCGTCGAGCGGCTGACCTTGCCTTCCGTCACGCTCAACGCCACGGTGGACCGCATGCGTGCCGAGCGGGAAACCATTGCCACGGAACGTACTGCCGTGGGCAAGCGCGAGGCGGCGCAGATTCGTTCGGCAGCAGAGCGCGATGCGCGGATTGTCGAGGCCGATGCCATGGTGAAAGCTGCGGACATCGAAGCCCAATCCCGCGTCGAAGCGGCGCAGATTTATGGCCGTGCCTACGCGGGCTCGCCACAGCTGTATAACCTGCTGCGTTCGCTGGACACCCTGGGCACCATCGTCACTCCAGGCACCAAGCTGATTCTGCGCACCGACGCCGCGCCGTTCCGAGTGTTGGTTGACGGGCCGCCGACGCTGGATGGCAAAAGCGGATCGCAGCCATGACTGAACCCTTGACTGCGGCTGAACAAAAGCCGCCGCTGCAAGGCCCATGGGTGCAGGCCAGTCGCTTGGCGTTTCTGGCCTTGTACGGCGTCACCTTACTGGCCGCGCTAGGCTGGGCGTTGTCCAACGTCCGGCAAATCGACCCGCAAAATCGCGCGGTGGTATTGCGCCTCGGTGCGTTGGAGCGGATCCAGAATGCCGGATTGCTCACCGCCTGGCCGCAACCCTTCGAACAAGTGGTGTTGCTGCCTTCTGCGGATCGGGTGATTGAACGTCGGGTCGAGACTTTGCTGCGTTCATTCGAGGCGGTGCGGGCGGACAAAATCGCCAGCTTCGCCGCGCCCATGAGCGATGCTTTGGCGGGGTCGGGCTATCTGCTGACGGGTGACGCCGGTGTCGTACAGCTGGACGTGACGGTGTACTACAAGGTGACCGACCCTTACGCCTACGTCTTGCAGGGTGATCATGTATTGCCTGCGCTGGATCGCCTGGTCAATCGCAGCGCCGTAGCCCTCACGGCGGCGCGGGATCTGGACACCATTCTGGTGGCGCGACCGGAAATGGTCTCGGCGGACAGCCAGTCAGCCCAGCGACGCGAGCGTCTGCGCGGTGATCTGGTGCGCGGTATCAACCATCGGTTGAGCGAACTCAGCGCCACGGGTGTCGGGATGGGGATCGAGGTGACGCGGGTCGATGTGCAATCGAGCCTGCCGACGGCCGCCGTCAACGCCTTCAACGCGGTGCTGACCGCCAGCCAACTCGCCGACCGGGAGGTAGCCAACGCCCGTAACGACGCCGAGAAAACCACTCAGGCCGCCAATCAGCAAGCCGACCGGACATTGCAAGTTGCTCACGCTCAGGCCTCCGAGCGACTCGCAAAAGCCCAGACTGATACAGCCACCGTCGCCAGCCTGGCTCAGTCGATCCAGAACAAAAGCGATCCCGGCTTATTGCAGCGGATCTATCGCGAGCGGGTGCCGAAGATTCTCGAACAGGCGGGCTCGGTCACCACCGTCGATCCTCGCGACGATTCCCGTTTGATCATTCAGGGAGCAGACCAATGAGTGGCGAAGCCGCGCACATCCACGCTGAGCCAGCTGCACCGGGCAGCATGCTGAGCAGCTCCGAACAACGCAGCGCTGCCCGGCAGCTGACCCTGGCGATGCTTGCGCTGGGCCTGTTGGGACTGGGATTGATCTGGCGTTTTTTCGCGCCTGATCAGGTTGGCGTCAGTCAGTTGCTGCTGGGCGCTGCGTCCCTATTGGTGGCCATCCCGGTGGTCAGCGCCGGTTGGCATAGCCTGCGTCACCCCAGCCTGCACGGCATCACCGATCAGCTCATTGCGCTGGCGATGCTGGGCGCCTGGGCCACCGGGGATCTGATGACCGCCGCCTTGCTGCCGATCATCATGATCTTCGGCCATGTGCTGGAAGAGCGCAGCGTGATCGGGTCACAGGAAGCCATTCAGGCGCTGGGCCGGCTGACCCGCAGCAACGCACGGTTGATTACCGCTGATGGCAGCGTGCAGGAAGTCGACAATTCGACGTTGGTGGCTGGCGATCAGGTGGAGGTTCGAGCCGGTGATCGCGTGCCTGCTGACGGATTGGTGATTTCCGGTCAGGCCAGTCTCGATACGGCGCCTATCACCGGGGAGTCTGTCCCGCTGGAGGCGAGGGCGGGCGTCGAAGTCTTCGGTGGCGCGATCAATCTGGACGGGCTGCTGCGCATTGAAGTGACGCGCATCGGCAATGAGTCGACGCTGGGTAAAGTCATCGCCCTGATGCAAAGCGCCGAGCGCTCGAAGCCGCCCATCACTCGCCTGTTGGAGCGCTATGCCGGGAGTTACATGGTGTTGGTCCTGCTGATCGCGGCGGTGACCTGGTTCATCACCAACAACGCTCAGGCGATGTTGGCCGTGCTGGTTGCTGCCTGCCCATGCGCGCTGGTGCTTTCCGCTCCGGCTACGGCCATCGCCGGGATCGCGGTTGCGGCTCGTCACGGGATTCTGATTCGCAGCTCGGCGTTCCTTGAAGAGCTGGCTGACCTCACCTCGCTGGTGGTGGACAAGACCGGCACCCTGACCTTCGGCACCCTGCGGCTGGAGTCGGTGCAGGCCGTGGTTGCCCAGCGCCAGTATTTCCTGCCGCTGGCCGCCAGCCTTGGTTCTGCCAGCAGCCATCCGGTGAGCCGCGCGCTGGCAGGGCTGGTGGCCAAGGATGAATTGCTGACCCTTAGCGATATTCATGAGCGCCAAGGCCTGGGTGTGGTCGCGATGACGGAGTTGGGCAAGGCAGCTTTGGGCCGTCCTGAGTTGTTTGAGCAATTAGGCATCACGACTTCAGCGGTGCCCAGCCACGACGGACCGATTGCCGGGCTGGCGCTGGACGGCGAGTTTCTGGCCTGGTTGTTATTGGCCGACACGCTCAAGCCCGAGGCGCAGTTAGCTCTGGCTGAACTGCGGAATCTGGGGATGGGCAGGCAACTGCTGCTGACCGGTGATCGGAAAACCGTCGCCGATAACCTGGCCTTGAAAGTCGGCATCAGCGATGTTGAATCCCAGGCGCTACCCGAAGACAAGCTGAGCCGGGTCAGAGGCGAAATCGCCAGTGGCTTCCGGCCGATGGTGGTGGGTGACGGCATCAACGACTCTCTGGCCTTGAAGGCAGGCGTCGTGGGGGTAGCGATGGGGGCGGGCGGCGCTGATATTGCGTTGGCTTCGGCTGACATCGTCCTGATAGGCAGCGATCTACGCCGGCTTGGCACGTGTGTACGGCTTAGCCGCCAGTGCCGCCGAACCTTGCAAGTCAACGTGATCATCGGCCTGGGCTGGACGCTGGCCATCGTGGCATTCGCCGCCTTCGGCTTGCTGGGTGCCGCTGGCGCCATGGTCGCCGCCATCCTGCACAACCTCAGCACACTGCTGGTGCTGGGCAATGCGGGCCGGTTGCTGCGGTTCAATGAGCCGTTGGTGAAGGTGATTTAACTATCTGAATTTAAATGCTTTTCTGTAGGAGCGCGCTTGCCCGCGATGATGTCGGGTCAGACAATATTTTTCTTGACTGACCCACCGCAATCGCGGGCAAGCGCGCTCCTACAGGGTTCGTGTTCGCTCCGCGTCATTGTGGGGTTCAAGGCGGGGTCACGTTCCCTGTAGCTACCGGCTGGTCCGAAAACATCGTGCTAGAGCCCTGCACTAAGTATAAAAAAGCGCTTGAGCTTTGAAGAACTCTGTTACAAATTAAGGGTCCGTCAAATGAGAGGGTGTTCACTCAGGCTGCATTAGTGGGCGTATCAGAGGGCACAAGGCCGTTCCCGGAAGTCGATTTATAGTCAATCGCTATAGCCTCCATAGCCTGTTGGTTCCAGAACGGAGCCGTTTTTGAACTACCCTTTTTCGAGTTTCTTGATCATTGGGGGTTACTCAAATGCTCGCGCAACTTCCACCGGCCTTGCAAAAACTTCACCTGCCGTTGCGTCTCATACTCTGGGACGGGCATGAACTGGATCTGGGTCCTGCACCCAGCGTCACCATCGTTGTAAAAGATCCCCATCTGGTTTCCGAATTTACCCATCCGAGTCTCGACTTGCTGGGCAGCGCGTTCGTTGAGGGCCGGCTGGAGATGGAGGGTTCCATCAGTGAGGTCGTGAGGGTATGCGACGAACTGAGCCAGGCGCTGTTGGACGATGAAGACGAAGACACGCCGGTTCGTACCCAGCACGACAAAGCCACCGATGCCGCCTCCATTTCCTACCACTACGACCTGTCCAACGATTTCTATCAGTTGTGGCTGGACAAGGAGATGGTCTACTCCTGCGCCTACTTCAAGACTGGCGATGAAACGCTGGAACAGGCCCAACAGAACAAATTCCACCACCTGTGCCGCAAGCTGCGCCTCAAGCCTGGCGAGTACCTGTTGGATGTCGGCTGTGGCTGGGGCGGCCTTGCGCGCTTCGCTGCCCGTGAATACGGGGTCAAGGTGTTTGGTATCACCTTAAGCCGGGAGCAGCTGGCGTTGGCGACTGCTCGGGTAAAAGCAGAAGGGCTGCAGGATCAGGTTGATCTGCAATTGCTCGACTACCGGGATCTGCCCCAGGATGGTCGCTTCGATAAGGTTGTCAGTGTCGGGATGTTCGAGCACGTCGGCCACGCCAATCTTGAGCTTTATACCCAGCGTTTGTTTGGCGCGGTGAAGGAAGGCGGTCTGGTCATGAACCATGGCATCACCGCCAAGCACCTCGACGGACGTCCGGTGGGGCGAGGGGCCGGTGAGTTCATCGGTCGCTACGTTTTTCCCAATGGCGAGCTGCCTCACGTGTCGCGCATCAGCGCCGAGATCAGCGAAGCCGGGCTGGAAGTTGTCGATGTCGAAAGTTTGCGCATGCATTACGCAAAAACCCTGGAGCATTGGAGCTCGCGCCTGGAAACCCATCTGGAACAGGCCGCGGCGATGGTGCCTGAACAGACGCTGCGAATCTGGCGTTTGTACCTGGCGGGATGTGCATATGCCTTTGCCCATGGCTGGATCAACCTGCACCAGATCCTCGCGGTCAAACCTCGCGCTGATGGCAGTCATGATTTGCCGTGGACCCGAGAGGATATTTATCGGTAAATGATGACCTGTGGGAGCGGTGCTTGCCCGCGATAAGGCTGGATGCGGCTCCTTTGCTGAACCGCGTCGCCCAAATCGCGGGCAAGCACCGCTCCCACAGGGATAGTCATCGGTATCCCTACAAAATCGGTGAGATAAGCCGCGCCACGCGCATCCCCAGCTGTTGCAAATGGTGCGTCTCGCGGCTTTCCTGAACTGAAATCTCGTGGGCCAGGGCGAAGTCTTCGTTAAGCATGCGTTCTACTTCCCGGGCGAAGTCTCCGTCGACGGTCAGCAACATCAATTCGAAATTGAGGCGAAATGAGCGGTTGTCTAGATTGGCGCTGCCGATTGCCGTGATCTCGTCATCCACCAGCACCACTTTTTGATGCATGAAGCCTGGCCCGTAGCGAAACACTCGCACGCCAGCGCGGACCGCTTCGAACGCGAACAGGCTGGAGGCGGCATACACCACGTAATGATCAGGGCGCGATGGCAGTAGCAGGCGCACGTCCACGCCGCGTAATACGGCGAGGTGTAACGCGGCAGAGACAGCCTCGTCCGGCACGAAGTAGGGGCTGGTGATCCACACCCGTTGCGTGGCTGCATGGATCGCTTCAACGAAGAACAGCGAACAGGTTTCCTGTTTATCTGCCGGGCCACTGGTCAGCAGTTGGCAGAGCACGCCGTCTTCGGGGAAAGAATCGGGCAAGCTCAAGGGCGGCAGCTTGCGTGTGGCCCAGAACCAGTCCTCGGCAAACGACTCTTGCAGGCATGCCACTACTGGACCGATGACTTGCACATGGGTGTCACGCCATGGGGCGAGTGGCGGTTTGAGGCCGACATATTCGTCGCCAACGTTGTGCCCGCCAACGAAGCCTGTCGTACCGTCCACCACGACGATCTTGCGATGGTTGCGGAAGTTGATTTGAAAGCGGTTCAACCAACCGCCTCGGGTGGCAAAGGCCTGAATTTGCACGCCGCCAGCTCGAAGCTTTTCGCTGTAAGCACCCGGTAAGGCGTGGCTGCCGATCCGGTCGTAAAGCACATAGACAGCAACGCCTTGAGCTGCTTTTTTCAGCAGCAGCGTCTGCATGCGACGGCCGAGTTCGTCATCGTGAATGATGAAAAACTGAACCAGCACCGTCTCTTTTGCTGCTCTGATGGCGTTGAAGATCGCCGCGAAGGTCTCGTCGCCATTGATCAGCAGTTTGACTTCGTTGTTGGCCAATGCCGGAGTGTGGCCCAGCTTGGGCATGGCGCGCAGAGAGGCATAGGCATCGGAACGGCGTGCTGCAACCGCTTCCTCGATCCAGGGCCGCCAGTTCATATCGCTGATGGCGCTGCGCATCTCTTCGTTGGCCTGGCGTCGAGCTTTGATGTAAGCGTCGAACGAACTGCGACCAAACACCAGGTAGGGAATCAAGGTGAAATAGGGGATGAACAGCAGCGGCATGGCCCAGGCGATAGCGCCCTGTGCTGTACGGACGGTCAACAGCGCATGGATTGCAGCGCCGATACCCAGCAGGTGAATGAAGCCAATGACGTAGCCGAAGAAATACGGGCTGTGATAATCCATGCGTAACCTCTCTCCTGACCTGCTTAACAGACCACAGCAGACCCGGATTGTCGCTATTTTATTAGTGGTGCAACTGGCGACAGGTTCTGTCGTCTAAGCCTTCATTGTCGGCAACTGCGTTCGGTTGCCCTTGCCCGTCACAGTTGAAACAAGGATCTCCAAATGAAGCTGACTCTGATAAATCCTTCCCTGGTATTGATGTGCTGTCTGGTTGCCCCCTTCGCCCAGGCGCAGATGCTACAACCTGGCTTGTGGGAGCTGACCTCCAGCAACATGCAAGTGGATGGGCAGGCCATGCCGGACTTGCAGATGATCCTTGGACAGCTCAACAACTTGCCGCCCGAGCAGCGCGCCATGGTTGAACAGAACCTCAAGAATCAGGGGATCGCTCTAGGTGGTAAAGGTGTGCGCTTCTGTTTGACCCAGGCCCAGGTGAAAAGCGACGACATTCCGCTGACTGATCCAAAGTCGGGCTGCACACAGCGCATCACTGATCGTAACGGCAAGAACTGGAAATTCACGTTCAGTTGCCCGAAAGCACAGGGTAATGGTCAGGCGCAGTTCTTGAGTGACAGAGAGTTCACGACCAACGTGATCGGTACCTTCAATGCGACGGGTCAGCAGCAGAAGGGCAGCATGGATACCCGCGCGGTGTGGTTGGGTCAGCAGTGCGGCACGGTTCAGCCCCGCACTTAATGTTCCACGGCTCTGATCGTCCTGATCAGAGCCTGATTTCCTGCAAGTCTTCACGCCAACTGCTGTAAGCCACGGCATCACGGGCGTGAAGACTTTCCGCATGTACTACTTTCACATCGAAGCCTTTCAGCAACGCGTTCTGCCTAAGCGCGTGATGCAGACGTCTGGCCGCGTCTTCGCAAAACATCAGATTCTGACCATTAGCCAGGGCGAAAGCCTGTTCATCCGCGCGTTTCACGGCGGTTTGAACGGCCGTCCCCAGCGCCTTTTCCGTCTGATCAATCACCTCTGTAATGGGTAAGCGCTGAGAAAACTCATCGAGCTGCACCTGAATATGCGCAGTGCTGCGTTGGCTGTGGGGCGTTGCCACGATCCCGTTCGCGCTTCCTAGCCAGTCATGAACAGCTGAATATTCCACTGTGTTATCGGCGAAGTCGCTGGCGAATTGCGCTTGAATCAGCTGTCTGGCCAAAGCTGCCGAACATGGACAGGTCGAAGAGTAGGCCACGTCAATTTTTAGTTCCACGTGGAACACTCCATTTTTGATGCTTGCCAAGATGCTGATTGGATAGGCTTTCCAGCCCGTTAGAGGGCTGACTAGTGCGGGACGTCTCAGCAGACAGTCCCCATGGATAGTGACGTAAGCATTCTGCGAAAGACCCTGATGGCTATCGAGAAAACGCTGCAATAGCTGGCAAAGCAGGGCAGGCCTGAGATTTTCTGTTTCCAGCAACTCCAGCGCCAGATAAAGGCGCGACATATGAATACCCCGTGATACCCCGTCATCCAGACTCACGCCCGCATCTAACTTTGCCTGGACACGCTGGCCATCAATGAGCACGGGCAGAGCTATCCCACACATGCCGACCCAATCCAGGGGCTGCGCCTGTTGGGAGGCTTGGGCTGCAATATCGGGAAGTGTTGCTCGTTTCATAAATGGAAAATTCCTGATCAAGCCATTAGTAATCACGCATTGTTATACTATAACATGACTATGTGATTGCTTGAGGTGCTCGCACCCTTCCTATGAACAAGGTCCCGAACCTTGCCAACGAGCCCGTGAGGCTGATGAGAATTCCGATGCCAAGTCGTCTTCCTGTAACCGTACTGTCCGGCTTTCTCGGCGCGGGCAAAAGCACACTGCTCAACTACGTCTTACGTAACCGCGACAATCTCAAGGTTGCCGTGATCGTTAACGACATGAGCGAAATCAATATTGATGGCAGTGAAGTTCAGCGTGATGTCAGCCTCAATCGGGCTGAAGAAAAACTGATCGAGATGAGCAATGGCTGCATTTGCTGCACGTTGCGCGAAGATTTGCTGGAGGAGGTCAGCCGGCTGGCTCAAGACGGTCGCTTCGATTATCTGCTGATTGAGTCCACTGGCATTTCCGAACCCTTGCCGGTTGCCGAGACCTTCACCTTTCGCGACGACGCGGGCAAGAGCCTGGCCGATATGGCACGGCTGGACACCATGGTGACGGTGGTGGACGGGGTGAATTTCCTGCTCGATTACCAGGCCGCCGAAAGCCTCGCGAGCCGTGGCGAAACATTGGGCGAGGACGACGAGCGTTCGATCACCGATTTGCTGATTGAACAAATCGAGTTTGCCGACGTGATCCTCGTCAGCAAGATCGACTTGATTAGTTCCAGCGAGCGGGAGGAATTGATCGCTATCTTGCAGCGCCTCAATACCCAGGCGGAAATCGTACCCATGGTAATGGGCGAGGTACCCCTGGCGAAGATCCTCAACACCGGCCTGTTTGATTTCGAGCGCGCTTCACTGGCGCCCGGCTGGCTTAAGGAGTTGCGCGGTGAGCACGTGCCCGAGACCGAGGAATATGGCATCGCCTCCACGGCATATCGAGCGCGGCGGCCGTTTCACCCGGAGCGGTTCTTCAGCTTTATTGATCGCGAATGGACCAATGGCAAGCTGCTGCGCTCCAAGGGATTCTTTTGGCTGGCCAGCAAGCATCAGGACGCTGGCAGCTGGTCCCAGGCGGGCGGCTTGATGCGGCACGGTTTCGCCGGTCGCTGGTGGCGTTTCGTGCCCAAGGCGCATTGGCCTGAGGACGATGAAAGCGTCAGCGCCATCAAGAGCAATTGGTCGGTAGAAACCGGCGACTGCCGTCAGGAACTGGTGTTCATTGGGCAGAATATCGACTTCGCGCAGCTCACCGCCGAGTTGGATAACTGCCTGCTGACCGATGCTGAAATGGCCGCCGGGAGCGACGCCTGGCACTTGCTGCCGGACCCGTTCGGGCCGTGGCACGAAGAGGAGGCTGCGTGATGCTGGCGCCTGTCACTCGATGGCGGCCGCTGGTCCGTCAGGTCCAGGGCGCCACGCCCGCCATCCTCGGCAAGGTGTTGGAAGACGATGTGAACCTGGCAATCTGGCAGCGACAATTACCTGCCCACATTGAAGACTTTGGCAGGCTGTTGCTGGCGTTGAACGAACCGTTGGCTGAATCCCTGACCTTGGAAATCAGCGATGAAGACGCACTGCCTGATCTTCAGGGATTCGCGTCGGCCTATGCGGATCTGGAAGGCTATGAGGGATTTATCGCCGACGTTGCCTGGCTGATCAGCGCTTATGCCTGCCTGTTGGGCGCCAAGTGCATTGGGGTGCGGTTGCGGGTATTGGACAAGGCCATGTGCCCGCGCTTCCATGTTGATCATGTGCCAGTTCGATTGATCACCACTTACGCGGGCATTGGCAGTCAATGGCTCAAGGAAGGCGCGATTGATCGCAGCCAGCTGGGCAATCCGCAAGCCGAGCCGCAGGACTTGACGAAGATCCAGCAGATCAACTGCGGCGACGTCGCGCTGCTCAAGGGCGAACGCTGGATCGGCAACGAAGGCCACGGGCTGGTCCATCGCTCGCCTCAGCCCAAGCGGGACGAAAGACGATTGTTGCTGAGTCTGGATTGGTCGGGGTGAGGCATTGCGAAGCCAATTATCTGGTTGAAACCTGATCACTGTGGGAGCGAGCTTGCTCGCGAATAGGCCGGTAAAAGCACCACATCATGGCGTTCCGAACATCACTTTCGCGAGCAAGCTCGCTCCCACAGGGTCCAGGTCCAGGCCTTCAAGGCTTGAGCCACTTCCCCTGACTCTGCCCTTCACAAAACGGCTTTAGATACGCCGTATCGCTGGCAATGCCGTAATAGTGAATGTCTTCGCGATAGGGCATATTGGCCACTTGTGCATTGCTGCAAACGCCAAAGGCACCTGTTGGGCATTGCTCCAAAAAGCTTACTTCGGTTTTCTGCCCGGCCAGCTCCGGCTTGCAGAAGCCGTCGTGAAACAGTTTCGGCGGAATGGTGCGGTTTTGCTGGCAGACTTTGACGTCCAGCCGCTCCGCCTGGCTATGCACCAGACACGCCTCGGCCCACACCTGGCCTGAAATCATCGCCAGCAACAGCGGCAGACAGAATACGATCCTGGTTTTCAACGCGACCTTCATAAGCGATCCATATGCTGCAGAACATTCCCACCCACGTTATTGGCGGACCATTGGGGGCAGGCAAGACCAGCCTCATCAAACACCTGCTGGCACAAAAGCCGGCGGATGAGCGCTGGGCGATCCTGATCAATGAATTCGGTCAGATTGGCCTGGATGAGGCGCTGCTGACCACCGGTGCCGATGGTATCGCACTTGGCGAAGTGGCTGGCGGCTGCCTGTGCTGCGTCAATGGCGCGCCGTTTCAGATCGGGTTGGGACGTCTCTTGCGCAAGGCCAGACCGCATCGATTGTTGATCGAGCCGTCGGGGCTTGGGCATCCTGCACAACTGATTGAGCAACTGAACCAGGCGCCGTGGCTCGGCGTGCTGAGCGTGCAGCCCAGTGTCATGGTGCTGGATGCCACGGCGCTCGCGGCGGGGCGGCCGCTATCCGCTGGCCAGCAATCGGCTCTGGCCCAGGCCGGGTTGCTGGTGTTGAACAAATCCGCGCATCTGGACGCAGACCAACGTCAGCAGATTGCCAAAGGCTTGCCCGCCGACAGGCAGTTGTTCTGGACTGATCGAGGCGCGCTGCCCTTGGCTGATCTGCCCGGAGGTGAGGGTCATGCGCAATCACCTGAATCAGCTGTGGATAAGCTGACGCTACCCAAGAGCCTTGGGAATATCCCGGCTGTCTGGACTGATCCACGCCAGCCGATTTGCCTGAGCCAGTCGCAGCAGGAGGGTTGGAGCATTGGTTGGCGCTGGCACCCCAGTCAGCGCTTCTCACTGGAGCGTATCGAGCACTGGTTGCAAGGCATGGACTGGCAACGCGCCAAGCTGGTTATCCACGGCGAAGAGGGTTGGGTTTCGGGTAATGCGCTGGAAGGGGCTGCGATGACCTGGCAAGCCAGCGAATGGCGCAAGGATTCGCGGCTGGAATTGATTTTTGCCGAGCTGCAGGATGAGGCGCAGTTGCAGATGGAACTGACGGCCTGCGTGCTCTAGAACACTGCGATCAGTAGGAGCGCGCTTGCCCGCGATTGCGTTCGATCAGACAATTATTTTTCAACTGACCCACCGCTATCGCGGGCAAGCGCGCTCCTACAGGGACCGGGTACAGGTCGTGTGACCGCGTGGCTACTGCTTCCACTTGTTATGTTCCTGCCGCCACTCACTCAGTTGGATAATTTCGGCACTGGGCGGCGGGGTTTTTATCTCGAACGGGTAGGGCGCCAATTCGATCTGGGCGCTGTGGGCGCCGAACATCGTGATCGTGCCGGGGTGACGCTGCTCGCCCGTGACGGTGAACTCGAAGTTGTAAACCCGGGCAAGGCGCTTACGCCCCTGAGAGTCCCGAGCGAAGGTGAGCTTGCGCAGGGCGACGTTGCCGTCCAGCAGTTCCAGATCCAGGCGCGCGCAATGCTGCTTGACCCGCTCAAGCGCACGCTCGCGTAGCCCATGGGAGTGCCACCACCATGCGCCGCCGGTGGCGAACAGCATCAATACAAACATGTTTCCCAGGGTCAGCATGAGCAGGTACTCCAACAAAGTGCCACCAGCTTAACTGTCTCCGAGGATTTCCAGCCATACTGCGCGACTTAAATTTCTCACTACTGCATTTGCATCGTGTTCAGGGTCCCTAGATGAAACGCACACCCCATTTGCTCGCCATTCAGTCCCATGTGGTTTTCGGCCATGCGGGCAACAGCGCCGCCGTGTTCCCCATGCAGCGAATCGGGGTCAACGTCTGGCCGCTCAATACCGTGCAGTTCTCGAATCACACCCAATACCGGCAGTGGGCGGGGGATGTTTTGCCTCCCCAGCAGATCCCCGCGCTGATCGATGGCATTGCCGCCATTGGCGAGCTGGGCAACTGCGACGCCGTGCTGTCCGGCTATCTGGGCAGTGCTGCTCAGGGACGGGCGATTCTCGAGGGTGTGGCGCGGATCAAGTTGGCCAATCCCAATGCGCTGTACCTGTGTGATCCGGTCATGGGCCATCCTGAGAAAGGCTGCATCGTACCGGCAGAGGTCAGCGATTTTCTCCTTGAAGAAGCCGCGGCCGTGGCGGACTTCATGTGCCCCAATCAATTGGAGCTAGACAGCTTTTGCGGGCGCAAACCTGATTCGCTGAGCGATTGTGTGGCGATGGCACGCAGCCTGTTGGCGCGGGGGCCGAAAGCTATCGTCGTCAAACATCTGGATTACCCCGGCAAGGCTGCTGAAGGCTTCGAAATGTTGCTGGTGACTGCTGATGCCAGTTGGCACCTGCGTCGCCCGCTACTGGCCTTTCCGCGCCAGCCAGTGGGTGTTGGCGACCTGACGTCCGGACTGTTCCTGGCTCGGGTACTGCTGGGGGATGATTGGGTGGCAGCATTCGAGTTTGCCGCGGCGGCGGTTCACGAAGTGCTGCTTGAGACCCAGGCCTGCGGCAGTTACGAACTGGAACTGGTCCGCGCCCAGGATCGCACCGCGCATCCTCGGGTGAGGTTTGAGGCGGTTAGGTTGTAATAAGCAGCCCGGTCCATGGGTAAATATCTTCCTCTGTAGGAGTGAGCTTGCTCGCGATAGCGTCAGGTCAGGCACTGATTTATCGATAACCAAATCGAATCGCGAGCAAGCTCACTCCTACAGGGATGTGGTGCCGGGTTCTAAATCAAAGCGTCTCGTCTTTGATTTCCTGATAGCGCTTTTCCAGTTCCTGGCGAATCTGGCGGCGCTGTTGCGCCTGTATGTAGCGGCGTTTGCCGTCCAGGCTTTCCGGTTCCAGCGGCGGAACGGTGGCCGGTTTGCGTTGATCGTCCACGGCCACCATGGTGAAGAAGCAGCTGTTGGTGTGGCGCACCGAGCGCTCGCGGATGTTTTCCGTGACCACCTTGATGCCGACTTCCATGGACGTGTTGCCCGTGTAGTTCACCGAAGCCAGGAAAGTGACCAACTCACCCACGTGAATCGGTTCGCGAAAAATCACCTGATCAACCGACAGCGTCACCACATAACGCCCCGCATAACGGCTGGCGCAGGCGTAAGCGACTTCATCGAGATACTTCAACAGGGTGCCACCGTGCACGTTGCCAGAGAAGTTGGCCATGTCCGGTGTCATCAATACAGTCATCGACAGCTGGGCGTTTCCGGGTTCCATAGCGTTCTCACGATCAAGGCGGTTCAGAGGTTGCACCTTATGGCGGTGCTCATCGATTCAAGCTTTGCATGAACAGTTACCGGACGCTTATCAGCCCCGGCCCGTCACGCCTGGGTCCATCTGTTTCCATATATTGCACCGGCTTTACCGAGGAATGTGCAGTGTTAACCTGCAAAAGCCCGTGGAGCGGGTAATTTCTTACAAATTAATCAGAATTTTTGCAGCGCAGTAGCTGAATTGCCCGTCGTCGTTGCGGAAATTCGGCTAGCTGCAATGCGTTTCATAAGGAGCCGGACCCATGCATGCCATCAGCTTTATTCAGGATTTGGCGGTGATCATGCTGGTGGCTGGTGTCGTCACTATCCTGTTCCATCGGCTGAAACAGCCGGTGGTACTCGGCTATATCGTTGCCGGTTTCATCATCGGTCCGCATACCCCGCCTTTCGGCCTGATCCACGACGAAGACACCATCAAGACCCTGGCTGAACTGGGGGTGATCTTCCTGATGTTCTGTCTTGGGCTGGAGTTCAGCCTGCGCAAGTTGTTCAAGGTGGGCGCGACGGCTTTCATCGCCGCATTTCTGGAAATCACTCTGATGATCTGGATTGGCTATGAAATCGGCCAGTTCTTTGGCTGGAGCACCATGGACTCGTTGTTCCTGGGGGCCATCCTGGCGATTTCCTCGACGACCATCATCGTCAAGGCGCTCAACGATCTGAAGATGAAGAACCAACCCTTTGCGCAGCTGATATTCGGCGTGCTGATCGTCGAAGACATTCTGGGCATCGGCATCATTGCGCTTCTTTCAGGCATTGCAGTGAGCGGCTCGGTCAGCTCGGGTGAAGTGTTCTCCACCGTGGGCAAGCTGTCGTTGTTCATGATCGTTGCACTGGTGATCGGTATTTTGCTGGTGCCGCGCCTGCTGGCCTATGTGGCGAAATTCGAAAGCAACGAGATGCTGCTGATTACCGTGCTCGGCCTGTGCTTCGGTTTCTGCCTGCTGGTGGTAAAGCTGGAATACAGCATGGTGCTGGGCGCGTTCCTGATTGGCGCGATCATGGCTGAATCTCGCCAATTGCTGAAAATCGAGCGCCTGGTCGAACCCATCCGCGACATGTTCAGCGCGATCTTTTTTGTCGCCATTGGTTTGATGATCGACCCGGCGATCCTGCTTCAGTACGCGTGGCCGATCGCCGTTATTACGGTGGCAGTGGTGCTGGGCAAAATGCTTTCCTGTGGGCTTGGGGCATTTCTTGCCGGTAACGACGGCAAAACCTCGCTGCGGGTGGGGATGGGGCTGTCACAGATTGGCGAGTTTTCCTTCATCATCGCGGCATTGGGCATGACGTTGCAGGTCACCAGCGACTTTCTCTATCCGGTGGCGGTGGCCGTATCGGCCATCACCACATTGCTGACGCCCTACCTTATTCGCGGCGCAGATCCGCTTTCTCACCATCTGGCGCGCATCATGCCGCAACGCATGTCTCGGGTTTTCGGGATGTATGGCGAGTGGCTGCGCAGTATCCAGCCGCAAGGTGAGGGCGCGCTGCTGGCGTCCATGATTCGGCGGATTCTGTTGCAGGTGGGGGTCAATCTGGCGCTGGTGATCGCGATCTTCTTTTGCGGCGGCTATTTTGCCGAGCGCATCGGCGTTTACATCAGCGACTGGATCGGCGACGTCGGCCAGCAGAAAGCCTGGATCTGTGGCGCCGCGCTGTTGTTATCACTGCCTTTCCTGATTGCCGCCTATCGCAAGCTCAAGGCGTTGTCGATGTTGCTGGCGGAGATGGGCGTCAAACCCGAGATGGCGGGGCGGCACACGGCGCGGGTGCGCAAGGTGATCGCCGAAGTGATCCCACTGTTGTCGCTATTGGTGATTTTCGTGCTGTTGGCGGCGTTGTCTGCGAGCATTCTGCCGACCAACGAGCTGCTGATTCTGATTGTGGTCATCGCGGCGATAGTCGCTGCGGTGGCGTGGCGCTGGTTCATCCGCGTGCATACGCGTATGCAGATCGCGTTGCTGGAGACTCTGGGCAATCATCAGGAGCCCAATGAGCATTGAGCAAACTCCCTGTTGGAGCGAGGCTTGCCCGCGATGAGGTCACTGCGATTCTAAGTGAAACCGCGTTCAGCCTTATCGCGGGCAAGCACCGCTCCCACAGGTATCGGTGCTTCAGGGGGCTGGGTCAGTAACTCAGCTTTCCAGCCAAACATCCCGCGCCCAGTGCCACACCGATTCCCAGTTTTCTTCGGTGACCAGTTCTTCTTCACCGGACCACAGCACCACGGTGCCGTCTTCTTCGACGCAGTAGTAGTCTTCGCCGTCCTGGCAAATCGGGATCAGTTCGCGTGGGACACCTACGTCCCAGGCGTTGGCAGCAACGTCCGGCAGATAGGTGTGCGACTGCGGGTCGGTAATGGTTACCGGCTCCAGGCTGCCGTAGACCACGTCGCTCACTGTCAGCAGGAATTCCTTGAAGACAAACGGAATGTTGATAAACAGCTGTTCTTCGACCTCAACGAGTTGATCCTCATCGGGCAATTCAAGCGGAACCGGAACGGGTTCATTCGCTTCGCGTAATTGTTCAATGACTTCTTCCACGGCCTGGCTCCTCTGACTTGATGGCGCGGTTTATACAGTAGCGTAAAGCCTTTCTCAAAATAACTATCCAATGGGATAAAACAAAAACCCCGGACAAGTCCGGGGTTTTGCTCAAGCATGGAGCGCTCTGGATCAGCCGTTCTGGCGGATACCGGCAACCAGCCAAGGCTGATTCTCGCCCTGTGGGCGTTCCATGTTCCAGCTTTCGCTGAATACTTCACCCTGGTCAAAGCGCGAAGTCTTGGATACGCCGCTGAAGGTCAGGGTCGCGATGGTTTTGTCAGCGCGATCATCCAGGCCGTCCAGTTGCACGGTCAGGTTGTCGATGTAGGTCGACTGGAAACCTTCGCCCAGATCAGCGCGTTCCTTTTTCAGGAAGGCCAGCATCTGTGGGGTCACGAACTCTTCGATCTTGTCCATCTCGTTGGCGTCCCAGTGCTGTTGCAGCGACTGGAAGTGGCTACGAGCGGCTTCAAGGAAGCGGGTTTCGTTGAACCAGGCCGGAGCGTTGATCACCGGAGCGGCCGCCGAAGCTGCACCCATGCCACCAAACATCGAGTTCTGCGCAGGCTGCTCAGCGTTTTCACGCTGATACGCCACAGGACCAGCAGGAGTGGCCATTTGCGGGCCTTGCTGCTTGCGACGACGGGCCGCGATGAAGCGGAAGATCAGGAAGGCAATGACCGCCATGATCAGGATGTCGAAGATCTGCATCCCCTGGAAGCCGTCGCCCATGAACATGGAAGCGAGCAGGCCACCGGCAGCGATACCGGCCAATGGGCCGAGCCAACGTGAAGCACCGCTGGCAGCAGGGGCCGGACGGCCAGCAGCGTTAGGCGCTGCAGCAGGAGTGGACGGAGCAGTTTGGCGCGCCTGATGGCTTGGCGCGGAGCCCATGCTCTTGCCGCCACCGAAACGCGCAGCGTTGGCGTCGAGGCTCATGGTGAGCCCGATGCACAGCGCCAGAGCGATGCTAAGAAAACGTTGCATAAGGGTATTCCCGTTTTATGGATTGCACGCGCGCCATATTGCATAGGGCCTATGTGTATGGCTAGCGGCCAAATGTTTCCGGCTTTTACGTAGAAGCTTGCAGAGCCTGTAAAGGTTGGTCTGTAGGGCTTTGGTAAAAGTTCTGTAGGACGGATCGTCGGGCCTTGTCATCTATATGGAGCTGACGGGTGGAGGATTCAAGCGGGAGGGCGATAGAACCTTAATCGCATAACCCTGTGGGAGCGAGGCTTGCCCGCGATAAGGCTGGACGCGTTCACTTTAGATCGCGTTCAGCCTTATCGCGGGCAAGCACCGCTCCCACAGGTATGTCGGCCTACAGGAGGATCTTCAAATCGCTTCCAGCTTCGCATAGCCCATCATCAGCCACTTGCTGCCTTCGGCGAAGTTGACCTGCACTCGGGCCTGGGCGCCGGCGCCTTCGAAATTGAGGATCACGCCGTCACCAAACACCGCATGCCTGACCTGTTGGCCCAGGCTGAAAGCGGTTTCCGGAATTCCGGTACCGTTGAACAGGCTGCTGGTGCTGACTTTCTGCGTACCGCCAAAGGGTCGACTGACACTGTTGGACAAACGCACTTCCTGAATCAGCAATGGCGGGATTTCCCGTACGAAACGCGACACCTTGTTGTAGGTCTCGCTGCCATACAGGCGGCGGGTCTCGGCGTAGGTCATCACCAACTGTTGCATGGCGCGAGTAATGCCCACATAGGCCAGGCGCCGTTCTTCCTCAAGGCGGCCCGGCTCTTCCAGGCTCATCTTGTGCGGAAACAGGCCTTCTTCCATACCCACCAGGAACACGTAAGGGAATTCCAGGCCTTTGGCGCTGTGAAGGGTCATCAGCTGAATACTGTCTTCGTGCTCTTCGGCCTGAGTGTCGCCGGCTTCCAGCGAAGCATGGCCGAGGAAAGCCGCCAGCGGGGTCAGCTCCTCGTCGTCTTCATTGTTTTCGAAGTTGCGCGCGGCGCTGACCAGTTCCTCAAGGTTTTCTACCCGAGCCTGGCCTTTTTCGCCTTTCTCTTCCTTGTGATAGTTGATCAGCCCCGATTGCTCGATCACGGTCTGGGTCATCAGATGCAACGGCATCTCCATGACCTTGGCGGCAAGGTTCTCGATCAGCTCGACGAAACCACTCAGCGCCCCGGCGGCACGGCCAGTCAGGCCTTTATTGGCGATCAGCTGGCGCGTGGCTTCCCACATGGAGACATCAGCATGGCGGGCATGCTGACGAATCGCTTCGACGGTTTTTTCACCAATGCCTCGCGCCGGAACGTTGATGACCCGCTCCAGTGCCGCATCGTTGCCACGGCCTTCCAGCAGGCGCAGGTAAGCCATGGCGTTTTTGATTTCGGCACGTTCGAAGAAGCGTTGACCACCATAGATGCGATACGGAATGCGCTCGCGCAGCAAGGCTTCTTCAAGCACCCGGGACTGGGCATTGGAGCGATAGAGAATGGCGATTTCGCTGCGCGCCAGGCCAGTCTTGAGCGCGCTCTCGATAGTTTCCACCACGTAGCGGGCTTCATCGTGTTCGTTGAACGCGGCGTAGAGATTGATCAGCTCGCCATCGCCCACATCCGTCCACAGCTCTTTGCCCATGCGGCCGCTGTTATTGATGATCAGCCCGTTGGCCGCCTTGAGGATGCTGGCGGTGGAACGGTAATTCTGTTCAAGACGGATGACTTCAGTGTCCGGGAAGTCAGACGAATACTGATGGATGTTCTCGATCTTCGCGCCGCGCCAGCCGTAAATCGACTGGTCGTCGTCGCCTACCACCATCAGGCTGTCACCGCCCTGGGCCAGCAGACGCAACCAGGCGTACTGCACGGCGTTGGTGTCCTGGAATTCATCCACCAGCACGTGGCGGAAACGTCGCTGATAGTGGGCGAGCAGGCCAGGGTTATCACGCCACAGGTCAAGGGCCCGCAGCAGCAGTTCGGAGAAGTCGATGACGCCGGCGCGCTGGCAGGCGACTTCGTAAGCTTCGTAAATGGATTTCATGGTGGTCAGGAACAGATCACCGCTGGCCTGAATGTGTTTCGGTCGCAGACCTTCGTCTTTCTGGCCATTGATAAACCATTGGGCCTGCTTGACCGGCCAGCGCTGCTCATCCAGACCCAACTCGCGGATCACCCGTTTGACCAGCCTTGCCTGATCGTCGCTGTCTAGAATCTGGAACGTCTGCACCAGCCCGGCTTCCTGCCAATGCGCCCGCAACAGGCGGTGCGCCAGGCCGTGGAACGTGCCAACCCACATACCTGCCGGGTTGATACCCATCAGTTGTTCGATCCGGTGGCGCATTTCTGCTGCCGCCTTGTTGGTGAACGTCACCGACAGGATCGAATGGGGCGAGGCTTGCTCGACCTGGATCAACCAGGCGATGCGATGCACCAGCACACGGGTTTTGCCGGAACCAGCGCCGGCCAGGACCAACTGACGACCCACGGAGGCAGCTACGGCCTGACGTTGGGCATCGTTGAGGGAATTAAGCAGAAGGGAGAGATCATCGCGCATCGACGCATTCTAGGGTGCCGAGCGTAACCGGGCAAACCATGCTTTGTTCGGCGCGACAAAAGTGACCTTCGGTTGCTTATCGGGATAAACCAGTTTGAGGGGCGGCTGTCTGACACTCAGAGGAGTTGCGGTCTAGCTTGGGAGCGAATTCATTCGCGAAGGGCCCAGTCAATCCAGTGCAGTTTCGGTGATTGGGATATTGCCTTCGCGAATGAATTCGCTCCCACAGGTTCTGAGTCCGTCAAACCTATTGGGGGTTCAGCGGAGGCCTCCCGGCAAACCGAGATTCCCAACGGGCGCAAACAGGTGGATTTAATGACGCCAGACAGTTTGGTCTCCCGCACGGCTTGTGTATGCTCCGGTACACGCTCAGAGCCCCATTATTATAAGAATCCGCCATGTCTTTCAGTTCCAGCGCCTCGGACGCCACGCGCGTGAGCCGCGACTCCATTCGTCAGCAGTACGCAGGCCCCCTGGCCGTGGAGCGCACGCGCCTGCTTTATCAAGGGTCGTTGTTGCCCACCTTGTTGATGTTCATCAACGGGGCGGTCTGCGCTTTTTTATTGTGGAGTCCGGAGCGCTACCTGCTGGTCAGTGTCTGGCTAGGCTGGTTATCGGCATTGGTGAGCCTGCGGGTCATACAGGTTGCCGCGTTCCGGGCCGCAACCCCTGAACGCCGCGCTGACCCGGTCTGGGGGCGGATGTTTCTGCTCGGCGCCGCGGTCAGTGGCCTGACGTTGGCCAGCGCGGCATTGGTGCTGGTGCCCGTGGAGAACTTCCAACAACAGGCTTGGGTCTTCGGCTTGATCGGTGCTGCGACGCTTTCTGCCAGCATTGCCTACGCCGTCAGCATCCCGGCGTTCCTGACGTTTACCTTGCCCTGCCTTTTGCCTCCGATTGCCTACCTGTTCTGGGGCGGCGACATCCCGCTGCGCGGCTGGGGCTGGCTGGGCATGACGCTGTTGGTCGCTCTGATCGTAGTTGCCTGGCAGGTCAATCGCCTGATTCAGCGTGGCCTGATCCGGCGCTTTCAGAATCAGGCTTTGATCGACGAACTGCAGCAGGCGCAAATCAACAGCGCGCAGCTCAATGCCGATTTGGGCCATGAAATCGACCAGCGGCGCAGGGCCGAGCTGGAGTTGCGTGAGGCTCAGGCCGAGCTGGAAGTTCGCGTCGCACTGCGCACCAGCGAACTTGAGGAAGCCAACCTGGCCCTCAGCAAGAGCCCGCCACGCTTGGCAGCGACGGTGTTTGAAGCGGCCAGTGAAGGCATCGTCATTTTCGATCCGGACTACAACATCCTGGCGGTGAATCAGGCGTTCAGCCGCGTTACTGGCTACGAGCAGGAGGAGATGGTCGGACGCAAAGTGACGGACATCGCCAGCAGCCGCGATGCGCGCCGAAATTTTCAGGCCATTCATCAGTCTTTGGAGCAGACCGGCAGCTGGCAGGGCGAACTGGTGGAAACCCGTAAGAACGGCGAGCTCTATCCGCAGTGGCTGCAACTCAGCGTCGTTCGGGATATTGCTGGAAATATGAGCCACATTGTGGGCTTCTTCGCCGATCTTTCAGCTCGTCGGGAGTCGGAAGAGCGGATGCGCTACTTGACGCATTTCGACGAACTCACTGGCCTGGCCAACCGTTCGCTGTTCAAGGAGCGTCTGCGCGAAGCCAATCAGCGAGTCCGGCAAGGCGGCAGAAGCCTGGCTTTGCTGCATATCAATCTGGATCGTTTCAAGCTGCTCAATGACAGCCTGGGCCATGAAGTGGCGGATCAGTTGCTCAAGCAGGTGTCGCGCCGCCTGAGCAGTGCCATGCCGGAAGCCGATACCATTGCCAGGTTGTCGGGGGATGAGTTCGCAGTGCTGTTTGATGCTTATGGCAATTTATCCAGCCTCACCCGGGTCACCAGTCGTCTATTGGCCAAATTGCGCACGCCCATCTCCGTGGCCGGGCATGAGCTGGTGGTCAGCGCCTCGGTGGGCATCAGTCTGCTGCCGGATTCGGCGCGGGAGATATCTGCGCTGGTCAGCCAGGCCAACATTGCCATGCACCATGCCAAGCATTTGGGCGGCAATAATTTCCAGTTCTTCACCGAAAGCCTTCAGGCCAGCACGCTTGAGCGTTTGCAGCTGGAAATCCAGCTACGCAAAGCCATCGAAGATAACCAGCTGGAGGTCTTCTACCAGCCCAAATTGAGCCTGGAAACCGGGCGCCTCGATGCTGCAGAAGCCTTGGTGCGCTGGCGTCACCCCGAACGCGGCATGGTGCCACCGGGTGACTTCATCGGACTGGCGGAAGAGACCGGGCTGATTGGCTCCATAGGTGAAATCGTGCTGCGCGAAGCCTGTCGACAGGCCTGTGAATGGCAGCGCCAGGGCCTTGCGCCGCTACGGGTTTCGGTCAACTTATCGGTGCATCAACTGCGTCAGGGCAAACTGGTCAGCCTGGTGCGGCAAGTACTCGAAGAGTCGGGCCTGGAGCCGCGCTATCTGGAGCTCGAACTGACCGAAAGTCAGTTGCTCGACAGTGTTGAGCACATCATCAGCACCTTCCAGCAGTTGAGAGAGCTGGGCGTGAAGCTGGCCATCGACGACTTCGGCACCGGCTATTCTTCCCTGAGCTATCTGAAACGCTTCCCGGTGGACTACGTGAAAATCGATCAGGCGTTCATTCGCGGCCTGGGCGACGGCACTGAAGACGCAGCCATCACCCAGGCAATCATCGCCATGGCCCACAGCTTGGGCCTGAAAGTGGTGGCCGAAGGCGTCGAGAATCAGGTGCAGCTGGATTTCCTGAAAGCTAACGGCTGTGATGAAGTGCAGGGGTATTTGATCAGTCGGCCGCTGGAGGCGGAAGCGTTGGCAGCTTTGCTTGCTCAGGGTTTCATCAATAGTTGAATGGAGATGCTTTTCTGTAGGAACTGCCGAAGGCTGCAAGGCGCCTTATCTGACATACCGCTGTTCGCAGCCTTCGGTAGCTCCTACGGTCTGAGCGTGTGATGTCGGAATATTCCTTCATCGGTTCAGGATTTAGCCTTCAATTGCCAGCGTAAGAAGGTCCATGGCGCGTTTAACTGGGCGTCCAGCAGGTCATGTAGTATAACTACAAAAAAGCTACATCCCGTCCCACGCACCTTTGTCGAGTCCATCCATTGAATCTGCTGCAGCACATCGCCCAGTCACGCCATCTGTTACGCAAGTCGGAACTCAAAGTCGCCGACCACGTGCTGCTTGACCCTGCGGCTGTGATGCACAGTTCCATGGCCGATCTGGCGCACAACGTCGGGATCAGTGAACCCACTATCGTGCGTTTCTGCCGGGCTATTGGTTGCACCGGTTTTCAGGATCTGAAACTCAAGCTCGCGCAAAGTCTCGCGGCCGGGGCGAGTTTCGGGCAGTTCGCCATTCATGAAGATGACTCGGTCGCCGACTACAGCCTGAAGATTTTCGACACCACCTTGCATACGCTGATGGAAGTGCGCGAGAACCTTGACCCTCACGCCTTGCAGTTGGCTGTGACCGCCATGGCCTCGGCCAAGCGGGTCGAGTTCTATGGCTTCGGGGCTTCAGGGGCGGTGGCGGCGGATGCCCAGCACAAGTTCTTCCGCCTGCTGCTTAGCGCTGCGGCGTATTCGGATCCGCACATGCAAGCCATGTCAGCCGTGACGCTGGTTCCGACTGACGTTGCGGTGTGTATTTCCCAGTCCGGGCGTTCAAAGGATTTGCTGATTACCGCCAATCTGGTGCGCGAGACAGGCGCGACACTGATTACCTTGTGCCCGAGCCAGACGCCATTGGCTGAGCTGTCGTCAGTGAATCTGGCGATTGATGTACATGAAGACACGGAAATCTATACACCGCTGACGTCGCGCATCGCGCATTTGGTAGTCATTGATGTATTGGCAATGGGCGTCGCCATGGCGCGCGGTCCGAGCCTGGTCAACCACCTCAAGAGCGTAAAGCGCAGCTTGCGCAGCCTTCGCCTGTCGCCCAAGTCGATCAAATCTCACGAGGATTGATGCTCTGATCCCCAGCGATAAAGACTCCCGCCAGCTTCCTGACAGGTAGCTGGCGAGAGTTGCCGATATGAAAACTATCGGGCTTTTATCAGTTGAGAATCTCAACGTGTTCGATGCGGGTCAGCTCTTTGCCATCGTGGAAGATGGAGATGTGAGGTACGTCGTAGGTGGTCGGCTGCGAGAATGAGACCGGTTTTTCGGTCAGAACGGTCATGCCAATACCTTTGCTTTCAAGTTTCAGCTCCAGTCGCAGGCCCAGCGATTTGTCCTGAATGGCGGCGACTTCCAGAGTGGCTTCGGTGTTGCTGTTGGGTACGGTAACAGTCCCGGTAACCAGCAGCGTCGGACCCGACAGGCCTGGCATTTTGTTGATGCGGGCGTACCAGTCTTTGGTTTGAATGCTCATTGTTTAGCTCCTTGCTAATAGATAGTGTGTTTGCGTCCTGCAGGGCAACTATCTCAAGGGCCGGCTCCTCAAATGCAGTACATATTTATAGCGTTGTTACGCTGTATTTCTACGACTGAGCCACGACAGGTTCACCAATTTGTCACGCACCCGCCGCCTTACCGTCACGACCCAGGGGCATCCTGATACTCCCGCAACGCACTTGGGAGACAGGATATGCCTCGGCACTACGATGACTCGCAGCAGAACAGCACTGTTAAAACCCGTCGCCAGCAGGAAGACCAGCGTCGCATGGCTTTCCGTCGCGCGATCGAAAGTTATTCGGAAGAGCGCCGGCTGAACCAGGAGCTGTGCGATTACGACGATGGTCTTTCTGCGCAGCACTGGCAGGCAGCTAAACCTCCAGCGGGCGCCCGTCGAAACGCTCAACAAGCTGGCTGATCTGCGCACGTTCGGTGCGGATGAACGCCAGAAAGGCATGAGCTACCGGTGAGGGCCGCCGGTCTTTGGCCTGCACCACGCACCAGCTGCGATACAGCGGCAGCTCCGCCACTGGTAACTCCTTGAGCAGGCCAGTGGCGAGTTCCAGGCTGACCGCATGACGTGTCAGCAAGGCGATGCCCAATCCGGCCAGCACGCTTTCTCGCTGAGCTTCATGGGCAGCCACTTCCAGTGTCGTGGTGAAATGCACGCGCTTGTCCTTGAAATACTCTTCGCAGGCCTTGCGTGTTCCCGAGCCGTTCTCCCGGATCAGCAGAGGATAGGGTTCCAGATCCTTCAGATTCAGCGCGCGGCCATCGCACAGTGGATGGTCGGGCGGGGCGACGGCAACGATCGGATTATTGAGAAACGGCAGAAACTCCAGGCCCATGTCCTGGGGCACCATAGACATCACCACCAGATCGTCGCGGTTGTCCGACAGCCGCCGGATCACTTGAGCGCGGTTGACCACAGTCAGGCTGAGAATCACCTCTGGATACTTGCGCCTGAAGGCGGCGAATAGATGCGGGATGAAGTATTTACAGCTGGATTCCACCGCCAGCTTGAGCTGGCCTTGCAGCGAACCCTGCATATCAGTGAGCTGCATATCCAGGCTTTCCAGGCGACCAAAAATATCCCGGCTGGCGGATTGCAGCGCTTCAGCGGCTTCGGTGAGGTAGAGTTTTTTGCCGACATATTCGAAGAGCGGCTGACCTACCAGCTCTTCCAGCTGGCGCATCTGCAAGCTGACAGCCGGTTGTGTAAGCGCCATTTCATCGGCCGCGCGGCTGTAGGAACGCAAATCACACACTTCGTTGAAAATCCGTAGCTGACGCAATGTCATACGCATCAATGACTTACGCACTTTTATAGCTCCCCGCCAATAGCTGAAGCGCCAACTATAAGTCTTTACTTATACACATCCCAACTTTTACTCATTTTTGTTAATCCCTGATCCAGCATAGGGTGTTCCTGCGGCAATCAACACACGTGCTGTTACAAAAAGCCCGGTTTGCCAACCGCCTGTTCAACGGTCGAGGAATTACTCGTGATAACAAAAATCCTGATCGCCAACCGCGGTGAAATTGCTGTCCGAATCGTGCGCGCTTGCGCCGAAATGGGCATTCGCTCGGTGGCGGTCTTTTCCGACGCCGACCGCCACGCGCTTCATGTGAAACGTGCGGACGAAGCCCACAGCATCGGTGCCGAACCCCTGGCCGGATACCTGAACCCGCGCAAGCTGGTCAATCTTGCCGTGGAAACCGGCTGTGATGCGTTGCACCCTGGTTACGGGTTCCTGTCGGAAAATGCCGAACTGGCGGACATCTGCGCCGAACGTGGCATCAAATTCATTGGACCTTCTGCAGAAGTCATCCGCCGTATGGGTGACAAGACCGAAGCCCGGCGCAGCATGATCAAAGCCGGGGTGCCGGTGACGCCGGGTACTGAAGGCAATGTTGCAGATATTGCTGAAGCCTTGCTCGAGGGTGATCGCATTGGCTATCCGGTGATGCTCAAGGCGACTTCCGGTGGCGGGGGACGTGGCATTCGCCGCTGCAACAGCCGCGAGGAGCTGGAGCAGGCTTTTCCTCGGGTGATCTCAGAAGCTACCAAGGCCTTTGGTTCGGCAGAAGTCTTTCTCGAAAAATGCATCGTCAACCCGAAGCACATCGAGGCGCAGATCCTCGGTGACAGCTTTGGTAATGTCGTGCACCTGTTCGAACGTGACTGCTCGATCCAGCGGCGCAACCAGAAACTCATCGAAATCGCCCCAAGCCCGCAGCTGACTCCGGAACAGCGCGCCTATATTGGTGACTTGTCCGTGCGCGCCGCCAAGGCCGTAGGTTACGAGAACGCCGGTACCGTGGAGTTCCTGCTCGCCGAGGGCGAGGTGTACTTCATGGAGATGAACACCCGGGTGCAGGTGGAACACACCATCACCGAAGAAATCACCGGCATCGATATCGTCCGCGAGCAGATTCGCATCGCCTCCGGCCTGCCGCTTTCGGTCAAGCAGGAAGACATCATCCATCGCGGTTTTGCCCTGCAGTTCCGAATCAACGCCGAAGACCCGAAGAACAACTTCCTGCCCAGCTTCGGCAAGATTACTCGTTACTACGCGCCCGGCGGTCCCGGCGTGCGTACCGATACGGCGATCTATACCGGTTATACGATTCCGCCGTTCTATGACTCCATGTGCCTGAAGCTGATTGTCTGGGCGCTGACCTGGGAAGAGGCGATGGATCGCGGTCTGCGCGCCCTGGATGACATGCGCCTGCAAGGGGTGAAAACCACTGCGGCTTATTACCAGGAAATCCTGCGTAACCCCGAATTCCGTAGCGGTCAGTTCAATACCAGCTTCGTCGAGAGCCATCCTGAACTAACCAACTACTCGATCAAGCGCAAACCCGAAGAGCTTGCCCTGGCCATCGCTGCCGCCATTGCCGCTCATGCGGGCTTATGAATAAGCCAGCTGCAAGCTTCAAGCCGCAAGCTTCAAGTGAAAAGCAGATCTGCTGTTCCTTGCCGCTTGTAGCTTGCAGCTTGTCGCTATAAGGAGATCCGAATATGACTAAGCAAATCTTCGTAACCGACACCATCCTGCGTGACGCCCACCAGTCGCTGCTGGCGACCCGCATGCGCACCGAGGACATGCTGCCGATCTGCGACAAGCTCGACAAAGTCGGCTATTGGTCGCTGGAATGCTGGGGCGGCGCGACGTTCGATGCCTGTGTGCGCTTCCTCAAAGAAGACCCGTGGGAGCGTCTGCGTCAGTTGCGTGCGGCATTGCCCAACACGCGCCTGCAAATGTTGTTACGCGGCCAGAACCTGCTGGGCTATCGGCATTACAGCGACGACGTGGTCAAAGCCTTCGTCGCCAAAGCTGCCGCCAACGGCATCGATGTATTCCGTATTTTCGACGCCATGAACGACGTGCGTAACCTGCGCGTGGCCATCGAGGCCGTGAAGGAGTCGGGCAAGCACGCTCAGGGCACGATCGCCTACACCACCAGCCCAGTACACACCATCGCTGCGTTCGTTGAACAGGCCAAACAAATGGAAGCCATGGGTTGCGACTCGGTGGCGATCAAGGACATGGCTGGCTTGCTGACGCCTTACGCCACCGGCGAACTGGTCAAGGCCCTGAAGGCTGAGCAATCGCTGCCGGTGTTCGTGCATTCCCATGACACCGCTGGCCTGGCTGCCATGTGCCAGCTCAAAGCCATCGAAAACGGTGCCGATCACATCGACACCGCGATCTCCAGCTTTGCCTGGGGCACCAGCCATCCGGGTACCGAGTCGATGGTTGCGGCCCTCAAAGGCAGCGAGTTCGACACTGGCCTGAACCTGGAGCTATTGCAGGAAATTGGTCTGTACTTCTACGCGGTGCGTAAGAAGTACCACCAGTTTGAAAGCGAATTCACCGCCGTGGATACCCGAGTGCAGGTCAATCAGGTGCCGGGCGGGATGATTTCCAACCTCGCCAACCAGCTCAAAGAGCAGGGCGCGCTGAACCGTATGGGTGAAGTGCTGGCCGAGATCCCCCGGGTTCGCAAGGATCTGGGCTATCCGCCGCTGGTGACCCCGACTTCGCAAATCGTGGGTACGCAGGCGTTCTTCAACGTGCTGGCGGGCGAGCGCTACAAAACCATCACCAACGAAGTGAAGCTGTACCTGCAAGGTGGTTACGGCAAAGCCCCTGGCCAGGTGGACGAAAAGCTGCGTCGTCAGGCGATCGGGAACGAAGAGCTGATCGATGTGCGTCCCGCTGACCTGCTCAAACCGGAGATGAACAAGCTGCGCGACGACATCGGGGCGTTGGCGACCTCGGAAGAAGACGTTCTGACTTACGCGATGTTCCCGGACATTGGTCGCAAGTTCCTCGAAGAGCGGGCTGCGGGCACATTGAAACCCGAAGTATTGCTACCTATCCCAGAAGCGGGCGGTGTGAGCAAGGCGGGTGGCGAAGGCGTGCCGACCGAGTTTGTCATTGATGTCCATGGCGAAAGCTACCGCGTCGATATCACGGGCGTCGGCGTCAAGGCCGAAGGCAAACGTCACTTCTACCTGTCCATCGATGGCATGCCGGAAGAAGTGGTGTTCGAGCCGCTCAACGAATTCGTCAGCGGCGGCGCCAGCAAGCGCACCCAGGCCAGCGGTCCCGGTCATGTCAGCACCAGCATGCCCGGCAACATCGTCGATGTACTGGTCAAGGAAGGCGACATGGTCAAAGCCGGTCAGGCTGTGCTGATCACCGAAGCCATGAAAATGGAGACCGAAGTTCAGGCCGCCATTGCCGGCAAAGTGGTTGCCATTCACGTCGCCAAGGGTGATCGGGTCAATCCGGGAGAGATCCTGGTTGAGATCGAGGGTTAAGGTCGGTTGGTTCAAACGACTTTCTGTAGGAGCGCACGAGCAACGCGAGGCCGCGATTGCGGTGTATCAGGCAGACCGCTATCGCTGCCTCGCACTGCTCGTGAGCTGCTACAGAGAAAAACGGTCAGATTTCCTCTGGGAGCACTTGTGCTCCCTTTTTTTAATTTGCTAACGACTGGCTGCAAGATAATGCAGATTTAGTCGACCGATAGTGGATGCAACTGTATTAAATTGCATTTATGACCCTGTTGCTCGGCATAAATGCACTATAGTGCAGACGAGGGTGCGGTTACTCTGCCCGAAGTGCACTATATTGCAGGTCTCTCATGTACAACCTAACACTCCAGGTCTACGGGGCAGGGCTTTGGCGGGATGCCATGACCTTAACGTTCGACGATCCTGCGAATGGATTTCTCGGTCCTTGCCGTTTCGCCTATAAAGCCAGTTATGTGCTGAACGCCGATGCGGATTCGCTTGACCAAAGCGTAAGTGCCCGCCTGCCAGTGAATTTTGAAACCTACGCGTTGCGCCAAGCCCCGGCATTCCTGCATGACATCGCTCCTGCTGGCGCCGCCAAGCGTTTTCTCATCAATCAGATCGGCCGACAAAAGCCGGAAGGCTTCAGCGACGATTTGTACCTGTTGGGGCGCAGCACGCCTGCTCCTATCGGAAATCTGCGGGTCAAGGAATCGGTGGGCGCGCTAGAAGAAGGCGATCCAATGGGTTTCACCCGTGCGGACGTCGTTACTCGAGATCAGCGGTTTCTTGAGTATGCCTACGAACAGGGTGCAGCCATTGGCGGCGCGACCGGCGCGGGAGGTGAAGCGCCGAAGTTATTGATGACGCAGGGCGTGGATGGCCTGCTTTACCCGGATGCTGTATTGGCAGATGAACAGGCTCGGGAGCACTGGTTCATCAAGTTCGCCCGCAACCAGGCCGTAAGAAATGATCAGGATATTTTACGCAGCGAGTACTTGTACTACAGGGCTCTGCAACAGCTTGGCATCGAAACCGTCACTACCGAAGACATGGCATTGGAAGAAGCGAGCAAGCCAAGCCTGTGGATGAGGCGTTTTGATCGTCGTATAACAGAAGAAGGTGTCGAGCGTCTGGCGGTGGAATCGATTTACTCTCTAGCCGGTGTCACGCTGCCGGGTAGCCGCATGGATCATCTGGAGGTCATCACTCTGTTGAGCAAGATGTGGTTGCAAGCGGGTCAGAAGGCGCGAATACCTGATCTGGTGGCCGAGTACCTGAGGCGTGACTTGATCAATCAGATCTTGGGTAACTCGGATAATCACGGCCGCAACACTGCAATCATCCGTAGTCGAGACGGTTACCGGTTGGCACCTGTTTACGATCTTGCCCCCATGGTCATGGATGCTGAAGGCGTCACGCGCACAACTAAATGGTCGAAAATTATCGAGCGGGCGGGCGTGGTCAATTGGCGCGCAGCTTGTGAGGCATTGGTTGATATTCTCGATCCGCAGCAGGCTTTTGAGCGCTTGCGTCACGACGCTCAGCAATTGAGGGCATTGCCGGATATTTTGCGCGACAGTGGTTTGCCAGAAGCGACCTTCAACCATCCGGCCATCGCCTTGGGCAGATTGGACCAACGCATGAGCGCTTGGGGGCTGCAATGACGCTGTCAATTGATGCGCGGATGCTGCTGATTGAAAGCGTTCAGCAAGGTATTGCCGACGGTACTCTGGAGATGGGCGAGGCAGTCAAACGTCTGCGAGTTGACGGTGCTCGTATGCATCAGAGCCAGTACGCCAGGCTGTGCAAGATATCGGTACGCACCTTGATTCAGATCGAACAGGGTGAGGGCAACCCGACCCTCAAATCCTTGAACGCAGTGTTCCGGCCATTCGGTTTGCAGATGGGGGTAGTGAGGCGTCATCGGCAAATCAGTTGACGGCCCCACAGCCCATCCATGCGGCTTTTTATGGCTTTTTATAGCGCTTCTGAATCGCCTCAGCCACTTGCTTGAAGTTGATGCTCTTGGATGCGATTTTCTCCATGCCATCTTCTTTCAGGTAGCTGAACTTCACGTACAGGAGTTGGCCTGTATGTTTCTGCGCATCGTTCAAGCCCGTGATCGATTTCTTCATGTCATTCAAACTGGTCGGGCTGGCTGCAAGCGTTACCCAGTCCGGTACAGGAATGACGCTGGCGAAATACTTCACGACCTCAACCAGCGTATTTCCGATGGGGAAAACCCCGCTGAAGCGCTCCTGAGCTTTGAACGGCGCGATGCCCATGTAGATGTCCGGCAGCGACTTGATCTGGCTCTCGATGCCATGTGTTTCACGGAACAGCAGAAACTCCATGATCTGTAACGGGGTGCCGACGATGATCAGGGATTGAACGCCTGCGCCAGTCTCGGAGAACAGATAGTAGTTTTTGCTGCCTGCCACCGCCTTCTTCAGTGCGCCGCGATCAATGATGACGCTGCCATATTTGCCGTTATGCAAGACGGGAGCAGGGACGCGCCATGGGTTTAGCGGTGCTGCTTTGGTGTTGATGTCCTGTGTGGCAAAAGCATTTTCTGTGGTCATGTTCACAACATCCTTGTTGTTTCTTGCGGGTTAATAAGTGCATGCCTGATTGGCACGAACAGAACCATACGTGTAAGCGATGAAATCTTAACTATTTGATATGTGACGACTTGTTGATGGTGAGTCGGTAGGAGCGAACTTGTTCGCGAGAGTTTGCGCCTGAGAGCTCGTCTCGCGAACAAGTTCGCTCCTACCCTCATGTAGTGGTATTACGATGGGCCGTTCAAACGCCGCGAAACGCTTCCAGCCCTTTGATTTGCTGCCCGCCTTCAAAGTTATCCGCCGCCAGCCAGCCTTCGAATGCTTTTTGCAGTTCAGGCCATTCGCTGTCGATGATCGAGTACCAGGCGGTGTTGCGGTTAACGCCTTTGACCACCATGTGCTGGCGGAACGTGCCTTCGTAGGTGAAACCGAAGCGGTCGGCGGCGCGTTTGGAGCGAGCGTTGTCGCCGTTGCATTTCCATTCCAGACGGCGATTGCCCAGCGCAAAGGATTCTCGGGCCAGCAGATAAATCGCCTCGGTGCCTTTGGGCGTGCGCTGCATCGCGGCGCCGAAGGTCACGTGGCCGATCTCGATACGGCCGTGGGCCGGCACAATGGACATCAGGCTCAGGCAGCCCTCGACGGCGCCGGTTGCCTGATCGACTACAGCGTAGAACCAGGGGTCAGTATCGGCAGCATGACGGGCAAGCCAGGCGTTGAACTCAGTACGCTCTGAAAAAGGGCCGTAAGGCAGGTAGTCCCAGAGTTTGCGGTCCGAGCCCGGGCCTTCCAGTGCTGTCCACAAACCATCGGCATGGCGCGCGACATCGAGTTTTTCCAGGCGGATAAAACGGCCTTCAAGGGTGTGGCTATCCGGTAGGCTGGCGGACTGCCAGTTGGTAACAGAAGTCGACATGGACACAGTTCCTAGATCATTTTGCGAAATTGAATGTAGCCCGGCCGCTCAGCGATGCGCTCGTAAAGCTGGATCGCTGTGGCATTGGTTTCATGGGTCAGCCAGTGCACCTTGTCACAGTTGTTGGCCTTGGCGGTGGCGTAAACATGTTCGATCAACAGTCGGCCAACACCAGTGCCGCGTTGTCCGGGATCGACCAACAAATCCTGGAGATAACAAGCATTGGCGATGCTCCAGTTCGAGCGATGGTAGATGAAATGCACCATGCCCACCGCCTTGTCGTCCAGCCAGGCCAACGCGGCGTTGGTGGGTTCGGAGGGGTCGAGAAAGCGCTGCCAGGTGCTGGCGCTCACCGCGTCAGGCAACTCGGTTTTGTAGAAAGCCAGGTAGGCATGCCAAAGCGGCAGCCATGCGGCGTGATCCTGTTGGCTGACGGGGCGAATCTGGATAGCGGTCACAGCGGTCTCCGAACACAACGGTTGAGTTTGAATACGTTCCTGTAGGAGTGAGCTTGCTCGCGATAGCGTTAGGTCAGTCGATAATTTATTGGCAGACATACCGCATCGCGAGCAAGCTCACTCCTACAGGGTCAGTGTTCACTGCAAATCTGCGTTCAGCTCATCAACTGCGCCAGCTCCCGATCCTTGCCGTCTGCGCTGGCTGCCAGCCCTTCGCGCACCCCCTTGATATCTTCCGCCGAGCGGTTCTGGCTGAGTTTGCGCTTGCCTTCAAGCCGTTCGATGGGTAACGCAAAGCCAACGATGGCGCCGAGCATTTTGTCGATGTACTCGGCAGGCGCATCGGCCACGGCCCACGGGCTTGCGCGACCGGCTTCATGCTTGTCGGTCAGGGCGCTGACCACGTTCAGCAGGCGCTGCGCATCGCTGAACACTTCCGCAATGCCATAGGCATGAACCGCCACATAGTTCCACGTAGGCACGACCTTGCCGTGCTCGGCCTTGGCCGGATAAAACGCCGGGCTCACATAGGCATCCGCGCCGGGAAAAATAATCAGCACTTCTGCGCCATTTTGCAGCGCGCGCCATTGAGGATTAGCCCGGGCGAGATGGCCGTAAAGGGTGCCATTCGCACCCTGTTCGCGCCGCAGCAGCAACGGCAGATGACTGGCCTGCATGCCGGTTTCGTCGTGGGTGACCAGGATCGCCAGGCGGGTATCTTCCATCAGCTGGTGCAGGCTCGCGATTTCGTCATCTCTGAAAGCAGCGGGGGTGTACATAAAATTCTCCTTGGCGACGGGATGAATCCTAGGCAGCCTATTGGTTTGTTGTAAGAGCCATTTACGCTCAATTCGATAGGGCCAATACATGTCCGAACAGCCGCCGTCTTTCCCGTTCAGCCTGGCCGGTATCGAACTGGACCGCCGTCAGGGTTTAAGCCGCCAGCTGTATCAGGCCTTGCGTATACGAATACTCGACGGACGCGTGAGTAGCGGCACGCGATTGCCTGCCAGCCGCGATCTCGCTACGTCATTGGGCATTTCCCGTAACAGCGTGATGCGCGCGTATGACCAGCTCTACGCTGAAGGCTTTACGGAGGGGCGTATCGGGGACGGAACCTACGTGGCGCAACTGACCGGACAAGTGCCGACCGGCAAAAAACTATCCACAAAAGTGTCCACAGGCTTATCAACAAGCTTACCCACAGGTTTATCCACAAACATCCCGAATTCAGCCGAGTTTTCAACTGGAAAAGTTATCCACAGCTCGGCGATAGAGCTGCTCAAGCAACATCATTTAAGCCGGCCTTCGTTGATCGGGCCTCTTGCCTTTCGTGTCGGTGTTCCGGCTTTCGATCTGTTCCCGTTTGAAGTGTGGGGCAAGCTGTACGCGGCTTTCTGGCGCAAACCTGATCTCGCTGTGCTGGGTTACGGCGAAGCGGCAGGCTTTAGACGACTGCGTGAACTCATCGCGGTTTATCTGCGTACTTCCCGGGGTTTGCAGTGCAGTGCTGAGCAAATAGTGATCACCAGTGGCGCACAGCAAGCCATAAGCCTTTGTGCACAGCTGCTGCTAGAGCCTGGCGATGGTGTGGCGATTGAAAATCCGGGCTATCGGGCCGCAGGTCATGCGTTCGCCGTGGCCGGCGCGAAATTGCAGGGTGTTGCCGTGGACGAAGAGGGCATGCGCGTCGCGCAGGTTGAGCGCAGTGACTGCAAACTGGCTTATGTCACGCCTTCCCATCAATACCCGATGGGGGTCGTCATGAGTCTGGCCCGCCGTCTCGAACTGCTCGCCTGGGCGCAGAAGACTCAAGGCTGGATCGTCGAAGACGACTATGACGGCGAATACCGTTACAGCGGTGCACCGTTAGCGCCTCTGGCGGCACTGGATCGGGCGGGGCGGGTCTTGTATGTCGGCACCTTTGGCAAGATTGCTTATCCGGGTTTGCGTCTGGGCTATCTGGTGTTGCCGGTCGAGCTGGTGGAGCCGTTCAGCCAGCGTCGCGCCTTGGATATGCGCCATTCGGAGATCAGCACTCAGGCGGTCATGGCTGAATTCATCGCCGCAGGTCATTTCCAGCGCCACATCCGCCGCATGCGCCGTGCCGCATTAAGTCGTCGCAATGCCTTGTCGAGCGGTTGGCCTGCGGACATTCGCGGCTGCGCAGCCATGCCCAAAGTGGTTGCCGGGCTGCATGTGGCGGTGCGGGTCGAGAGCCTGGCGCGGGAAAAGGAGCTCATCGACAAGGCTGAAAGCGTGGGCGTCGAAATCACTCCGTTGAGCAGCTACTGGCTGCCGGAATCCAACGAGCCTGCGGATGAGCGGGCGGGGCTGGTATTGGGATTTGCGGCGGTGCCGGAAGTGGATATCGTCGCGGCGCTAGAGAGGTTGAAGGCGGTTTGGCGGGATTGATATGCACCGCACCACCATCATGGTAGGAGCCAACTTGTTGGCGATTCGCCTGTGCGGACAATGGATCAGCATGGCCTGTTAAATCGCCTCGCCAACAAGTTGGCTCCTACCGGATGTGTTCCTTCAGACACGCCCGAGTCATGTAGGAGCTGCCGAAGGCTGCGAAGGCAACGTGCCTGACACTCCGCGATTCGAAGCCTTCGGCAGCTCCTACAGGTAAGCGGCGGGGCCTAACGCGATATACTCCCCGCCATTCCCCTTTCAACCGAGACCTTCCATGAGTACTTCTCTTGCTGCGGCACCCGCTCGCAGGCCCGGTGCGCCGCTGATTGCCGCGTTCATTCTGTTGTTCATCGCAATGTTTCTGTTGAGCAGTGTTGGCATGCGCCAGGTGCTGTTGCTGATCGTCGGCGCGGCGTTGGGCTTGACCCTGTATCACGCCGCTTTTGGCTTTACGTCGGCATGGCGGGTGTTCATTCGTGAACGCCGTGGTGCCGGGCTGCGGGCGCAGATGGTGATGCTGGCCATTGCCGTCGTGCTGTTTTTCCCGGCGCTTGGGGCGGGTACGTTGTTCGGTCAGCCGGTGAATGGTCTGGTAGCGCCAGCCGGCGTGTCCGTGGTGTTCGGTGCCTTTATCTTCGGTATCGGCATGCAGCTGGGCGGTGGTTGTGCGTCCGGTACGCTGTTCACGGCGGGCGGCGGCAACGCGCGGATGCTGGTGACCTTGCTGTTCTTCATCCTCGGCTCGCTGATTGCGACCCATCACGTGGACTGGTGGTTTGCACTGCCGTCGTTCCCGGCCACCTCCATCGTCAAAAGTTTCGGCGTGATCCCGGCGCTGATCCTGAGCCTGGCGGTATTTGCCGTGATCGCCTTTGTCACGGTGCGTCTGGAGAAGCGTCGTCATGGTCAGCTGGAAGCTGCGGTGACCAGCGAACATGTTGGCTTGCGCCGATTCCTGCGCGGCCCATGGCCTTTGGTGTGGGGTGCGATTGGCCTGGCTTTGCTCAACTACGCGACTCTTGCCCTGGCCGGCCGTCCATGGGGCATCACCTCGGCGTTCGCTTTGTGGGGCGCGAAGGTGGCGGGTTCGCTGGGCGTGGATGTGGGCAGTTGGGCGTTCTGGCAGATGCCGGCAAACGCCAAGGCGCTGGCCGCTCCGGTGTGGGAAGACATCACCAGTGTGATGGACATTGGCATCATGCTCGGTGCGTTGCTGGCTGCTGGCCTTGCAGGACGTTTCGCCCCGAACCTGAACATTCCGGCTCGCTCCATCGTGGCTGCGGTGATCGGCGGTTTGCTGTTGGGCTACGGTTCGCGTCTGGCTTATGGCTGCAACATCGGCGCGTACTTCAGCGGCATCGCCTCCGGCAGTCTGCACGGCTGGCTGTGGCTGGTGGCAGCCTATGTCGGGAACGTGGTGGGCGTGAAGTTCCGGCCGTTCTTCTTTGCCGGTGAGAAACCGCAAGTGGCGTTGAGCGGCTGCTAACACATATGCGGTATGTCCCTGACACTGCGGTGTCATGGGGCAAACGCAGGACCCTGTGGGAGCGGTGCTTGCCCGCGATGAACGATGACGCAGTATTACTGTAAAATCGCGTCGCCAGTATCGCGGGCAAGCACCGCTCCCACGGAAATGGGTTTCAATCAAGCATCGGATTTGGTTGGATAGCAGCTAACTAGTTGGTTATCTGCTCCTTCGCCAGCTTCACGATGTTCTCCACAGTGAAGCCAAACTTGGCCTGCAGCTTATCGATAGGGGCCGAGGCGCCGAAGGTGGTCATCATGACTTTGGCACCCGTGTTGCCCACGTAACGGTCCCAACCCAGGGGCCCGGCCTGTTCCACGGCGACCCGCGCCGTAACCGCGGGCGGGAATACGCTGTCGCGATAGGCCTGATCCTGATCCTCGAACAGCTCCCAACTCGGCATCGATACCACACGAGCGGCCACGCCTTGGGCTTTCAATTTTTCGAAAGCCTCAACTACCAGGCCGACTTCGCTGCCCGTCGCGATCAGAATCACCTCCGGCTCGCCCTCTTTGGCATCCGCCAGCACATAAGCGCCTTTTGAGAGCCCTTCGGCGGATGAATACTGCGTGCGATCCAGCGTCGGCAGCGGCTGACGCGACAGCACGATGCAAGAAGGTCGATTGGTCTGCGCCAGAGCTATTTTCCACGCCTGAGCTGTTTCATTGGCATCGCCAGGGCGCAGGGTGAGCAAGCCCGGCGTGGCTCGCAGTTGGGTCAGTTGTTCGATGGGCTGGTGAGTCGGGCCGTCTTCCCCCACACCGATGGAGTCGTGGGTGAACACGAAGACCACCGGCAACTCCATGATCGACGCTAGACGAATCGGCGGCTTCATGTAGTCGCTGAACACCAGGAAGGTCGAGGTGTAAGGGCGTATATAGGACAGCGCCATGCCGTTGGCGATGGAGCCCATGGCGTGTTCGCGGATGCCGAAGTGCAGGTTGCGACCGCTGTAGTTATCCGCTGAAAAACTGCCCGCGCCATCGAAGGTCAGGTTGGTCTTGGTGGAAGGTGACAAGTCCGCCGAGCCGCCCAACAGCCAAGGAATTTTGGCCGCGAAAGCGTTGAGGACCTTGCCGCCGGAAGCACGGGAAGCGATGCCTTTGGCGTCCGTATCGAAGGCTTCCAGATTGTCCTGCCACTGCTCGGGCATTTCCCCGGCGCGCATACGTTGCAGCTCGTCGGCCAGATCGGGTTGCTGATCTTCCAGCGCACTCAGTGCAGCCTGCCAGGCTTCATAGTCGCTGGCGTTGCGTTCTACCAGGGCATCACGCAACCAGGTGCGAGCGTCATCGGGCACCAGGAAGCTGGAGTTTTCATCCCAGCCGTAAGCCTTCTTGGTCAGCTTGATTTCGTCTTCACCCAACGGCTCACCGTGGGCTGCCGCAGTGTTGTGCTTATGGGGTGAGCCATAGCCAATGACGCTGTCGACCACGATCAGCGTTGGGGCGTCATCGGTGCGCTTGAACACTTCGATGGCGCGGGCCAATGCCTCGGTGTCGTTGGCATCTGCCACATGCAGAGTGTTCCAGCCATAGCCTTCGAAACGCGTCTGCACATCCTCGCTGAACGCTAGCTCGGTGTGGCCTTCGATGCTGATGGTGTTGTTGTCGTAGATCCAGCAAAGATTGGCGAGCTTCAAATGCCCGGCCATCGACGCTGCCTCGCTGGTCACGCCCTCCATCATGTCGCCGTCGCCACACAGCACGTAGACGCTGTAGTCGAACAGGGTGCGGTCCGGCCCATTGAAGCGCTCGCCCAGCCAGCGCTCCGCCATGGCCATGCCGACGCTGTTGGCGCAGCCCTGACCCAGCGGGCCGGTGGTGGTCTCTACGCCAGTGGTCATGCGGTATTCCGGATGGCCTGGGGTTTTGGAGTCGAGCTGGCGGAACTGCTTGATGTCTTCAAGGCTTACAGCGGGTTTACCCGACGGTTTGCCGTGCTCGTCGATTTCGATAACGCCCGCCAGGTGTAGCAGCGAGTACAGCAACATGGACGCATGGCCTACCGACAGCACGAAGCGGTCACGATTCGGCCAGTCCGGGTGCTCGGGGTGATAGCGCAGGAATTGATTCCACAGGGTGTACCCCACCGGCGCCAGGGCCATGGGCGTACCGGGGTGGCCAGAATTGGCCTTCTGTACGGCATCCATGGCCAGAGTGCGGATGGTGTTGATGCAGAGTTGGTCGCGTGCGGTGCTTTGTTCGCTGGAAAAAGACGAGCCCATTGAATTAACCCTCGGTGACGTGTTGCTTAACAGCAGAGAAGGGTTGAGCGTAGTCGGGGGTGGTTTGTTCCTGCGGATTTTGTGATGTCAGATCGCTGCCCGCTTTATTTATAGTCGAAACCTTAACTGAACATTAATCGATTCAGCTTTTGTGCCGTCTGGCGCGAACCATATGTGGGAAAGGGATTCGAAGCAGGGGAGTGGCGTGCATTACGCAGTCGCCCTGAGGTCATCCCATGAAACAAGCCATCATCCAGAAGTACCGATTTCTGATCAAAACTGTGGGTTACGTAGGTTGGTCGCTGTTCTGGCTGCTGATCTGGGACATCATCGTCACCGCCGATTTCATGCTGTTTCTCGATCGCAAGATCAGTCTGCCGTCCATGCCGCTGACCTTGCTGGGTTCTGCTTTGGTGGTGTTGACCAGCTTCCGTAACTCCAGCGCCTACAACCGCTGGTGGGAAGCCCGCACGCTATGGGGCGCACTGGTCAACAACTCCCGTAGCTTCGCCCGCCAGGTGCTGACCCTCATCGAGGATGACGGCGACATCAACCCCACCAAAGCCATCCTGCTGAAAAGGCATGTGGCCTACGTAAAGTGCCTGTCGGCGCATTTGAAGGGTAATTCCTGCGGCGAAGACGTGCGGTCGCTGATCACCCGCGAAGAGTATTCACGCAGGCACGACACCAACAACTTCCCCAATGACGTGCTCAACGCCTCGGCTGCCTTGCTGGCCAAGGAATACGAAGCCGGTCGCCTGGACAGCATTCGTCTGGCGCGCATCGAGTCGACACTGGTGGAAATTTCCAACTGCCAGGGCGGCATGGAGCGTATCGCCAACACGCCGCTGCCTTACCCGTACGTGGCGTTTCCGCGACTGTTTATCAGCCTGTTCTGCCTGATCGTGCCAATTGGCCTGGTGGACACCCTGGGCTGGTTCACCCCGCTGGCTTCGACGGTAGTGGGCTTCATGCTGCTGGCCATCGAGAAAATCGGCACCGACCTGCAAAGCCCGTTCAGCGCCAGCGAGCACGAAATCCAGATGACTGCGCTGTGCGACAACATCGAGCGCAACCTGGATTCAATGCTGCGGGATGCGCGGGTTGAAAGCACCGTCTGATCAACCTGCTTGAATTGAAACGCTGTGCCTGTGGGAGCGGTGCTTGCCCGCGATATAGACGCAGCGATTTATCAGATACACCGCGTCGCCTTTATCGCGGGCAAGCACCGCTCCCACAGGGGAAGCCGCAATCTTCGGGAGCAATCAAGAAATCTTCTTCCAGAACGCATCCGCCTCCGGATTCCGGTTACCCCGCCAGCGCACCAGAATGACCTCAAGGTGATCGGACTCCATGTCCGGATACAGCCGCACCAACTCCTTGCGCTCGATCATCGCTGCCACCATGGTGTGGGGCATGCAGGCTACGCCGTGTCCCGCTGCGGCCATGGGTTTGAGGGCTTCCGAGACAGTGGCTTCGAACACCCGGCGTAACCGGTGCGGCTCCGGGTGGCGTTTGATCTGCTTGCGCGACAAGTCATGCAATTGCGCACTGCGGGCGTAAGTCAGCCATGGAATCGACACCTCAGGATCCGCGCAGCGGGCCGCCAGTTCAGGCGTCGCCACCCAGTACAGCTCGTCATGACCCAAGGACAACACTTCGAACTCGCTTTGCCGCGAATACGGCTCGGTCTGCGCATCCCGATAAAACAGAATGAAATCGCAGCGCCCTGACATCAACGCCATGTAGTAGTCATCGGTACTGCGATAGCCCGTGTCGATCCGGGTGAACATCGGCGCGTCGACCGTCGAGAACTGGCTGATCCAGTCCGGGAAGAAGTTGCAGCCCAAGGTATGCAGCGATGCAAACGTCAGCGCTCGCTCGATGATCTTCACGCTTTGCTCGCAATCCCGGGCCAGGCGCACCAGTTCTGAGGCATTGGGCAGCAACGCCTCGCCGGCAGCGGTCAGGCGGATCGGATTCTTGCTGCGGTCAATCAGCGTGGTGCCCAGACGCGCTTCCAGCAACTGAATGCGCCGGCTGAGGGCTGACTGCGATGAGCCTCGCATACTGGCGGCGGCGGTGAATTTGCCGGTGTCAGCCAGCGCAAGAAAATCCTCGTACCAATCGATATCCATACACTATTCCAAAATTCGATAGCTCAACCAGCATAGTGGATCAACTCTTACTAACGCATGCAGGTTTTGTATGGCTATTGTGCAGGTAATCGCCACCTGCCGGTCTATCGTGGTCCACTAATCATTACAAGAATATGTCGTAGAAGGGGCACTGCTATGCAAAAACGGAATGGCCTTAAGACGTTACTCACATCCTCAATGCTGCTGCTTAGTCTGGCCGGCACTGCTGCCGCACAGGCTGGCGTCCTGGAAAAGGTCAAGGCTCACGGCGCCGTGCGTTGTGGCGTGGCCAGTGACAAACCGGGGTTTTCGCTGATTGATGACAAGGGCCAATGGACCGGCATGGACGTTGACCTCTGCCGCGCGGTTGCCGCAGCCGTTTTGGACGACTCGACCAAGGTTGAGTACATCGCCACCACCGGCAAGAATCGCTTCACCGCGCTGGCTTCCGGCGAAATTGACGTGTTGTCCCGTGCGACCTCATGGACGGCCGACCGCATCGCCAGCCTCGGTGTGGATTTCACCACGGTCTGGTTCTACGACGGCCAGGGTTTCATGACCCACGCCAAAGACGGCATCCAGAAATTGACCGACCTGGACGGCGCGACGTTCTGTCTTTCACCGGGCACTACCTCGGAACAGAACCTGGATGACTACTTCAGCCAGCGCGGCCTGACCTACAAAACCGTGATCATCGAAAAGAGCCCAGAGCTGTTCGCAGCCTTCCAGAGCGGGCGCTGCAACGCGATTTCCAACGACCTGTCGGGCCTGGCCTCGCGTCGTGCGGTCATGAACAACCCGCAAGACTACGCGCTGCTGCCTGAGATCATCTCCAAGGAGCCGCTGGGTGCGTTCGTCGCGCAGGGCGATACCGTGTGGCGCAACATCGTGACCTGGACCGCCTACGCGCTGATGACCGCCGAGGAATTCGGCATCACCTCAGCCAACGTCGACGAAATGCACAGCAAGAAGGGTGGTTCGGCCGACGTTGCACGTCTGCTCGGCACTGACGGTTCGGTTGGCAAGGCATTCGGCCTGGACAACGACTGGGCGTACCGGGCGATCAAGCAGGTGGGCAATTACGCCGAAGTCTACGATCGCAACCTCGGCGAAAAGACCATTCTGAACTTCCCGCGTGGCCTTAACCGCACCTGGAAAGATCAGGGTCTGCTGTACGCGCCGCCAATCCGCTGATCGCGTCATCACCCAACGGAAATACTTTCATGTGGACCCAACGCTTGCAGAACGCTCGAGTGCTGAGCGTGCTGCAGCAAGGCCTGGTTCTGGCCATTGTTGCAGCTGTGTTTTACGTGCTGGCGCATAACGCCAGCCTCAATTTGAAGGCGCTGAACATCGCCTCCGGCTTTGACTTTCTGTCGCAGCGGGCCGGTTATGACATCAGCTTCAAACTGATCGACTTCACCCCAAACGACAGTTACGGCCGTGCGTATCTGGTGGGGTTGCTCAATACGTTGCTGGTCTCGGTGATGAGTATCGTGACCGCTACTGTGCTGGGCGTGGCGTTGGGCCTGTGCAAGGTTTCCGAGAACTGGCTGATCAGTCGCCTGGCCGGCGCCAGCATCGAATTTTTGCGTAACGTGCCGTTGGTGGTGCATCTGGTCTGGTGGTACGGGCTGGCGTTGGCGCTGCCTGGGGTTAAACAGGCTATTTCGCTGTTCGACGTGGCGTATCTGAGCAACAGCGGCTTGATGTTGCCGTGGCCTGCCAAGGGTTCGCTGGTGGGCTGGGGCGTGGCATTGATGGTCCTTGGCGCGCTGTTGGGCTTGATTGCCTGCCGCTTTCGCGACGCCAAATCCCAATGGCGCAGCTTCACCCCACGACGCTGGCCGCTGCTCTTGGCAGGGGCGCTGCTATTGCCGCTGCTGGCGTATGCCTTGAGTGACGCGCACTGGGCCTGGGAAGTCCCGGCCGCCAAAGGTTTCGGCTTCAAGGGTGGCGTGGCGCTGGTGCCGGAACTGCTTGCGTTGTGGCTGGCTTTGTCCTTCTACAGCGCCAGTTACATTGCCGAAATCGTGCGTGGCGCGATCCAGTCAGTGCAGCGCGGGCAGTACGAAGCGGCCAAGGCTTTGGGTTTCGAATATGGCCCGACCATGCGCCAGCTGATCGTGCCGCAAGCGATTTATCCGATGATTCCGCAGGTCACCAACACCTACCTGAACATCGTCAAGAACTCCTCCCTTGGCGTGGTCATCGGTTTCATGGAAATGGTCTCGTCCACCGGCGGGACCACCTTGAACCAGACCGGTCAGGCCATTGAGTGCATCGCGCTGGTGATGGGCACTTACTGCGTGATCAGCCTGCTGATTTCCATCGCGATGAACATTTATAACCATCGCATCAGCCAGCGAGGTCATTGACGGTGAACATGATCAATCAACCCACCGCCGAGCGCCTGCCGCCCAGCAAGCCGTTGCCGGTGCAGATACGTGAATGGGCGCGCGAGCATCTGTTCCCCAGTGTCGGTCATGGTCTGCTGACCATCGCCGTGCTGGCACTGCTGCTGTGGACCATTCCGGCGGCGCTCAACTGGCTGGTGTTTGACGCCACCTTTGTCGGCACCGCTCGCACCGAGTGCAACCCCCACGGCGCGTGCTGGCTGCCGATTACTCAGCGCTGGAACCTGTTCGTGTATGGCTTCTATCCGGAAGCCGAACGCTGGCGAGTCAACCTCGCCCTGTTTCTGGCGGTGTTCGCCTTCGTCCTGCTGTTCTTCAAGCGCCTGGACCGGCGTCTGCTGATTGGCTATCTGGCGCTGTTGCCGGTGGTCATGTGGTGGCTGCTCAAAGGCGGCGCGGGTTTGCCGGAGATCTCTTCGACCAAGTTCGCCGGGATGATGGTCACGGTGTTTCTCGGCACAGTAGGCATGATCTTCGCCTTGCCTATCGGGATTCTGCTGGCGCTCGGGCGTCGCTCGAAGAAGCCGGTGATCCGCATGCTCAGTGTCACCTACATCGAGCTGGTGCGTTCGGTGCCGGTCATTTCGCTCCTGTTCATGGCCTCGCTGATGATCCAGCTGTTTCTGCCACCGGGTTCGGCGTTCGACATCCTGTTGCGGGTGCAACTGGTGCTGATTCTGTTCACCGCCGCCTATATGGCTGAAACCTTGCGCGGCGGGCTGCAGAACCTGCCCAAAGGCCAATACGAAGCGGCTCAGGCTCTGGGCTTTGGCTACTGGAAAACCATGGGCCAGATCGTGCTGCCTCAGGTGTTGAAGCAGTCGATTGCGCCGCTGTTGACCCAGTTCATCGGCCTGTTCAAGGAAACCACACTGGTGATGATTGTCGGCGTGCTGGACATCGTCGGTATCGCTATGAGCACTGCCGCCGCGCCGGAATGGGTGGGCTATGGCCACGAAATCTATATTTTCCTGGCGATTTATTTCTTCGTCATCTGCTTCGCACTGTCGCGCTATGCCCGACACCTTGAAAAGAAACTGGAACAGAACCGCTCATGACTGATCATCGCGAGGCTGACGCAGCCCCTATCGTGCGTATCGAGCAACTGAACAAGTGGTATGGCAAATCCCATGTCCTGCGCGACATCTCGCTGTCGGTCAAACCCGGCGAGAAAGTGGTGATTTGCGGCCCGTCAGGTTCGGGCAAATCCACTTTGATTCGTTGTATCAATCAACTGGAACAGCATCAGCAAGGCACCATCGAGGTGTTGGGCGAAGTGCTGGATGGCAACGTGAAACGCCTGGAGCGAATTCGCCGTCAGGTCGGCATGTGCTTCCAGCATTTCAATCTGTTCCCGCACCTGACGGTGTTGAAGAACTGCACTTTGCCGCAGACCTCAAACCTCGGCGTGCCGGAGAAAGAAGCCATCGAGCGTGCGCTGGCGCTGCTCGACAAGGTGCGCATGCGCGACCACGCCAACAAGTTTCCGTCGCAGTTGTCCGGTGGTCAGCAGCAGCGCATCGCGATTGCACGTGCGTTGTGCATGCAGCCCAAAGTCATGCTGTTTGACGAGCCGACCTCGGCACTTGACCCGGAAATGATCGCCGAAGTGCTGGAGGTCATGACTGGCCTGGCGCAGGACGGCATGACCATGATCTGCGTGACCCACGAAATGGGCTTTGCCCGCAAAGTGGCAGATCGGGTGGTGTTCATGGATCAGGGCGAAATCGTTGAAGAAGCGACGCCTGATCGTTTCTTCTCGGCGCCGGAATCCGAGCGTACCCGCCGCTTCCTTAATCAGATCCTCGACCATGGAGTCCACGCGTGATGGCCAATCCTATTGCTATAGCGCTGCACGGTGGCGCAGGCGTTTTGACTCCTGGTCTGCTGACCCCGGAAGACGAAACCACTATTCATGACGCCTTGTTGCGCGCGTTGAAAGCTGGCCTGACGCTGCTCGAACAGGACGGCAGCAGCCTCGACGCCGTGCAGGCGGCCGTCGTTGAGCTGGAAGAGTGCCCTTGGTTCAACGCCGGTAAAGGCGCGGTATTTACCCACACCGGCGATCACGAACTGGATGCGGCAATCATGCACGGCGCTAACCGGGAAGCGGGTGCCGTGGCGGGGATTCACTTTGTCCGCAACCCGATCCTCGCAGCGCGGGCTGTGATGGAACATAGCGAGCACGTTTTGCTCGCGGGCGTCGGTGCCGATGCTTTCCTGGAGACTCAGGATCTGGAGCGCGTACCTAACGACTGGTACGACACCGACCTGCGTCGTCGCCAATGGCAAACCCAGCTTGAGCAGCCCAATAGCGTCTCGCTGGAACCAGGCGGCGTGGACAAGAAATTTGGCACCGTGGGCGCAGTGGCGCTGGATCGTCATGGTCATGTGGCGGCTGCCACTTCAACGGGCGGGATCACCAACAAGCGTTATGGCCGTGTGGGCGACTCGCCACTGATTGGCACAGGCACTTGGGCAGATGATCGCAGTGCGGCGATTTCTGCAACGGGTCACGGCGAATACTTCATCCGCACGGTAGTGGCGCACAACATCGCGTCCCGGGTCTTGCTGGCTGGCGAAACGCTGAATACCGCGTGCGACACGGTCGTGTCAGGCGAATTGAAAACCATGGGCGGCAACGGCGGGGTGATTGCGGTCTCGCCGACGGGCGAAACCGCCCTGAGCTTCAACACCCCAGGCATGTATCGCGCATGGCGGGACGAGCAGGGCGGTTTGCATACGGCCATTTATGCGGCGGATGATCGGTTGCATCAAGCTTGAGCATTACCTGTGGGAGCGGTGCTTGCCCGCGATAAGAACACCGCAGATGTCAGTTAGATCGCGTAAACCTTATCGCGGGCAAGCACCGCTCCCACAGGAAATCATCCAACAAGAGCTTCGCGACTTAGCGCAGCTCCCCACACAAATCCACTTCCACCAACCGGCGCACTTCATCGATTGGCAAGCCTGCACCGAGCAGCATGTGCAGTTTGCCTAGCGCCGCTTCCCGGGTCATGCCGCCGCCGGACAGGACGCCCACGCCACGCAAGCGGCTGCCGGCTTCGTAGACGTCCAGTTCGACGCCGCCTTCATGGCACTGGGTGATTGCAACCACGCAGATGCCTTGCTGGCGCGCGCTTTCGAGGCTGGCGAGGAAGGCCGGATCATCGCTGGGGCCGGTGCCGCTGCCGAAGCATTCGAGCACCAGACCCTGGATGCCGCTGGCGATCATCGCGTTCACCTGAGCTGCACCGATACCCGGAAACAACGGCAGCACGGCCACCGCTGACAACGCTTTAGAGTAGCGATATTCCAGCTGCGCAGGGCAGGTGACCGGGGTTTCGCCGCTGTGGGCGCGGTTCAGTGCGGCAAACGGATGGCGGCCGAAGCTGCGGATTTTCGCGCAACGGGTCGGTGCCAATAGTTCGCCGTGGAAATACAGGTGCACGCCAGAGGGCAAACCTTTGCCCAACGCCAGCAGCGAGCCGTTGACGTTTTCCCAGGCATCGCTGTCTGGCACGCCAGCGGGCAGCATAGAGCCGGTGAACAGCACTGGTGCGCTGAGCCCCAGCAACTGGAAGCTCATTGCCGCCGCGCTGTAGGCCAAGGTGTCAGTGCCATGCAGAACCAGCACCGCGTCGCAGCCATCCATTTCAACAGCCTGGACAACCGCTTCACGCAGTCGCAGCCAGTAGGCGGGGGTCATGTTGGCGCTGTCGATCAGCGGTGCCATCTCGCGAAAGCACCACTCAGGGACTACCAGCTCAGGCTGCTCGGCCAGTTGTCCGGCCATGCGTGCCTCGAAACCCGACGCCGGAGCCAGGCCGTTGGCGCTGGCCTGCATGCCAATGGTGCCGCCGGTATAAAGAACCATGACGCGCTGAGCGGGTTTAGGCTGTTCAAGAGTCATGGTTCTTCTCCGGTACGACAGTGGTTGCAGCTCAGTAACTATCAGGCTTGAGTAGCAGGCTTCGCCGTTGCCTCAACCGGATTGACCGGTGTGTGGCTCGGGTTGGCAGGCCATGCATTGCGGTCCAGGTCCAGATCCGGGAACTGGCTCGAATCAAACACTGGAGTTTTGACGCCCGCCTTACGTTGCGCATCGTAGTCACGCAGGATGCGCATGGCGACTTTGAACAACATTGCCAAGGCGATCAAGTTCACGAAGGCCAGCAGCGTCATGGTGATGTCGGCGAAAGCGAACACGGTGTTGAGATCAACAACGGCGCCCCACAGGATCAGCACCAGCACGAAAATCCGATAACCGACGATGGCTTTCTTGCTCTCGCCAACCAGGAACCGCAGGCTGTTTTCGCCCAGATAGTAGTTGTAGAGAATCGAGGTGAACACGAACAGTGCCAAGGCAACGCTGATGAAAATTCGACCCCAGTCGCCTACCACGGCGGCCAGCGAGTTCTGTGCCAGAACGATACCGTTGCCGCTGTAACCCACGTCATAGATACCCGACAGCAGGATCAGCAACGCGGTACAGGTGCAGATTACGAAGGTATCGAGGAACACGCTGAACGCCTGAACCACACCCTGGGAAATCGGGTGTTCAACCTGCGCAACGGCGGCCACGTTTGGCGCGCTGCCCAGACCGGCTTCGTTGGCGAACACGCCACGTTTCACGCCCATGACGATCGCGCTGCCGATCAGGCCGCCAAACACCGGGTCCAGACCAAAGGCGCTTTTGACGATCGTCGCCAGCATGGCTGGAACGTGGTCGATCTGCAGAACGATGACGTAGATGGTCACGGCGATGTAGATCAGGGTTTTGACCGGCACCAGCAGGTCGGAAATAGCGGCGATACGCTTGATACCACCAATGAACGCCAGACCCAAAAGAACCACAAGGCAAATGCCGGTAGTCATGGTGTCGATGCCGAACGCGCCCTTGAGGGAGTCAGTCACCGCGTGGGATTGCAAGCCGTTGAAGGCAAAACCGAAGGTCACCAGCAGCAAGACTGCCATGACCATACCGAGCCAGCGCTTACCCAAGCCATGCTGGATGTAATACGCCGGACCGCCGCGGAACTGGCCTTCGGAGTCTTTGCGTTTGTAGAGCTGAGCGAGCGAACACTCGATGAAGCTGCTGGCCATGCCCACCAACGCGGTGACCCACATCCAGAACACGGCACCCGGACCGCCCAGCGTTACGGCGATGCCGACACCGGCGATATTCCCTGCGCCAACACGTCCGGCAAGGCTGAGCATCAATGCCTGGAAGGAACTGAGCTGGCCGGTGCTGTTACGTAAACTATCCCTGAAAACAGCGAACATATGGAAAAAGTGGCGAAACTGGACGAAACGCGAACGAATCGTGAAGTAACCGCCGAGCCCTACGATCAGTACGATCAGCACTTTGCCCGAGAGGAAGTCGTTGATGACTTCAAGCATTGGAGAATCCTCGCTGTTGTTTTTAGGGGGCGCGCACTATACCGGTGCGCTCGTCTTGCGTCTGCAATACTTTTCCCTTGTTATTAATGGGATACGTCCGTGTGGGGTGTGGCTTTACTCGTTTTGCAGGTAAAAAAAAGGGCCCGGAGAGAATCGTCTCTGGACCCCCAAAAGGATGAGGAGTGTCTAGTCCCTCAGCCTGGTGAGCATGTTGCAGTGGAGCGAAATCATTAAGCCTTCAGCGGCACAAGGCGCGGAGCAATCATGTTTTCCGGCCGCAGGATGTCGTCGAGCATGGCGTCGTTGAGCAAGCCTTCTTCGCGCACCAGTTCCAGTACGCCGCGCCCTGTTTCCAGGGCGATGCGAGCGATACGGGTGGCGTTTTCATAACCGATGTACGGGTTCAGTGCGGTCACCAGGCCGATGGAATGTTCCACCAGTTCGCGGCAGCGGGCTTCGTTGGCGGTAATGCCGACGATGCAGTGCTCGCGCAGCATGTCCATGGCGCGTTGCAGCAGGCGGATCGAGTCGAAAATCTTGTAAGCGATCAGCGGCTCCATGACGTTGAGTTGCAATTGACCGCCTTCGGCCGCCATGGTCAGTGCCAGGTCATTGCCGATGATTTCGAAGGCAACCATGTTGACTGCTTCCGGGATAACCGGATTGACCTTGCCGGGCATGATCGAGCTGCCGGGCTGACGCGCTGGCAGGTTGATTTCGTTGATGCCGGTGCGTGGGCCGCTGGACAGCAGGCGCAGGTCGTTGCAGATCTTCGACAGCTTGACCGCAGTACGCTTGAGCATGCCGGAGAACAGCACGAAGGCGCCCATGTCGGAGGTCGCTTCGATCAGGTCGGCGGCCGGCACCAGCGGTTGACCGCTGATGATCGCCAGGCGATCCACCGCCAGCTTCTGATAGCCAGGGTCGGCGTTGATGCCGGTGCCGATGGCGGTACCGCCCAGGTTCACTTCGGTGAGCAACTCGGGAGCAAGGCTGCGCAGACGATTCAGGTCTTCAGTCAGGGTCGTGGCGAAAGCGCGGAATTCCTGGCCGAGTGTCATCGGTACAGCGTCCTGCAACTGGGTACGGCCCATTTTCAGAACGTGATTGAATTCCTGACCCTTGGCGGCGAACGCCTGAATCAGGCTGTCGAGGCTGGCCAACAGCGCGTCGTGACCCAGCAGCAAGCCCAGGCGAATGGCCGTCGGGTAAGCGTCGTTGGTGGACTGCGCCATGTTGACGTCGTTGTTCGGGTGCAGCTGGTTGTAATCGCCTTTTTCCAGACCCATTGCTTCCAGCGCAATGTTGGCGATGACTTCGTTGGCATTCATGTTGGTTGAAGTGCCAGCGCCGCCTTGAATCATGTCCACCACAAAATGCTCGTGGAAATCGCCGCGAATCAGACGTGCACAGGCTTCACTGATGGCCGCATGCTTGGTCGCATTAAGGTGACCCAGTTGATGGTTGGCATCAGCTGCAGCTTGCTTGACCATCGCCAGGCCGACAACCAGCTTGGGGTAGTGAGAAAGCGGAACGCCGGAGAGGTGAAAGTTGTTCACCGCACGCAGGGTCTGGATACCGTAGTACGCGTCAGCGGGTACTTCGAGAACACCAAGCAGGTCTTTTTCGATGCGCGATGATGCAGGCGAGGACATGATAGAGATAGTCTCAAGAAGGCACGGATAATGCCGGAACGCTGCGGATACTGGCCTTTCCAGCAATATTTGACTAATGCTGTTACACACTGGCCCATGCACAAACGGCATAATGTCTCTGTGACTTGAATTGATTCAGAAGCGTGACTCATGTGGGAGCGGTGCTTGCCCGCGATAAGGCTGGATGCGATCTAACGTGAACGGAGTCCAGCCTTATCGCGGGCAAGCACCGCTCCCACAGGACTGTGGAGAGGGACAACATGAATCTGGAAAGCAAATGGCTGGAAGACTTCAGCGCTCTGGCTGCCACCCGCAGTTTTTCCCAGGCGGCGGAGCGGCGGTTTGTAACGCAACCTGCGTTCAGCCGGCGTATTCGCAGCCTTGAAGCCGCGCTGGGGCTGACTCTGGTCAATCGCTCGCGCACGCCCATCGAGCTGACGGCGGCGGGGCAGTTGTTTCTGGTCACGGCGCGTACCGTGGTTGATCAGTTGGGCGAAGTGCTGCGCCACTTGCACCACCTGGAAGGCGGGCAGGGCGAGGTCATGCAAGTCGCAGCGGCGCACTCCCTGGCCCTGGGCTTCTTCCCGCGCTGGATCGCACAGTTGCGCAACGAAGGCCTGAATATTGCCACTCGACTGGTCGCCACCAACGTCGGCGAGGCGGTGCATGCCCTGCGTGAAGGCGGCTGTGACCTGATGCTGGCGTTCTACGACCCGGACGCCGCCCTGCAAATGGACCCGGAAATCTTTCCGTCGCTGCATCTGGCGCACACTGAGATGCTCCCGGTCTGCGCGGCCGACGAACACGGTCAGCCGTTGTTCGGTCTGGAAGATGGCGGCAGCGTGCCGCTTCTGGCGTATAGCGCGGGTGCTTTTCTCGGACGCTCGGTGAACCTGCTGCTGCGCCAGCGGAATCTGCGCTTCACCACAGTCTATGAAACGGCCATGGCTGACAGCCTGAAAAGCATGGCGTTGGAAGGACTGGGCATCGCCTGGGTGCCGCGATTGAGCGTGCGTGCCGAACTGGCTCGCGGTGAGCTGGTGGTGTGTGGCGGGCCGCAATGGCATGTTCCGCTGGAAATCCGCCTGTATCGCTGCGCCCTGGTGCGCAAGGCCAATGTCCGCCTGCTCTGGCGCAAGCTTGAGGGCGCTGCGACGCCGGATAATGTTTGACCGGCAGGTCAGTAAAACCGTGCTTCGCAGGGCAGAATCGCCCTACAAGACAGATGGTCGATGGGGGTGCGTTTAATGCACCTCTTTCAGGTATACTGCGCGGCCTTTGGCCGGCTCGACCGGTCATTTTTCGTACAGCAAGCCACGCCGGTCCTCCCGCGTGGCTTGTTTGTTTATTGATGCGCCTGCGGGCGCCCGATGAGAGGCACGACGATGAGCGCACTGGTTGGCGTGATCATGGGCTCCAAGTCCGATTGGTCCACCCTTAGCCACACCGCCGATATGCTGGAAAAGCTAGGCATTCCGTTTGAAGTCAAAGTGGTGTCTGCACACCGCACGCCGGATTTGCTGTTCCAGTATGCCGAAGAGGCCGAAGCACGCGGCATCGAAGTCATCATCGCCGGTGCTGGCGGTGCGGCTCACTTGCCAGGCATGTGCGCGGCCAAGACCCATCTGCCGGTGCTGGGCGTTCCGGTGCAGTCGTCCATGCTCTCGGGTGTCGATTCCCTGCTGTCCATCGTGCAGATGCCGGCGGGCATTCCAGTGGCAACTCTGGCCATCGGCAAAGCGGGCGCGATCAACGCGGCCTTGTTGTCGGCCAGCATCCTGGGCGCCAAGCATCCACAATTCCACACAGTGCTGAAGAAATTCCGCGCTGAGCAGACAGACAGCGTCCTGGACAATCCAGACCCGCGCGACGCCTGAGGTTTTTCGCATGAAAATCGGTGTAATCGGTGGCGGCCAACTAGGTCGCATGTTGGCCCTGGCAGGAACTCCGCTGGGGATGAGCTTCGCCTTCCTCGACCCGGCGCCAGACGCTTGCGCCGCTGCATTGGGCGAGCATTTGCTGGGCGATTACAGCGATCAGGCTCATCTGCGCCAGTTGGCCGACGACGTCGATCTGGTGACCTTCGAGTTCGAAAGCGTGCCAGCGGAAACCGTGGCGTTTCTGTCTCAGTTCGTGCCGGTCTATCCAAGCGCCGAAGCCTTGCGCATCGCCCGTGATCGCTGGTTCGAGAAGAGCATGTTCAAGGACCTGGGCATTCCGACGCCTGAGTTCGCCGATATCCAGTCGCAAGCCGATCTGAATGCGGCAGTCGCTGCGATCGGCCTGCCTGCAGTGCTCAAGACTCGTACCCTGGGTTACGACGGCAAGGGCCAGAAAGTGCTGCGCACTGCGGCTGATGTCGAAGGTACCTTTGCTGAGCTGGGCAGTGTCGCCTGCCTGTTGGAAGGTTTCGTGCCATTCACCGGTGAAGTGTCGTTGATCGCTGTGCGTGCCCGTGACGGTGAAACCCGTTTCTATCCGCTGGTGCACAACACCCACGACAACGGCATTCTGCGCATTTCCATCGCCAGCACCGATCACCCGTTGCAGGCCTTGGCCGAAGATTACGCAGGCCGTGTCCTCAAGCAGCTGGATTATGTCGGTGTGCTGGCGTTCGAGTTCTTTGAAGTCGACGGTGGCCTGAAAGCCAACGAAATCGCGCCTCGCGTGCACAACTCCGGGCACTGGACCACCGAAGGCGCCGAATGCAGTCAGTTCGAAAACCACCTGCGGGCGGTTGCAGGCTTGCCATTGGGTTCCACGGCCAAGGTCGGCGAGAGCGCCATGCTCAACTTCATCGGCGAAGTGCCTGCTGTGGAGAAGGTCGTCGCTATTGATGACTGCCATCTGCATCACTACGGCAAAGCCTTCAAGGCCGGCCGTAAAGTGGGTCATGCCACAGTGCGCAGCGCAGATCGCGAGACGCTGGATCGTCAGGTCAAGCTGGTTGAGGCGTTGATCAAAAACTGATCAGTTCGCACTACAAAAATATTTGAATTGAAATGCGTACCCCGTAGGAGCGCACGAGCAGCGCGAGGCTGCGATGGCGGTGTATCAGGCAGATCGTTATCGCTGCCTCGCGGTGCTCGTGAGCTCCTTGTATCTCGACTCTGGTGCTTCATCGCGCCATAGTTCTCGACTGATCATCGAGGGAGAGTGGGAAGCTGTTGAGCTCCTAAGGCCTAGAGCCTCCA
>Ga0247729_10000024_pt1 | contig 80298 bp, 75 predicted proteins | sample UWRJL133311R2_FD_180958 | JGI IMG/M metagenome (GOLD analysis project Ga0247729, IMG submission 180958) | Plant litter microbial communities from Arlington Agricultural Research Station in Wisconsin, United States - UWRJ-L133-311R-2 | ecosystem: Environmental > Terrestrial > Plant litter >... | reverse complement strand
GATACCTTGTGCCAAAAAGGATTTGCGTCCCGATGCCTCTCACGGCTCAGTGGTGTAGGGGGGGCCGATGGGGGGCATCGTTCTCCCTGCGTCTTTGGACACCATCAACCTCGACGTGCCACTGGCCGTGCCGGGCGTTGAGACCGGTCTGCTCAACCCGCGCAACACTTGGGCTGACAAAGCCGCCTACGACGAAGCAGCCAAAGCACTGGCCAGCCTGTTCGTAGAGAACTTCAAGAAGTTTGAAGTGAGCGACGCGATCAAGGCAGCGGATCCGCAGTTGTAATACGGACTGGCTGAACAAAAAAACCGCCCTTCGGGGCGGTTTTTTTATGGCTGAACACTGAGCCTGGAGCTCGGATCAGCTTAATCAGTGAATATCTTTGTAAGCCTCATTGCCCTTTTGCAGGGATGCCGCCAAGCCTACTGGCGGGCTGAATTGTGGTCCCTCCAGCGCTGAGAAATGCGCGCTTCTATCGCCATGGCTAACCTTGCGTTGATTGTTTTTATGCTCGGTCAGTTTGGTGTAGGAGTTCTTCCACATCGCTCTGAAAGTGTCCTCGTGCATAACAATGCTTTGATGCAGGCTGCTGATTTGGGCAGGGCTGAGGTTGAGTTTTTTGTTCAATGAGCTGCCCCAGCGAGTCAGACAGACTTCCGCAAAGTGTCTGACCAGCTTTCCAGCCTCCGTCAGCGAGCCACCGCCATCGGCACCGTTCAGCGAAGCATTTCCAACCAGCGTCGCGTGGCGGCCCGCCATTGGGTAAATGCTGACTCGGGTAGCGGCATCGGTCCTTGGAATCACGCATGAAAAGCCCGTGGATCGTTCATCTCGAGCGTAGAACGCCACATATTCCTTAACGTTTTTTCCCAGGTGGACCTTTTCAAGCTGGAAGTTAGCCAGGCCAGGAACCGGGTCTACGGCAAAAATATTAACCGGGATATGGCGTAGCGCCGGATCACCAGCCATGGCGTTGGCCAGCATATGGCAACTGATGCCGCCTCGACTCCAGCCAACCATGTTGACCTTGCTGGGAATCAGCCCGCCTTTGCGGAAGATCTTGATGATCTTTTCTTGAAGTTCTTGAGGTGTGACCTTTCTATCGCCGTAATCATAATGACGCCACAGCCAGGAGCTTGGTTCATCACTGGCGTTGGGGATGGGCACGCCCGCAGCCTTCAAGCGTTTGTACTCAGTCTCGGTCAGTTTTGTCCGCTTCCAGTCGGTTTTGCCTTTGATAATGTTGACCGCGTGCTGCACATTCTCATACCAGCCTTTGCCAAACAGTGTCCCTGTCCAGTTGTAATATTTTGGCTGGGTAAAAAGCTCATCCGCCTGTAGGTTGCCACTGCCTGGGCCATCAATCGCGATCCAGTCGGCAAACTCTCGACCGGCCATATTCTGGGCCAACGTGGAAATCAGCTCCCCGTCATAGTAGTTGGGGTGCAGGATGTCGAATTTGGTAGAGCCGGTTCCGCAAAAAAAGATAGTGAATACACTCATCGTCAAACCTCCATGTTTAGTGAGTGGGAGGCAGAGTAAATGAGTGTGGAGCGCAGTGCGGCCGCGGTTTTGTTACCTGTTGTTTTGAGCGCGTTGTCACCCAGCCTCAAACGTCCGATTCGCTTCGCAATAGCGATCCCGTGTCTGCTGGCTTTGTTCGTCGCGGTCTTTGGCGGCGCGTTTGGTCCAGTCCAGGCAGCTTTCCTTGAAGAAGACAACGGCGGCGCGGCGGCATTCGCGGTTTTCGGCGGTGCCTTTGCTGAAGTTCATGCACACACTGCTGTTATCGATATGGTTGTTGAACATCCGAAAGTCGGCGTGATACCGGTTGCGGCTGTCGACGGCGCGGAAGCTGACGCTGACGGTGGTGAGGGCTTTCCCCGGACGTTCGCTTTGAGTGCGGGCGGTGTCTGATTTGAAGTCGGCCATGTAGTTGGCAGACACCATGCCTTTGGCCGGCTCGCGCTCGGCTGGCCGAGGAACCTGGCCAAAGCGACAGTTGAGAACATTTTCGTCGATGACGTTGCCGTTCTTCATGCATTCATCAAGCGGTTGCACCTTGGCCGCTGCTTCGTGTCTGACCGCTGGCGCAACATCGGGCTTGGCGACCACGACGGGCTGTGCTGCGGGCAGGGTTTCTAAAGGCGGCTGGACGGGTTCGACAGCGACCGGTGCAAGAGGCGCGGGGTGCGTCGGGGCCACAGGCATCGACGATTTGTTGCGCAGACTCACTGCGTAGGCGCCCACACCGACAAGTAGTAGGGTGACGAGGATCCATGCGTATGAATTGGACTTGGGCTTCTGTGCGACTTTGCGCTTGCCTGGGTGCGAGCCCAGGATAATGTCGACTTTACCCGGCGTCAGACGCTGGATGTGAGTCAACCCATCGTCCTTTTGATGGTTATCGGATTCCATTCCCGTTCCTTTGCCTCGATAAGGGCACATGAGATGGCGCAAAGGTTAAACCGTCTAAATAGCAGTTTGCTAGTAATGGTTGCCTGTATCCTGGATTCATTTTTGTAATGGTTTGGTTGTTCTCTGATCAGACCGGCCACGCTAAGGTTTTTGCAACTTGGTGGGTCAATGGAGTGGCAGTGTATGCATGAGCGTCTAAAGCAGGTTTTCGGGTATTCGCATTTTCGGCCCGGGCAGGAGGCGGCTATCAGTGCCGTGCTGGCTGGGCGTTCTGCGGCGGCGATCTTTCCCACCGGTTCTGGCAAGTCTCTTTGTTATCAACTCCCCGCGCTGATGCTCCCGCACCTGACATTAGTGGTCTCGCCGCTGCTGGCACTGATCCAGGATCAGCTGGCGTTTTTGCAGCGACATGGCATTTCGGCGGCGAGCATCGATTCGGCGCAGAGTCGTGATGACGTCGCACAAGTCATGGCCCGGGCGCGTTCCGGTGAGCTGAAGATTCTGATGATCTCGGTGGAACGCTTGAAAAATGAGCGCTTCCGGCACTTTATTTCCCAGGTGCCGATTTCTTTGCTGGTGGTTGACGAGGCTCACTGTATTTCCGAATGGGGTCACAACTTCCGGCCTGACTATCTGAAGCTCCCGGACTACCAGCGTGAATTCAATATCCCTCAAGCGCTGCTACTGACCGCTACGGCCACGCCGCAGGTGATTGCCGACATGCAGGCCAAGTTCGCCATTGAGCCTCAGGACGTGGTAACCACAGGGTTCTACCGCGCCAATCTTAACCTGTGGGTCGAGCCGGTAGCTGGCCGCGACAAGCGTCGGCGGCTGCTGGAGTGGCTCGGTGCCAAAGCGGGTCAGCCAACCATCGTCTACGTCACGCTGCAGAAAACCGCCGAGTACGTCGCTGCCCACCTGGAGCAGAACGGCATGGCCGCCAGCGCCTATCACGCCGGTCTGCCTCATGAAAAACGCGAGGCGATCCAGCGCCAGTTCATGAGCGGCGAGCTCAATTGCATCGTAGCCACCATCGCTTTCGGCATGGGCATCGACAAGAGCGACATTCGCAATGTGGTGCATTTTGACCTGCCCAAATCCATCGAAAATTACAGCCAGGAAATTGGCCGCGCGGGCCGCGATGGTGCGCCTTCCGATTGTCTGGTGCTGGCCAATCGCGACAGCCTCAACGTGCTGGAGAATTTCGTTTATGGCGATACACCAGAGCTGATTGGTATTCGTCATGTGCTTGAAGAGCTGCTGGATGCCGGCCCTCAGGGCCAGTGGGAGTTTCTGCTGGGGCCACTGGCAGACCAAACCAATATTCGCCAGTTACCGCTCAAGACATTATTGGTGCAGTTGGAACTTCGCGGCATTATCGCTCCACGCTATGCCTATTTTGCGGAGTATCGCTTCAAGTTCCTGCTTGAACCGGATGCGTTGGTGCAGCGTTTCGAAGGCGAGCGTCGGCAGTTTGTCGAGGCGCTGGTGCAAACCTCAACCCGTGCCAGAACCTGGGCAACGGTAGATTTCGATGCCATGTTCCAGCAATACCAGGCTGATCGCGGCCGGGTGGTGAAAGCGCTGGATTACTTTCAGGAGAAGGGCTGGATCGAGCTGGAAAGCAAGCAAATGACCGAGGTTTACAGCCTGCTGGTCAATGATTTTGACGCCCAGGCGCTGAGTGTCGAGCTATACGAATACTTCAGCGAGCACGAGGCAACTGAGGTTCATCGGATTCACGCGATGCTCGACTTGTTCGCCAGTGATCAATGCTTGAGCTATCGGCTGGCGGATTACTTTGGCGATCACCAGGCACCACAACGCTGTGGCCATTGCTCCGTGTGCCACGGGCAAGTTGCGCACCTGCCGGAACCTCCACGACTGGCGCCGCTGGAGGCCCAAAGCTTCGAGCAACTGTGCGGCGAGTTCATTCGCAAGCATGAGGATTACAAAGATCACACGCCGAGCGCTGAATGCCTGACGCGTTTTCTGTGCGGGATCAGCGTACCGTTGTTTACCAAGCTCAAAGCGCGAGGGATACCGGGTTTTGCTCAGCTGGAGGATTATCCCTATGCGGCGGTGAGGGATTGGGTGAGTGAAAACCATAACCTGTAGGAGCTGCCGAAGGCTGCGAAGACTGATTGCCTGACACCCCGCCTTCGCAGCCTTCGGCAGCTCCTACAACAACCAAGCAGAGAGAGGCCCATGACCCACACCACCCCACAACGCACTGACTATCGCCACTTCCAGCCGATCACCACCCGCTGGCACGACAACGATATCTACGGCCATGTGAATAACGTGACCTACTACAGCTTTTTCGATAGCGCGGTGAACACCTACCTGATCGAGCGCGGTGGGCTGGATATCCACGAGGGTGCGTTAGTGGGTTTTGTGGTCAGTTCTTCGTGCGATTACTTTGCATCGATTGCCTACCCGGATCTCATCGAAGTAGGGATGCGCGTGGCAAAGCTGGGCAATAGTTCTGTGCAGTACGAGCTTGCAGTGTTCAAGGCTGGAGAGAGCGAAGCATGCGCTGCGGGGCGCTTCGTACATGTGTTCGTGGATCGCGAGTCCAATCAGCCGGTGTCTATCCCTGAAGGGCTGCGGGTGGCCTTGCAGGTTTTAGTGGTGTGAAAACAATACTGGCCGCTCAAGGGCGGCCAGTATTGGTGTGCAGCAGGATTAACGGTGACGGTAATCGCGATGTTTTTTGCGATGGCCGTAAGCGTGTCCGCGTGGGCCGTGACCGTCACGATAGTGGCGGCGATCGTTGCCACGGTAGCGACGATCGTCACGCTCATCGGCGCGGCTTTCATTGCCCATATAGTTGCCCAGCGCGCCGCCAGCACCACCGCCAGCTGCTGCGCCCACTAGGCTGCCCGTGTTGCCGCCTACGCTGCGGCCAATCACGTTACCGCCTGCCGCACCCAGACCACCGCCGATAGCGGCTTCTGTGCGGTTACGACGGTCAGCGCCGACTGCGGCACCACCTGCACCACCCAGGCCAGCACCAATGGCTGCGCCTGTGCTGCCGCCCACTTGTTGGCCGACAACGGAACCGAGTACCCCACCCAATGCACCGCCCACACCAGACTCAAGCGTACCGCCTGCGGAGGCGAAACCACTGGTCAGGGTGAGTGACAACAACAGAATCGAGGAATACTTCATGGAATGAACCTCAGAGGGATGACGGGCCGATCCTGAGGTTATGAAGACGATGTGGCAACGCAAATCCGACGAGTAACACGACTGATACACAAATACCTAAGTTGCTGTTTTTGCTAAGGAACTTAAGTGGGTTTTGAGGGTCTGAGGTTACTTGATCAAGGCCCGTTTCTCGCGAAACGGGCCTTTTTTGTGGGTACAGAACGCGTTGCCCTCGCCCTCTAGGTTTGGTGATTACAAATGGGAGCGAGCTTGCTCGCGAAGAGGCCGGTACATCCGAAATATATTTCTGTGGGCAGCTAGATTGCCTTCGCGAGCAAGCTCGCTCCCACAGGGATCTATTGGGCCTTAGGTTCTACGGGGGGGCGCAGGCACATTCCCACAGTTTTAAGACCTCTAAACCGGTTTAAACAATGCGTGCCGACTCTGCCGCGCGCTCCAGCTTGATCGCCACGAACTTAGAGGTCGGGGTGCTGCTACCGTCGCCCACGCTTTCCAGCGGCACCAGCGGGTTGACTTCCGGGTAGTAGGCGGCAGCCTGGCCAGCCGGGATGTCGAAGGCCAGCAAGGTGAAGTTCTTCACACGGCGCACGTGGTCGTCGCTCCAGATCGAGACGATGTCGACTTTCTGGCCGGGCTGGAAGCCCAGGCGGATGATGTCGGCTTCGTTGACGAACAGCACGTCACGCTGACCTTTAACCCCGCGATAACGATCGTCGAGGCCATAGATCGTGGTGTTGTACTGATCGTGAGAGCGCATGGATTGCATGATCAGGTCCGGCAACTGTCCGGTCGAGCGCACGCTGGCATGCACCAGATCCAAGGGCAGCACATTGGGCTTGAAGTTGGCGCGTTCGGTCGGAGTGTTCCAGCGACGGGCGCCGGCTGCGTTGCCCAGGTAGAAACCACCTGGATGCTCCAGACGCTGATTGAAGTCCTTGAACCCCGGAATGGTGTCGGCGATCAGCTCGCGGATGCGGCTGTAATCTTCCACCAGCCACAACCAGTCAACCGGCTGCTTGCCCAGTGTCGCGTCGGCAATGCCAGCGAGGATCGCAGGTTCCGAGCGCATGTGACGCGATGACGGCTGCAATTGGCCGTTGGACGCGTGGACCATGCTGAACGAGTCTTCCACGGTGACGGCTTGTGGGCCGTTGGCCTGGATATCAATGTCGGTACGACCGAAGCACGGCAGAATCAGCGCTTCTTTACCGTGGCTCAAATGGCTGCGGTTGAGCTTGGTGCTGATCTGTACGGTCAGGTCGCAATTGCTCAGTGCCGCAACGGTACGGGCGCTGTCCGGCGTGGCCTGGGCAAAGTTGCCACCCAGAGCGATGAAGACTTTGGCGCGACCTTCGGCCATGGCGTGAATGGCTTCCACCACGTTGTGGCCGTTTTCACGGGGCACCTTGAACTGGAAGCGACGCTCCAACGCATCAAGGAAAAACGCCGGTGGGCGCTCGTTGATGCCCATGGTCCGGTCGCCTTGCACGTTGCTGTGACCGCGCACCGGGCACAAGCCTGCACCTGGGCGGCCGATGTTGCCGCGCAGCAGCATCAGGTTGGCGATTTCCTGAATGGTCGCCACCGAATGGCGGTGCTGGGTAATGCCCATCGCCCAGCACATGATGACGTTCTTGCCTTTGGCATACATGCGAGCGGACTGCTCGATCTCTACCAGCGTCAGACCGGACTGTTCGACGATCTTTTCCCACGGGGTGTCGTCGATGGTCGCCAGGTAATCGAGCACACCTTGGGTGTGTTCATTGAGGAACGCGTGGTCGAATACCGAAGGGGCATTGGCTGCCTGAGCATCGCGCTCCCATTGCAGCAGGAACTTGGCCATGCCGCGCAGCAGAGCCATGTCGCCGCCCAACGCCGGGCGGAAGTAAGCGGTGTTGGTCGGACTGTCACCGTTAGTGAGCATCTCGATTGGGTGCTGTGGGTTCTGAAAGCGCTCAAGGCCACGCTCTTTGAGCGGGTTCACGCACACCACCTGGGCACCACGTTTTACTGCCTCGCGCAGGGGTTCAAGCATGCGCGGGTGGTTGGTGCCAGGGTTCTGACCCCAAACAAAAATGGCGTCCGCGTGTTCGAAGTCGTCGAAGGTGACGGTGCCTTTACCCACGCCAACACTCTGCGACAAGGCAACACCGCTGGCCTCGTGGCACATGTTCGAGCAGTCAGGGAAGTTGTTGGTGCCGTAGGCGCGCACGAACAGTTGATACAGGTATGCCGCTTCGTTGCTCGCCCGGCCCGAGGTATAGAACTCGGCCATGTTCGGGTTCGGCAGCGCTTTGAGGTGTTTTGCGATCAGGAAGAATGCGTCTTCCCAGCTGATTGGCTTGTAGCGGTCGGTTTCGGCATCGTAGACCATCGGTTCGGTCAACCGGCCCTGATACTCCAGCCAGTAGTCGCTCTGCTCACGCAGGGCGCTGACGCTGTAACGGGCGAAGAACGACGGATCGACACGACGCTTGGTGGCTTCCCAGTTAACCGCCTTGGCGCCGTTTTCGCAGAACTTGACCATGCCGCTTTCCGGCGAGTCACCCCAGGCGCAACCGGGGCAATCGAAGCCGCCGTTCTGGTTGGTCTTGAGCATCATGCGCAGGTTTTTCAGCGCGTTGTCGCTGGTTAACCAGGCATGCGTCACGCTGATCAGTGCGCCCCAGCCACCCGCCGCGCCCTTGTAAGGCTTGTAACGCGGGGTCGGTTTGGTATCGGCTTCTTTATGCAGGCTCATGCTTGATTCTCCAACGCGGGACTGTAAACCCGCGGCGCACTGTGTTGCGGCAGGTGAATTAGATTCAGGTTATGACGACGTGCCCATTGCAGCGCCAGGCCGGTGGGCGAAGACAGACTGACCAGCGTCTGAATGCCTGCGCGCAGCACTTTCTGGATCAACTCCAGGCTGCATCGGCTGGTGACGATGGCCAGGCCGCCCGTCATGGAAATGTTCTGGCGCACCAGAGCGCCGATCAGTTTGTCGAGCGCGTTGTGTCGACCGATGTCTTCGCGCCCCAATAGCAACTTGCCCTGGTTATCCATGAAGACCGCGGCGTGCACGGCACCACAATGGCGACCCAAGGGCTGGAATTCGCCGATTCGCTGGCGCAGCCCTTCAAGCCATTCAATGGGCGGCAAAGGCGCGCCTGGCAGCACGTTCAGTTCAGGTAATGCCTGTTCAACCGCTTCCACGCCACATAGCCCGCAGCCGCTGGTGCCAGTCATCTGGCGACGTTGCTGCTTGAGGTCCCAGAAAGCCCGGCTGGCGATTTCAACCTCGGCCTGCTGGGCAGAGCCGCAGCCGCTGAGTTTGATGTCATAGATTTCGTCAGGCGAGGCAATGATGCCGCTGCCCAGGCTGAAGCCGACGACGAAGTCTTCCAGATTGCTGGGTGTGACCAACATGACAGCTTGGCTGATGCCGTTGTAGGCGATCGCCAGTGCAACCTCTTCGGCAAGATCTGCCGGTGCCGATTCATCGGCAGCAAGGTTCGAGTAGCTGTAGGACTGGCTGGCTGCAGGCGCTGGCGACTGTTCGGCGGGCGCCGTACTGACCGTGCGCTTGGCGTGCATGGGGGACGTACCGGCAGAGTGATATGACGTTAGCCTAGGCCTCTTGTCGGATAACGTCTAATCGCTAGTTCCAATGCGTTGATAGATGACGTCGATCAATGTTCTTCGGCAATTTTCTGGTATAGGGCGAAGCAAGCTTCAGCCAGCGCGGAGCGGGGGGCGCTGCGGCGCATGATCAGCCCAAGCTGCGCCATGGTGCGGGCGTCATCGATGGGGTGCAGGCGCAAATCCTCGGTCAGATTTTCCAGGCCCCCGTCCAGCGGTACGATTGCGCAGCAGAAGCCGCCGTGGACTCCTTGCAGCAACTGATGAACGGCGTCGGTTTGCAGCATGGGTTCGAACTGCAGGCCGCGGCTGTGGAAGTTGGTGTCGATGGACTGGCGGAAATGCATACCGCTGGTCAGCAGGCCCAAGGGCAACGTAATCAGGTCTGACCAGTTCAGCGGTTGTTCACCGAAATTGAAGTGGCGATGGTCGTAAAGCACGCCCATCCTGGTTTCCGCCAAAGGCATTGAGTCGAAACGCTCGGTATCCAGGCGCTCCATATACGAAACGCCAAGATCAATCCGGTTACTGGCAAGCTGTTCCAGCACCTGCTCGGAGCTGAGTGAGGACAGCTCGAAACGCAGGTTTGGATGGGTCTGGTGCAAGCGCTTGAGCAGCGGCAGAGGATCAAAGCTCGATAAGGGCACGATCCCCAGGCGCAGCGTGCCCACCAGATGGCCACGACAAGCGGCTGCTTCGGCCTGCAGCCCGTCATAGGCCGCGAGCACGGTCCGCGCCCAGGCCAGAACGCGTTCACCCGGCGCAGTGAAACCCTCGAAGCGCTGGCCGCGCACCACCAAAGGCAGCTCCAGCTCTTCTTCCAGATTACGCAAGCGCATCGACAACGTGGGTTGAGTGATGTTGCAACGCGCGGCGGCCTGGCCGAAATGCCTCGTTTCATCGAGGGCGATCAGGAATTTTAGTTGTTTGATGTCCATATTCGCTCCGGTGTACTGCAAGCGGCGATTCTAGCCTGTCGAGGCATCGGATGGGCGGCCAACACGTAACCGGAACCAAGTCGGCTGTCTCCCGTCGGAACTTATGTTGTCTATCCAGGACGCAAAAATAACGAACGGAGAACGCTAATGAGTATTTTCAGTTTCTTGAAAGAAGCCGGTGAAAAGATCCTCGATGCAATAACGCCGGGCGATGCCACTGCCTCGGATGAAGCCTTGAAGAAGCACATTTCTGAAGTGGGTTTGGGCAATCCGAATATCCAGACCACTGTTGAAGGCAGCACCGTGACCGTTACGGGCGAAGTGGCGAGTCAGGAAGAGAAAGAAAAGATTCTTCTTACTCTCGGCAACATCAGCGGCGTTGAAACAGTCGACGACCAGATGACCGTTGCGACAGGTGCTGCGCCAACCACCGAGGCCAAATTTGTCACTGTGGAAAAAGGCGACACGCTGAGTGCCATTTCCAAGCGAGTGTATGGCGATCCAAACAAATATCAGAAGATCTTCGACGCGAATAAACCGATGCTCAAGGATGTGAACAAAATCTATCCGGGTCAGGTGTTGCGGATTCCGGAGTAACAGCAGGCTGCATAAATGATGTTTTTTCTGTAGGAGCGAGCTTGCTCGCGATAGCGTCAGGTCAGACGTTTATTGCTCGGCAGACAAACCGCATCGCGAGCAAGCTCGCTCTTACAGTGAGTTAGGATCCAGGACCTTCACAACCCCACTATCAACTCGCGATAATCCGTCACCGCGGCAAACTCCTCGGTGTCCTTCGGTCCCTTCCGACTGTTCGGCTCACTGACCGCCAGCAAGTGACCAACGCCAAAGGTGCGGGCGCTGCGCAGGATGGGCAGGGTGTCGTCGATAAACAGGCTGCGTGCTGGATCGAAGGCGATGTCGGCTTGCAGTGCATCCCAGAAATGCGGGCTTTCCTTGGGGAACCCGTAATCGTGAGAGCTGATCAGCCGCTCAAAATAAGGTGCCAGCTCGATTCGCTCCATCTTCAACGACAGCGAGTCGCGATGAGCATTGGTGATCATGATGACTCGCTTGCCCGCCTGTTTGATGGCACCGAGAAAGGTTTCCGCATCCGGGCGCAGAGCGATCAGGTCGGCGGTTTCCAGCTTCAGGTCGCGAACTGACAACTTCAGCTCGGCACTCCAGTAATCCAGGCAATACCAGTTAAGCGTTCCTGCGTTTTTTTCAAACAGCGGCTTCATCTCCAACAGCGCCATCGCGTGGCTGATGCCGTGCAGTTCTGCATAGCGCTGGGGCAAATGCTGAAGCCAGAAATGTTCGTCGTAATGCAGATCGAGCAGGGTGCCGTCCATGTCGAGCAATACGGTATCGATGTCGCGCCAAGGCATTGAAGGCATTCGGGTCTCGCTGGATGTTGATGGCTGTCGTTTTTGGAGCAGAGTGTAAGCATATCCGACACAAACAATTGGAAAAGCCACGGTATAGTACTCCGTCACCGCAAAGGAGCCTGTCATGCGCCAGAAACCCACCGTACTCGCCCGCGAAATCGTCGCCAGCAGCCGTTTGTTCCGTGTTGAAGAGCTGCAATTGCGCTTTGCCAATGGCGTCGAGCGAACCTATGAGCGGCTGGTAGGACGTGGTGCGGGTTACGGCGCGGTGATGATTGTCGCCATGCTTGATGCTGATCACGCGGTGCTGATCGAAGAATATTGCGGCGGCACTGACGAGTATGAGTTGTCCTTGCCCAAAGGCTTGATCGAGCCGGGTGAAGATGTGCTGGCCGCTGCCAACCGCGAACTCAAGGAGGAAGCGGGCTTTGGTGCCCACCAGCTGGAACACCTGACCGAACTGTCTCTTTCGCCGGGCTACATGAGCCAGAAGATCCAGGTCGTGCTGGCCACTGATCTTTACGAAGAACGCCTTGAAGGCGATGAACCTGAGCCGATGCGCGTGGACAAAGTGAACCTGCACGAGCTGTCGAGCCTGATCGAACACCCACAGTTCAGCGAAGGCCGGGCTCTGGCTGCGCTGTATCTGGCACGGGATCTGTTAACCCAGCGCGGACTGTTTTTGCCATGACTGATGTTTTTACCGATTTGCCACATCCCCTGCTGGAGCCCGTGATCAAGCTTTGCCGGCTGGCCGGGGAAGTGATCCTGCCTTACTGGCGCGCCAATGTGACCGTGACATCAAAGGCTGACGATTCGCCAGTCACCGCCGCCGACATCGCTGCCCACCAATTGCTTGCCGAAGGTTTGCTGGCGCTGGCGCCGGATATCCATGTGCTGTCCGAAGAAGACGCCAATATCCCCCTGAGCGAGCGTGCAACCTGGGAGCGCTGGTGGTTGGTCGACCCATTGGACGGCACCAAGGAATTCATCTCCGGGAGCGAAGAGTTCACGGTCAACGTCGCGCTGATCGAGAAAGGTCGCGTGGTATTTGGCGTGGTCTCTATGCCGACCAACAACCGCTGCTACTTCGGGGGCGCGGGTCTGGGCGCCTGGCGCAGCGACGACGATGATCACCTGACGCCGATCAGCGTACGCCAGGAACCGGGCGCCGGACACGACTTCACCGTGGTCGCCAGCCGCCGCCACACCAGCCCCGAGCAGGAGCGTTTGCTCGCCGGTTTGTCTGCTGCGGTGGGGCAATTGCAGCTGACCAATATTGGTAGCTCCCTGAAGTTCTGTTTGCTGGCCGAAGGTGCCGCTGATTCCTACCCGCGTCTGGCGCCGACCTCGCAGTGGGACACCGCAGCTGCCCAGGGCGTGCTGGAAGGAGCGGGCGGCGAGGTGCTGGAGTTGTCCGGTGAGTCGTTCAGCTACCCAGCGCGGGAGTCGCTGCTGAACCCCTTTTTTCTGGCCTTGCCGGCTGGGGCTGAGTGGAAAGGGAAACTGCTGGAGTTAGCGCGGTCCTGACCAACCTGCAAAGAATCTCTGTAGGAGCGAGCTTGCTCGCGATGCGGTCTGTTGGTAGAAGTTTTATCGACTGACTCGACGCTATCGCGAGCAAGCTCGCTCCTACAGATGATCACGGGGCCGTTGGAGCGAGGCTTGCCCGCGAATCAGGCGGCGCGGTCTTTCAGGCCTACCGCGTCATCGTTCATCGCGAGCAAGCTCGCGCCTACAGCTCGGCGCATATCCTGTGGGAGCGGTGCTTGCCCGCGATATGGGCGGCGCGGTCTTTCAGGCCTACCGCGTCATCGTTCATCGCGGGCAAGCTCGCTCCTACAGCTCGGCGCATATCCTGTGGGAGCGGTGCTTGCCCGCGATATGGGCGGCGCGGTCCTTCAGGCCTTCCGCGTCCACAATCAACCGCAGTCCAGACACTCTACCGATGCACCACAAACTGCCCCACAAACCGTACCGCTTCCTGATCGCTATCCTGGGCGCAGATACGGGTTGGCAGGGTGAGGCGGGCTCGGCCTCTGCGTTGGTAAGTGGTGAGGAATCGCTCCCAGGCCGCTGCATCCGGTGCATCGCAGATCGCGATGGCATCGTCACGGACCGGCAGTGGATAGCTGATTTGCCCGTCCTGAATCACGATATGCCCGTCAGTAATACCGGCCTCGCGCAGGCGCAGATGCAACCAGCCCCAGCCCGCCAGCACGGCGCCGCAATACAGGCTGCCGCCGAACAATGTGCTTTTGTGATTGATGTTGGGCGCCAGCGGTAAATGCAGGCGTAACTGATGAGCCTGCCAGCTCAAGACTTTCACGCCCATTTCCCGGGTTAGCGGGATGTCGTGATGCAGGACGTGCTCAAGCGCGTGGGCTTGCTGCGTCATCGGATTGTCCTCAGTCTTCATTCTGCTCGTCCGCGCTACCGCCGAAACTCAGGCCATGTTTGCGCAGCTTGTCATGCAGGGTCTTGCGCGGCAGGCCCAAGGCTTCGGCGAGGCTACGCACGGAGGTGTGCGGCCGGGTCAGTTCGGCCGCAATCAAGGCGCGTTCGAAGCTTTCAACCTGTTCGCTCAGGCCGCCGGTGATGGTCGGCACCACCGGCACCTCGTTACCTTCCAGCGCCAGCTCCAGCCCGAGGGCAAAGCGTTCGGCAGCGTTTTGCAACTCGCGAACATTGCCTGGCCAGGTGTGGCGCAACAGCAAGGCGCGCTGTGCGGGCTGCAGTTCATGTTTGGGCAAACCGTGGCGCATGCTGGCGGCGTCCGCGTAGTGCTGGAACAGCATCAGCGCATCTTCGCCGCGTTCACGCAAAGGCGGAATACGCAGCGGCGCAACGTTGAGCCGGTAATACAAGTCGGCGCGGAAGCGGCCTTGATCGGCTGCCTGACGCAGATCTTCTTTAGTCGCGGCGATGACTCGAATATCCAGCGCGATCTGCTGATTACCGCCCAGACGTTCCACCACCCGCTCTTGGAGCAAACGCAGCAGTTTGACCTGCACGTCCATGCTCATGCTTTCGATTTCATCGAGGAACAGCGTGCCGCCGTTGGCGAATTCGAATTTGCCGATGCGGCGCTTCTGCGCGCCGGTAAAAGCTCCGGGCTCGTGGCCGAACAGCTCGCTTTCCACCACTGACTCGGCCAGCGCGCCGGCGTTGATCGCTACAAACGGCCCAGTGCGGCGGTTGGACAGATCATGCAGCGCCCGAGCCACGACCTCCTTGCCCGCGCCGGTTTCACCGAGGATCAGCACATCGGCCTTGGTCGCCGCCAACGCTCCGATCTGCTGGCGCAGACGCAGCATGGGCGCGGACTGGCCCACGAGCCGCGCACTCAATTGCTGGCGGTCGCTCAATGCCAGCCTCAGGCTGCGGTTATCCAGCACCAGGCGACGCAAGGCCAGTGCCCGGCGCACGCTGTCGAGCAGCGAATCACTGGCAAAGGGTTTTTCCAGAAAGTCATAAGCCCCGGCTCGCATTGCTTGCACCGCCAGCGGTACATCGCCATGCCCGGTGATCAGCAAAACCGGCAGTTCCGGGTCTCGACCATGCAAGTCGCTGAGCAGTTCAAGGCCGTCCATGCCCGGCATGCGAATGTCGCTGACCACCACGCCGGGCCAGTCACGCTCAATACGCGCGGCCAGGCCGTTGGCTTCGGCCAAGGTCAGCACTTTGAGGCCCGCCAGATCCAGCGTCTGGCTCAGGGCCTGACGCAAGTGCGGGTCGTCGTCGATCAGCACTACCTGGATCTTGCTGTCGATGGCGGTCATGCAGATAAATCCTCTGGCGGTTGAAGGTTGACGCCGGACGCCCCGTCACGCAGACGCAAGGTCAGTAACGCGCCTCCGGTTGGGTGGTTGTCGAATACCAGCTCGCCACCCAGGGCGCGCATCAGGGTATCGCAAATCGCCAAACCCAGGCCCAGCCCTTGTGTACGGGTCTTGGTGGTGAAAAACGGTTCGCGGGCACGCGCCAGCGCTTCCTGAGAAAACCCCGGGCCGTTGTCACGGATGAACAGGTTGACGCCATCAGCGGTTTGTTCGGCACTGATCCAGATTCTGCGCGGCGGGCCTTTTTCCGTCAGGGCATCCAGTGCGTTGGCCAGCAGGTTGCCGAGCACCTGGCGCAACCGGGTTTCACCGGCCTGCACCCACAGCGTTGCGTCCGGCAGATCTCGGATCAGCTCCACCTCCATTGCCCGACGGCGTTTGGCCAGTAACGCCAGAGCGTCGTCAAGTGCTGGCTGAAGGGCCACGCTTTCCGGGGCGTGGCGGTCGCGGCGGGCGAAGGCGCGCAGATGCGCGATGATCGAAGACATGCGCCCGGTCAGTTCGCCGATCAGCTTGAGGTTGCCCCGTGCATCGTCGGTGCGTGAATGGTCCAGCAACACTTCGGCGTTCTCGGCATAACTGCGGATCGCCGCCAGCGGTTGATTGAGTTCGTGGCTGATGCTCGCCGACATGGTGCCGAGCGCCGAAAGCTTGCCTGCCTGGACCAGCTCGTCTTGAGCGCGAACCAGCTCCTGCTGTGCTTGTTCACGTTCGAGCACTTCTTGCCTGAGGCGACTGTTGAGGCCTTCGAGGTCGCTGGTGCGCTCAATGACCCGCGCCTCAAGCTCGCGACGTGCCTGGGCTTCGAAGGCGATGCGATCCAGATAATGCCTGCGCCTCTGGATCATGATGCCCAGCAGCAACATCACCACCAGCAACGTCGCGCCGCCTACCGCCACCACAGTGCGCACCGGGCGATCAATCAGGGCTCGGGGCGCCAGAATATTCACGCTCCAACCGGTTTCGGCGATTTGTTGGTTTTGCGTCAGCCAGGCTTTCTCATCGAGCAATAACGGCCGTGGGTCACGGGTCGGGTAGGGCTGGATGGCGACGATGGCCTGCTTCTCTTCCTCGCTCAGCGCACGAGTCGCACGGAAGCGCCATTCGGGCCGGGAGGTCAGGATGACCACGCCGTTATGGTCGGTGAGCAACAGTTGTTCGGGGGTTTTACCCCACAGGTTTTCGGTGTGATCCAGATCGATCTTGACCACCAGCACGCCGATCACTTTGTCGCCGTCGCGTACTGCCGAAGCAAAGAAGTAACCACGTTTGGCCGAGGTGGTGCCCAGGCCGAAGAAACGCCCGAGGTTGCCTGCCATGGCATCGCTGAAATACGGCCGAAAGGCAAAGTTGCGGCCCACGAAACTGTCACGTTTATCCCAGTTCGAGGCGGCGAGCGTGGTGCCGTCGGCGTTCATCAGGTACATGACTTCCGCACCGGTCTGGCGAACGATGGTTTCCAGCAGATGGTTGGCAGCTTGCTGTCTGGCCTGATCCTGGGGCGCTTTCAGGACGGCGGGCAGATCGGGTAGCTGGCTGAGGATCTGCGGCAGGGTTTCATAGCGATGCAGGGTTCCCAGCAAGTTGGCGACATACAGGTCGAGAGTCTGGCGATTCTGGCTGACCAGCTCGTTACGGTAATAACGCTCAGCCAGATGCTCCAGCGGCCACAACAGCGGCGCCAAGCAGAGTGCCAGCAGCGCAAGGCTGCGCCAGCGTGGACGGGGTGGGAGTGTAGAGGTGGTGATCATTTTTGACTTTTGTTGGATTGGCTATAGCGGCAGGTATCTGTAGGAGCTGCCGAAGGCTGCGAAGGTGTCGTAACTGATACAACGCCTTCGCAGCCTGCGGCAGCTATTACAAGAGCCAGCTACTAAAAGAGCCAGCGCCTGGAAAAAGGGTATGCCCGAATATATTCGGAACGCCTCGGTGACGCCATCGCGAGCAAGCTCGCTCCTACAGGAAATACGTTGGTTCTGTAGGAGCGAGCTTGCTCGCGATGGGGTAGGCCCCGGTAACGCAGATACTAACCCTGCTCAGCCAGGCACTCCAGTAACGCGCTGTGCCAGTCAGTTTGCTGCACACCCCATTCGCGTTGCAGCAGGCTGCAATCCAGGCGCGAGTTGAGTGGGCGGGCGGCGGGTGTCGGGTAAGCGCTGGACGGGATGGCATTGAGCTTCGCGCACTGCTTGCCCTGTTTGACCAGTTGCTCGCCAATGGCCTCGGCGAAACCGAACCATGAGGTTTCGCCGCTGGCGGTCAGGTGATAAGTGCCCCACGCGCCGGGCTGGCCGTCACGCCAGCGCTCGATCAACTGGCGCGTGCTCTGGGCGATGGTGCCAGCCCAGGTGGGTGCGCCGATCTGATCGGCCACCACATTCAATTCGTCGCGCTCTTGCAGCAGACGCTGCATGGTCAGCAGGAAATTACGCCCGGTGGTGGAATAAACCCAGCTGGTGCGCAGGATCAGAAACTGCCCGCCGACATACTCGATGGCCTGCTCGCCCGCCCATTTGCTTGCGCCGTAGACACCCAGAGGCGCCGGTATGTCCTGCTCGTCCCAGGGCGTGCTCTTGCTGCCGTCAAACACGTAATCGGTCGAGTAATGAATCAGCGGAATGCCCAGCTCCAGCGCCTGGTCGGCCAGCATGCCAGCGGCAATGGCGTTGATCGACAGCGCGGCCTTTTGCTCCGTTTCGGCCTGATCCACGGCGGTGTAGGCCGCCGCGTTGATGATCAGGTCCGGCTTCAAATCCTGAATCTGATCGTAGTCTGCCAGGTGATCGCTCAGGTCCAGCTTGTCGCGGCCCAGCACAATCAGCTCGCCCAGATCTGCCAGGGTTTTCTGCAACGCCTGGGAGACTTGCCCGTGCTGACCGATGATCAGGATTTTCAGTGGTTTGCTCATGGGAACAGGTCTGCCTCCTTGAGTGCGGTACCGTTCTGATCCTTGGCCGACATCTGGGGCGCAGCATCGAGCTCCCAGTCGATGGCCAGATCGGGGTCATCCCAGCGAATGCAGCGTTCCGCGGCGGGGGTGTAGTAATCAGTGGTCTTGTACAGGAATTCGGCATAGTCGCTGAGCACCACGAAGCCGTGGGCGAAGCCCGGCGGTACCCAGAGCTGGCGGAAGTTTTCGGCGGACAATCTGACGCCCACCCAACGCCCGAAGGTGGGCGAACTGCGGCGGATATCCACCGCGATGTCCAGCACCTCGCCGGCGGTCACGCGCACCAGCTTGCCCTGAGCGTTTTGAATCTGATAATGCAGACCACGCAGCACGCCCTTGGCGGACTTGGAGTGGTTGTCCTGCACGAACTTCAAATCGCGCATCCCGGTTGCATCGCCAAAGGCTTTGGCATTGAAGCTCTCATAGAAAAACCCTCGTTCATCGCCAAAGACGCGAGGTTCAAGGATGAGCACTTCGGGGATTTCGCACGGGATGACATTCACGGTTTTTCACCTGCAAGCTTGTAGAGGTACTGGCCGTAGCCAGTCTTGCCGAAGTATCGCGCGCGCTCAAGTAACTGCTCGCGGTTGATCCATTCGTTCTGGTAAGCGATCTCTTCAAGGCATGCGACTTTCAGGCCCTGACGATGTTCGATGGTTTGCACGTACTGCGAGGCATCCAGCAGGCTGTCGTGGGTGCCGGTGTCGAGCCAGGCAAATCCACGGCCGAAGCGCTCGACCCGCAGGTCGCCGCGCAACAGGTAGGCGTTGTTGACGTCGGTGATTTCCAGCTCGCCACGAGGGGACGGTTTAACGTCCTTGGCGATCCTGATCACCTCGTTGTCGTAAAAATACAAACCTGTGACGGCATAGCTGGATTTGGGCTGCCTGGGCTTTTCTTCGATGGAAAGTGCGCGGCCCTGATCGTCGAAATCGATGACCCCGAAGCGCTCCGGATCCTTGACCCAATAGCCGAACACCGTGGCGCCGCTGCTGTGGGATGTAGCGGTTTTCAGCTGTTCGCCGAAGTGCTGACCATGAAAGATGTTATCCCCCAGGATCAGGCACACCGAATCATCACCGATGAACTCCTCACCAATCAGAAACGCCTGGGCCAGCCCGTCGGGCTTGGGTTGCTCTGCGTAGTGAAAATTCACGCCAAACTGACTGCCGTCTCCCAACAGGTTGCGGTACTGGGGCAAGTCCTGAGGCGTGGAAATAATCAGGATCTCCTGAATGCCTGCCAGCATCAGCACCGAAATCGGGTAGTAGATCATCGGCTTGTCGTAAATGGGCAGCAGCTGCTTGGAGACGCCCAGGGTGATCGGGTGCAGGCGGGTGCCGGAACCCCCGGCGAGAACAATTCCTTTGGTCATGCGATCAGATCCTTATGGTCGGTGAAGCCGAGTCGTTGGCCTTGATAACTGCCGTCCTGTACGTGCTGGCACCAGTCCTGATTGTCCAGGTACCACTGCACGGTCTTGCGCAGACCTGACTGGAATGTCTCTTCAGGTGTCCAGCCCAGTTCGCGTTCGATTTTGCCCGCATCAATGGCATAGCGCTGATCATGTCCAGGCCTGTCCACCACGAAGGTGATCAGGTCGGCGTAATGCGCGACGCCAGCGGGTTTCTGCGGGGCCAACTCTTCGAGCAGGGCGCAGATACCGCGCACGACGTCGATGTTCTTCTGCTCGTTATGCCCGCCAATATTGTAGGTTTCGCCCACTGCGCCCTCGGTCACCACTTTGAGCAGCGCCCGGGCGTGATCCTCGACAAACAGCCAGTCGCGCACTTGCAGACCATTGCCATACACAGGCAGCGGCTTGCCCTTGAGAGCATTGAGGATCACTAACGGGATCAGCTTTTCCGGGAAATGAAACGGCCCGTAATTGTTCGAGCAGTTGGTGACCACCACCGGCAAACCGTAGGTGCGCTGCCAGGCACGGACCAAGTGGTCGGACGCCGCCTTGCTGGCTGAATAGGGTGAGCTTGGCGCGTAAGGGGTGGTTTCGGTGAACAGGTCATCGACGCCGTGCAGGTCGCCATACACTTCGTCGGTGGAAATATGGTGGAAACGGAATGCCGTGCGCTCGGCTTCCGGCAAAGTCAGCCAATAACCCCGAGTGGCCTCCAGCAGGCTGTAAGTGCCGACGATGTTGGTCTGGATGAACTCGGACGGCCCATCAATCGAGCGGTCGACATGGGATTCAGCCGCCAGATGCATGATTGCTTGGGGCTGGAACCGGGCGAGCGTTGCGCTGACCTGGCTCTGTTCACAGATATCAGCCTGGACAAATTCGTACCGGGTATCGGTCGCAATGCTGGCCAGCGACTCCAGATTGCCGGCATAAGTGAGCTTGTCAAAATTAAGCACTTCATGATCGGTGTTCTGTATCAGGTGACGGATCAACGCCGAACCGATGAAGCCAGCGCCGCCAGTGACAAGTATTCGCATGAGTGAGCCTTCTTCCTTATTGGCGTAGACGTAAGAGCATAGCTTGTGGGTGTGAACGAGCAGGCGCAAGCAGCATCACTGAAGTCCGGGTCCGCTTGCCATGAAAAAAATTGATGCGGGGGCTGTCTGGCCGTCATTAAACCGGCGTACAACTTGTGGACACCCAATTTGGCGGCCGACATTATCTGAATGGCGATGCTCTAACTGTAAGAGTGAGCTTGCTCGCGATAAAGCCGGAACGGCTTTCCTGCGGTAGTGAATCCAGCTTTTTGTTTACGACTGCTTCACAGCCGATCGCGAGCAAGCTCACTCCTACAGGGTCCCATGCCGGCTGCGCGATTGCGGGTCGTCTGGACGACGGTGATCTCCTATAGTGAGCCAGCCCCCAAAACAAGATCGAGGTTGTTGCATGCCGCTCGCCACGTTAATCCGCCGCTCCAGTTTGCCCTGTCCTGAAGTCAGCGCCGAACAGGCCCTGCAACTGCTGGCGCAGCATTACGGCTTGAGTGGCACGCTCAAAGAACTGGGCAGCCAGCAGGATCGCAATTTCCTCGTAGATACAGGCGCGCGGCGGTATGTGCTGAAAATCTGCCATGGCGATTATTCACCCCTCGAACTCGACGCCCAGCATGGGGCTTTGGGGCATCTGACGCGTCATTCCGACGTCACGGTGCCTGAAGTGATCAGTACCCACGGCAGCGAGCAACTGCTGACGGTCGAACTGGCCGGTAACCTCGTCCATGTGCGGTTGCTGGAGTTTATCGACGGCCAGGCTTTGAGCCATTTAAGTCATCTGCCGCTGGATGTGGTGGTGGAATTGGGCGAGCTGTGCGCCCGGGTTGACCGCTCGCTGGCCGCTTTCGAGCATCCGGGCCTGGAGCGCGTTCTGCAATGGGACCCGCGCCATGCTCAAGCGTTGATCAGACATCTGCTGCCGGTCATCGCCAACGATGACGAGCGCGCTTGTCTGGCGGAGGCTGCCGAGCAGGCGCAGCGCCGTTTACTGCCGCTGATCCCGGCGCTGCCGATGCAGACCGTGCATCTGGATATCACTGAATACAACGTGGTCTGGTCCCGGGACGAGAAGTTGCGTTGGCAATTGCAGGGCTTGATCGATTTCGGCGATCTGGTGAACACCTGGCGAGTGGCCGATCTGTCGGTGACCTGCGCGGCATTGTTGCACCATGCCGAAGGCGATCCGTTGTACATCCTGCCAGCGATTCGCGCTTACCACGCCCTCAATCCGTTGCAGCTTGAAGAGTTGCAGGCGCTGTGGCCGCTGATCATCGCGCGCTCGGCCGTGCTGGTCCTGAGCAGCGAGCAGCAGGCGGCGGTTGAGCCTGGCAACACCTACATCCAGGCGAATATAGACAGTGAGTGGGGCATCTTCGACGTCGCGACCTCGGTGCCGATTGCCTTGATGGAGGCAGCGATTCTCGCTTCGGTGGGAATGCAGGCGGCTCCATCTGAAACGCCCACCTGGACCCCGTTGCTGCCCAGTCTGGCAGGGCGCGAGTTTCGGCAGGTTGATCTCGGTGTGCTCAGTGAGCATTTCGTCGCCGGCAACTGGCAGCACAGCGGCATCGATGAACAATTGCTCAAACAGGCAGCCCGCGAGACAGGCCAGGCAGCGAGCCGGTTTGGCGAATATCGCCTGTCGAGAACCCTGATCGACAGCGCCAAAGAGCCGCCAACCTGCGCTCTGCACGTGGAGCTATACCTTGGCGCGCAAACTCCTCTGCATGCGCCTTTTGACGGTGTGTTGCGGCTCACGGCCGATGCTGCCTTGTTGCTGGTCGGCGCGCAGATGAGCCTGCGGTTGTGGGGGGCTGCACTGGAACTGACCCCCGGCGCCAGCGTGGTAGCGGGCGAGATGATTGGCCAGGGTTCGGGTTCGCTGGTCCTTCAGCTGTGCTCGGCGCCGGACCTGAGCCCGCCGCTGTTCGTCACCGCGTCCTGGGCCGCAGCGTGGCGCCAGCTGTGTCCGTCGCCTGCTGCATTGCTGGGTTTTGATTGCGATGCGCCCGCGTTGCCAGACGCCAGCCAGCTGCTGGCGCGGCGCGATGCCAGCTTCGCCCGCTCGCAGAAGCACTACTACCTGGCTCCGCCGCAAATCGAACGCGGCTGGCGCAATCACTTGATCGACATGCAGGGCCGCTCCTATCTGGACATGCTCAACAACGTTGCGGTGCTCGGTCACGGCCATCCGCGCATGGCCGCAGAAGCCGGGCGGCAATGGTCGTTGCTCAATACCAACTCGCGTTTTCATTACGCCGCCATCGCCGAGTTTTCAGAGCGCTTGCTCAAGCTGGCACCCGAGGGCTTTGACCGGGTGTTTCTGGTCAACAGCGGCACCGAAGCCAACGACCTGGCGATCCGCCTGGCGTGGGCCTACAGCGGCGGACGCGACATGCTCAGCGTGCTGGAGGCTTATCACGGCTGGTCGGTAGCCACCGATGCGATCTCGACATCCATCGCCGACAACCCTCAAGCGCTGAGTACTCGCCCGGACTGGGTACATCCAGTGACCGCGCCCAATACCTATCGCGGGGAGTTCCGCGGCGCAGACAGCGCGCCGCAATACGTGCGTAGCGTCGAACAGGTGCTTGAGCAGTTGGCCGCGCAACAGCGGCAGGTTGCGGGTTTTATCTGCGAGCCGGTGTACGGCAATGCCGGAGGAATTTCCCTGCCACCGGGCTATTTGCATCAGGTTTATCAGAAGGTCAGGGCGCAGGGCGGCGTGTGCATCGCCGACGAGGTTCAGGTGGGTTACGGTCGTTTGGGCCATTACTTCTGGGGCTTCGAAGAACAGGGCGTGGTGCCGGACATCATCACCATGGCCAAGGGCATGGGCAACGGTCAGCCATTGGGCGCTGTGATTACCCGACGTGAAATAGCCGAGGCGCTGGAAGCCGAGGGATATTTTTTCTCGTCCGCAGGTGGCAGTCCGGTCAGTTGCCGGATCGGCATGGCGGTTCTGGATGTGATGGAGGAAGAACAGCTCCGGGAAAATGCCGCTGTCGTTGGCGACCACTTCAAGGCGCGGCTGCAAGGCTTGATCGACCTGCATCCACTGGTGGGCGCGGTGCATGGCATGGGCTTTTATCTGGGCGTTGAACTGGTGCGCAATCGCCAGACCCTCGAACCCGCCACGGAAGAAACCGCTTACCTGTGTGATCGCTTGCGGGACATGAGCATCTTCATGCAGCCCACCGGCGACTACCTGAACATCCTCAAAATCAAACCCCCGATGTGCACCACCCGGCAGAGCGTGGACTTCTTCGTGGATAGTGTGTCGAAGGTGTTGGCTGAATTGGAGTGAACACCTAGTCCCCCTGTAGGAGTGAGCTTGCTCGCGATTGGATCTGGCAGTTGATGAATACGTTGTCTGATCTGACGCTATCGCGAGCAAGCTCACTCCTACAGGATTTGGTTTCAGATTAATATCTGTATTTATCGTCGGCTTAATCTATTTCAGAATGCTTATTCGCTTTAATTGCCGATTTTTATCCGCTATAAAGTCGCCCTTGTTTGCCTCTCGACGGAGTCCTGATTGCCATGACCACACTCAAAAGCACCCCACGCGCCGATGGCTTTCACATGCCTGCCGAGTGGGCCGCGCAGACTCAAACCTGGATGGTCTGGCCTGAGCGCCCGGACAACTGGCGTCTGGGGGGCAAACCGGTGCAAAGCGCACACGTTGCCGTGGCCAAGGCCATTGCGCGTTTCGAGCCGGTAACCGTTGCCGTTTCTGCCGCGCAATACGACAACGCCCGCGCACGTCTGGACGTGCCGAACATTCGCGTGGTGGAAATCAGTAACGACGACGCATGGGTGCGCGATACCGGGCCGACCTTCGTCATCAATGACAGCGGCGAAGTGCGCGGTGTGGATTGGGATTTCAACGCCTGGGGTGGTTTTGACGGCGGCTTGTACGCGCCGTGGAACCTGGATTCGCAAGTAGCGAGCAAGATCCTCGAAATCGAACGCTGCCCGCGTTATCAGACTGAAGGTTTTGTGCTGGAAGGCGGCTCTATCCATGTGGATGGCGAAGGTACGCTAATCACCACCGAAGAATGCCTGCTCAATCGCAACCGCAATCCTCACCTGTCCCGCGAAGAGATCGAAGCGGTGCTCAGCGCCAACCTGGCTGTGGATAAAATTGTCTGGCTGCCGGATGGCCTCTTCAACGACGAAACCGACGGCCATGTGGATAACTTCTGCTGCTACGTGCGCCCAGGTGAGGTGTTGCTGGCCTGGACTGATGATCCTAAAGACCCCAACTACCCACGTTGCCAGGCAGCGTTGAGTATTTTGGAAAACACCCGTGACGCCAAAGGTCGCGCATTCATCGTCCACAAGATGCCAATCCCCGGCCCATTGTTCGCCACTGCCGAAGAGTGTGCTGGCGTCGATCAGGTGCACGGCAGCCAGGAACGCAACCCATCGGTGCGTCTGGCCGGTTCGTACGTGAACTTTTTGATCGTTAACGGCGGCATCATCGCCCCGAGTTTCGACGATCCACTGGACGAAACCGCCCGTGAAATCCTGCAGCAGCTGTTCCCCGAGCATGAAGTGGTCATGGTGCCGGGCCGCGAATTGTTGCTGGGCGGTGGCAATATTCACTGCCTTACCCAACAGCAGCCTGCCCCTCATCGCGTCTGATTGTAGGACGATGTAACGGGCCCGTTACGAAGTTGGTCTCGTTCTTGCTGTCATAAGCCCATCCAAGTGATGGGCTTTTTTGTGAGGGAAGCGTTTCGTAAGTCGTGCCTTTTGGGCAGGTCGACCGATTTGGCTGAATCACTTCCCGATTAGCTCATCTGTCACAAAGCGTCCGTAAATTAAGCCCCTCATGACTTCAGAGGTTGTCCCTATGAACGCAGGTCTAGAGCCTTACGCTCATGTTTTGTCTGCTAGTAGCGAAGCGCGCCAGATGATGGCGGACTGGTTAAGGACGACCAGAGTTGCAGGCCCCAAGCGGCCGGATGTACGCAAGATGCTGTTGCAGCGTTACCCGGCTGGCCTGCTCAACGAGGCTGAGCTGGAGGCGCTGTTGTCCGTGCTCAAAGACTGACCATCCCCTTGGTCAAAAGGTTGAGGTGCGACAGCAATGTGTTCAGAAAGTTTCCTCTAAATTGACACGTTCAGGACCGGCGGATAGGATTTGCGCCCTCCGCCTGTGGCCTTGCGCCATGTACGTGCATCAGTAGTCCACTGCGATGATTCGTGCTGGGCCTCCGAATATTGATCTGTCGGAAGCCTCAGACAACCTCAGGGTTGTCGCCACAGTGCGTGATTAATCCGCAGAAAAGGACGACAAGAAATGCTAACGACACGCATCAGTTTGCTCGCACTGGCTCTTTTCAGTGCTGGTCAAGCCATGGCAGACAGCCAGGCAGACTCCAAAGGTTTTGTTGAAGACAGCCACCTGAACCTCGCGCTGCGCAATGCCTATATCAACCGTGACTACAAAAATGGCAGCGAAGACAAAGCCGAGTGGGGCCAAGCCTTCATGGCGAACTTCGCATCGGGTTTCACCCAGGGCACTGTAGGTGTGGGTGTTGATGCGTTCGGCCTGTACGGCGTGCGCCTGGACGGCGGCAAAGGCCGCAGCGGCGCGGGTGGTATCGACTTCTTCAAGCAAGGCGACAGTGGCGCGGCTGCTGACGACCTGTCCCGTGTCGGCGGCGCGGTCAAGGCGCGTATTTCCAACACCGTGATCAAGTACGGTGACCAGATGCCTGCTCTGCCGGTATTGAGCTACGACAACTCGCGCCTGCTGCCAGAAAGCTTCACCGGCACCATGATTACTTCCAAAGAGATCGACGGTCTGGAAGTGGTTGCCGGTCGCTTCACCCAAGAAGCTCGCAAAAGCGCTGAAGGTCGTGACAGCGGCGAGCTGAAACGCATCGACGTGTATGGCGCAAGCTACAAGTTCAGCGACGCGTTCACTGCTGCGTTCTACGCTTCCAACAACGAAGACGTGTTCAAGAAGCAGTACCTGAACCTGAATTACGTCTGGGCGCTGCAGCCTGACCAGTCGCTGACTTTCGACTTCAATGGCTACAACACCAAGCTGGACAAGAACTACTCGGACGCAGCAGCAGCGGGCGAGCGCGACAACAAGATCTGGAGCCTGGCGGCGACCTGGGCAGTGGGTATCCACTCCTTCACCCTGGCCCACCAGCGCAGCACTGGCGAAACCGGCTACAACTACGGTTTCTACCGTAATGCCGGCGGTTATGGCGACGGTGGCAACACTATCTACCTGGCTAACTCGTACTGGTCCGACTTCAACGGTAAAGACGAGCGTTCATGGCAAGCAGCCTACGGCGTAGACCTGTCGGGTCTGGTGCTGCCAGGTCTTAGCTACAAAGCGGCCTACGTGCGCGGCGACAACATCGACGATGGCACCAACCGTGGTCGTGGCGAAGAGCGCGAAATCTTCAGCCAACTGACCTACGTGGTTCAGAGCGGTCCGGCCAAAGACTTGTCGATCCGTCTGCGCAACTCGTTCCTGCGTGTTTCCGACAACGCCAGCAACTACAACGGCGACGGCAATGAAACCCGCATCTTCGTCGATTACCCGATCAACGTTTTCTGATGATCGTGGGGGGCGTTCGCAACGCTCCCTTCTCGGTATTGTGGGAGCGAGCTTGCTCGCGAAGGCGGTCCATCTGCCAGGAAGAGATGGTGGATGTACAGGCCTCTTCGCAAGCAAGCTTGCTCCCACAAATATCGAGCTTCTCGTGAAGATGGTTTTTCAAATTTTTTCCGCCGCTGCTCGGGCTACTATGTGCCTCACCTTCAGCTGATCCGGTCACGCTTCCATGGCCCTCGCTGCACCTCCCGACCTCTCCGACACCGATGTGCCCGTGCAACCGCTGGCGCGGACCTACCCGCGTGGGCGCTTTATCGAGCCCCATGAACACGTCTGGGGGCAGGTGCTTTATGCCACCTCCGGGGTGATGTGGGTCGAGACCCCTTTTGAAGCGCTGGTCGTGCCGCCGCAGCGGGCGGTCTGGCTGCCGCCCGGCGTGGTGCATGGCATCCGCGTCGTGACTGATCTTGAGATGCGCAATATCTACCTGCGTCCCGCCATCGCCGCGACCCTGGAAAAAACCGTGCAGGTGTTCGAGGTGGGGCAACTGCTGCGTCAGTTGATACTTGGGCTGGTGGAGCACGCTGGAGATCAGGAGTCTGCCTATTACGACGCACTGGTCAGCCTGGCGCTTCTGGAGTTACAACGCGCCAAACGCTCGATCCTGAAGATCCCCATGCCGGACCATTCCGACCGCCGCCTGCTCAATCTCTGTCAGGCCGTCATGGGCGATCCATCGCTGACAGTTGCTTTTGAGCAACATGCCGAAAACGCTGGCGCCAGTGTTCGCACCCTGGCCCGTCTGTTTCAGAGCGCCCTGGGCATGGGCTTCGCCGAATGGCGCCGGCAGGTGCAACTGGCCACCGCTGTCGCCGAGCTGATTCAAGGCGTGCCGGTGAGCACCATCGCCCGCTCCCTGGGCTACTCGCCGAGCAGCTTCAGCGACATGTTCCGCCGCGAACTGGGCGTTGCGCCGTCGCAGTATCTACAGACCGAAGCCCCCCTGTAGGAGTGCCCCCTTCGTCCAAACGCCGCGCTGTCGCGCAGCTAACACAGGACCTGTAGGAGCGCACGAGCAGCGCGAGGCCGCGATGGCGGCGTATCAGACAGACCGCGATCGCTGACTCGCGCTGCTCCTGAGCTCCTACAGAAAATCGTTTCAATTCACATATTGATTTTTGTTCGAAGAGAGCGGCAACCCTGTCCGATATCCTGAAGTCCTTGGCCGATGGCTCTCATCAACGGCCACTAAACTGCGTGCATCCAATGTTTCTGCGCGGTGTTCGCCATGAGCTACCTCATTTCCATTGTTATCGGTATTGCCGTCGGCCTGCTGTACGGCGCCCTGGATTTCCGTTCGCCCGCGCCACCTGCCGTGGCGTTGGTAGGTCTCACCGGCATGCTGCTGGGAGAAAAAATATGGCCAATGGGCAGGCAGTTGTTTGCCACCTGGTTTTCCTGATTAATCCAGTCGCACCTCTTGGAGCCTCTAATGAAAGCACTGCAATTCTCCAAAACCGGCGACCTCGCCGCCTTGCAATACGTTGAGCTGCCAACGCCGGTTCCTGCTCAGGGCGAGGTGCTGATCGAGGTCAGGGCCGCTGGCTTGAATCCCAGCGACGTGAAAAACGTCCTCGGGCGTTTCCCTTACACCACGTTGCCTCGTGTGCCGGGCCGGGATTTCGCGGGTGTGGTCATCGAAGGCCCGCAGGATCTGCTCGGCCAGGAAGTCTGGGGCACCGGCAAAGAGCCTGGCTTTTTCCGCGACGGTTCTCACGCACAATTTTTGACCTTGCCGGCCAAGGGCGTGGCGCTGAAACCCAAGGCCTTGAGCTTCAGCCAGGCCGCCAGCCTGGGGGTGCCTTACACCACCGCATGGGATGCGTTACAGCGTAGCGGCGTCGATGCTGAAACGCGCTTGCTGGTGATCGGTGCCAACGGTGCCGTGGGCAGTGCCGCGCTGGCATTGGGCAAGATTCTCGGCGCGCAGGTAGTGGGTGCGGTGCGCCGACCTGAGCAGCTGCAGGCTTTGAAAGCTCAGGGTTTCAAGGGTGTTTTGCTGAATGCGCCGGAAGATCTGGCCGCTCAAGTGAATGAGTTCTACAAGGGCGGTGCAGACGTCATCTTCGATACCACCGGTTTCTGGCTACCGGCCGCAGTCCCTGCGTTGGCAACCTTCGGGCGTATCGCCATCATCGCCGCTCCGGTAGACGGCCATGTCCAATTGCCGTCGCTGGCGCTGTACCGCAAGGGCGGCTCGGTGGTGGGCATCAACTCGCTGCTCTACGACTGCCAGGCGTGCGCAAAAATGCTCGACCAGTTTGGTCAATATTTCGACCAGGGGACGTTGCCGCTTCCCACCGGCCTGCGCGAGTCGCCTCTCAGTGAAGGCCTGGCGCGTTACGCCGAAGTGAATCAGGGTGCGAGCGAGAAGATTATTTTGTTGCCGTGATCACCAACCCAATCTGTAGGAGTTCACGAGCTCTTATCAAACACGATGCAACTAACTGAGTTGGAATGCTTTTACTGTAGGGGCGAGCTTGCTCGCGATAGCGTCAGGTCTGGCGATAAATTCGTCGATCAAGGAACCGAATCGCGAGCAAGCTCGCTCCTACAGGTCAGTGTTTGCTTCGCGACAGCACGGTGCCAATGACACCGCGCAATCTCCTACAAAATCTGCTTACCGATTAAACCGCTCCACCAATGCCCGCAAGCCGCGCGATGTGGTTTCAAGCTCCGCGCCTCGGGCGACGGCGGCATTGGCGTTGCTGGCCGACTTGTCGAAAGTTGCCGCGACGTTATTGATCTGCCGCGAGATGTCTTCGGCAACGTGCGCCTGCTCTTCGGATGCGGTCGCCATCTGGTGGCCCATGCTGCTGATGCGTGCGATGGCCTCACGAATGCCCTGCAGCGCATCCTGGGCTTCGATCACCTGAGCCACACCTTTGTCCGCTTCGCTGATGCCCAGCTTCGCAATGCTTACCGCTTCATCAGCGCCTTTTTTCAACGACTCGATCACCGCCTGAATCTGCTGGGTGGACTCCCGGGTCTTGCCCGCCAAAGCGCGCACTTCATCCGCCACAACGGCAAAACCACGGCCTTGCTCGCCCGCCCTGGCTGCCTCGATGGCGGCATTGAGTGCCAGCAGATTGGTCTGGTCGGCAATGGCCTGAATCACGCCCGCAGCCGACATGATCTGCTGGGTTTCATTGGCCAGGTTATCCACTGCATTGCTGATATTGGTGACCGTCCCCGCTAGCCGCTGAATCGCATCACGTGAGCTGCCCGCCACTTTGCTGCCTTGTTCGGCCAGCTCGTTGGCGGTCGTCGCTTCGGTAGCGGTGTACTGCACATGCTTGGCGACTTCGTTGATCGAGGCGGCCATTTGCGTCATGGCGGCTGCGGTCAGGTCGGTCTCGGCGCGCTGCTCCAGCAAGGCATGCTCACTTTGCGTGGACAGATGGGATGAATGCCCAGCGGCTTCGGATACCTGCGCGGCGAGGTCGCTCAGACGTGTCAGTGCGGTTCTTAGGCGCGCGTCTTCGCTGATCAGAATCATCTCCAGGCGCGCGTTGGTGCCGTAAGCGTCACTGTAAGTCAAAGCACTGACCGGATCGGTGAACGCCCCCGGCGCACTGCGGATAATGCTCCCCAGTTGCTGCTCGAAGCGCGCATAAGCCCAGCCTCCCAGCGCCAGGAACAAGACGGCGGTCGCCACCTGCGCGATCAGACCTGGGAACAACACATTGACCCCGACACCCAGAACCGCCGCTATGGCAGGAACCGCCATCATGCTCAAAAAAGCACCCACATGACGTGAACCTGCCACGGCTTTCTGGCCGGCACGCAGCCTGGCATAAAGCGCCTCGGCCCGGGCAACCTGCTCGCGAGTAGGCTTGACCCTTACCGACTCAAAACCCACCAGACGACCATCTTCGAGGATCGGTGTGACGTAGGCGCTCACCCAGTAGAAATCGCCGTTCTTGCAGCGGTTCTTGACGATGCCCATCCAGCTTTTGCCAGCCTTCAGGTAGCTCCACATCAGGCCGAAGACCGCTGCCGGCATGTCCGGATGGCGCACCAGATTGTGGGGACTACCGATCAGTTCTGCCTGGGAAAAGCCGCTGATCCTGGCGAACTCCTCATTGCAATAAGTGATTTTGCCTTTGGTATCTGTCGCTGAAATCAAGCGTTGTTCAACGGGGAAGGTTTGTTCTGTTTGAGTGACATGCTTGGCCATCTTCAGCATCCATATGAAGTTATTGCAGGCGCCGTGAAACCCACTCGTGATGAATGGTTTCGGCCTTGGGGTGTGTGCGGTTTAAGGATTAAATCCTTTTAAAACAGTAGGTTATCGATTTGCCAGGGATGCCCCATATTGACTTCAGATAGGCCATTTAATTGGATAGCTGTCGCCACAGCGGCACGCAACTCAATTGATGGGGGGGAGTATAGATAGCGCCGTGCGCTTATCAAATGTCCCTAAAGTTTAGTTGCGGTCGAGAGAATCAACCGTCGAGGGTTGCGTATCGGCTGCGCAGTGGGGTTCTGAAGGGGGAGGACGCATCCGCCTCTATTCGGTGGAGCGAGGCTTGCCCGCGAATCCAGACGCCTCGGTCTCAAGGCGGGCACCTATCCACTGTGGGAGCGGTGCTTGCCCGCGATACAGGCGCTGCGGTCCATCAGGCACACCGCGTCATCGTTTATCGCGAGCAAGCTCGGCTCCCACAGGTACGCGGTATGCCAGCCAATCAACGTCATCGTTCCTCGCGAAAAACTTCGCTCCTACAGACGATCACCGAATCCGTTGGAGCGAGGCTTGCCCGCGAATCCAGATGCCTCGGTCTCAAGGCGGGCACCTATCCACTGTGGGAGCGGTGCTTGCCCGCGATACAGGCGCTGCGGTCCATCAGGCACACCGCGTCATCGTTCATCGCGAGCAAGCTCGGCTCCCACAGGTAAGCGGTATGCCAGCCACACCACGTCATCGTTCTTCGCGAAAAATCTCGCGCCTACAGACGATCAGGCGGCCCCGTTGCGCGTACTGCCTACAGAAAAGAAAAGCGTTTAAATAACTGACTTATTTAATGCGACCGATAACAGCACCTGCGTCAAAGTAAGCACCTGCCTGTTTGCCGATCTCGACGCTGCCATCACAGGGCGCGAGAATTGATGTTTCCATTTTCATTGCTTCAACCACGGCGATGGGTTGGCCGGCAGTGACCGATTCGCCATCTTCGACCAGCCAGGTATGCAGGTTGCCCGCCAGTGGCGTCAGTACTGCGTTTGGATCAGCTTCGGCTGCTGGGGCCGAGCTTTCGCTGGCGCTGCTCGGCGCACTGACAGCCACGCCACGCAACAGCGCGGCAGGCAGGCCCAGTTCGTGGCGCTTGCCGTCGATCTCGATGAAGGTGCGCAGCACGTCTGGATCAGCCAACAGCGCGCTGCGTGGCGCGATGGTGACCTGTTCCGCGAAGTCGGTTTCGATCCAGCGGGTGTGCACGGCGAAGCGGTCAGTACCGGTGAAATCGTCATGGTCCATGACCGCCCGGTGGAACGGCAGGACCGAGGCGATCCCTTCGATCTTGAATTCAGCCAGAGCGCGGCGGGCGCGGGTGATTGCCTGTTCGCGAGTCGCGCCAGTGACGATCAGCTTGGCCATCATCGAGTCGAACGTGCTCGGCACGCTTGAACCGCTGACCACGCCGCTGTCCAGGCGTACGCCCGGACCCGATGGCGGCAGGAATTCGACAATCAGCCCTGGCGTCGGCAGGAAGCCTTTGCCTGCGTCTTCGGCGTTGATCCGAAATTCGAAGCTGTGACCGCGTGGGGTCGGTGTTTCACTGAACGACAGTGGGAAGCCATCAGCAATGCGCAGTTGCTCAATGACCAGATCGACGCCGGTGGTTTCTTCGGTTACCGGGTGCTCGACCTGCAAGCGCGTGTTGACTTCAAGGAACGACAGGGTGCCGTCCTGACTGAGCAGGAACTCCACCGTGCCCGCGCCGACATAACCGGCCTTGGCGCAAATGTCTTGGGCAGACTGGTGAATGCGTGCGCGTTGTTCTTCGTTGATAAACGGTGCTGGTGCTTCCTCCACCAGCTTCTGGTTACGGCGCTGCAAAGAGCAGTCACGGGTGCCGACAACGACGACTTTGCCGTGTTTGTCGGCGAGGATCTGCGCTTCGATGTGGCGTGGACGGTCGAGGAATTGCTCGACAAAACATTCGCCACGACCGAAAGCCGCTTCGGCTTCGCGCACGGCGGAAGCGAACATTTCGGTGACTTCATCCATGCGCCAGGCGACTTTCATGCCGCGACCACCACCGCCAAAGGCGGCCTTGATGGCAATCGGCAGACCGTATTGCTCAGCGAAGGCCAGCACTTCGGCTGCGCTTTCGACTGGGCCAGGTGTGCCAGCTACCAGTGGTGCGCCGACCAAGTGAGCCAGCTTGCGGGCTTCGACCTTGTCGCCCAAAACGTCGATGGTTTCAGGGTTCGGGCCGACCCAGATCAGCCCCGCGTTGATAATCGCCCGGGCGAAGTCAGCCCGCTCAGACAGAAAACCGTAGCCCGGGTGTACCGCGTCGGCACCACTGCGTTTGGCGACAGCGAGTAGCTTCTCGATATCCAGGTAGGTTTCGGCAGGGCGTTGGCCGTTCAGAGAATAGGCTTCGTCGGCCTGGCGCACGTGCAGTGCGTCAATGTCCGCGTCGGCATAGACGGCGACCGACTGCACACCGTAGTCGCGGCAAGCGCGAGCGATGCGGACGGCGATTTCACCACGGTTGGCGATCAATAATTTTTTCATGAATGGTTCTTCGCATCGGCAGTTGAAAAAGAGGCTTCTGGGCTGGGCTGCATTTCTTGGAATGCATCCAGCGGGTTGAAGCGAATCTGCGCATTGACGGGTATTTGCCCGGCCAGATCCAGATGGTGGCTGGCCACCGAGCCAATCACCGGATAACCACCGGTCAGTGGGTGATCAGCCAGGAACAGCACGGGTTGGCCGCTGGCTGGAACCTGGATCGCGCCCACGGAGGTACCTTCGCTGGGCAACTCCTGATGGTTGCTGCGCTCCAGTGGCGTATCCCCGGCCAGACGAATCCCGACCCGGTTGGACTGTGAGGTGACGCGCCACAGCTGGCTGCTCAGACGCTGGATGGCGTCCTTGGTGAACCAGTCGCTGCGCGGCCCCATGACCACATCGAGGGTGACAATGTTGTCGGTGGTCGGCAGCTCAAAGGCCGGTGCTTCGTTCAGGGATACGCTGGTGCCGCTCACTGGCGCAGTGAAGCCCAGTCGATCACCCGTCGCGAGCGCCGCAGGGCCGAGCTGCGCGAGGGTATCGGTGGACAGGCTGCCAAGCACCGGCGTGACGTCGAAACCGCCGCGGATCGCCAGATAACTGCGCAACCCAGCCTTGGGTGAACCCAGGCTGACGCGGTCGCCCGCTTCCAGCTCGATGGGCTGATAGTTGCTGGCCTGCCATTGCAGGCCGCTGGCGTTGGTGATGGTGACCGGGGTCTGTGCGCCAGTGATGGCGACCACTGCACGGCCATGGCAAATGAAGCTCAATCCACCAAGTACCGATTCCACGCAGGCCACGTCCGAAGGGTTGCCCACGGCGCGGTTGGCCGAACGCAGAGCGCCAAGGTCCAGTGCGCCGGAGCGAGATACACCTTGGCCGGTCTGGCCGGGGCGACCCATGTCTTGCAATACGCTGTGCAAGCCGGGGCTGGTGATTTCCAGATACGTCCCGCTGGGGGCGTCGGTGCTTGCTGGCGTCGAAGGCGCGGGCAAACCGCTGGCTGGCAGCGGACCGGCGTCGGTGAACCGGACCTTGTAGCCGGGGCGCAGCAGGGCAGGCTCGGCGCGGTTCAGGTCCCACATTTGCAATGGCGTGACGCCGATGATCTGCCAGCCACCGGGGCTGGCTTTGGGGTAAACGCCGCTGAAGTCGCCCGCCAACGCCACGGCGCCGGCCGGGATGCGCGTGCGTGGCGTCTGCCGCCGAGGCACCTGGAAGCCAGCGCCGCCAGTCAGGTACGCGAAGCCCGGCGCGAAGCCGCAGAAAGCCACGCTGTAGTCGTGAGCCGTATGACGCTGTACCACCTCGGCACGGCTGATGCCTAGCAGGGTGGCGACTTCATCGAGGTCTTCGCCGTTGTAATGCACCGGGATTTCCACCCGGCGGTGTTCGCCTTCGCGGCGCTGGCTCAGGTCCTGACTGGCGATACGGTTGACCAGCGCCTGACGCTCAATGGCGCTGGGGCGGAACTGGATCATCAGCGTGCGTGCGGCGGGAATGATTTCTTCCACACCCGCAATGGGCTCCGCCGACAGGGCGTCGAACAAGGCGAGAGTCTCGTCCAGATCTTTCAATTCGACGAGCAGGACGTCCAGGTTGACCGGTAGAAAACGCACAGGGAGCTCCTAGACGTGGTAAGTGCTGTCAGGCACGTCGGTGATGAACATATGGCCAGGCGAATGGGTGATAGCGAAAGGCACACCCGACGCCATGACTGCCGCCTGAGGTGTGACACCGCAGGCCCAGAACACCGGTACTTCGCCGGGCTTGATGCTGACGGCGTCACCGAAGTCGGGGCGGCTCAAGTCGTTGATGCCCAGCCGCTCTGCTTCGCCGACGTGCACCGGAGCACCATGCACCGAGGGATAGCGCCCGGAGATACCGCTGGCCTCCGCCACGCGCTCGGCAGGGATCGGACGCATGGACACCACCATTTCCCCATGCAAGCGACCGGCAGGACGGCACGCCCGGTTGGTGCGATACATCGGCACATTGCAGCCATCAGCGATATGTCGCACTTCGATGCCCGCTTCTTGCAGGGCGGTTTCAAAGGTGAAGCTGCAGCCGATCAGAAACGCGACCATGTCGTCGTGTTCAGCCCAGGCGTTGGTCGCGTCGCTGACTTCTTCCGCCAGCTTGCCGTCGCGCCAGATGCGGTACAGCGGGATGTCGGTACGCAGGTCCGCGCCTTCCGCCAGGATGGTGGTCGGGCTGCCAGCGTCGCTGACATCAAGGATCGGGCAAGCCTTGGGATTACGTTGTGCGTAGAGCAGGAAGTCGTAGGCCCAGTCGCGGGGCAAGGCGATCAGATTGGCCTGAGTCATGCCCGGCGCGATACCTGCCGTGGGCCTGATCAGGCCTCCACGGTAAGAGGCGCGTGCTTCCTGGGCGGCGGCGATGGCCGCCTTGCGTGCTCGCTCAAGGGCGTTCATGGGCGAACTCCAGTGAAGGGCAGCAGAGAGACGTCGGCCTGTTCCAGAATGCGGCGCAGCTCACGGGCCATCTCTACCGCCGACGGGCTGTCGCCGTGAACACAGATCGAATCGGCTTCGATTCTGACCAGGCTGCCATCAATGGCTTCGATGCTGCCGTCCTGTACAAGACGCAACATGCGCTGGGCCACGAGCACTGGATCATGCAGCACGGCCCCCGGCTCACGTCGGGAAACCAGAGTGCCTTGCGGCGTGTACGCGCGATCCGCGAAAGCCTCGGCGATGCACTGCAAACCTTCGCTGCGAGCCAGCTCAATCAGGGGCGAGCCCGCCAGTGCCACCAGCACCAGCGTTGGATCGATGGCGCGAATGGCTTCGATTACCGCCAAGGCTTGGCGGCGGTCATGAGCGATGGTGTTGTACAGCGCCCCGTGAGGCTTGACGTAGCGCACCGAGGTGCCCGCAGCCTTGGCCAGGCCTTGCAGCGAACCGATCTGGTAAATCACGTCGGCGGTCAATTCGTCGCTGGTCACGTCCATGTTGCGGCGGCCGAAGCCAACCTTGTCCGGGTAGGACACGTGAGCACCAATCGCGACGTTCTTTGCTGCGGCGGCTTTCACCGTCCGCAGGATGCCGGCTGGATCACCGGCGTGGAAACCACAGGCGACATTGGCGCTGGTCACGATATCGAGCATCGCTGCGTCGTCGCCCATGCTCCAGGCGCCAAAGCTTTCACCCAGGTCACTGTTGATATCTATGTTTGGCATTTCTTGTTCTCCTTGGCCTCTATCGAACTCAGACCACATTGAGGAAGGCGAAAATCGGCCCAATGGATTTGATCGCCATGTACCAGGTCAGCAGGCAGGTCAGGGCACCCAGTACCAGCAGCCAGCGCGGGTAATGGTAGCCGCCCATCATGTCGGACCGGCGCCAGCCCACGTAGATGAAGAGGCTAAGACCGATGGGCAGGACCAGGCCGTTGAAACCACCTGCGAAAAGCAGCAGTGCCGACGGCGCAGTCCCCATGAGCATGTAGACCAGCAACGATATGGCAATGAATACCGTAGTGGCGCGGTTACGACCCTGTTCGGTGATGTTCGGTTTGAACACCGAGATAAACGAAATGGACGTGTAAGCGGCGCCGATCACGCTGGTGATCGCGGCAGCCCAGAGAATCAAGCCAAAAGCGCGCAGACCGAACTGCCCGGCTGCAGCTTCAAAGGCTTGTGCAGCAGGGTTGGCGCCTTGACCCGAAATGTCGATAACCACGCCACTGGCAACCACGCCGAGGATGGCCAGAAACAGCACGTAGCGCATCAGGCCGGTAACCAGGATGCCGCTCAAGGCCGCTCTGGTAACCGCTTCAAGGTTTTCTTCACCGGTTGTGCCACGGTCGAGCAGACGGTGGGCCCCGGCATAAGTGATGTAGCCACCGACAGTGCCGCCGACAATGGTTGTGATGGTGGCGAAGTTAATCTGGTCAGGCAGCACTGTCTGGTACAGCGCTTGACCCAGAGGCGGATTGGACGCAAAGGCGACGAACACCGTCAGGCCGATCATCAACAAGCCTAGCCAGACGATCAGCTTGTCCACGGCAAGCCCGGCACGGTGCGAAGAAAATATCCCGATGGCCAGCAGTGCACTCAAGCCCCCACCCCATTTGGGATCAAGGCCCATCAGCGCATTGAGTCCTAGACCGGCACCGGCGATGTTACCGACGTTGAACACCACACCACCGAAGATCACCAATATCGCCAGCACATAGCCGCTGCCAGGGATCGCCTTGTTGGCCAGTTCTGCGGCGCGCATGCGGGTGAGGGTGACGATCCGCCAGATATTAAGTTGCACGACGAAGTCGATCAGGATTGACGCCAGGATGCCGAACGCAAATGCGGCCCCCATTTTTGCCGTGAAAGTGGCGGTCTGAGTAATGAAGCCGGGCCCGATAGCGGAGGTTGCCATCATGAAGATGGCGGCTACTAAAGACGCCCGCCGCGTCTTTGTGAACTCTAGAGTGGTCGTTGTCACGGCTTCATTCCTACGGTGAGAGATAACCCAACAGAGCAATGTGCATGCCAAGACCCCCTTATCGAACCTAAGCTGTAGGTTCACAAGGAAATGATTGTTGAACAATCCATGCTTCATGGTTGAGTCATGAGCACCATTTTGTTACTTCTTTCCTCGCCAGTGCTACTTAATGACGCACGGTGCACGCTTCATCCCTTGTGCCCTGCACTAAGCTCTGATCGAATACCCGGCGCGGTTTTCCTCATCCTGGATCCCTTATGAACGACTCTTCTCCCGCTCTTCCTCGTACCCTGGGAGAAACCATCACCCGAGAAATACGCAGAATGCTGGTCGAGGGCGAGCTAGTGCCTGGCCAACGCCTGTCAGAAGCCGCTCTGGCGGAAAGTCTGGATATTTCCCGCAACACGTTGAGAGAGGCATTTCGCGTGCTGACCCGCGAAGGCTTGCTCACCCACGAGCCCAACCGTGGGGTGACGGTGGCGGTTCCGGACATGAGCTCGATTATCGACATCTACAGAGTGCGCCGCTTCATTGAATGCACAGCGCTTGCTCAAGGCTACCCACAGCACCCAGGCGCAGTGCACATGCGCGAAGCGGTCGAATCTGGCGTTCGCGCCCGCGAAGCCCAGGACTGGGTCGCCGTCGGCACCGCCAACATGAAGTTCCACAAATCAATCGTCGAACTCGCCGACAGCCCACGGCTGGTGGTCTTCTACGACCAGATCTCGGCCGAATTGCGCCTGGCCTTCGGCCTCCTCAACGACCCAAAATTCCTGCACCTGCCCTACCTCGACATGAACGCTTCGATTCTCCAGTGCCTTGAAGAAGGCAAAGCTGGCGAGGCAACGGCGATGCTGGAGTCGTACCTGGTGCAGTCCGAGCGCACGGTGCTGGCGGCGTATGAGCGGAGTTTGAGGAGGTAAGCGCAGGACCGGTTGGAGCGAACGTTCGCGAGGCGTCGTGCCTGACACGCCTCAGCCTCTTTGAAGGTGACGTGAGAACGTGATCGACAAGGTGGCGGTCGAAGATATCCCTGAACAACGCAGGGCCTGTAGGAGCAATCGGAGGTTACGACGGTCGCGATGGCGGTGTATCAGACAAACCGCGTTCGTAGCAGCACGTTCCTATGGATAGACGGATGATGTAAAAAAACGCGTTGCCTGTAGGCGCTCACGAGCACTGCGAGGCAGCGGTGGCGGTCTGCCTGAGACACCGCCGTAGCGGTCGCCATTGGGTGTGATTGATCAAGCAGGCAAACCTTGTGAGGGGAGCAATATCAATGGCGTGTATCAATGTCCGAATCAGCGATGACCTTAAAGCCCGCGCTTATAGCGAGCTGAGAAAGCTCGACGTTACCCCTTCAAAGTTTGTGCGTCAGACCTTGGATTCCTCGATGTGATAGGAGTGAGTTCGTGTCGGACGGGTAACGTACCTAAATTGTTCTCACTCCGCCTCTACCTCGACCCACGTCATCCCGCCAAGAATGCAGGGATCAAGGCCCCTGCGACCTGTGAGGGTTGTCCACTAACGCGGGACTTGCGGCTCCTTACGACCGAGAGCTTGGGCACCTCATGACCTCGCCCCTGAACATTCCCAAAGAAGTGGGTGGGTGTAGGCTGCACTGGCTGACGAAACCGGCACCGTGAGATCCTGAGTCGGGTGAGGGTAGTGATGCGATGACCTGGCATGCTTGACTGTCAGTCAGGTGCAGCCCATTCCATAATCAGCTTCGCTTTGGCGGGTTGCTTAAGTGTTGGTCATGACGATTGTCAGGGGGGGAACGCTGCGGAGGATCTTATGAAAACGGCGCAGCAGTAGCGCATCGATAGGTCACGCCATGGAGTTGCCCAATTGCAATGGATTGCATCAGATACCCCAAGAGCAGAGGTGTCATGAGAGCCCTATCGAATGAGGGCTTGGGTGGGACGGTAGGATTGATAATCCTGTTATCTGCGCTGATTCAAACCCGACGCTTCAGCTCCTTAACGCGCTTGATCACAAACTGTTCGAATAGCTCGTGCCTACGCACGGCATCGTACATCTCGTATTTGGTAAACGCGCGGATGATTGCGCCGCATATTTCGGGTTCGTCGAGGGCTTTGTTTTTGCCGTAGGCTGCAGCGAGAATGCCGTTCATGTTTTGCAGGTAATCCTGCATGGCCGTGTCATTCAGGATCTGTGCATAGACTTCGCGCCAAGGTCTTTTGTCTGTTTCTTCTATGTCGCGGCCGATAAAAATCCAGCTCATATAGAACTGACCATCGAGCTCAAAGCGTTCGAAATGGCAGTCTGTCGGGAATATTTCCCTGGTGACCAACGCATCTCGTTCGGGCGGGTAGGGCGCTGTTTGAGACCTTCGAGGGTTGAGGACTTTCGATGAGCTGTCTACCTGGATGCAGATCACAGGTTGAGGCAATGGGCGCAGTATTTTATTAAGCGTTGCTTCTTTGGAAGCCCCACTCAGAGCAAGGACGGAGCGGAAATATTGTTCCACGCTGGATGCACGGTTGAACTCTTCAACCAGCCAGTCGGATGGCATAAGCAGCTCAGCCGCAAACCGATTCGCTTCGGTTTCCATCAGGCTGTACGCTGCATCGACTTCTGCGTTTTCCAGATGGGAGACGATTGTGCCGGTGTGCCAAGGAATGACGATATGCCCAATTTCATGGGCCAGAGTGAATTTTCGACGCGTTACCGGGGCGCTTGAGTTGATCAGTATTCGGGGTTTGGCCGCTGCGCCGATGCCAATTGTGATTCCGTCAACGCCGAATGGCAGATCAAGGTACTCAAGGTCTCCGTATACGCGGGCAAGCTGTTCCAGGTCGTAGGGCGGTTTAAGGTTACGGATGGCCAACACTCGATTGGCCATCTTCTCTTCTGGAGCCACTAGACTTTGCCCACACTACGCAGCCAGGCTTCAACTTTGGTGGCTTCTGCGACAGACCTTGCACGCGCCGCAATGGCAAACTTGCCTTGAGCTAGCTGAGACTCAAGCGAGGTGCCGTATTTGTGGGCCGTCAGTACAAAAGGCAAAACGGAAGGGGTGGTTGACCACAATTGGTACTCTTCCCACTCCATACCCAGATACTCATGCAGCTGCATATCAGTCCCTTGGCGACCTTCGTGCCAGTCTTCCACGAACCGGTCTATCTCTTCTTCCAGTACGTCGCCTTTAAGGCAAAGCTCAACAAAATTCATATGAACCTCTCAGTTCGGTTTGATCCTTCGCCCGCGGACGGCCGGTTTTATGGCAAGTCCGGTATGAGGGCAGACCGAGCCCAAGTGAAAGCCGCGTCGGTCGAAAACCTCAAATTCGCCATGCAGCGAATCCCATGAGTAGTAGCGTTGTTCAGCGGCATCAAAATAGTACTTACGGCCACCCTCTACATACGCGACTCTCAAACCGCTGACAATAGAAGGGTCAGGCCTTGGCTTACCACCCATCCAACGTTCCCTTAATCCTAAAACCGGCGTTGGCATCTCAGCCATTCAGGCCGCAACTATAGTCCAGCCAGTAGGTGTCTGAGGCGTAGTTTCGTTTCAAGAAATCATGCAGGCCGTCAGGTGGTGGGATTAGGGAAGCGGAAACGAAAAAACCCGCCAGAAGGCGGGTTTTTTGGGGGTTCCATCGATTTTGAAAGCCTTCTCTGGAACCTTGTATGGTGCCGGCACCAGGAGTCGAACCCGGGACCTACTGATTACAAGTCAGTTGCTCTACCAACTGAGCTATACCGGCGTGATGGGCGCTGAGTATATAGATATTTTTGTGGCTGTAAACCTTAGCTCACTGATTTCGTTTAAAAATTTGCTGAATGGTTTTGGCTGCCGTGTCCCGCTGACGGGCTAGGGGTGTTGCGGGTGTATCGGCGCGGGTTTCGGAAGCTGGAGGGCGGTTGGTCGGGGGCTTTGGGGGTTTGTGGGGTTTTGTGCGGTGGGCTTCAGCTTGGAGGTGTGGGGCGGTTTCTGGGGGGAAAGGTTGTTAAGATGGCACGTCGCCACGGATAGCAAGTTAATGCCCAAAACACGCACTTATTACGACGAGCTGAATGTCTCGCGGGATGCCTCGGCTGATGAGATCAAGCACGCCTTCAGGAAGCTTGCGCAGCAGTTGCATCCGGATCGTAACCATTCGACCAATGCCTCGGATTTGATGGCGGTGGTGAATGCGGCGCATGACGTGCTGGCCAATCCGCAGAAGCGTGCTGAGTACGACGCGACGCTGATCCGCGAGGCGCAGTTGGCCCGGCAGGCTGCGGCGCAACGGCGTCATGCGGGGCCGCAGCGTGCCACTGCGCCGCCGGCTGCCAAACCCCAGGCTCATGCTTCGGCCAAGGCCCAAAGCAAAAAAAACAAACCGGCTCGGCGTGGTAGCACTCTGCGCTGGGCGGCGGTGTTTTTGGTGGCGTGTGGGGCGGGCGCGTGGATGGGTTACGACCGTGACGCGAGCAAGGCTGCACTGGTGCCGCCATTGGCGCAAGAACAACCGATTGTGGTGCAGCCTCCCGTTGCTGCTGTGCCGACGCCTGCCCCTGCCGAGTTGCCGGTGAACAGCCCGGTAAAGATCGTCGAGCCGGGGGAGCCTGAGTGTGTGCCGCCGCCACTTGATCCGCTGGGTGCACCGTGGCCTGTGGCCGCCAGTTATATAGCGGGAATGCCGATGTTGCGCGATGGTGGCTGGTCGGAGATCACGGTGGATAACACCGGTGGCGATAAACCGATCTATGCCAAAGTCACCGACGCCAGCGGCAAGCGGGATTATCGTCACGCTTATATTCCGGCTCGGGGTCGTTTCACCTTCGGGCGGATGGACGTTGGCTATTACCAGCTCAAATACAAGATGCTCGACACCGGGTGCGCGTATGCGTCGAGTCGGATTCGTTTGGAAGAAACCCTAGTGGGCGACCGCATCAAGTCGAGTATGTACAAGCTGACGTTGCGCAAATTGGCGAATCGTAATTCGCAGTTTTCCAATGTGCGCAGTGAGGAATTCTGATCGGGCCGCTTCACCCGGTTGGAGCCAACTTGTTGGCGAGGCTGCGCGGTTGGCGACACTTATCCATAGGCTGTACCAATGCCTCGCGAACAAGTTCGCTCCTACCGGATCGTGGTAGACCGCGCGCTTTTGCAGGACATGTCTCTTTCTTTTGAAGGACTTTTCCGAGAGAATCCCCGGCCTCTTGCGCCACTCAAATTCGGTCTCTAGTCTGCGCCGGTCGCTGCCCATCAGCGATCGGGTTTAGTCGCCCGGATGTTGAGTTAAGGCGCATGTGTCACCGTTTTGGTGGCTGTGCGCAGGGCACCTTCGGGTGCGCCGGTTTCTTAGCTCGCCGGTCGACTAACCTGCGTACAGCCGCCACCTTTTCGTTTAGTCGCGACGGGTGGCAGCCAGACTATGGAGCTGAGTCATGTTGAATACCCTTACCGAAATCCCCGATGCCTCCGAGCTGGTACTCAAACCTTCGGCCGTCAAGCGGGCGTTGTCGCATTACCTGCCGGTTTTCAAGCCGCAGACTGAAGACGCAGAGGAATTTATCGATATCGAGGCCACGCTTGCTCATGCGACGGAGTTTCTGCGTTGCGCGTCCGCCACGGCGTCAGAATTGGGCGAGGTGTTGAGCGGATCGAATCGCGATCTGGCGCTGACGGCCATGCATATGGTCGAGATGGCCAAGGTGATGGTGGAGCGTTCGCTGGAGTGTGTTGAGGTGGTTTGAGGTGTCGGGATAAAACTGTGGGAACAAGCTTGCTTGCGAATGCAGTAGTTCAGGCTCAAGAGATGTGCCGGATGTACTGACGTCTTCGCGAGCAAGCTCGCTCCCACAGGTATTTCAAGTTACGGATCAGATCAACAAACGCAGCACGTCCGGCATCATGCTCATGGCCGCAAGGTTGTTGATGACCATCATGTCCAGCAGCTTGAGGATCATGAACGCCAGGATCGGCGAGAGATCCAGGCCGCCCAGGTTTGGCAGGACGCGGCGCAGCGGGGCAAGCATCGGTTCGGTGATCTGGTTGACCAGTTCAGCGCCAGGGTTGTGGCTGGCAGGGGCGACCCACGACAGGATCACGCTGACAATCAGGGCAAAGAAGAAGATCTTCAGGAACAGCGCTGTCACGCCGATGATCGACCAGATCAGCAAGTGCAGCGGGTCGCCTGTGGTGCCGTAAGCGAGCAGCAGGGTCAACGCCATGAGGATCATCTGCACGATAATCGCCAGCACCAGCGACGACATGTCCAGCCCAAACACGCTCGGGATGATCCGGCGCAGGGGTTTGAGCAATGGCTGGGTGGCGCGAACGGCGAACTGGCTCAGCGGGTTGTAAAAGTCGGCGCGCACCAGTTGCAGCACGAAGCGCAACAGGATGATCAGCAGGTACAAGCTGCCAATGGTTTGCAGGATGTAGATTGCAGCGGTGTTCAGTCCGATCATTCGGTCTGCTCCTCAATGGCCTGAAAGAATTACTTGCCCAGTTGCTCGGCCATTTCTGCCGATCGATGTGCGGCGGCAGTCAGCGCGGTTTCCACCAGCGCTTCGAAGCCGCCAGCCTGGAATGATTTGATTGCAGCTTCCGTGGTGCCTGCTGGCGAGGTAACGCGGCGGCGCAGCTCGGCAGCATCCACATCGCTGCCGGTTGCCATCAGTGCAGCGCCCAGCGCGGTTTGTTGGGTCAGTTGTGCGGCTACTTCCTGTGGCAGCCCGAGTTTCACGCCCGCGGCGGTCATGGCTTCAATCAACAGAAAGAAATAGGCCGGGCCACTGCCGGATACGGCGGTGACCGCGTCCAGTTGTTGTTCTTCTTCCAGCCACAGCGCGATGCCGACAGCCGACAACAATTGCTCGGCCTGTGCGCGCTGGCCTTCCTTGACTTGCTCGGTGGCATACAGACCGCTGACGCCCTGACGCAGCAGCGCCGGAGTGTTGGGCATGCAGCGCACGATGGGTTGCTCACCCAGCCAGTTTTTCATGCTGGCGCAGGTGATGCCGGCCGCGATGGAGACCACCAGCTGATTGGGCTTGAGGCTCGGGCGCAAGGCTTCGCATACGGCTTTCATGGCCTGCGGCTTGACGGCGATCAGGACCACATCGGCGCCTTCGATGGCTTCAGCGTTGTCAGCAAACACAGCGATGCCGTGTTCGGCGGCGATTTTGCCTCGTGTTTCGGCGCCGGGGTCGCTGGCGCGGATCGAATCGGCGTCCACGCCCTGGGCGCGCAGCCCTCCGATCAGGCTGGCGGCCATGTTGCCGGCCCCGATAAAGGCGATGCGGGTAGTGCTCATGTCGGATTCCTTGCGTCAGAGGTCATGGCTGGCCGTAGTCACGGGCGCCAAAAAGGGCAGTGCCGATCCGAACCCAGGTCGCGCCTTGTGCAATGGCGGCCTCCAGATCGTGGCTCATGCCCATGGAAAGGGTGTCCAGCGGCAGGTTCAGCTGTTGTTGCAGGTCGCGGACCGCCGCAAAGGCAGCGTTCTGTTCGGCGCTGTCATCAGTCGGTTCCGGGATGGCCATCAAGCCGCGCAAATGCAAACGCGGTAACTGGCTGATGGCCTGAGCCAGTGCGGGCAGGTCGGCAGGTGTGCAGCCGGACTTACTGGCTTCGCCACTGACGTTGACCTGGATGCAGATATTGAGCGGCGGCAGGCCTTCTGGGCGTTGCTCCGACAGACGTTGCGCGATTTTCAAGCGATCCACTGAATGCACCCAGGCGAAGTTCTCGGCGATAGCGCGAGTCTTGTTCGACTGAATGGGGCCGATGAAATGCCAACACAAGGGCAGGTCGGCCAATTCGGCCTGTTTGCTCAAGGCTTCCTGCAAATAATTTTCACCAAAGTCGCGCAGGCCAGCCGCGTAAGCTTCACGCAACGCCTGGGCGGGCTTGGTTTTGCTGACCGCCAGCAAGCCGATGGTGGCCGGATCGCGCTGCGCCGCTTGGGCGGCCGCGTTAATTCGCTCGCTGAGCGTTGAAATGTTCGCTGCTATCGTGGACATTGATTTGCGCCAGCAGGGTAAAGTCTGCGGCATTCTATGTGATTGAGGAGCTGTATGGATATTACCGAGCTGCTGGCTTTCAGTGCCAAGCAAGGCGCATCGGACTTACACCTCTCGGCCGGGCTGCCGCCGATGATTCGTGTCGATGGCGATGTGCGCCGGATCAACCTGCCTGCGCTGGACGCCAAAGCGGTGCAGGAACTGATCTACGACATCATGAACGACAAGCAACGTCAGGATTTCGAAGAGCTTCTTGAGACCGACTTTTCTTTCGAAGTACCAGGTGTTGCGCGCTTTCGAGTCAACGCATTCAACCAGAATCGGGGCGCGGGTGCCGTGTTTCGGACCATCCCGGCGAAGATTTTGAGCCTTGAAGAATTGGGCATGGGAGAAGTGTTTCGCAAGATTACCGACGCTTCTCGGGGCCTGGTATTGATAACCGGGCCAACAGGTTCCGGCAAGTCCACCACCCTGGCGGCGATGATCGATTACCTGAACGTCAACCGGCATCACCACATCCTGACTATTGAGGACCCGATCGAATTCGTTCACGAGTCCAAGAAGTGTCTGGTCAACCAGCGTGAAGTGCACCGCGACACGCTGGGCTTTTCCGAAGCCTTGCGCTCGGCACTGCGCGAAGACCCGGATGTGATTCTGGTGGGCGAGATGCGCGACCTGGAAACCATTCGTCTGGCGTTGACGGCTGCGGAAACCGGCCACCTGGTGTTCGGCACCTTGCACACCACCTCGGCGGCGAAGACCATCGACCGGATTGTTGACGTGTTCCCGGCGGCTGAAAAAGCCATGATTCGCTCGATGCTGTCCGAGTCACTGCACGCGGTGGTGTCCCAGACGCTGCTCAAGAAGATCGGCGGCGGCCGCATCGCGGCACACGAGATCATGATGGGGACGGCGGCGATTCGTAACCTGATCCGCGAAGACAAGGTCGCGCAAATGTATTCAGCGATTCAGACCGGCGGCTCGCTGGGCATGCAGACGCTGGATATGTGCATGAAGGATCTGGTCGCCAAAGGCCTGATCACCCGCGAGGCTGCGCGTGAGAAGGCCAAGATGCCGGATAATTTCTGAGGCAGGCGCGGATTTCAACCTGTGGGAGCGGTGCTTGCCCGCGATAAGGGCGATGACGTGTCAAGTGAACCGCATCAAGCCTTATCGCGGGCAAGCCACGCTCCCACAGGGGGTCCCTGCGCCAGCAGTCTTAGCGCTGAACAACCCGCAACGGCGCGTTCTGCTTAGGCAGTACACGTTTAGCCACCATGTAGTGGCTGTTCCAGTACGGCTTTTTCAGCGTATCGACGGTCACTGCCTTGCCACGGCGCGGGGCGTGGACGAAGCGGCCGTTGCCCAAGTAAATGGCCACGTGGTTGACCTTGCGGCTCTTGATGTTGAAGAACAGCAGGTCGCCGGGCTTCAAATCCTTGCGATCCACTTTCTGCCCGTGACCTTCGGCCATGGCGTTGGACGTGCGTGGCAGATTGACCTCACTGACGTCGCTAAATGCATATTTCACCAATCCGCTGCAATCCAGCCCTTTACCTGGGGTGCTGCCGCCCCAACGATAAGGTGTACCAACAGCTTTCAGGGCGCGGCTGACAACCGAATTGCTCTGTTTGGCGTTGGGCGCACCGAGCATTTGGGCGTTAACGACGGTTTTCGAATTCTTGATGGGCGCGTTGCGTTGGATCTTTGCCCGGGTGCTGCGGCCTTTTGGAGAGATGACAGGCGCAGGCTCGTTAACATGATTGGACGCGATGGCTGGCGAAGAATGGGTTTTCGCGGTGTAGCCGGTGAAGCTCGCGGGAAGTTGTTGCTCACGATTGGTGGCATGAGCGGCCAGAGGCATAAGCAGGCAGATGGTTAGCCATGACTTGAAAAATGGACGCATTCGGCAGGGCTCTTGTGGGTTAGCGCGCAACTTTATAACAGCTTTTTCTGTGATTCTGATCACCGTTTACGAATCAGATATGGAGCGATCGTTTCACTTTGCGCGACAAACTCTCGCAAAAACCGCAGCAATCCCTTGTGGTACAAGGGTTTGGAATAAGCGCCAGAGGTTCCTGCCATACGTCGGAAGAACATGAGAAAGTCACAATCTTTACGAATATTTTCTTCTATCAACCCAAATGAGGGCGCAAATGAACACCTATCACGTTGAACCGCAGCGTCAGGACACCCACAGCAAAGTGCTGGGCTACCTGTTGTGGATTGTCGGTTTTACCGGCTCGCATCGCTTTTATTACGGCAAGCCGGTGACCGGTACGATCTGGTTTTTCACCTTGGGTCTGTTTGGCATCGGTTGGCTGATCGACCTGTTCCTGATCCCGAGCATGGACCGCGAAGCAGACCTGCGTTTTACCGCAGGTTCCACTGACTTCAGCGTCGCGTGGATTCTGTTGGCGTTCCTGGGTGTGTTCGGCGTGCACCGCATGTATCAGGGGAAGTGGATCACCGGGATCATCTATCTCTTTACCGGCGGGCTGTTTTTGGTGGGGGTGCTGTATGACTTCTGGACGCTGAACGACCAGATCTCGATCAAGAATGCACGGCGTGGGTGATGAACTGTAGGAGTGAGCTTGCTCGCGATAAAGTCGGAACGACTTTCCTGCGACGGTCAGTTCGACATTTTCACGACTGCTTCGCAGCCGATCGCGAGCAAGCTCACTCCTACAGGCCGGGCTCGGACCCCTGTTGGAGCGAGGCTTGCCCGCGAAGAACGATTACGCGGTACTTCTGGCGTACCATGGCCGCCCGGTTCGCGGGCAAGCCTCGCTCCAACAGAGGGCTGTTCAACCCGTATGGGTAATCCGCCCATCCACCAGGGTGTAACGCACTGCACCAGGCAGGCAATGGCCGAGGAACGGGCAGTTTTCGCCTTTGGACAGCCAGGTTTCGCCCGCCACGGTTGAGGCCGCTGGGTCGAACAGCACGATGTCGGCTGCCGAGCCTGCACTGAGATGGCCGGCTGGCAGGCGGAGTGCCGCTGCCGGGCCGCTGCTCAGGCGAGCGATCAGGGTTGGCAGGTCGAGCAGGCCATCTTCGACCAGCGTCATGGCCAGTGGCAGCAGCAGCTCGACACTGCTGATGCCCGGCTCAGTCGCGCCGAAAGGTGCCAGCTTGGCGTCGCGTTCGTGGGGCTGGTGATGGCTGGAAATCGCGCTGATCACGCCGGACTTCACTGCTTCACGCAGACCGTCGCGGTCCGCACGGGTGCGCAGCGGCGGTTGCACGTGATACAGGCTGGAGAAGTCGATCAAGGCTTCGTCAGTCAGGATCAACTGATACAGCGCCACGTCGGCCGTGACTTTCAGGCCGCGAGCTTGCGCCTGAGCAATCAACGCCGCGCCCCGAGCACTGGTCAGCTGGCTGAAGTGGGCGCGCACGCCGCTTTGCTCAACCAGCAGCAGATCCCGAGCCAATGCCACGGTTTCGGCGGTTTCCGGAATACCGGCCAGACCCAGGAAGCTCGCGGTCGGGCCTTCGTGAGCCAGGCCGCCTTCGGCCAGATCGCGATCCTGCGAGTTGAAAATCACCGTCAGGTCGAAGGTCGCCGCGTATTCCAGCGCCCGACACAGGGTGCGGGTGTTGCGGAAGCTCTCCAGGCCGTTGCCAAAGGCGACGCAGCCCACATCGCGCAACGCGACCAGTTCCGCCAGTTGCTCGCCTTCCAGGCCCTTGCTTAGCGCGCCAATGGGGTAGACCTTGCTGTGCCCGGCTTCGCGAGCGCGGTCGAGGATCAGCTCGGCCACCGCTGAGGTATCCAGAATCGGCTTGGTACGCGGCGGGCAGCACAGGCTGGTCACGCCACCCGCTGCTGCGGCGCGAGTTTCGCTGGCAATCGTGCCTTTGCGGCTGTAACCCGGTTCACGCAGGGCGACGTTCAGGTCAACCAGCCCGGGCGCGGCGATCAGCCCGGTGGCGTCGATGGTTTGCAGAGGTTCGAAACCGGCCGGTGCGGCACCGATTGCGAGAACCTTGCAGGCTTCCAGGTGCAGGTCGGTGACTTGATCCAGACCGCTGTTAGGGTCGATGACGCGAGCGCCGAGGATGCTGAGCTTCACTGGGCGTTCTCCTGTTCGAATTGTCGTTGCGCGGTCTGGCCGCTCATGGCCATGGACAGCACGGCCATGCGTACGGCGATGCCGTAAGTCACCTGATTGAGAATCACCGAATGCGCGCCATCGGCCACTGCCGATTCGATTTCCACGCCACGATTGATCGGGCCAGGGTGCATGACGATGCAATCCGGCTTGGCTCCCGCCAGACGCGCCGTGGTCAGGCCAAACAAGCGATAGAACTCGCCTTCGCTCGGCAGCAAACCGCCCTGCATGCGTTCGCGTTGCAGGCGCAGCATGATCACCACGTCGACGTCTTTGAGGCCTTCGTTGAGGTCGGTGTAGACCTTTACGCCGTATTGTTCGACACCCACCGGCAACAAGGTTTTCGGGCCGATCACGCGGATGTCCGGGCAGCCCAGCGCCTTGAGCGCGATCATGTTCGAGCGCGCCACTCGCGAGTGCAGAATGTCGCCGACGATGGCCACGGAGAGGTTTTCAAAACCGCCCTTGTGCCGGCGAATGGTCAGCATGTCGAGCATGCCTTGAGTCGGGTGCGCGTGGCGGCCGTCGCCGCCGTTGATGATCGCTACTTCCGGGCACACGTGCTCGGCTATGAAGTGCGCGGCGCCGGAATCTCCGTGGCGCACGACGAACATGTCGGCAGCCATGGCTTCCAGATTGCGCAGGGTGTCGAACAACGTCTCGCCCTTGCTGGTGGAGGACGTCGACACGTTGAGGGTGATCACGTCCGCCGAAAGGCGCTGGGCCGCCAGCTCAAAGGTGGTGCGGGTGCGCGTGGAGTTCTCGAAGAACACATTGCACACGGTCTTGCCGCGCAGCAGCGGGACCTTCTTCACCGCCCGGGCGCCAACTTCCAGAAAGGAGTCAGCGGTGTCGAGGATTTCGGTGAGCAGCTCGCGGGGCAAGCCATCGAGGGACAGGAAATGGCGCAGCTGACCTTGATGGTTGAGCTGCAGCGGGCGCTTGGCGTCGAGGGGCGTCATCGCAAAGGACTCTTTCAAGGGCGGTTAAAGGGCGGCGGAAGCGGTGGACAGGTCTTGAAGCTCGAGGGCCAGCGGCGACGGGCCGCTGAGCTTGACCCGCTCATTAGCGGCCAATGACAGAGTCGCGCCGACGACGTCCGGGCTGATGGGCAGCTCGCCAGCGTCCAGATCCAGCAGACAAACCAGGGTCACGCTGGCCGGGCGTCCATAATCGAACAGTTCGTTGAGGGCGGCGCGAATGGTGCGGCCGCTCATCAACACATCATCGATCAACACCAGGTGCTGGCCTTCGATCTCGAACGGCAGCTCGGACGGACGCACTTGCGGGTGCAGGCCGTTCTGGCTGAAGTCATCGCGGTAGAAGGACACATCCAGCGTGCCCAGTGGCGTGTCGCGGCCAAGGGCTTCAAGCAGCGCTTGCGCCACCCATACGCCGCCAGTGCGAATGCCGATAAACCGCGGCTCGGTCACGCCGCGCTTGCTCAGATGAGCGTTCAGGTCGGTGGCCATCTGACGGATCAGTTCGGCGGGGTTGGGTAGGCTCATGAAAGTTGCTCCTTGACAGACTGTGTGAAAACTACTGCGCTCGGCAATACTGCGTTAAAAACAGGCGAAAAATGCTCATTTAGAACACCTAGACTCCGCTTTTTCGCCTGTTTTTGCCTTGTCTTGCCTTCGCTCGCTACGTTTTCACACAGTCTGTTGATGTGCCCGAGCCAGGCCCACATGGCGAGTCGCGTTGTGGCATGGCGCAGACGGAAACCGGGATTCTGAAAAAGGGTGAACACGTCAGGCGTTGAACAGTTCGGAATTGGCATCCAGCCAGCCTTGCAACAGCAGCATGGCGGCGATGGCATCCACCGGGTTGTCTTTATAGCTGCCCTTTTGGCCGCCACGGCTCATCCGCTCGCCTTTGGCTTCAAAGGTGGTCAGGCGTTCATCGTGGGTATAGACCGGGACATTGAAGCGGCCATTGATCCGGCGGGAAAACTTCTCGGCCTTGACGCTCATTTCGCTGGGGGTGCCGTCCATGTTCAATGGCAGGCCGACCACGATGGCGTCCGGCTTCCACTCGCGGATCAGGGCTTCGATCTGGCTCCAGTCCGGGACGCCTTGCGTGGCCTTGAGCGTGCACAGCTCGCGAGCCTGGCCGGTGATGACCTGGCCAACCGCAACGCCGATCTGTTTGGTGCCGTAATCAAAACCCAGCAACAAGCGCAATGCGGCCATCAGGCGTGGCCTGCCTGGCTGGTCAGCAGGTTGAGGTTGATGCCCAGGCGCGCGGCGGCAGCATCGAGCCGATCGTCACTGTCCACATCAAACAGAATGGCGGGGTCGAACGGGCAGGTCAGCCAGGCGTTGGCGGCCATTTCGGCTTCCAGTTGGCCCGCTTCCCAGCCGGCATAGCCGAGGGTGATCACATTTTGATCAGGGCCGTAGCCGTCTGCAATGGAAAACAACACGTCCTGCGAAGTCGAAAGCGACAGGCCGCCCAGTTCGACGGTGGCCTGAAATATCTGCCCGCTGGGATGCAGCACAAAACCGCGATCCGTCTGGACTGGGCCGCCGGTGTGAATGGCGATTTCCTGGCAGCGCGCGGGCGCGGGCAGTTCCGGTCGTAATTGCTCCAGAACGTCAGCCAGAGTCAGGCTTTGCGGGCGGTTGATCACCAGGCCCATGGCGCCATTGGCATTGTGCTCGACGATGTAAGTCAGCGTCTGCGCAAAGTTCGGGTCGACCATGTGCGGCATGGCAATCAGGAATTGATGCTTGAGGTAACTCGCAGATACGTTTTTCATGAGCCCTAGTGTGGCGCTGCGCGGCGGGCCTGACAACTGGCAGTTCTGACAGGTCCGCAGGTTTGTGAAGAAGCCGTCAGTTGCTGGAAAGCTTGTCGCCCCGAGCGAATTTCCAGGTGCGGATGATTTCCAGGCGATCAATGTCGGCAAGATCGCCGGTGAACGGCGCAAATGGTGCCGCCAGACGCACGATTCGCTGAGCGGCTTGATCAAGGAGCGGCTGCCCGGAGGACTCCAGCACCAACACTTCGTAAAGCGAACCGTCGCGATTGATTGAAACCATTAGACGCAAATTGCCATAGATCTGCTGGCGGCGGGCTTCTTCGGGGTAATTCAGATTGCCGACCCGCTCAACCTTCTTGCGCCAGTCGTCTTTGTACCAGGCACCTTTGTCGCGCATGGTCGAGGCGGCGTTGAGGCGATGGATCTTGGGCCGTTTGGCGTATAGCTGCTGTTCGTTGGAGAGCTCGGCTTCGAGGCTGGCGATTTCGCTGCTCAATTGCGAGCTGTCAAATTCGGGCGCGGCTTTGGGCGTCGGGTCAGGTTTGACCTCTTCGCGTTTGGCGACGGTTTTTTGCGGTGCTGCGGCCTTGGTGGCGACAACGGTCTTGGCCGATTCCTGCTTTACCACCGGCTTGGCGGCGGGAGGCGGCGTGACCTTGTTGATTTTGGTGTCCTGGAACGGCGCAAGTTCGGTGGTCTTTGGGATGGCCGCCTTGTCCAGCGTACCGCTGCCTTGCTGGTTGTCCTGAGCGAGAAAGTCCGCCTCTTTGGGCTTGGTTTCGCTCTTGAACGTGGCCAGGGTGATTTCCAGCGTCTGGCTGATCTGCTCGGGTTTGACGTAGGTAAAGCCCACGCCAAGGATGATCGCCACGTGAATCAACGCCGCAATCAACAGGGTAAAGCCCAGACGATCAGCGGGGCGCACCCTTGATGGGGAAAGTTCGTATGGGAGATCGGCAGCAGTCATCAGCGGTTTTGTGTCTCTTGGGGTGTTTCAGAATCAACGGCTGCGCATGATAACCCAGATTGAAACGCGGACCTCCTGTGGGAGCGGTGCTTGCCCGCGATAAGAGCACCGCCGATAGCAGGCCAATCGCGTCCAGCCTTATCGTCGGAATGCCGCCCAGACCAAGCACCGCTCCCACAGGGATTTGGTTCGCTCCAGAGACTCAGCGAACTTTCAGCTTCTTCTCGATCACATCCATCAGCATCCCACCAATGTTCGTGCCGAAGGCATTGTCGATTTCCCGGATGCAGGTAGGGCTGGTGACGTTGATTTCGGTCAGATGCTCACCAATCACGTCAAGACCGACGAAGATCAGCCCTTTTTCGCGCAAGGTCGGGCCGATCTGTTCGGCGATCCAGCGATCCTTTTCGGTCAACGGACGCGCTTCACCACGGCCGCCAGCGGCCAGGTTGCCACGGGTTTCACCGGCAGCGGGGATGCGCGCCAGGCAATACGGAACAGGTTCGCCGTCGACCATCAGGATGCGTTTGTCGCCGTCCTTGATAGCTGGCAGATAACCTTGCGCCATGATCTGCTGAGTGCCGTGTGCGGTGAGGGTTTCCAGGATGACAGAGAGGTTCGGATCACCCTCGCGATGACGGAAGATCGATGCGCCACCCATGCCGTCCAGCGGCTTTAGAATCACATCGCCATGCTCGGCGGCGAATTCACGCAGGATGTCCGAGCGACGGCTCACCAGAGTCGGCGGGGTCAGCTGCGGGAACAGTGTGGCGAACAGCTTTTCATTGCAGTCGCGCAGGCTTTGCGGCTTGTTGACGATCAACACGCCAGCGGTTTCAGCCTGTTCCAGCAGATAAGTGGCGTAGACGAACTCCATGTCGAACGGCGGATCCTTGCGCATCAGGATCACGTCCAGGTCATCCAGGCCTGCGTCGACTTCAGCGTCCAGCTCGAACCATTTGGCCGGATCGGCGAACACTTTCAGCGGTTTCATGCGGGCGCGGGCCTGCCCGGTGCTCTGATACAGATCCTGCTGCTCCATGTAGAACAGCGACCAGCCACGTTCCTGGGCGGCAAGCAGCATGGCCAGTGAGCTGTCCTTTTTATAGGAGATGCGCTCAATCGGGTCCATGACAATCCCTAGGCGAACGCTCATGGGCAAATATCCTCTGGTCGATTACGGCCGCGACGGCCTTCAAATAGGCGTCAGGGTGGCGCTCCGCTTGCGTGGGGTCAAGAGGCAAGCTTGTAGCGGCCTGCTTTATGGATTGAGTGTTGAGAGTGTGCTAAAAAGGCTCGGCGTCTGAATCGGCCTTTGGCCCCTGTAGATCCGGAGTTCGCGGCACGTTCAGGCTCCCGGTGCCAGGCAGAACAGGCCAAAACACGCCGCGGCGATGCAAGAGCAGACTATGGAACAGCATTCATCAGCACTGAAAGTCATGGTCATCGATGACTCGAAGACCATTCGCCGAACCGCCGAGACGCTGTTGAAAAATGTCGGCTGTGAAGTTATCACCGCAATCGACGGCTTCGATGCGTTGGCCAAGATCGCCGACAACCATCCGCGAATCATCTTCGTCGACATCATGATGCCGCGCCTTGATGGCTATCAGACCTGCGCATTGATCAAGAACAACCGGGCATTCAAGTCGACACCGGTGATCATGCTTTCGTCCAAGGACGGCCTGTTCGACAAGGCCAAGGGGCGGATCGTGGGTTCTGATCAGTTTTTGACCAAGCCTTTTAGCAAGGAAGAACTGCTCAACGCAATCAAGGCTCATGTACCGGGGTTCGTTGCAGTAGAACAACAAATATCGTGATGCCCGCCCTGAAAGGTAGCGGGCATCCATCCTTATGGGGAACACCATGGCTCGAATCCTGATCGTCGACGACTCGCCGACTGAAATGTACAAATTGACCGGCATGCTGGAAAAGCATTGTCATGAAGTCCTCAAGGCCGAAAATGGTGCGGACGGTGTTGCCCTTGCCCGCCAGGAAAAACCCGACGCGGTATTGATGGACATCGTCATGCCCGGCCTCAACGGTTTTCAGGCGACCCGCCAGCTGACCAAGGACGCGGACACCAACATGATCCCGGTGATCATGATCACCACCAAGGATCAGGAAACCGACAAGGTCTGGGGCAAGCGCCAGGGGGCACGCGACTACCTGACCAAGCCGGTGGACGAAGAAACCCTGATAAAAACCCTGAACGCGGTACTCGCCGGCTGATCGCCGGTTTGCCATGGCTGAGTCGCAAACTGCCTTCCAGCTGCTGTTCGACATCGATAAACGTTGTCGGGCGCTAGCGGCGGGCCTGCCTTTTCAGGAAACCCGCCAGCAGGATTGGAGCGGTATCGGTTTTCGTATGGGCGAGCGTCGCTACGTGGCGCCCATGGGTGAAATCAGTGAGATCCTCCATGAACCGCGTTACGCCGTGCTGCCGGGGGTCAAGCCCTGGGTCAAGGGCGTTGCCAACCTGCGCGGCCGGCTGCTGCCGATCATGGATCTGTGCAACTTCTTCGGTGACGAACTCTCGCCGGTGCGCAAACAGCGTCGCGTCCTGGTGGTGGATCATCAAGATGTCTTCGCCGGGCTGATGGTGGATGAGGTGCTTGGTTTGCAGCATTTCAGTCAGATCAGCCTGATGCCGCATCAAACCAGCGAGACCGCTGAGCGCATCACCCCGTTCATTCGCGGGCAATTCCTGCGTGAACAAGCCTGGCTGGTCTTCAGCCCTGCAGCGCTGGCGCAATCGCCAGGCTTCATGGACGTAGCACTTTGAACGTATTCGGTTGGCCAGTTGCTGGCCTTTTTGTGTTGTGGATAAGCCATTGCCGCTGATCCAGGCTAGAGGCCTCTGATCCATGAATAAGCCCGACAGGTCGTTGGAAGGCGCACGCAGTCGATCTCAGATCCTTGTGCTGTTCGTCGCGCTGATCATTTTCATCGTATTGCTTTTCGTCAATTTCGCTTACCTCAACACCCAATCGACCTACGACAAGCAATACATCGGTCACGCGGGCGAGTTGCGCGTGCTCTCGCAGCGTATCGCCAAGAACGCCACTGAGGCCGCCGCCGGCAAGCCCCAGGCCTTCAAGTTGCTGGCCGATGCGCGGAACGATTTCGACATGCGCTGGGGGTTTCTGCGCAAGGGCGACAAAGCCACCGGCCTGCCGCCAGCGCCACTGGCTGTGCGCGACGAACTGCAGGCGGTGCAGGCTGATTGGGAAGCGCTGCGCAAAAGCACGGACGTGATTCTCGCCACCGAGCAGACCGTGCTGTCGCTGCATCAGGTCGCAGCGACTCTGGCCGAGACCATTCCCCAGTTGCAGGTGGAGTACGAGAAAGTCGTCGAGATTCTCCTGCAAAGCCGCGCCCCGGCAAGCCAGGTGGCGGTGGCTCAGCGTCAATCGCTGCTGGCTGAACGGATTCTTGGCTCGGTCAACAAAGTGCTGTCGGGCGACGACACTGCCGTGCAGGCGGCTGATGCGTTCGGGCGCGACGCCAGTCAGTTCGGCCGGGTGCTGAGCGGCATGCTGGAAGGCAACGTGACCATGCGCATCGCCCAGGTTGAGGATCCGGACGCCAGAGCGCGGCTGGCGGAAATCGCCGAGCTGTTCCAGTTCGTGTCCGGCTCTGTGGATGAAATTCTCGAAACGTCGCCTGAGCTGTTCCAGGTGCGCGAATCCGCCAGCAACATCTTCAACAGCTCGCAGACCCTTCTGGACGAAACCTCGCAACTGGCGGACCGGCTCGAACATCTGGCCAGCGCTCGCTCATCCAATACCATCGGCGGCTATGTGCTGGGCTTGCTGGCCCTGATGTCGATCATCCTCATCGGCCTGGTGATGGTGCGTGAAACCAACCGTCAGCTGCGCGAGACCGCCGAGAAGAACGAGCGTAATCAGAACGCGATCATGCGTCTGCTCGATGAAATCGAAAACCTCGCCGACGGTGACCTGACCGTTGCCGCGTCGGTGACGGAAGACTTTACCGGCGCCATTGCTGACTCCATCAATTACTCCATTGATCAGCTGCGCGAGCTGGTGACGACCATCAACCTGACTGCCGAGCAGGTGTTCGGCGCGGTCAAAGACACACAGACCACCGCCACCCAGCTGGCAGCTGCCTCCGAGCATCAGGCGTTGCAGATTGCCGCCGCGTCCACGGCCATTAACCGCATGACGGGCTCCATTGACCTGGTGTCGGCCAACGCCCGAGAGTCCTCCTCGGTGGCCGAGCGCTCGGTAACCATCGCCAACAAAGGCAACGAGGTGGTGCACAACACCATCAATGGCATGGACAACATCCGCGAGCAGATTCAAGACACCTCAAAACGCATCAAGCGCCTTGGCGAGTCGTCTCAGGAGATTGGCGATATCGTCAGCCTGATTGATGACATCGCCGATCAGACCAATATTCTGGCCCTGAACGCCGCCATTCAGGCCTCCATGGCCGGTGATGCGGGGCGCGGTTTTGCCGTGGTGGCGGACGAAGTGCAGCGGCTCGCCGAGCGTTCGTCGTCTGCTACCAAACAGATCGAGACGCTGGTGCGGGCCATTCAGAACGACACCAACGAGGCGGTCATCTCCATGGAGCAGACCACCACTGAAGTGGTACGCGGCGCGCGTCTGGCGCAAGACGCCGGGGTCGCGCTGGAGGAAATCGAGGGCGTCTCCAAGGTGCTGGCGGCACTGATCCAGAGCATCACCAATGCCGCGCAGCAACAGGCGGACCTGGGCGAGCAGATTTCCCAGACCATGACCGTGATTCAGCAGACCACCTCGCAAACCACCTCGGGAACCGCCGCTACGGCCCGCAGCATGGGTAACCTGGCGAAGATGGCCAGTGCAATGCGTCGCTCGGTATCGGGCTTCACCTTGCCGTCGTCACGGGACCACGGCTAATGTTCAAAAAATGTACAGCGCCGTCCACAAAACCCCGTAGGAGCGCGCTTGCCCGCGATGACCATCTCGCAGGCGACAAATGCGCCAGCTTTGAAATCGAATCGCGGGCAAGCGCGCTCCTACGGGAAATTTATTCCTCTTTCGGCGCACAAGCAGGCAGCAGGATCAAACGAGTCGGGGATTTGAATCGTCATGGTTGATCGGCACGACTACGTAGCCCTGGAGTGGGTCAAAGGCGAGATCGCCGAAACCCTCAAACAGGCTCGCCACGCCCTTGAGGCGTTCATTGCCAATCCCCGTGATAGCGCGGCGATGGATGAATGCCTGGACTACGTGCATCAGGTGCATGGCAGTCTGCAGATGATCGAGTTCTACGGCGCAGCATTGCTGGCTGAGGAGATCGAGCAACTGGCTCTGGCGTTGCAGCAGGATCGTGTGGGCCAGCAAGCCGAGGCCGAGCAGCTGCTGACTCAGGCGCTGACGCAGCTGCCGGTCTACCTCGACCGCATCCATTCAGCACGCCGAGACTTGCCGCTGGTGGTGTTGCCCTTGCTCAACGACCTGCGCAGCGCCCGTGGTGAAAGCCTGCTGTCGGAAACCAGCCTGTTTGCGCCGCAACTGCTCAGTGTCCCGGCCCTGGATGCTCAAGAGCTTGAACGCCGCGACAACCCCGAACTTCCCGCCTTGCTGCGTCGATTGCGGCAAACCCTGCAAGCGGCCTTGGTCGGCCTGTTGCGCGAGCAAGACGTGCAGGCGCAATTGGGCTACATGGGCAAAGTCTTTGCCAGGCTCGAACAACTCTGCGATGACGCCCCGCTGGGCCCGTTGTGGCAGATCGCTTCGGCGCTGGTTGAAACCATGGTCAATGGCAACTTCACCAACAGCCCGGCCTTGCGCAGCCTGTTCAAGGATGCCGACAAGGAGCTCAAGCGACTGCTGGAGCAAGGCATCGCGGGTATCAACCAGCCCGCCCCCGATGAGTTGCTGAAGAGCCTGCTGTTTTATATCGCCAAATCCGACAGCCTCGCGCCGCGCATGGTCGACCTCAAAGACCAGTACGGGCTGGATGAGGCGTTGCCTGATACCACGCTGCCCAAACAGGAACGCGAAAGTATTGAAGGGCCGGATCGCGATGCCATGCGCTCGGTGATCACCGCCTTGTGTGAAGAACTGGTGCGGGTCAAAGAGCGGCTGGATGTGTTTGTGCGCGGCGACCGCCGTTCGGTGAGCGAGCTGAACGGGCTGCTGCCACCGTTGCGGCAAATCGCCGATACCCTGGCGGTATTGGGTTTCGGCCAGCCACGCAAGGTCATCATCGATCAACTGGCGGTGGTACAAGGTTTGGCTCAGGGCCAGCGCGAGCCCAGCGATGCGGCCTTGATGGACGTCGCCGGGGCGCTGCTTTATGTGGAGGCAACGCTGGCCGGCATGGTCGGCCCTGTTGAAGCAACCAGCCGTGAAGAAAGCCGCTTGCCGACTACCGACCTGACGCAGATCCACCAACTGGTGATCCGCGAAGCCCGGGTCGTGTTGCAGCAGGCCAAGGATGTGATCATCGATTACATCGACGGCGAATGGGATCGCCAGCGTCTGGAGCCGCTGTCCGCGTTGCTGGTACAAGTGCGCGGCGCTCTGGCGATGATCCCTCTGGCTCGGGCCGCGAGCTTGCTGGCCGCCTGCAACGAATACATCCACGAACACCTGCTGGTCGATGAAACCCGCCCGGCCTGGACCCAGCTCGACAGTCTGGCTGACACCATCACCGGCATCGAGTATTACCTGGAGCGCATGGGCGAAGACCATGAAGCGCCAGGCGAGCAGGTGCTGGACATGGCCCAGGAAAGCCTGGCGCGGCTGGGCTATTCACCCATCCTGGATGCGCAGGAAGTGCCGCTGCTGGATGAGGTCATCAGTCAGGACGAAATTCTCGAGCTCAAAGCCCGCAACGCACTGATCAGCCCGGCGCAAACCATCGCCGACGTGTTGGCCAGTCCAGTCAGCGCCGTCAACCCGCCAGCGCGGCACATGCCCACCAGTCTGCTGCCGCCTCCGGCCGATGAGGAAGGGGTGGATGACGAACTGCTGGAAGTCTTTCTCGAAGAGACCGAAGAAGTGCTGGCCGCGCTGCACGAATACCTGCCGCAATGGATCGGCTCGCTCAACGACGCACGCTGCAACACCACTGCGCTGACTGAAGTTCGTCGTGCCTTTCACACCCTCAAGGGCAGTGGCCGGATGGTGCGCGCGCTGATTCTGGGTGAGCTGGCCTGGGCGGTGGAAAATCTGCTCAACCGCGTGCTGGAAAAGAGCGTCGAACCCGATGCCGATGTTCAGCAGTTGCTCAATGAAGTGCTGGGGTTGCTGCCGGACATCATCAAAGACTTTGCCGAGGGCGCTCAGCACCAGCGTGACGATGTAGACCTGCTCGCCGCCCGCGCTCATGCGCTGGCAAAAGGGCAGGGCGCCCTGACATTTGCAATGCCCGCTGCCAGTGATGAAGACGAGGAACTCGACCCACATCTGCTGGAGATTTTCCGCCAGGAAGCCTTGAGCCATCTGGACAGCCTCAAGCGCTTTCTGGACGGCAGCGAGCAAGATCCTTCGCCCGCCATCAGTGATGAGTTGCTACGCGCGCTGCATACCCTCAAAGGCAGCGCTTCCATGGCGGGGGTGACGCCCATCGTCGAACTGGCCAGCCCTCTTGATCAGCTAGTGCGCGAATACAAAGCGCACATGATCGCTCTGAATCAGCCGGAACTGAAGTTGCTGCGCAGTGCCGAGCCGCTGTTTCTCAAGGGCTTGGCGCAGCTATCAAGCCATCCGCTGGGGCCGATCCCTGGCGCATCGAAATTGATCGAAACCGCCAATGCTCTACTGCAGGAACGGCTGGCGGCCGTGCTCAGTGCGTCGAACAATGGGCTGCGTATCAAGCGTAATCCGCAGTTGATCGAAAGCTTCCTCGCCGAAGGCATGGACATCCTGCTGGATGCCGAAAGCCTCTTGAAGCGCTGGCGCGAGCATCCCGGTGAGCGTCAGGAGCTCACGGCGCTACTCGATGAATTGACCACTCTGGGCCACGGCGCGCACCTGGCTGACCTGCCGCAAGTGGACGAACTGTGCGAGGCCTTGCTCGACCTGTACGGCGCCGTTGAAGAAAGCAGCCTGGCGGTCAGCGAGGTGTTTTTCGATGAAGCCGAACATGCCCACGAAGCGCTGATCAACATGCTTGATCAGGTGGCGGCGGGGCAGGAAGTACAGGCCCGGCCCGAGCGGGTTCTGGCCTTGCGTGATTTGCTTGATCAAGCCCTGGATCCTTCCGCGACGGGCCTGATCAAAAGCGACGGCAGCCAGGCGCAGAGCATCACCGATCTTGCCGAGGCCACCGCGCTGTTGAGTCACCACCAGACCGTTGAACTGAACTGGGACACGCTGGATGACGAGATCGTCGAGATCTTCCTTGAAGAAGCGGTGGATATCCTCGACAGCGCCGGGCAAGCCTTGCAGCGCTGGCTGGATGAACCGGACAGCGCCTCGCCGCTGCCATCATTGCAGCGCGATCTGCACACCCTCAAAGGGGGCGCGCGCATGGCGGAAATCGGCCCGGTGGGCGATCTGGCCCATGAGCTGGAAGCCTTGTATGAGGGGCTGACCGACCGCCGTTACAGCTATTCGCCAGAACTGGCTGCGCTATTGATCCGCAGCCACGATCATCTGGCGCAAATGCTTGAAGAGTTGCAGAACAAGCAGCCGCTGGATGATCCGGCCGAACTGATCGCGGCCATCAACGAAGTCCGGCTGGGCAGCTCCGCGAATCTTGCCAGCGAGCCGGACCCCGAGGTCGAGCCTTCCCGCCCCCAGCCCGATGGGCCGGATACCGAGCTACTGGAAATCTTCCTCGAGGAAGGTTTCGACATCATCGAAAGCTCTGGCGCTGCCATGGCCCGCTGGCAGGCCGAGCCCGATAACCTGCTGGAAGTGGAAAATCTGCTGCGCGACCTGCACACCCTCAAGGGTGGCGCTCGCATGGTTGAAATCGCCCCGATTGGCGACTTGGCCCACGAACTTGAATCGCTTTATGAAGGCCTGTCAGGCGGAGCGCTGCGGCCACATCCGCTGATGATCAGCCTGTTGCAGAGCGGCCATGACCTGCTTGCTGACATGCTGGATGCCGTGCGCGCCGATAAGCCGATGCCCAGCGCCGAGCTGTTGATCGAAAGTATCCGCAAACAGGCTGACCCGGCGAGCGCGCCAGTCGCCGAGGTGCCGGCAGCAGTGCCGGAGGCGGAGCCGGTCATGCCAGCGCCTGAAGCGGCCGTTGAGCCAAAAACGGTGACCGACACCGAGGCCGAGCGTTCGGCCAGCGAGATGGTCAAGGTGCCGGGCGACGAGCTGGAGACGCTGGTGAACCTGGCGGGGGAAACCTCGATCTTCCGGGGGCGCATTGAGCAACAGGTGCTTGATGCCGAAGGCACTCTGGCGGAGATGGCCACCACCATCGAACGGATGCGCGATCAGTTGCGACGTCTGGACATGGAAACTCAGGGCAGCATTCTCAGCCGTGAACAGGTGCAGGCCGAGCGGCTGGGCTATGAAGATTTCGATCCGCTGGAAATGGATCGCCATTCGCAGTTACAGCAGCTGTCCCGAGCGCTGTTCGAGTCCGCGTCCGACCTCATGGACCTCAAGGAAACCCTCGACAGCCGGGCCAGCGACGCCCAGACCCTGTTGCTGCAACAGGCGCGGGTCAACACCGATCTGCAGGAGCGCCTGATGCGCACTCGCATGGTGCCGTTCGAACGCATGGTGCCGCGACTTCAGCGCATCGTGCGGCAGGTGTCCGGCGAGTTGCATAAAAAGGTCCACTTTGAGGTAGGCAACGCCGAGGGCGAGATGGACCGCAGCGTGCTTGAACGCATGGTCGCGCCCCTGGAACACATGCTGCGCAACGCTATCGATCATGGTCTGGAAAGCAATGAAAAGCGGCTGGCCGCAGGCAAACCGGAAGTTGGCAGCATCACCCTGAATCTGAGGCACGAAGGCGCTGACATCGTCATCGAAATGACCGATGACGGTGCCGGTATCGATCTGGAGGTGGTGCGCCGCAAAGCTCGCAAACGCGGCATGATCCGCCCCGACGCCACCCCAGGCGATCATGAAACCTTGCAGTTCATTCTGGCCCCTGGATTTTCCACGGCAGAAACCATTACGCAGATTTCCGGACGCGGCATCGGCATGGATGTGGTGCATGCCGAGGTCAAGCAACTGGGCGGCACCATGGTCATCGAGTCGGTGCCGGGGCAGGGCGCGTTGTTCCGCATTCGCTTGCCGTTCTCGGTGTCAGTCAACCGGGCGCTGATGGTCCAGTGCGGCGAGGAGCAATACGCCGTGCCGCTCAATACCGTCGAAGGCATCGTGCGGGTTTTACCCAACGAACTGGAAGCTTGCTACCAGGCCTCGCCGCCGCGTTATCAATATGGTGAGCGCAGTTACGAGCTGCGGTATCTGGGTGAGCTGCTCAACAACAGCCAGCCACCGAAACTGATCGGCCAGACCCAGCCGTTGCCGGTGTTGTTGGTGCATGTTCAAGACCAATGGGTTGCGGTGCAGGTCGATGCGCTGGCGGGCTCCCGGGAAATCGTGGTGAAAAGCCTCGGCCCACAGTTTGCCCGGGTACAGGGTATTTCCGGGGCGACCATCCTCGGCGATGGTCGAGTGGTGCTGATTCTCGACCTGCTGGCGCATATTCGTTTGCTGCACAGCCGGCTGACGGCGCAGCAGGCTTCGGGGGTAGTTCCACCTTCCTACAGCGAAGCCGAGCAGGCCCGCCCATTGCTGGTAATGGTGGTAGACGATTCGGTCACGGTCCGCAAAGTGACCAGCCGCCTGCTGGAGCGCAACGGGATGACGGTGCTGACCGCCAAGGACGGGGTCGACGCCATGGCACTGCTTCAGGATCGAGTGCCTGACATCATGCTGCTGGACATCGAAATGCCGCGTATGGATGGCTTTGAAGTCGCCAGCCAGGTGCGCGCCGACCCTCTGCTCAAGGATCTGCCGATCATCATGATCACCTCCCGCTCCGGCCAGAAACACCGCGATCGGGCCATGGCTGTTGGCGTCAACCAATACCTGAGCAAGCCATATCAGGAGTCGGTGCTGCTCGAAAGCATCGCCCATTGGAGTCAGGTCAATGTCTAACACCGCTCACTCAAGCCATCTGGCGACCCTGACTGGGCTTATCCTGCCGCTGGATGACCGCAATCTGCTGCTGCCCAACGTGGCGGTTGCCGAACTCATCGACTATCAGGATTGCAGCGCTGAACCCGGTGCGCCGCAGTGGTACCTGGGCCAGATCAGCTGGCGCCAGCACAGCGTGCCGCTACTCAGCTTCGAAGCCGCCTGCGGCGCCCGGGCCCGAGTGGGCGGCCGGGCGCGCATTGTGGTCCTCAACGCCCTGGGCGGCCGCGACAACCTGAAATTCATCGCCCTGCTGATCCAAGGCATCCCACGCTCGTGCAAGGTCGACAACCAGCTCAGCTACGTCGACGTACCCTTGGCCGACCTGGAGCTGGCGGCAGTGCAAGTGGGCGAAACCGTCGCCAAAATCCCCGACCTGGTGAAGTTTGAGCAGTGGTTGGTGGAGGCGGGGTTGGTGTAGTTCAGGTATCAACTGAATCCTCTAGGAGCTGCCGCAGGCTGCGAATTGTGGTGTGTCATGACCACCGGTTCGCAGCCTTCGGCAGCTCCTACATATTGCATGTGTCGGATGTACTGGCCTGGCAGCAAACACGATCCCTGTAGGAGCGCACGAGCACCGCGAGGCCGCGATGGCGGCGAATCAGACAGACCGCTATCGCTGCCTCGCGGTGCTCGTGAGCTACACAGAAACCTTTTCATTCGCGAAGACGGTATCTCGGTCGGCGTAAATCTGCTGAGTGAACCGACGTCTTCGCGAATGAATTCGCTCCCATGGGGATGTGTCGGTCTTCAGATGAGCCGATTAAACCGACTATTCGGCTCACACGATTGAGGCTTCCCCCATGACCGACCCCTTGAACTGGATCTGGCAACAACCAGACTGGCCGAATTTTCACTGGCAGGGAGATCGGCTGGCCGGGCTGTTACGCGCCTGTTCGCAAGCGCAGGGCCAGTTGTTAGGCATGCTCGGTGCTGCCGGGAAGGATGCCAGCGCCCAGACAGAACTGGATGCGCTGCTGCAAAACATCATTACTTCGTCGGCAATCGAAGGTGAGCAGCTCAACGTAGGAGCGGTGCGCTCATCGCTCGCCAAACGCTTCGGTCTTGAGGACGGTCAGAAGGTTAGCCCACGTAGCGAAGGCCTGGCAGAGCTGATGCTCGACGCCACTCAGCACCACTACGCCCCGCTAACCCTTGAGCGGGTTCTGCATTGGCATACCTTGCTGTTTCCTGCGCAGGAATCGTTTTTGTCTCACAACATTCATGTCGGTGGATTGCGCGGTGATGAGCTTATGCAGGTGGTGTCAGGTCGTATTGATCGACCCACTGTGCATTTCGAAGCGCCGCCTCGCCATGGGCTGGAAGCGCAACTGGATGCGTTCTTCGATTGGTTCGATATAAGTCAGCGCGAGGCCGGGCTCGACCCGCTTCTGCGTGCTGGTGTTGCGCATTTCTGGTTCGTGACGCTGCACCCTTTCGATGACTGCAATGGGCGTCTGACCCGGGCCATTACCGACCTTGCTCTCGCTCAGGCGGAAAACCAGGCAATCCGCTTTTACGCCATGTCAGCCAGCATCCTCGCGGACCGACAAGGCTATTACGACATCCTGGAGCGCAGCCAGAAAGACGGCCTGGATATCACGCCGTGGCTCGAGTGGTTCCTGCGAACTTTGCTCCACACTCTGGATCGGGCGATCCAACGCATCGACCGGGTCCTGGCCAAGGCGCGTTTCTGGCAGCAGCATCGGGAAGACGGCTTGTCTGCAGAACAGATCAAAGTCCTCAATCGCTTGCTCGATGGCAGCCTGCTAGCCGACAAACCGGGTTTCGAAGGTGGCATCAACGCCGCGCAATATCAGGCCGTCGTCAAGGTCAGCAAAGCCACCGCGACGCGACACCTTGCTGACTTGCTGGCAAAGGGCTGTTTGCAGAAACTGCCGGGAGGCGGGCGCAGTACGCGGTATCAGGTTCAAATCCTGTAGCGGCAAGCTCCTGCGGGTGGAATGCGATCCATGTGGGAGCGGTGCTTGCCCGCGATAAGGCTGGATGCGGTTCACTTCAGATCGCATCCAGCCTTATCGCGGGCAAGCACCGCTCCCACACAAGCACCCCACAGGTCCGATATTTATCCTTGCATCATTACCCTGAGCGTAACGTTCCCACGCTGCGCTTGATTGATGCCCCGCCCTGTTAGCTCCTACTGTGCCCCACGACAGCGAAATCGTGGAGTGGACATGACAACAATAACGACCCCCGACGCGCGCTGGTCGCGTCGGCGCAGTGAGAAGCAGCGGCGGCTCGAGCAGGTGCGGCATCTTGCCGATGGTGTGGTGTTGCCGACCGACAATATCGTCGCGGCGCTGGAAGCCTTGATGATGCCGGGCGATCGCGTGGTGCTTGAAGGCAACAACCAGAAGCAGGCGGATTTCCTGTCCCGTGCGCTGGCTAAAGTCGATCCCGCCAAACTGCATGATTTGCACATGATCATGCCCAGCGTCGGCCGCTCCGAGCATCTGGATCTGTTCGAACGCGGCATCGCCCGCAAGCTCGATTTTTCTTTTGCCGGGACGCAAAGCCTGCGCATCAGCCAGTTGCTGGAAGACGGCCTGCTGGAAATCGGCGCCATTCACACCTACATCGAGCTGTATTCACGGCTGGTGGTCGATCTGATTCCCAATGTCGTGCTCTCGGCGGGTTTCATGGCCGACCGGGCGGGCAATATCTACACCGGGCCGAGTACCGAAGACACCCCCGCATTGATCGAGCCGGCCGCATTCAGCGACGGCATTGTCATCGTGCAGGTCAACCAATTGGTGGACGACGTCAGCGAGTTGCCTCGGGTCGATATCCCGGCCTCCTGGGTCGATTTCGTAGTGGTGGCCGACAAGCCGTTTTACATTGAGCCGCTGTTCACCCGCGACCCGCGCCACATCAAGCCGGTGCATGTGTTGATGGCGATGATGGCGATTCGTGGCATCTACGAGAAACACAACGTTCAGTCTCTGAACCACGGCATCGGCTTCAACACCGCCGCCATCGAATTGATCCTCCCGACTTACGGCGAATCACTCGGCCTCAAAGGCAAGATCTGCCGCAACTGGACACTCAACCCGCACCCGACCTTGATCCCCGCCATCGAAAGCGGCTGGGTCGAAAGCGTGCATTGTTTCGGCACAGAACTGGGGATGGAGAACTACATCGCCGCGCGGCCGGATGTGTTCTTCACCGGTCGCGATGGCTCACTGCGCTCCAACCGGATGATGTGCCAACTGGCGGGGCAGTACGCCGTGGACTTGTTCATCGGCGCGACCTTGCAGGTGGATGGCGACGGGCATTCTTCAACGGTGACCCGTGGGCGTCTGGCCGGTTTTGGTGGCGCACCAAACATGGGCCACGACCCACGCGGGCGTCGGCATCCAACTCCCGCCTGGCTGGACATGAAGCAGCACAGCGGCGATGGCCCGGATGCTTACCTTGAGCGCGGCAAAAAGCTCGTGGTGCAAATGGTCGAGACCTTCCAGGAAGGCGGCAAACCGACGTTCGTGGAAACCCTCGATGCCGTCGAAGTCGCCAGGAAAAGCGGCATGCCACTGGCGCCGATCATGATCTACGGCGATGACGTGACCCACTTGCTCACCGAAGAAGGCATCGCCTACCTGTACAAGGCGCGCAGCCTGGAAGAACGTCAGGCGATGATCGCAGCAGTGGCCGGTGTGACAGTGATCGGCATGCGCCACAACCCGAAAGACACCGCACGCATGCGCCGCGAAGGGCTGATCGCGTTGCCTGAAGACCTGGGCATCCGCCGCACTGACGCCAGCCGCGAACTGCTGGCCGCCAAGAGCATTGCCGATCTGGTTCAGTGGTCCGGCGGCTTGTACAACCCGCCTGCCAAATTCAGGAGCTGGTGATGAGCGCACTCGCACACAACACCCAGTCTGACAGTTTGTCGTTCGCCGAACGGCTGGCCGATCTTGCCGTGGATGCGCTGATTGATGAGGCGGACCTGTCGCCGAAACCGGCGTTGGTGGACCGTCGCGGCAGTGGCGCGCACAGCGATTTGCATCTGGGCCTGATGCACGCTTCGGCGTTGTCTCTATGGCCGATGTTCAAGGAAATGGCCGAAGCCGCGATTGAGTTCGCAGAGATCGGCCAGCCTTTGCGCGAGGCTTTGGGGCGTATTGGGCGCGAAGGTGAAGTGACCATGCTGCGCACCACGGACGGCGTGAATACCCATCGCGGCGCAATCTGGGCTTTGGGCCTGCTGGTCACTGCTGCCGCTCTTGAGCCGGCCAATTGCAGCGCTGCACAGTTGACCTTGCGCGCCGCAAAGCTGGCCTTGATCGAGGATCGCCATCTGGTCGCGCAGCTCAGCCATGGTGCGCAAGTGGCCCAGCGTTACGGGGCCATGGGCGCCAGACAGCAGGCGCAGTTGGGATTCCCTGCCGTCATGCAAAAAGGCCTGCCGCAATTGCACCTCAGCCGCACCAACGCCAGTGGCGAACAGAACGCGCGACTGGATGCCTTGCTGGCGATCATGACCAGCCTGGCGGACACCTGCGTGCTGTATCGCTCTGGCCTCGAAGGTCTGAGTGCCATGCAGCACGGCGCGCAACGGGTGCTGGACGCTGGCGGCAGTGCAAGCCTGGCCGGTCGGCGCTGCCTGCATGAGCTGGACCAGCAGTTGTTGCAGCTCAATGCATCACCTGGCGGTGCTGCCGATTTGCTCGCCGCATGCCTGTTCATCGATAGCCTTGAGCCCGCGCTCGGCTCTGAATCGAGGAGTGTTTGACCATGGAAACCCTGTCTTTTGAATTCCCCGCCGGGCAGCCTCCGCTCGGACGCGCGCTGGTGGGTTGTGTCGGTTCCGGTGATCTGGAAGTGCTGCTTGAGCCCGGCGTACCGGGCAAGTTGTCGATCAACGTCGTGACCTCGGTGAACGGTGCGTCTGCACGCTGGCAGCATTTGTTCGAGCGCATGTTCGACGGTCAGACGCCGCCTGCGCTGGCCATCGATATTCATGACTTTGGTGCGACGCCAGGTGTCGTGCGTTTGCGTCTGGAGCAAGGTTTCGAGGAGATCGGCCATGACTGATACCGCCCGCTTGCTCCAGCAACACAGTTTTGTCGAGCTCGGCGCTCGTCAGCGTGCAAAGACGCTGCTGGATGAAGGCAGTTTTCGTGAGCTGATCGGCCCGTTTGATCGTGTCATGTCGCCTTGGCTGATCCAGCAAGGCATCGTTGCCCAAGCCGACGATGGCGTCATCGTTGCCAAAGGTACCGTTGGTGGCTTGCCCGTGGTGATCGCCGCCATTGAAGGCGCTTTCCAGGGTGGGAGCATGGGCGAAGTCGGCGGCGCGAAAATGGCCGGCGCGCTGGAACTGGCCGCTGAAGACAACCGCAACGGCATCCCCACCGCCGCCATTCTGCTGCTGGAGACCGGCGGCGTGCGTTTGCAGGAAGCCAACCTTGGCTTGGCCGCGATTGCCGAGATCCACGCAGCGATTGTCGATCTGCGTCAGTATCAGCCGGTTGTCGGCGTGGTGGCGGGCAGCGTCGGTTGTTTTGGTGGCATGTCCATCGCGGCCGGCCTGTGCAGTTACTTGCTGGTCACTCAGGAAGCGCGACTCGGCTTGAACGGCCCGCAGGTGATCGAGCAGGAAGCGGGCATCGACGAATACGACTCTCGGGACCGGCCCTTCATCTGGAGCCTCACCGGCGGCGAACAGCGTTATGCCAGCCATCTGGTGGACGGTTTCGCGGCTGATGACGTGCAGGCGATTCGTGAGCAGGTCAGCGGCTGGATCAGCCTCGGTGCGCCGGCGCAGGAGCGTAGCAGTCAGTACGAGCTGTTCCTGCAAAGGCTGGCGCGGTTGGACACCACTTCGCAAATCGATCCGCAGACCGTGCGCCAGCTGTATCAAGACGAAGTGCATAAAGGAGCAAAATCATGAGTGCTTCCCGGCGTGGTTTGAACTGGTTCCAGGCCCTCAGCGCCAACGCGACTGAGGTGGTGGGTTTGCCCCATTCGGTCAAGGCGGCGGATGGCGTGCTGGGCAATCAGCCGGTGCGTTTTCTGGCCGTGGTGGCGGATGCGGACAACCGTTTCCCGCGGGCCCGCAGTGGCGAAGTCGGGCTGCTGGAAGGCTGGGGGCTGGCCAAGGCGGTGGACTCGGCCATCGAGCTGGATCGCGATAACGAACACAAGCGCGCGCTGATCGCCATCGTGGATGTGCCGAGTCAGGCTTATGGGCGGCGCGAAGAAGCGCTGGGTATCCACCAAGCCCTGGCGGGTGCAGTGGACAGTTATGCCCGCGCGCGATTGGCCGGCCATCCGGTTATCGGCCTGCTGGTTGGCAAGGCCATGTCCGGGGCGTTTCTTGCGCATGGGTATCAGGCCAATCGGCTGATTGCCTTGCGGGATCCAGGTGTCATGGTGCATGCCATGGGCAAAGAGTCGGCGGCCCGCGTGACCTTGCGCAGCGTCGATGAACTGGAAAAACTCGCCGCCAGCATCCCGCCCATGGCCTACGACATCGAAAACTACGCCAGCCTGGGTTTGCTCTGGGAAACCCTGTCGGTGAGCCAGATCGAGCAGCCCTCTAGCTCGGACATCAGCCACGTTCAGGATGTGTTGAACAACGCCATCCAGGACGTGCAGGTCACCGGCGTTGATCTGCGTAGCCGACTCGGCGCGAGCAATCGCCAGGCTTCGTCTAAAGTCCGCGAACTGCTGCGGGCGCAGTGGTAAATGAACGCTGATCTGGCGTTGCTGCCCCACGATTTGTTGTGGGGCATGCCGGTGTCCGCGTTGCCTGCCGATGCGCCAGGCTGGGTGATTGAGGCCGTAAGCCTTGAGCATCCAGTGGTGGTGCGTCGTTCGCTGGCGCCACGAGCGCTTGTCGCCGTTGGGATTCGCGGTCCGCGACGCGAGCAGCGGTTTGCAGCGCATATGCCAAGGGCCTCTATTGAACGTTGCGTATGCCCTGAGCAGTTGACTCATCTTCAGGGCCAGCAGGATTGGCCGGCGCTAAAGGCGCTGAATGATGTTCGGCCCTTGATGGATCTGCTGGGCCTGACCTGGGGCGTGAGCGGCAGCGCTGGTTTCGAACTGGCCAGCGGTGTGCCGGCCCTGCATGAAAACAGCGATCTGGATTTGATTGTGCGTACACCGTGCTTCGTCAGCCGCGATTGGGCGGCCGAGCTGGTGCAGATTCTGGACCGCGCCGTGTGCCGCATCGATGTGCAATTACAGACGCCTTTCGGCGCTCTGGCATTGCGCGAGTGGGCTGGTGCTTCGCGTCAGGCATTGCTCAAGAGTGAACGCGGTGCCTGGTTGGTCGAGCAGCCGTGGCAACTCACCGAGGCCTGCGCATGAGCAGCTTCTGGGTGTTCCCCGGCCAAGGCGCGCAGCAGCCCGGCATGTTGCGCCAATTGGCAGATGAACCGTCGATACGCGACTGTTTGAGCGAAGCCAGTGATGTGTTGGGCGAGGACGTTTTGCTGCTGGATTCAGCCCAGGCGTTGCAATCCACCCGCGCCGTTCAGCTGTGTTTGTTGATAGCGGGTGTGGCCAGTGCGGGCTTGTTGCGCGAGCGCGGTTGCACGGCGGATCTCGTCGCGGGGTTGTCTATCGGGGCTTATCCGGCGGCGGTTATTGCCGGTTCGCTGGCGTTTAGTGATGCAGTGCGGCTGGTGGCGTTGCGCGGGGAATTGATGCAGAACGCGTATCCCGAAGGCTACGGCATGACGGCGATTATCGGGCTGGACCAAGCTGCGGTTGAGGCGCTGGTCGCACAGGTTCACGGCCCTGCGACGCCAGTGTTTCTCGCCAACATCAATGCCGAGAATCAGTTCGTGATCGCTGGCAGCGTCGCGGCCATGGCTGAAGTAGCACGGCTGGCCAAAGCCGCTGGCGCGGCGACGGTCAAGCGTCTGGCGGTGAGTGTGCCCTCCCATTGCGCGCTGCTTGAACAACCCGCGAAAACCCTGGCCGCCGCTTTTGCCAATGTGCCGCTGCAATCACCCGTGGTGCGTTATCTGAGCGGCAGCACGGCACGGCCGATGCTCAGTGCTGACAAGCTGCGCGATGACCTGGCGTTCAACATGTGCCGGGTGATCGACTGGCGCAGCACGCTGCAAACCGCCTACGAGCGCGGTGCTCGTCTGCATATTGAGTTCCCGCCTGGCACTGTATTGACCGGGCTGGCGCGCAAGGTATTCGAACAAGGCACGGTCGTCGCGTTTCAAGGCGCTCGGCTGGACAGTCTTATCGCCCTGTCGCGTGAGGAGGGAAGCCGCACCCTATAGAGCCCACTGCTGTTTCGAAGGACCGTTTGGAAGAACAGTTTCTAACAACAAGAACAACAACTTCGTAAAGCAAACTGAGGAATAACAATAATGATTATCTACGGTGTGGCGTTTCTCGCTTTTTGTACTTTGACCGGTGTTTTCGTCGGTGAACTGCTGGGCAAACTGATCGGCGTGCCCGCCAACGTCGGCGGGGTCGGTATCGCAATGCTGCTGCTGATCGGGTTGGGCAGCTATCTCGGCAAACGTGGCCTTTTCGATAGCACTTCTGCCAAAGGTGTCGAATTCTGGAGCGCGGTCTATATCCCTATCGTGGTCGCCATGGCCGCGCAGCAAAACGTATATGGAGCTCTGAAGGGCGGGCCGATGGCGATTCTGGCTGGCACGCTGGCAGTGCTTATCGCATTCGCGCTGGTGCCCGTGCTGACCCGAATGGGTAATAAACAGCCGGAAACTCAGCCCACCGTTCCCACCAAGACAGCAGGGTGAATGCCATGTACGACGCGATGATAAAAACCATCACTGGATACGGTCTGATCAGCGGCTTTGCCATTGTCGGCATCACCATGTGGGTTGCCTACTGGATCTCCAATACCTTCACCAAAGGACGTCTGCACGGCTCGGCTATCGCCATTCTGCTGGGGCTGCTGTTGTCCTATGTCGGCGGCGCAGTGACGGGGGGCAGCAAAGGTGTTGTCGATATCCCGCTGCTGGCTGGCATCGGTTTGCTGGGGGGCGCGATGTTGCGAGACTTCGCCATCGTTGCGACCGCTTTTGGCGTCAGCGTCGAGGAGCTCAAGCGTGCCGGGTATGTGGGCGTGTTTTCGCTATTTGTCGGTGTTGGAACTTCGTTCATTGCCGGTGTCGGCGTGGCGATGGCCTTCGGTTACACCGACGCGGTCAGTCTGACAACGATTGGTGCTGGCGCCGTAACCTACATCGTCGGGCCGGTCACCGGAGCGGCTATCGGTGCAAGCTCGGAAGTCATGGCGCTGTCGATTGCAGCAGGGCTGATCAAGGCGATTCTGGTCATGGTCATGACGCCGTTTGTGGCACCGTTCATTGGCCTGAACAATCCTCGTAGCGCCGTGATCTTCGGCGGTTTGATGGGCACCTCAAGCGGGGTAGCCGGCGGGCTGGCCGCGACTGATCCGAAACTCGTGCCTTATGGTTGCCTGACGGCGGCGTTTTACACAGCACTGGGCTGTTTGCTCGGGCCTTCGCTGTTGTTCCTGATCATGCGCGGGATTGTTGGCTAGCTGACAGGCCGGAGCGGTCCTTGGTCGGGGCCGCTCCAGCAAACATCGTCTGACGCTTAGGCTTGATCGGCGGCCAGCCGATTGGAATACATCCGGCATTCCGCAATCAACGCCAAGAGATTCGGGTCCCGCTCCCTGGATTTGAGGAACACCATGCCAATGTGCTGTTGCATGCAATAGCGCGCCTGGAGCGGGATCAGTTTCACCCGGTTCTCGTATACCGCCGCAATACGCCCCGGCAGTAGTGCATAACCCACGCCTGAACTGACCATGCTCAGCAACGTGAAAATGTCATTCACCTGCATCGCCACCTTCGGTTCGAACCCCGCCTGCTGGAATACCCGCACGCCGTCGCGGTGGGTGGCGAAGCCTTGGGTCAGAGTGATGAACGTCGCTTCGCGCAGGTCGCTCAGATCGATCTCCTGGTGCTGCGAAAAGGGTGAGTCGGATGGCGCGGCGAGGAAGATGTCGTCGGAGAACAGCGGCAGGTGTTCACAGTCGGGGTCATTGACGCTCTCATCCAGCGACACCAGGATCGCGTCCACCTCCATGTTTTTGAGCTTGTAGAACAGATCGATATTCGAACCCATGATCAGGTCAATATTGAGCTCGCTGCGGCGGATCTTCAGGCCCATGATCAGTTGCGGTACGGTTTTGACCGTCAGCGAATACAAAGAGCCAAGCCGGAAGCGCGCCGCTGAAAAGCCCGCGGCCTGGCGGGTCAGCTGAACCGTGGCGAGCACATCCTGAATCAGCTTCTGTGCCCGCTCTTCCAGAACATAGGCGCTTTCCAGCGGCGTCAGGTTGCGGCCTTCGTGCTTGAACAGCGGGCAACGCAGGGCGCTTTCCAGTGAGTGAATGGCGCGATGCACGCTGACGTTACTGGTATTCAGGTCAGCCGCAGCTTTGGTCAGGTTGCCGGTGCGCATGAAGGCGAGGAAAATTTCCAGCTTCTTCAGGGTCAACTCATCGTCGATTTGCATGTCGTGAGGCTTCTTGTTTGAGTGCCCCGATTGTGCACATTTCGACAGCCAGCGGTTGTAATAAAAACCTGTTGAGCTAACGCACTGCTTGCGCTTTACGTCCCTAAGCTAGAGCCTTGCGCTGCGGTTCAGAACTACGAGGGCGTTTGCGGATGTATTACGGAGAAAAATTCAACGCCTGGTCGCATCTGGTCGGCGCCGTTCTGGCGTTTGCCGGGGCGATATGGCTGTTGGTAATGTCCAGTCTGCATGGTGACGTGTGGAAGGTCGTCAGCATGGCGATTTACGGCGTGACACTGGTGACGTTGTACAGCGCCTCGACGGTGTATCACAGCGTGCGAGGCCGCGCGAAAGTGATCATGCAAAAGGTTGATCACTTTTCGATCTACCTGCTGATTGCCGGCAGCTACACGCCGTTCTGCCTGGTGACCCTGCGTGGGCCTTGGGGCTGGACGTTGTTTGGTGTCGTCTGGGGGTTGGCGGTGATCGGGATGTTGCAGGAAATCAAGCCGCGCTCTGAAGCCCGGATCATGTCGATTGTGATCTACGCCGTGATGGGCTGGATCGTGCTGGTGGCCGTCAAACCGCTGATGGCGGCGCTGGGCACGGCAGGCTTTACCTGGCTGGCTGCTGGTGGCGCGTTGTACACCATCGGCATCATCTTCTTCGCCTACGACACCCGCTTTCGCCACTGGCACGGCATCTGGCATCTGTTCGTGATAGCCGGGAGTCTGCTGCACTTTGTGGCGATTTGTTTTTATGTGTTGTAGTCAATAACGACGCGGACCTGTAGGAGCGCGCTTGCCCGCGATGAACGATAACGCGGTGTATCTGCCAAACCGCGTCGTCTGCATCGCGGGCAAGCGCGCTCCTACAGCATTCGGACACTTGGCGGTCATCAGCCCTTACGCCAGACACTCGCCAACCACGGCTGCTGTTCCCTCGGTAATCCAGCGGGGCGGTAGTAGTGTTCCAGCTCGACGAAGCCTGCCTCACCCAACAGCTGGCTCCACGAGTCCAGGTCGTGATAGGAGCCGTAACGCGGGCCGTTCCAGCCTTCCTGGTTATCGCCCCTCGGGTTGGAACTGAACAGGACGCCGCCGGGTTTCAACGTGGCATGCAGTTGCGCCAGGACTCTCGGCAATTCTTGCTTGGGGATATGAAACAGCACCGCATTGGCGAAAATGCCATCGAAGCGTTCGGCGGGCAGGTCCAGCTCTAGAAAGTTCTGCTGCCAGACTTCACAACCGGTCTCGGCACGCGCCATTTCGGCGAAGCGCTCCGAGCCATCCAGGCCCACCGCCACATGGCCCAGGGTGCTGAAGGTTTTCAGATCCCGGCCCGGCCCGCAGCCGAAATCCAGAATCTGCCACGGCGCCTGGCCTTCGATGTGGCGCAGCAGCGCGGCGATGTTCTGGCTGACGTCGTGGTCGCGGGTGCCTTCGCGGAAGTCCTCGGCCACCTCGTTGTAGTGGCCGAGGGTGGTGTCGGTGATCTGGGCGAGGTCTTGGGCTTCAAGCTTCATGGCGAGTCTGTTTGAGCAATGAGGCGTCGAATATACCCCACTCAGCGTTTGTTCAGCCCCTTGGCCAGACGATCGCCGCCCAATTGAATCACCGCTACCAGAATCACCAGCAACACGATCACGGTCAGCATCACCTGGCTGTCGAAGCGCTGATAGCCATAGCGGTAGGCAATATCCCCCAGCCCGCCTGCGCCGATGGCTCCGGCCATGGCCGAGGAGTTGATCATGGTCACCAGGGTAATGGTGAAACCGCCGACGATGCCTGGCAGCGCCTCAGGCAGCAGTACGTGCCAGACGATATGCCAGCGTCGGCAACCCATGGCCTGGGCGGCCTCGATCAGGCCATGATCGACCTCCCGCAGGCTGACTTCCGCAATGCGCGCAAAGAATGGCGTAGCGGCGATGGTCAAAGGCACCACGGCAGCCCAGACGCCATAGGTAGTCCCGACAATCATCCGGGTGAAGGGAATCAGCGCCACCATCAGAATCAGAAACGGGATCGAGCGAAACAGATTAACGAAGCCACCTAAAACTTGGTTGAGGGCCGGAGCCTGGTAAATCCCGCCCTTGCCGCTAGTGACCAGAATCACCGCCAACGGGACGCCCAACACAAGAGCAATCAGTGACGAAACCCCGACCATCAAGAAGGTATCGATGGCGCCTTGCAGCAGACGATCAAACCACATAGCCCAGTACCTCCGCGTGTTGTGCCTGTTTGCGGGCGTGCACCAGCAACTCTTCAATGCTGTGGGGCGAGTCGGCCACTGACAGCAGCAGGTGGCCCAAAGCGTGGCCTTGAATCCTTTCCACTCCGCCCTGCAGCAAACTCACTCGCCCGCCCAACGCAGCGAACAGCGCCGCCAGATCGGGTTCTTCACCGCTTTGCCCTGTGAAGTGCACATCCAGTACGACCTTGGCGTTCGCTGTTTGCGGCTGAGCCGAAAGTCGCGCTTGCAAGTCGTCGGGCAGGCCATGCTGCAGAGGGGCGAGCAGGGTTTTACTGACCTCGTGTTGCGGGTTACCGAACACTTGCCAGATCGGACCTTGCTCGACGACGCAGCCTTGCTCAAGCACCACGACCCGGTCGCAGATATCGCGGATAACGGCCATTTCATGGGTGATCAAAATGATGGTCAGGCCCAGCCGCTGGTTGATCTCGCGCAGCAGGGCGAGGATTGATTGGGTGGTCTCAGGGTCCAGCGCTGAAGTGGCTTCGTCGCAGAGCAGAATCGCCGGGTCATGCACCAGCGCGCGAGCAATGCCCACCCGCTGTTTCTGGCCGCCGGAAAGCTGCGCCGGATAGGCCTTGTGCTTATCCTGCAAACCCACCAGTTCCAGCAGCTCGGTGACTTTGCGCTGGCGCTGCTCCTTGGGAACGCCCGCGACCTTGAGCGGTAGTTCGACGTTCTGCCACACGGTCTTGGCCGACATAAGGTTGAAGTGCTGGAAGATCATGCCGATGCGGCGGCGCAACTCGACGAGCCTGTCTTCGTCGAATTCACCGATGTTGGTCTGCTCGATCAACACCCGGCCGCTGCTGGGGTGTTCCAGGCGATTGATCGTGCGGATCAACGAAGATTTACCCGCACCACTGCGCCCGATAATGCCGAAGATCTCGCCGCGCTGAATCGCCAGGTCGATATTTTGCAGTGCGTCCACTGGGCCTTGTTGGCCCTGATACGTCTTGCCCAGATTGATGAAACGCACATGTGCCCGGTTCAGCTCCGCGTGCAGCTCGGCTTGCGTTGCTGAAGTCGCTGTCGAATGCGCTTCGTTTGTGGTGTCGAGTGGCAGTTGGCGTTGCACGGATGCATTCATATCAACCCTCCCAGCCGGCTTGGTAGAGCTTGCCGTTGACCTTGTCCAAGGCCGCGCGGACCACTGGCGAGTGCTGATAAATATCGATGAATTTGGCCAGACGCGGATCGCTTTTGTTCTCCGGCTTGATCACGAACTGGATCACGTATTCCGGATGATCCAGGCCGTCAAAAAGGATCGCGGACCCTGCGTCAAAGGTTTTGGACAGGCGGATATAGGCCGGGTAACCCTGGACAAGATCAGCGTCGTCGTAGGCGCGCACCAGTTGCACGGCTTCGACCTGAATCAGTTTTATTTGCTTCGGATTGGCGGTGATGTCTTCTTCGGTGGCCTTGTAACCGACCCCTGGTTTGAGGGTGATCAGACCCGCCTTGGCCAGCAGTTGCAAGCCGCGACCGCTGTTGATCGGGTCGTTGGCGATGGCCACGGTGGCGCCGGTTGGCAGCTCGTCGAAGCTTTTGTACTTCTTGGAGTACAACCCGACGTTATTGATGATCCCTGGCGCATAGGGCACCAGCTTGGTACCTGCCGCTTCGTTGGCGTTGGTCAGGAACGGGATGTGCTGGAAGTAATTCACGTCGAGGTCACCCGCCGCGAGGCTGACGTTGGGTGCGATCCAGTCGGTGAACTCCACCAGCTCGACCTTCAGACCCTGTTTGCCGGCCTCTTCGACAGCGGCTTCAAGGGGGATGGCAAAGGCGGCAGTGGTGCCGACTTTCAACGGCGCGTCGGCGGCATGGGCGGTGAGGGTCAACAGGCTCAGGGCCAGGGTGCTGATGAGTTTTTTCATGGTCAGTG
>Ga0247729_10000023_pt1 | contig 81737 bp, 75 predicted proteins | sample UWRJL133311R2_FD_180958 | JGI IMG/M metagenome (GOLD analysis project Ga0247729, IMG submission 180958) | Plant litter microbial communities from Arlington Agricultural Research Station in Wisconsin, United States - UWRJ-L133-311R-2 | ecosystem: Environmental > Terrestrial > Plant litter >... | reverse complement strand
ACCCGCGGCAGCTTGTTGTCGGGCCGGCTGGCGTCACGTACGCGGGCGACGTGGGCGCGAGCCGCGTCGTGTTTTGCGAAGGCAGCGCCGCCGTGCAGAATCCTTACTTCGACTGGCTTCCCATCACGCCCAACCAGGGTGAGGTGCTGGAGGTGCACTGCGAGGGACTATCGGAAGCGCAGGTGCTCAATAAGAGCGCCTACGTGGTGCCAATGGGCGAAAGCCGGTTTCGGGTGGGGGCTACCTACCGCTGGCTGCCCTTCGCCGCCGGCACCACCGACGAGGCCCGCGCCGAGCTCAGCCAGCGCCTGGCCGCCATGACCGATCTACCGTTTGCGGTGGTCGGGCAGCGGGCGGGCGTCCGGCCCGCGGTGCGCGACCGAAAACCCTTGCTCGGCACGCATCCGGAACATTCGGTTGTGAGTATATGCAACGGCTTTGGCTCCAAAGGCGTCATGCTGGCACCGCGGCTGGCAGCCCACCTGGCCGACGCGCTGGAAGGCACGGCGGAATTGTGGCCCGAAGTCAATATTCGGCGGTATCACGCGTTATATACGGCTAGCCGCGCGCTGGCTGCTGGTTCTCTCTGATTTTCCTCGTTTTTGGCCTTCCCTATGCAGCACTTATCCTTACTTCTGACGCGCCGCCTGCGGCAGCTGGCCGGTCCGGCCGTGTTGCTGACCGGATTGCTGGCTGGCGGCGGCGCGCAGGCCCAGTCGACGCAGGAGCCATTCGGCCGGGTTCGTATTCAGTACAAGGACTTCAACTGGCAGCTGCTCAGTACCCAAAACTTCAACTTCTACTACTACGCCGGCGGCGAAGCCACGGCCCGGCGGGCGGCGGAATACGCCGAGAAGGAACTGCAGCGCGTCACGGCCCTGATCGGCTACTACCCGTATTCTAAGACCACTATCATGCTCTACAACTCCGTCGGCGACCTGCGGCAGAGCAACGTGGGCCTGGACTCGGACAAGTACCAGACCGGCGGCGAAACCTCGCTGCTGCGCATGAGCAAGGTGCAGATTGCCTTCCAAGGCCAGCAAACCGTGTTTAAGCGCGACCTGAGCGCCCAGATTACCCGCGGGCTGCTCAACGACATGATGTACGGCGGCTCATTGAAGGAAGTCATTCAGAGCAGCTACCTGCTGCAGCTGCCCGACTGGTTTATCAGCGGTGCCTCGGCCTACACGGCCGAGGGCTGGAGCGTGGAGATGGACAACTACATGCGCGACATGATGCAGCGGGAGGAAAGCAACAAGGCTTCCCAGTTCTTCGTTCGCAACCCGCAGCTGGCCGGCCAGAGCGTGTGGAACTACATTGCGGAGCGCTACGGCTACACCACCATCCAGAACATTCTGAACCTGACGCGCATCACCCGCGACGTGGAAGTGGGCATCAGCAGCTCGCTGAACGTGCCCTACAAGGTGTTTCTGAAAGACTGGCTGGCGTACTACCGCCAGTTGAACGCCCAGCCCCAGACGGCTTACGTGGTGCCCGACGACAACCGGGCGCTGAACAAGCACAACCGCAAGAGTGTGCTGTACTCGCAGCCGGTGCTGAGCCCCAACGGGCAGCGGCTGGCCTACGTGAGCAATGAGCGGGGCCGCTACCGGGTGCTGGTGGCTAATATCGACGGCTCGAAGCGGCACGTAATTCACCGGGGCGGCTACAAAACTCCGGATCAGCAGGTGGAAACCCGGCTGCCGGTACTGGCCTGGCGCGGCAATGCCCAAGTGGCCGTGGCCGAGGAATATAAGGGCGCCATGAGTCTGCACCTGCGCGACGCCGACGGCGGCCTGGGCGGCGTGATAACTCAGTTCAAGGAAGCCCTGCCGTTTTCCAAGGGCGGCTCTACCGTGTTTCAGCCCTTCTCCCAGGTCTTGGACCTGAGCTACTCGCCCGATGGTAAGGCGCTGGTGTTTAGTGGCGTGCAGAACGGGCAGAACGACCTGTACCTGCTCAAAGCCGGCAGCCGCCGGCCGGAAAAGCTCACCAATGACCTGTTCGACGACATTCAGCCGGTATTTCTGCCCGGCGGCAGTGGCGTCGTGTTCAGTTCCAACCGCTGGCTCGACTCGGCAGGCACGGCCAAGGGTACCTTTAACACTGTCGTCAACAACTACGACCTGTTTCTCTATCACCTCGACGGGCGCGCCCAGCCGGTGGAAACGCTGGTCAGCACGATTTCCAACGAGGGCCGGCCGCGGGCTTTGTCGGATGAGGAAATGCTGTACCTGGGCGAGGAAAGCGGCGTCCGCAGCTTGTTCAAATACTCGCTGCGCACCCGGCAGAGCGTGCCAGTGAGCACCTTCCTGGAAAACCTCGACAGCTACGACTACAACGCCACAACCGGCGCGCTGGGCTTCGTGGCCACCGACCAGGCCCGCGACTTCGTGTACCTCTACCCGAGCTACCCGCTGCCCGACAACGTGGTGCTGTACAAAACTGCCCGGCAGGAAACCCTGGAGGACCGCTCGAAGGCCCCGACGCGCCCCGCGCCAAAATCCTCGGCCCCGTTGGCCGACGCGCCGACGGACCCCGCGCCCGCCAAGAAGCCGGCGTCGACCGATGGCAACATCAACACCAACGACTACCAGTTTGAGGAAGATACCCCGACCCGCACCGCGCCGAAGCGCAAGCGGGCCGCCACGGCCCTGACGCTGCCCACCACGCCAGTGCCGGAAGCCTTCAGCGTGGCCGGGCCCTACAAGTACGACAACCGCTTCAGCATCGACAACGTGGTATCGTCGTTGGCCGCCGACCCGATTCTGGGCACCGGCATCGTGGCCCAGGCCAACATGTCGGACCTGTTTGAAAACCACCGGATTCAGGCTGGCCTGTTCGCCCGCACCGATCTGCGCACCAGCAATATCTACGCCCAGTATACCAATCTGGTGCACCGCTACGACTGGAGCATCGGCTACCAGAAGCAGGCCTACTTCTTCGACACCGAAACCGGCTTCCGGGTGCGCTACGGCCGCCACGAGGTGTCGCCGACCATTGCTTACCCGCTCACCCACAACCTGAGCGTGCGGGGCGGCCCGCGCTTCGTGAATACTTCCCGCACGGTGCTGGATGAGTTTACCAACTCCCTGGATATCACCCGCAACTACGTGGGTGCCACCGGCGAGCTGGTTTTCGATAACGCCATTACCACGGGCGTCAACATGATGGAGGGCACGCGCATGAAAGTCGGGCTGCTGAAGCTTAACAACGTGAACGAAGGCCACCAGAACTTTGGCAAGCTCTACGTCGACATCCGCCACTACCAGAAGCTGCACCGGCAGATCATCTGGGCCAACCGGGCCAGCTACGGGCAGTTCTTCGGGGATGCCAAGCAAACCTTCCGCCTCGGCGGCATGGACAACTGGCTTTTTTCGCGCTACGAGGGCGACGAAAACCAGCCCGCCGACCCCACGCAGATGTTCTACCAGCAGTTCGTAACCAACCTGCGCGGCTTCGACTACAGCAAGCGGACCGGACCGAAATACGTGCTCTTCAATTCCGAGCTGCGCGTGCCTATCGTTCAGTATCTGTCGCACAAGCCAATCTACTCCGGCTTCTTCCGCAACCTGCAGCTCACGGCCTTCGGCGACGCCGGCTCGGCTTACTCGGGTCCGAACCCGTTCAACGAAAACAACTCCTTCAACACCCAGGTGACGGGTGGCAACGGTAACGCCTTCACCGCGACGGTCGTCAACTTCCGCAACCCGCTGTTGGTCGGCTACGGCTTCGGGATGCGCACTACGCTGCTGGGCTTCTACGGCAAGGCCGACGTGGCCTGGGGCCAGGAAGACTACGTGGAGAAAGGCCCCAAATTCTACTTCACGCTGGGCTACGACTTCTAGCCGGCTGGGCCTTCAACTGCGAAAAGCCGTCCGGGACAACCCGGGCGGCTTTTTCGGGTTTATACCAAAACGCTTTCTTTGCTTCTACCACGCCCAAACCCTGTTGTCGCTATGAAAAAACTTCTGCTCCTTTTTGTCCTGTTGGGCTTCGAGCTGCGCTCCGGCTACGCCCAATACCAGACGCCCGGCACCGGTGTGCACTGGAACCTGACCCAGCTGGCGGCGGCCTCGGGCGGCTACGTCACGGGCGCGGGCAGCGCGTTTCAGGTGAATGATACCATCCGGCTGGCCGCTACCGACACGCTCGACATCACCACCAACGCTACGGTGCGCGTGGCTTCCCTGGCTCTGCTCTACGTGGACGGTGTGCTGCTCATCGACCCGCGCGACTCGGTCAAAATTACCGCTATTGACCCTGCGGCACCGTTTCACAGCTTCTGGTTTTCGGGCACCAGCAACGGCTCCCGCCTGCGCAAAACCGTCATCGAGTACGGCGGCGGCATCAAGACCGTGGACGCCAGCCTGAGTCTGGACAGCTGCGTGGTGCGCTACCAAGTGTCGCGCATCGGCACGAAAGCCACCAACAGCGGGGCCATCAGCTTGTCGGGAGGCACGCCCAGCATCACCAACTGCCGCATCTACGGCAACGCCCGCTCGGCGATTCTGAGCCCGGCCAACCGACCCACCTCGCCGATTATCCGCAACAACCTGTTTGCCAACAACGACACCGAAAACGCCAACTACCCGCAGATCAACCTGGGGGTAGGGGGAACCACGCCCATCATCATCCAGGGCAACCTGGTGGTGGGGCGCTACGACATGGCCGGCGGCGTGAGCGTGTCGAACCTGCTGGGCAGCACCGGCGTCACGCAGGTGCAGATCCGGCGCAACGTGGTGCGCAACAACCGCTACGGCATTGCCATTATCGGAAGCAACATCAGCAGCTTCATCACCCAGAACGTGGTGGAAAACAACAACATCAATCCCAACACCCAGACCGGCGGCAGCGGCCTCAACTTCCAGGGCGGCCAGACCCAGACTGGCGTCGTGTCGCGCAACGTTATCCGGGGCAACCTCTACGGCGTGACCATGCTGCGCTCCACCGCCACCGCGCCCGGTCCGCGGGTGAGCTTCGGCAACCTGGCCAGCCTCGACACCACCGACGTGGGCCGCAACCGCCTGACCGGCAACGGCAACAGCGGCCTGGTCTACGATTTCTACAACAACACCGCCGACGCCTTCAGCGCCGAAAATAACGACTGGGGCACCACTTCGGCCGCTACTATCGAAGCCCACGTGTTCCACCAGCCCGACAACGCCGCGCTGGGCCTGGTCGACTTCCAGCCGTTTCTGACGCCGGTCGTCACGCGGGTGGCCACTGCCGCGCCGCTGGCGGCCGCGGTGTATCCTAATCCCGCCACCGACCAGCTCACGTTTGCCCTGCCCGCCAGTGCCGCCGTGGTGCTGCAGGTGCGCGACGTGACGGGCCGCACCGTAGTCACTTTCAGCACCAAGCCCGTCGACGGCCGCTTTTCCTGGCCGGTCACCAGCCTCGCGCCCGGCCTATACACCTACCGACTTACGCAGGGCCCAGCGGTGGCCACCGGCAAGTTCGCCGTGGTCCGGTAGCCGGCCGGCTTGATTTTCAGGGAAAAAGGTCCGCGCCGGGTGGTAGCGGGCCTTTTTTGGTTGCGGTAATTGTTGCGGCGGCGCGGGCAGCGGAATAATGGCTTCTGGTGCAGCCCATCCGGGAGTTGGGTTGTATCTTTGCGGCCTTGTTCACCAATTGCGCTGCCGTGCTGCTCCTCCGCGAGGTTTGGTATTTGATTCAGAAGGACTTCCGCCTGGAGTGGCGGCAGCGGGCGGCCCTCAACGGCATGCTGCTGTACGTGGGCAGCACGGTATTCGTGTGTTACCTGAGCTTCGCGCTGCGCGGCGGGGAGCTGCCCATACCGGCCTGGAACGCCCTGTTCTGGATTATTCTGCTGTTCACGGCCGTGAATGCCGTAGCCAAGGGCTTTTTGCAGGAAAGCCGCGGCCGGCTGCTCTACTACTACACGCTGGTCCGCCCCCAGGCCGTGATTCTGGCCAAAATAGCCTACAATGCCCTGCTGCTGCTGGGCTTGGCGCTGGTCGGGTTCGGGGTGTACGCCACGGTGCTCGGCAACCCGGTGCAGAACAGCACCCTGTTCGTGGGCAACGTGATGCTGGGCGCGCTGGGCTTTGCCACCACGCTCACGCTCGTGTCGGGCATTGCGGCCAAGGCCACCAACAGCAGCACGCTGATGGCCGTGCTGGGTTTCCCACTGATGATTCCGATGCTGCTGCTGCTCATCAAAGTATCCAAAAACGCGCTGGACGGCCTGGAAATGGAAGCCAGCCGCAGCTCCTTGCTCACGCTGGTAGCCCTGAACATGATTGTCGTAGCCGTGTCGTACCTGCTGTTTCCTTTCCTGTGGCGGTCATGACAGAAGCTGTTGGCTATCAGCTGTCAGTTAATCGCTTTTTGCTCTCAGCTCCTCTGCCGCCGGCCCTTTCAACGCTTCATTACCTCATTCAAAAAAGCTAACAGCTAACAGCCAACAGCTAACAGCCCGCAGCTAACAGCTTATGAAAAAAAACTGGTGGAAAGCTCTGACAGTGCTGCTGCTGCTCTACGTGGCGGTGGCGGGGCTGCTGATGCCCGTGCCGCGGCTGGCTATTCTCAACGAAACCATCCGCAACCTGTACTTCCACGTGCCGATGTGGTTCGGTATGACCTTCATCCTGGTGGCCTCGGTGGTATACTCCATCCGCTACCTGCGCCACCCCACGGTGGAGCTGGACATTCTTTCCCACGAGGCGGCCCGCACCGGTATTCTGATGGGCTGCGTGGGGCTAGCCACGGGCAGCATCTGGGCCAAGTACACCTGGGGTACGTGGTGGACCAACGACCCCAAGCTCAACGGCGCGGCCATTGCCATGCTGATTTACGGGGCGTATCTGGTGCTGCGCTCCTCGTTTACGGACGAGCAGCAGCGGGCTCGGGTGTCGGCCATCTACAACATCTTCGCCTTCGCCACGGCCATGCCGCTGTTCTACATCCTGCCCCGGCTGACGGACTCCCTGCACCCCGGCGCGGGCGGCAACCCGGCCTTTGCCAAGTATGACCTTGACAGCAACATGCGGCTGGTATTCTACCCCGCCGTCATCGGTTGGACGCTGCTGGCCTTCTGGCTGGCGCAGGTGGCCAGCCGCATTTCTCTGCTCAAACAAAAAGTATATGAAAAACAGCTTGCTTAACCGGGGACTGGGGATCTTAGGGACTTGGGGGCTTGGTTTGAAAGGCCTAGCGCTCCTGCTGGCCCTGGTGCTGCCGGTGCTGCGGGCCGCCGCCCAGTCGGCCACGGGGCCCGAAATGGCCGACGCTCTGCGCCACGACGGCAAAATTTACGTGGTGGTGGCCGTTATCACGGTGGTGCTGGCCGGCCTGCTGGCTTTGCTCATTTCCCTCGACCGGAAGGTGAGCCGCCTAGAAAAGGAACTCAAAGATAATTAGCCGGCCTTATTCAACATTCCACGGCTGTTCCGGCTTTGCTGTCTGAGCGTCGGTTGACTGTTAATTGACCCCGGTTAGAGGAATGATTCCGGCCCGACGGATTTTTCGGGACCAATTGGTTGTTCAGCATAGCCGCCTCACCAGAAGCCGCGGCGCCGTGGAAGCATCATGAAAAAATCACACATCCTTGCCATTGCCGTCATTGCCGTAGCCATCGGCATCATCATGAGTACGGTCGGCGACGCCAGCGTGTACGTCTCGTTCCGGGAAGCCCGGGAGCGGGCCGCCGAGGGCAACCTGACCAAAGTGCACGTAGTCGGCCGTCTGCCCCGCGACGGGCAGAAGAACATCATGGGCCTGGAGTACAACCCGACCCTCGACCCCAACTACTTCGCCTTCACCCTGGTCGATACCAACCGCATTGCCCAGCGCGTGGTCTTTTTCAACCCCAAGCCCCAGGACTTCGACAAGTCGGAACAGGTCGTCATCACCGGGGCCATGCGCAACAACGTGTTCGTAGCCGACAAAATCCTGCTCAAGTGCCCCTCCAAGTATGTTGAGAAGGACATCAAGGGTGCCACGGCGGTGGTCAATTAAGAATTAAGAATTAAAAATTAGGAATGGCGGACAAGCTGTTGAAAGGCTTTGACTCACCTATTCTTAATTGGCTGATTTTTAATTCTTGATTCTCAATTTTTAATTGAATTGCATGCTCAACACTTTCATCGGCGACGCCGGGCACCTGAGTGTCATCCTAGCCTTCGTGGCGGCCACGGTGGCGGCGTACTCCTACTTCATGGCCAGCAAGGGCCGGCCGTTGGGCGACACCGAGGCCGGCTGGCTGCGGCTGGCGCGCGGGGCGTTTTTCCTGCACGCGGCCGCCGTGGTAGCCATCATCCTGTGTTTGTTCAACATCATCTACGAGCACCGCTACGAGTATTACTACGCCTGGAGCCACTCCAGCAACCACCTGCCAGTGCATTACATGATTTCCTGCTTCTGGGAAGGGCAGGAGGGCTCGTTTCTGCTCTGGATTTTCTGGCACGTGGTTATTGGCCTGGCCATTATCCGCTTCAACAAGAAATGGGAAGCGCCGGTCATGGCCGTGTTTGCTTTCGTGCAGCTGTTCCTGACCTCGATGATTCTGGGAGTGGTCATGTTCAACGTGAAGATTGGCTCCTCGCCGTTTATCCTGCTGCGCGACTTCCTCACCGACCTACCCGTTTTCAAGCTCAACCCCAACTTCGTACCCAAGGACGGCACCGGCCTGAATGCGCTGCTGCAGAACTACTGGATGGTGATTCACCCGCCCACGCTGTTCCTGGGCTTTGCCCTCACGCTGGTGCCATTTGCCTTCGCCATTGCCGGCCTCTGGAAGCGGGAGCTGACGGCCTGGGTGAAGCCGGCGCTGCCTTGGTCGCTCTTCGGCGGCCTCGTGCTGGGCGTGGGCATCGTGATGGGCGCCTACTGGGCCTACGAAACGCTGAACTTCGGTGGCTACTGGAACTGGGACCCGGTCGAAAATGCCGTCTATATTCCGTGGCTGGTGCTGGTGGCTTCCGTACACGGCCTGGTGCTGTGGCAGCGCAGCCGCACGGCCCTGCGCACCTCCTTCGTGCTGGTCATTGCCACCTTCCTGCTGATTCTCTACGCCACCTTCCTCACCCGCTCGGGCGTACTGGGCAATGCCTCCGTGCACTCCTTCACCGACCTGGGCCTCTCCGGGCAGCTGCTGATTTACCTGGGTGCTTTCGTAGTGCTGGCCATCGGGCTGCTGGTAAATCGGTGGAAGGAAATTCCGGTTTCCGAGAAAGAGCTGACTACCTACAGCCCCGAGCTGTGGGTATTTATCGGGGCTACGGTGCTGTGCCTGGGCGCGTTCCAGGTGCTGTTTACCACCAGTATTCCGGTCTACAATGCTTTCCTGGGCTTCCTGGGTATCAAGTCCAACCTGGCACTACCCGCCGACCAGATTGCCCACTACACCAAGATCCAGCTGTGGATGGGCGTGTTCGTGGCGTTGCTGGCGGGTCTGGCCCAGATCATGTGGTGGCAGCGCAACGACAAGGAAACTCTGACCAACTCCCTCACCGTGCCCGGCATCCTGACCCTGCTCGGTGCGGCTCTCGTGATTCTGCTGGTGCGCTACAACAAGCTCACGATGAGCCCGGCTTACATTGCTCTGCTCACTACGGCGCTGTTTGGGGTGCTGGCCAACCTGGGCATGATCTTCACCCTGCTCAAGCGCCGCGTGGCCTTGTCGGGCGGGGCGGTGGCCCACATTGGCATCGCGCTGATGCTGCTGGGCATTCTGGCCTCGGCGGGCTACTCCAACATCATTTCCAAGAACGTCTCGGGCATGGTGTACTCTAAGGAGTTCAACGAGGAACTGAACCGCGACAACGTGCTGCTGTGGCGCAACGAAATGGCGCCCATGGACGGCTACGACATCAGCTATACCGGCCAGTACTTCGACGTGCCCGGCGTGCCCGAGTACGTCAACAAGGAAGTGCTCTTCCGCACCGAAGACGAGTATAAAGCCTTGGCCCGCTCCGACATTAAGTTCGGCGACAAGCTCTACTATAAGGCCGGCGACACCGTCGAAATCCTGCCCGAAAACACCTACTACCGCGTCGAGTACAAGGACCGGAAGTCGGGCGAAACCTTCACGCTCTTTCCCCGGGCGCAGGTAAACGAGGAGATGGGCGGCCTACTGGCCTCGCCCGACATCAAGAAGTTTCTCGGCCACGACATTTACTCTCACATCAGCTCCGTGCCCGACCCGAGCAAGGAAAAGGATTGGAGCGAGGTGAAGGAGCACGTGCTGGCCGTCGGCGACACGATTTACCTCAACGACTACTTTGCCGTATTCCGCGCTGTGGAACCCGCCCACCAGACCGCCGGCCTGGGCCTCACCAAAGGCGACCTGGCCATCCAGGCCGACTTTGTGGTGTCGGGGGAGAAGAAGCAGTACCACGTGCATCCGGTATTTGTGGTCCGCAACCGCCTCATTGGCCGCGTACCCGATGAGGTGGAGGATCTGGGTTTGCGCCTGAGCTTCATCAACGTGGACCCGACCAACAAGAAGTTCACCTTCGGGGTGAGCACCACCCAGAAAGACTACATCATCCTGAAGGCGACGGAGAAGCCCTTCATCAACCTGCTCTGGAGCGGAACGCTGCTCATGGCCCTGGGCTTCGGCATGGCCATCACCAAGCACCGCCGCGACGTCCGGCGCGCGCCAAAAGCGGCCGTCCCCGCCGCGAAAAAAAACAAAGCCGTTCTGCAGCCCCAGCCCATCGCTTAAGCGGTTGCTGGTAGGCAGCTTCTTCAGCACAAAAAAGGCCCGCGCTATATTAGCTCGGGCCTTTTTTGTGTCGTCAGATGACGGCTGGATTCAACTGCTCCTGGAGGCGTGGCTCATTGGCAAGTCGTGACTGGCCTCTCGTGACGTGTTGACCTGTGACGTTTCTTTTCGTCACAGGTCAACACGTCACGAGAATCTTCACAGCGACATTGCCTGCAACATTTTTTTGGCGCAAGCAATGTCGTTGCAGATGCTGTCATGCAAGGTTAGCCTCGGCCAACTGGCTGGCTCGCCACTGGCAAGGCCGGGCGTGCCCACCGGCAGCAAATGCTGCGAGGTTCGGGCCGGGCGTTCGTGTTCCTGTTCGTCCACGCCAGACGCAGGTGGTGGAGCAGCCTCCAGCCGAAATGCTCCTGCTCAAGCTGTTTGGGGAAAGCGCCGCGCTGAAAGCACCAGCGTTGCGCTAGGGCAGGGCACCAGTGGCTGGTGGAGCAGCCCACAAAAAAAGGGCAGCCAAGCGGCTGCCCTTTTCTGGTCGGAGAATTTCCGGAATTACTTCTGGATAACCAGCTGACGGATCGAGTAGTCGGCACCCGATTTCACTTTCAGCGTGTACACGCCGGCTGCCAGCGTCGACAGGTCCAGCTTGTTGAGCTGATTGTCGCTAACCGAAGCCGTGTGGATCGTCTGCCCCAGCATGTTGGTTACTTCAACCTGCATGGCACCTTTGGCGTTGGCGCCTTTGATGTCCAGCGTTACGATGCCCGTCGATGGGTTCGGGAACACGCTGATGGAGCGGTCCAGAGCAGCCGACGTGCCGGTAACAACCGAAACGTTGATGTCGTCAACATACAGGTAGAACTGATCGGCCAGGCTGTAAGCGTGGAAGCCGATATACACGTTGCCGTTGGCCGTAGGCACAATTGGCGCTACTTGCGTAGCACCCGTACCAGCCGTCGTGGTGATGTAAGTAGTACCCAGAACGTTGGCATTCTGGAACAGGGTCGTCGTCATGGCAGCGGGGGTAGCCGTAGCACCGAATTTCACTTCCAGACGCTCCGGGAATGTGGAGGCGCTGTTGGCGCGGTACTTGAACTGCAACTGGTAGCGGGAACCGGCGCGCAGGAACAAAGCCGGCGTGAAGAACCAGTCATCACCAGCGTTGGCCGTGCTAAAGGTATAGCGCATGGCATTCGGAGCCGAAGCCGGGTTGTTGGCCATAACGGCCCAGGTGCTAGCGTCGTTGTTCACGTTCGTTACCGTAACGCCGCAGGGCAGAGCACCTGCTGCTACACCATCGAAGTTCTCGGTGTAAGGGAACGTGGTGATGATTGGCGCTACGCACGAGGTCGAGAAGGAAAACGGACCAGCCAGCGTGCTCTGATCGGTACCACCGCAGTTAGCACGGATGTAGAACTGGTAGTTCGTCGACGACGTCAGGTTGGGGATAGTGTAAGGCGAGCCCGTAACGGCCACCGAAGTACCAGCCGTAGCCGGGTTGAAGCCGGGAGCACCGTAGATCAGGGTGTAGCCCGTGCCGTTGGCCGGACCCGTGAACGTGATGGAAGCCGTAGTAGCTGTGGTGCCCGTTACCGTAACGGCCGAGGGAGCCAGGCAGGTTGGCGGAGCTGAGGTTACGGCTTCAATCATGAAGCGGCCCAAGTTACTGGACGCCGCGTCCGTTAATGTTCCACCGGCAAGGGCTGTCGTATAAAATGTGCCAGTGCGGGTGGGAACTTCAGTCTGCAAGCCTATCGGGAAGAAAGGAAGAGTACCCGTCGGAGCCGCCGCCTGAGCCAAACCGGCATAGAAGTTACCAGCATTAACTGTTGCCGGGGAAGTCAGCGTAAATGTCTTGCTGGTGGCAATGTCGGAAGCAAGCACTACATAATCCGGAGTACGGCCCAGAATATTGCCTGATCCATCCAATACTACTGAGTAAAGGGTTTTGCCAACGGTGTTGACATCCTCAATACGGGCCGTAATTGCTGATATGCTACGTGGGGTATTAGTAGTGTACTTAACGGCAAAAATGCCAGTGCCAGCCAATGTACCGCTAGAAGCGGTGAAGCCTACACTACCACCCGTAGCACCAACACCAGGCTCGGCAATTGCGTATGTAGTAGTGTTGATTTCCTGCTGATAGGTGCCAACGTTGTTAGAGGCGTTATCATCATTGCCAAGCGTTACCGTAACGGCCTGCGTGGCCGCGGTGGTAGGCGAGTAAGGATCGAAAGTAACGGTAGAAGAAGCACCCACGGCCAGCGTGGTAATGGTTTTGGTGCTGCTGTAGCCGCCGGTGGGGGCTGAAGCCGTTACGCTTACGTTAGTTAATGCCGTCGTGCCCACGTTGCGGATAACCGCCTGAATCGAGCTCGGCACTGCGAACGGAATGGGCAGCTTGCCCATAGCGTAAATGTTCTGAACCGCGGCGTCGACGGCGAAGGCCGGCTGGAAGCGGTACGTGCGGCCGGCATCGGCCAGAGCTGTCTGGCGGACGTTATGGGCATTACCCGCGCTTGGTCCCACGTAAGGACCGGTTAGGAAGGTTGTTGTAGTCCATGCACCCGCCCCAGCCTTTGTAGCCAGTACGGAAGCCGTCGGGGCCGAGCCTTTGATACCAACGGCCGCATATTTGGAGGCGGCCGTGCCGGTACCGGCTACGCTTGGGCCGTACACAAACTCAATGTTGTTGGTGCCTTCCGTCAGTTTTACTTGGAACGAGAAGTTAGCCAGCTGCGTGGTAATAACCGTGGGCACCGTCGAAGAGGCGGCCTGCGGCTTGTCTGAAACGTTTTTCCACTGAATGGTGCACACCCGGCTGCCCACGGCGCCAGTAGTCGAAACACGGTACTCAGTGGTGCCCGTGCCAGGACCCAGATCTAGGTTGAAGGGCGCAATCAGGTTGACGTCGGCAGCATCAGTGCCGGAAACCGGGCCAGCTTCGGGGGCCTGGGCGTAGGGAGGAAATGCCGCGGCCGATGAAGGAGCCGCAGTACCCAGCCGGATGAGACCGTTAGTGTTCAGCACGAAATCGGTGAACGTGGTACCGTTGAAGCTGAAGCTGAAGCCAATGGGTGTGGCAGCCGAGTTGGCGTCATCGGTGTTGGCCGTGGTGATGACGGTACCCGTCGTGCCGAGGTCGGTGTAGGTGCCGGCTACGTTCGAGGCGCCGGCAACGCCGTAGTTCAGAGTCTGAGCCTGAGCCGCCGTGGCACCCGTTGCCAGCAGTGCCGCCAGGGCCAGTTGCCGCCAGCATTGCGCTGAACGGCTAGTATTGTACCATTTTGTCATAGGGTAGGGTGTTGTTGAAAAAGGTGGAAAAAGAAGAAAATTGAAAATCAGCATATACCGAAACTGCCATCAAAGCCAGCGCCTCCCGGGAAGTTTCGCGAGTACAAGGTGCTAAATTTCCTCGGAAAAAAAATGACCGGCCGGATTAAGATGCTGCCGGTGCCCGTACCTTTCGTTCTCCTTTTGGTCCTGTATTATGTACGAAGAAGCCTCTGCGCTCCGGATTGTCTTGCTCGGAGCCGGGCGGGTGGCAGCGCACCTGGGGCCGGCGCTTTGGCGAGCCGGGCACCGGGTGGTGGCCGTCTGGAGCCGCACGGAAGCCAGCGCCACGGCCCTGGCCACCCAGATTCCCGGAGCCGTGTCCGGCAGCGGCACCGCTAGTGAGCTGCCTCCGGCCGACCTCTACCTCGTGGCCGTGCCCGACGCGGCCGTGCCGGAAGTGCTGGTCGCCGCTCAACTGCCCGCCGGGGCCCTGGTGGCGCACACGGCCGGGGCGTTGCCGCTGCAGGTATTTGCTCACTACCCGGCGTTGCGGGGCGGCGTTTTCTACCCGCTCCAGACCTTCAGCCCCGGCCGCGCTATCGACTGGGCTGCCGTGCCGCTGTGCATTGAGGCCGCCGCGCCCACCGACGAGGCCATACTGGTCGCTCTGGCCCGCAGCTTGAGCAAAGCGGTGTTCGTGGTAGCCACGCCGCAGCGGCAGGCGCTGCACGTGGCGGCGGTATTTGCCAGCAACTTCACCAACCACTTGCTGGGCATCAGCCACGCGCTGGCCCAGGAAGCGCGGGTGCCCTTCGAGCTGCTGCTGCCGCTGGTGCGCGAAACGGTGGAAAAGGCCCTGCAGCACCCGCCCTTCACGGTGCAGACCGGCCCCGCCGTGCGCCACGACCACGCAACGCTCGACTTTCATCGGGCGGCGCTAGCAGCCCACCCGGCGTGGCTGGGCCTGTATAATGGGCTGACGGACAGTATTCAGGCGCAAAATTTAGCCCCGCCACCAAACAACCAGAAGCCCGCGCAGCTTTGATTCGGGAGCCGGGGTGCGTACCTTCGTGCCCGCATTTTGCCTTCCCAAGCCTCTCCATTGTGAAAGTCGTTAATATCACCTTTAAATTTCAGGACGGCCAGCCCGAGCAGACGCACGTTGCGGCGCAGGGCGAGTCGGTACTGGACGTAGCGCTGAACAATGATATTCAGCTTCAGCACAACTGCGGGGGCGTGTGCGGCTGCAGCACCTGCCACGTATATGTGCTGCAGGGCGAAAGCGACCTGCCCGAAATCAGTGACAAGGAAGAAGACTTCATTGACCGCGCCGTCAACCCGCGCATCAACTCCCGCCTGGGCTGCCAGTGCGTGGTGCAGGACGCTACCCAGGACCTCGTCATCCTGATTCCCGCTCAGGAGTTTCTGGGTCACTAGCAGCAATGCGCTGAGTATTACCGCGCGAACGGGCCGGACCGGCCAGCTGATTGCCTCTGAAAATCAGCGTGCAGCCCGGTTCAGTCAGTAGCCGCCCGGGCAACCAGTCCCTCAACCATTTAGCCCCTCAAGACTATGGCCCATTTTGAGCCCCCCATCCAGTGGAACGACCACGAGGACATTGCCATGGCGCTCTACGAAAAGTTCGGGGACGAATTTGGTGAGCCCAAAATCTACCGCATCCGCTTCACCGAGCTGCTCGACTGGATCATGAGCCTGCCCAACTTTGCCGGCACCCGCGAGCAGTCCAACGAAGGCCACCTGGAGCAGATCCAGGCCAAGTGGGTGTACGAATGGCGCGACAACCAGAAATAGGCCGCGCCGCCCAACCCTAAATTGCCGGCTTGCCTGGTAGCCGCTGCCGCCGAAACCTGCTTTTCGGAGTGCGGCCGCGTCAGTCGAAATTCAGGCGGCACCCGCCCGCCGTTCCGCCCTTCCTACCCGCTATGAGTTCAACTACCGCTACCCCCGACCTATCCGCTATCAAAGCCTTCGTGCTGGACGTGGACGGGGTTTTGACTGATGGCACGCTGCTGGCGCTCAATTCCGGCGAGCAGGCCCGCGCCTTCCACATCCGCGACGGCTACGCCATCCGGCACGCCCTGCGCCGCGGCTACCGCATCATCGTCATTTCGGGGCGGGAAGAGGAAGGAGTGCGCAAACGGCTGGAGTCGCTGGATGTGCGCGACATTTTCCTGGGCGTGGACGATAAGATGAAGATTTTCAACAACTACATCAACACTTACCGCCTCGACCCGGCCCACATTGCCTACATGGGCGACGACATGCCCGACATTGAAGTGATGCGCCGCTGCGGCGTGGCCGCCTGCCCCGCCGATGCCGCCGCCGACGTGCACCAGATCAGCAGCTACGTGGCCGCGCTGCCCGGCGGCCACGGCGCGGTGCGCGAGTTGATTGAGGCCGTGATGAAGCTTCAGAAGACCTGGCACTAGCCCGGGCGTAGCAAAAAGGTAACAGCCGCTGCTTCACGCTTTTGTAGAGCTGAGCCGTGCCTGGAATGGATTGGGGATTTTGTAAAATCCCTTTATATTTACCCAATCATCCATTCATTCTTTTTTTTCTTTTCATGAAAACAGGAACCGTAAAATTCTTTAATGAGTCGAAGGGCTACGGCTTCATTACAGATGACACGACGAAGGAAGACTTCTTCGTGCACGTTACCGGCCTGAACGGGGGCCAGATTCAACAAAATGACCGCGTGGAATTTGAGACGCAGGAAGGCCGTAAAGGCGTAAATGCCGTCAACGTGAAGAAAGTGTAGGTTTTCCTACCCAAGTTATTTTAGCTTGCCAGAAAGCCTCTCCGCCTGGAGGGGCTTTCTTTTTGCCTTTGCCACCGAGCCGCGTGCCCAGGTGCGCCGGGCTTCCCATCTTTACCGCTCCAACTCCCGCTGTGCTTATGCTGCCACCCGCTTCGTCTGCTCCCGCGCCTCTGCCCGGCCCCGCCCAAGCGGACAGCCGGCTGGCGGCCCTGCTGCGGCTGGTGCGCTTTCCCAACCTGCTCATCATGGCGCTGTGCCTGGGACTGGTGCGGGCCTGCCTGCTGGGCACTACGCCGCTTAGCGGCCGGTTTGGACTGCTGGCCCTGGCGGCCCTGTGCGTGGCGGCGGCGGGCTATATCATCAACGACTACTACGACGTCAAGATTGACGCCATCAACCGGCCCGGGCGGCTGGTGATAGGGCGGGTAGTGAACCGGCGCCGGGCTATGCTGGCTCACCTACTGCTCTCGGGCGTCGGGGTTCTCATTGCCGGGGCGCTGTCGCCGCTGTTGGGGCTGGTCAATCTGGGCTCGGGGCTGCTGCTGTGGGGCTATTCGGCCCGGTTTAAGCGGCTGGCGCTGGTCGGCAACCTCAGCATTGCCACGCTCACGGCGGCCCTGGTGCTGCTGCCCGAGTTGCAGCTGCGCACGGGTTTGCCCGCAGTCTGGGGCTACGCGCTGGCGGCGTTTCTGCTGACGATGGTGCGCGAAATCGTGAAGGACGTGGAGGACATGCGCGGCGACGCCCAGCACGACTGCCGTACGCTGCCCATTGTGTGGGGCGTGGCCCGTACGAAGTGGGTGACGGGCGTTTTTCTGCTGCTGCTGGTGCTGTTCGTGGCCGGGGCCGACTGGCAGGCCTGGCAGCAGCGGCACTGGCTTTTCGGGGCCTGGCTGCTGCTCACGGTGCTGGGGCCGCTGCTGCTGCTGGGCCGGCAGCTGGCCCGCGCCGACCGGCGCCGCGACTTCACCCGCCTGAGCGCGTGGTGCAAGTGGATCATGCTGGCGGGCGTGCTTTCGATGGTGCTGGTGGCCGTGGGCTAAAACCGTAAGCCGAACAGCTGCGTTAGCAGGAAAAGCAACCGCCGACGCGAGGTGCAGCAGTCCGCTGCCCCCGTCGGCGCCGACCTTTTCTCCCTGCCCAATCCCCGTTTTATGCGTTTCATTTACCCGCTGCTGGCGCTGAGTCTGCTGGCCTCCGTGGCCCGCGCCCAGACCGCGCCCGCCGCCACCGACACTCCCGATACCACCACACCGCCCGCGGCCCCCGAAACGACGGCCGCCGCCCCCGCCAAGGACCCTGACGGGAAGATCAAGCCCAACTTTATTCCGGTGCCCATTGCCTTCTACCAGCAGGAAACAGGCTTCGCGGGCGGGGTTGCCATTCTGCCCGTTTGGCGCTTCGGCTCCGATACCACCGTGCGCAAGTCGAATGCCCGTCTGCTGACCTGGATTTCGCAGAAAAAGCAAACCACTGTGCAGCTCACTCACAACATATTCACGCCGGAGGAAAAGTTCTACCTCTCCGGTGAGCTCAGCTACTACGATCTGGCCTTCAGCTACTACGGTATCGGCAACAACACCCGCAAGAGCGACGAAGTCACGATTCAGTACCCACTGTTCGTCTTCGATGAGAAAGTGCTGAAGAAAGTTAAGCCCAACCTGTTCGTGGGGGTCCGCTACCGGCTCACCAACTTGGGCGACGTGAAGCTCAAGAAGGGCTCGGACGGCGGCTTCAGCGTGTACGACTTCATCCCAGTTGAGCAGCGCGACGGCGTAATCAGCTCCGGCGTAGGCCCGGCCCTGCTCTACGACGGCCGCGACAACCAGTTGGCCACCTACCAGGGCAACTTCGTGGATGCCCACGTGCTCTTCAACGGCTCGGCCCTGGGCAGCGACTACCGCTTCACCCGCTACCAACTCGATGCCCGCCATTTCAATCCGCTGTTTGGCTCCAACAACACCATCTTTGCCGCGCAGTTTCTGGGGCAATATCACTCCGGCAACGTGCCATTTCGCGAGCTGGGCGGCATGGGCGCCACGCTGGGCGGCGCGGCCTACAACAACGCTTACCTGATGCGCGGCATCTACGAGGCCCGCTTCCGCGACCGTCAGTTCACCACGGTGCAGGCCGAAATTCGCCAGAAGCTGTTCTGGCGCTTCGACGGGGCCGTGTTTGGCGCGCTGGGCCAGGTGGGCTACAACCTGTCCGACTATACCTTCAAGGGCACGAAAGTAGCCGCCGGGGCCGGGGCGCGTTTCCGCTTCAACCGCCGCGACCGGCTCAACATTCGGCTCGACTACGGCGTGGGTTCGGGTGGCAACTCCGGTATTATCTTCGCCGTCGGGGAAGCCTTTTAACGCTTTCAGTCAGGTATCTAAAAAGCCCTTCCGAGCAGTCGGAAAGGCTTTTTTGGCTTAAGAGGACGCCGGTTTCATCCTAGCGGGGGCAGATGGCCAAGGATTAATTATACGGGAAGTTGAGAGTGTAAAACTACTGATTGTCAGTATTATAATTCTTGAAATGCTTCGTAAAGCTCTTCCGTAGCCTACCAAAGACCCATTTTGGCGTACATGGCCCTGATGGAGCACGTTTCCCCTTTCCGCTTTCACGCTACGCAGGAAGATACTGCCGCCGTGGTTTCGCCGGCGGCCTGGCGCATCGCCACGCCGCCCCGGCCGGCGCTACGGGCTACAGTCATTGTGCCCGTGAAAGATGAGGCCGACAATCTGCCGCTTACCCTGGCGGCTTTGGCGGCGCAGACTGACCTTGCGGGCCGGCCGCTGAACCCAAATTCCTACGAAGTCATCGTGCTGGCCAACAACTGCCGCGACCAGACGGCCGCTGTGGCCCGGCGGTTCGCGGCAGCTCATCCGTACCTTGCCCTGCACGTGGGCGAAATCATGCTGCCGCCGGCCGAGGCTCACGTAGGCCGAGCGCGCCGCCTACTCATGGACGAAGCCTGCCGCCGCCTGGAACTGGTGCCAAACGCGGAAGGCCTCATCCTGAGTACCGATGGTGACACCCGCGTGGCGCCCACCTGGCTGGCTGCCAACCAGGCCGAGTTGCTCCGGCACCGCGCCGATGCCGTGGGCGGCCGCATCCTCACACCCCGCACCAGCGCCCACCCGGCCGAGCGGCGCTATTACCTGCGCGACATGGCCTACCGGCTGCTGCGGGCCCGGCTGGAGCAGCTGCTCGACCCCAACTCCGCCGACCCCTGGCCCTGCCACCATCAGCATTTCGGGGCTAGCTTCGCCATTACGGCTCGGGCATACCGCCGTGTGGGGGGCCTGCCGGTGGTGGCGTATCTGGAGGATGAAGCGCTATTTCAGGCCCTGTGCCGCCACGATTTACGTGTGCGCCACAGCCCCCTCGTGCGCGTTTTTACCTCCGACCGGCACGAAGGCCGCGTGGAAGTTGGGCTGTCCTGGCAGCTACGGCAGTGGGCCGCTCTGCAGGAGCAGCAGCAGGAGCCGCTGGTGGAAAGCGCCGCGCAGCTAATGGCCGACTGGCGGGCCCGGCGGCAGCTCCGGGCCATCTGGCGGGTGGCAGGGCTAGCAGAGGTGCCCGCTTCCGACGTACAGCAGGCGGCTGGCAACCTGGGTATAGCCGCCCAGATGCTGGGCTTGCAGCTTCGCCAGGCGGCCACCTTTGGTGAACTGTGGCACTGGGTGCAGCAGGAGCAGAGCCGGAGCGGCGGGCTCCGGCTTTGGACACTGGTCCCGCTCAGCCAGGCCGTGACCGAACTTCGGGTGCAGGTGGCGCGCTATGAAAAGCTAGGCGACTTTTTCGAGTAGGTCGAGGCGGTAGGTTTCGTGGCGCTGGCCGCTTACGGGCCTTAAAGGACCCGCCGGGCCAGCTTGTCGCAAAAAGAAGTCGTGCACTTCATCGCCGGTGAGGGGATAGTCGTGCACGGGGGGCGTCCAGTGCACCAGCAGCAGCTGGCCACCGGGCCGCAGCGCCGCCAGCAGCAACTCGGCCGTGCGTTCCAGGTCGGGCAGGGCCCAGTAATAGCCCACTTCCGACAGTACGATCAGGTCGAACTGCGCGCCGGCGGGAAACTCGGCGGGCAGGCTCATTCGCCGGAATTCCACCTGGGGCAAATCCTGACACCTTTCCCGGGCCCGCTGCAGCGGCGCTTCGGCCACGTCTACGGCCAGCAAGTGCCCGCAACGGGTTGCCAGCTGCTGCGTGAGCACGCCCAGGGAGCAGCCGACCTCGAAGCCTTGGGCATACTGTGGCTTGGTCAGCGCGGCCAGGGTGGTGGCGTACTTTTCCCGCTCGTAGGCGCTGGTTTCGAAATTCCACGGGTCGGTGTTGGCCCGGTAAACGTCGTCGAAATAGCTCGGCGGTAAGGTGTTGGGCTGGTTCTGATTCATAGAGGGAATAAACAGGAGGGAAAAGCCGCTTTGGGAGTAGTTAAACGGAAATCGGACCGCTCAAGGCTGCTGAAACTTCTGGATAAGCAAAGCCTGTCAAGCTGACTCGCGCCTTCCATATTAAGGGGAGGACGAATGCTAGCCGGCCGCTGCTTCCAGGTACACTTCAAATGGCTGGGCAAAATGCGCCAGCATGGCGGCCGAAAGCTGAAACCCCGCCGGATCATCATCGATAAGCGGCGTAAGCTGGGAGCGGTGGGCGGCAATGGCGCGCTGCTTCAACCCGACGACCGAGGAAATATCCAGCCGCCAACCTTGCACTTCGCCCGGCTGGGGCAGGTCCTCGGCCGCGGCCCGTTCCCAGGCCCACACCACGTACTCGATAAGGCGGGGCGGAGTAGGCAGCCGGCGGCAGGCGGCGTGCACCAGCTGGCTGGTGGCGCGGTGGTCGGGGTGGGGGTCGCGCCGCCAGGGTACCAGGATGGTTTGCGGCTGCTGAGCCTCCAAATAAGCGTGCAGCTGCGCCACGGCCGCCGCAAAGCCGTCGGCTGCCGCCGTCGGCACCGCGCCATCGGGTAAGCCCATATGCAGCGTCCGGCTGGCATCTACACCCAGAACTTCTAGGGCTTCCCGCAGCTCATTTTCCCGCAGAGCCCGCCGGGCCGGGGCCGGAAACTTGCGCGAGTTCGGGTGCGACATGGTGCCGTCACTGACCAGCACGGTACTCACCGGCCTGGCTGCCTGCCGCAGCAAAGCCAGCAGCCCACCGCAGCCCAACGACTCATCGTCGGGGTGGGGGGCAATGACAACCGTGGAGCCCAGGGAAGCGGCGTAGGCGGCGGGCTGCAGAGGAAATTCCGCGAAGCGGTGAGCGGCATCAGACATTCCAGAGAGCGTAAGCGGGTTCGGTATGTTGGAGTACGAAACGACCGGCGTCGGCCACGGCGGCATCGGGGGCAGGCTGGCGCAGGTAATGGGTCAGGTCGCGGTGCAGGCGCTCAAAAGGCTCGGGGCGCAGCAGGCCGCGGGCGCCTACGCACCGCTCGGCCAGGGGCAGCACCCGCAGGCAGATTTCCTCGATGGCAGTGCGCGTCAGGTTGGCGTAGGCAACGGTAGCGTCGGCGTCGGCCTCCGCGGTGGGGCGGGCGGCGTGGTCGGCAGCCCCACGCAGCCACAGGTTGCCGCTTTCAATCAGCATGGCCATTTCGCCCAGCCGTAGCTTCTGGTACGGGTCGTCGGTGCGACCCAGAGCTTGCAGGAAGCGGCGGGTTTCGTCGAACACGGCCTCAGCGCCGCCCAGCTGCACGGCGGCAAACCGGATGGCCCCGCCGCTGAACCAGGGTTGTTGGTAGTAGGCGCCGGGCGGCCCCAGCAGGTCGTCGGGCCCGATTTCCGCCCCGGTAAGGTCTACCTTGAAGCTGGCCGTAGCCCGCATGCCCAGCGGCTTCCAAAACGACGAGTCCAGCGTAGTCGGCTGCTGGTCGGTAGGCAGGATGAACATCTGCCAGCTCCCGTCGGATAGCGCGCCGGTGATGAGGGGGCGGGTGAGGTGGCCGGCCCCGGAGCCGAAGGTTTTGCTGCCGCTAAGCCGGTAGCGGCCGTCGGGCAGCGGTTCGAGCCGCACGCCGTCCCGAGCTTCCGTGTTCCAGACCCCGAACAGGTGCCCGGCCCGCGCGTCCTGGGCCCAGCGCCGTACCTGCTCCGGCCGCCCGAAGCGCTGGGCCAGCTGCACCGCGTTGACGTGACCTTCGTACACCCGCCCCACGGCCAGATTGCCGCGCCCGACGTGCTTGAGCGTGCGTAGCAGTGCCAGGGTCTGGGCGGGTTCCATCAGGCCAGCCCCGCCCAGCGCGCGGGTCAGCGGGGCCGTGAGCAGACCCGCCGCCCGCAGCCACTGAAACTCTTCCGTCGGGAAGCCGCCTTCCTGATCGGTGGCGGCAGCCTGCGCCGCCAGCCGGCCGGCCAGTTCCGCGGCGGCGGCCTCGGGCGCCAGCGGTGCCGACGCGGATTCGGTTGCCGTCGGTACTGGTTCGGGAATAACGTTGGGGGCGGAGTAAGTGGTTAAGGACATAGAAGAGGGCGAAGAATGTAGACTACAGGCAGCCGTTGGGAACAGCGAAAAGTCGGCCGGGCTGAGATTCTACGTACGGCTCCGGGCGGGCGGCGTTGGGCGGCATAACAATTCGGTAACATGCCGGGTTGGGGCTGCTAAGGCGGCTTGGCTACCTTCGTGCGTCCAAATCGTCCAGCCCAAACCCTTCGTGCCATGTCGCAGCCCATCCGCTCCGCCCTCGTTTCCGTCTATTACAAAGACCGTCTGGAGCCGCTGGTGGCGCTGCTGAAGGAGCAGGGCGTGAAGCTGTACTCCACGGGCGGCACCCAGCAGTTTCTGGAAGAGCAGGGCGCTGAAGTAACCGCCGTGGAAAGCCTGACCGGCTTTCCGGCCGTGTTCGGTGGGCGCGTCAAAACCCTGCACCCGAAGGTATTCGGCGGGATTCTGCACCGCCGCCACGAGGCCGGCGACCTGGCCGAGGCCGCGCAGCACGACATTCCGCCCATCGACCTGGTTATCGTCGACTTGTACCCGTTCGAGGAAACCGTGGCCGCCGGGGCGTCGGAGGAAGCCACGATTGAGAAAATTGACATTGGTGGCATTTCCCTGCTGCGCGCCGCCGCCAAAAACTACCGCGACGTGCTGGTCGTCAGCAGCCGCGACCAGTACGAGGCCGTAACCGAGCTGCTGCGGGCCAAGAACGGCGCCACCGACCTCGAGGACCGTCGTCACTACGCCGCCGCTGCCTTTCAAACGACCTCCAGCTACGACACCCACATCTTCAACTACTTCAGCGGCGGCAGTTCGGAAGTCAAAGTTCAGAATTCAGAATTAGCCCAATCCCTGCGCTACGGCGAAAATCCGCACCAGGCCGGCACATTCTACGGCGACCTGCCCGCGCTGTTCGATCAGCTCCACGGCAAGCAGCTCAGCTACAACAACCTCGTCGACGTGGACGCGGCCGTGCTGCTGATGCAGGAATTCCAGGAAGGAGAGCCAGCCTGCGCCATTCTCAAGCACACCAACGCCTGCGGCGTCGCCCAGGCCGCCACGATTTCCGAGGCCTACCTCAATGCGTTGGCCTGCGACCCGGTTTCGGCCTTCGGAGGCGTTATCATCGTCAACCGGCCGGTAGATGAGGCCACGGCCCAGGAGCTGAGCAAGCTGTTTTTCGAGGTGCTCATTGCCCCGGAGTTTGAGGCGGCTGCGCTGCCGGTTCTGCAAAGCAAGAAAAACCGCATCCTGCTCCGGCAGAAGCCGGTAACCTTCCCCCAGAAACAGGTGAAAACCCTGCTCAACGGCATCATCGAGCAGGACTTCGACCGCCAGACCGAAACGGCCGCCGACTTCAAGGTCGTGACCCAGTCGGCACCGACGGCGGAAGAAACCGAGGCGCTGGTTTTCGCGGCCAAGATCTGCAAGCACACCAAGAGCAACACCATCGTGCTGGCCCGGGCCGGGCAGTTGCTGGCCTCGGGCGTAGGCCAGACCTCGCGGGTGGATGCGCTGCGGCAGGCCATTGAGAAGGCCCACGCGTTCGGCTTCGACCTGCGCGGCGCCGTTATGGCCTCCGACGCTTTCTTCCCCTTCCCCGACTGCGTGGAAATTGCCGGCGCGGCCGGTATCCGCGCCGTGGTCCAGCCCGGTGGCTCCATCAAGGATGCCGACAGCATTGCCGCCGCCGACGCGTTGGGCATGGCCATGGTAACGACCGGCGTGCGCCACTTCAAGCACTAAAAAAAACTGGTCGTTGCGAGCAAAGCGCGGCTATCCGTCCTGGACAAAAAGCCAAGCGCTGTAACCCGCAAAGCCCCGACGTACGCCAGCGTCGGGGCTTTGTAGTGAGAAGGAGCTATCCACATTCCAGAGGACGGATTGCTTCGTCCTTCGTCCTCGCAATGACCGGGCGGGGGTGGGGTTTGGACGGGTCCGCCCGCGGCTATGTCATGATTATACCGGCTGCGCTTCGGCGAAACTTGCGTACTTTTGCGCCCACTTTGCACGGGCTCCATCCGGGCATGTTCTTTTAAACTGCCGCTACTCAATGGGTTTCTTCAACTTCCTTACCAGCGACATCGCCATAGACCTGGGGACGGCCAATACGCTCATCATTCACAACGACATCATCGTGGTGGACGAGCCGAGCATCATCGCCAAAGACCGTACTACTAATAAAGTAATTGCCGTGGGCCGGCAAGCGCAGCAGATGCACGAGAAGACCCACGATAACATCAAAACCATCCGTCCGCTCAAGGACGGCGTTATTGCCGACTTCCACGCCGCCGAGGAGATGATCAAGGGCATGATCAAGATGATTGACACGCGGCGGCGGTTATTTCAGCCTTCGCACCGCATGGTTATCTGCATTCCCTCGGGCATCACGGAGGTGGAGAAGCGCGCCGTGCGTGACTCCGCCGAGCACGCCGGGGCCAAGGAAGTCTGGATGATTCAGGAACCCATGGCCGCCGCCATCGGTATCGGCATCGACGTGGAGCAGCCCGTGGGCTCAATGATTATCGACATCGGGGGCGGCACTACCGAAATTGCGGTTATCGCCCTGTCGGGTATCGTCTGCGACCAGTCCATCAAGACGGCCGGTGACGTGTTCAACCAGGATATTCTCGACTACATGCGCCGGCAGCACAACCTGCTGATCGGGGAGCGGAGCGCCGAGCGGATCAAAATCGAGGTGGGTGCGGCCCTGACCGAGCTCGACAACCCGCCCGCCGACTTCGAGGTGCGCGGCCGCGACCTGATGACCGGCATTCCGAAGGTTATTAAGGTCACGTCGTCCGAAATTGCCATTGCCCTCGACAAGTCGGTGGCCAAGATCGAGGAAGCCGTGCTCAAGGCCCTGGAAATCTCCCCGCCCGAGCTGTCGGCCGACATCTACGAGAACGGCATTCACCTCACCGGCGGCGGTGCCCTGCTCCGCGGCCTCGACAAGCGCCTGGCCGCCAAAACCAAGCTGCCCATCCACATTGCCGAAGACCCGCTGCGCGCCGTAGTACGCGGCACCGGCAAAGCCATCAAGGACATCCAGGCTTTCAAGGGCGTTTTGCTGACGTAATTCTGAGTGCTGAATTATGAATTCTGAATTGGGGATGCCTCGCGCTGGCGCTGTTGCTACGTTTGCCCAGCCTCAATTCAGAATTCACCATTCATAATTCAGAATTGATCCATGAGAAACCTCTTCACTTTCCTTTTCCGCTACCGGGGGTTCCTGGTGTTCGGGCTGTTGGAAGTGCTGAGCCTGACGCTGCTGGTGCGCAACAGCGACTACCACGGGGCCGCGTTTTTCAACTCCTCCAACGCCTACATGGGGCAGGTGCTCGACCTGCGCACGCGCATCTACGACTACTTCCGGCTGGTGCAGATCAACCAAAGCTTAGTGGCTGAAAACGCCGTGCTACGCCAGCAGCTCTACCACCCCGACGGCGCCGACCGCGTAGCCGATTCCCTGCCCGTGAGCCGGGACAGCCTGACCCAGGCCCGGCTGCACCAACTCGGCCGGCCCGACTCGCTGCTGCTCGGTCTGAAGCAATTGCCGGCCCGCGACCCGGATTATCCACTGATTCCGGCCCGAGTTATCAACAATTCGCTCCGAAATGTGGATAACTACCTCACGTTGAACGTCGGGAGCCTCGATGGGGTGCATACCGGCATGGGTGTGGTGGCGGCGGCGGGCGTGGTGGGCAGCATCCGGTCGGTAAGTGAGCATTACGCCACAGCCTCGTCCTTGCTGCACTCCCGCACGCTGGTGTCGGCCAAGATCCGGCGGGACGGCACGCAGGGCACCGTGAGTTGGCCCGGCGACGACCCCACCCATGCGCTGCTCGACAACATCCCGCGGCAGAACAAGCTCGTGCGCGGCGACACCATCGTTACCTCGGGCTTCAACGCGGTATTCCCCGAGGGCATCATCATCGGCACCATCGACTCGTTTGTGAAGGAGCCCGACAAGAACTTCTGGACCGTGCGGGTGCGACTGGCCCTCGACTTTACCAAGCTCACCTACGTGTACGTGGTGCACAGCCGCCCCAAGTTGGAGCGCGACACGGTGGAGGCGCGGGCCCTGAAAATAGGCGTGCAGCCGGTGGTCGGGAAGCCCGCCGTAAAACCCCAGCGGCCATGAGGGAAGTCGGCGTAATTCTGATTCAGCTGCTGCGTATGGCCGCGTACCTGGCCATCCACATGCTCATCATCAGCAAGCTGGTGCTGTTCGATATGGGCTGGTGCTTTTTCTACCTGGGCTTCCTGCTGTTTCTGCCCATCGGCACACCCATCGTGGTGCAACTGGTGCTGGGCTTTCTGACGGGATTCTGCCTGGACCTGTTCTACGACACCGGCGGGCTGCACGCGGCGGCGGCGGTGCTGCTGGCATTTCTGCGGCCCTGGGTGCTGCGCCTGCTTACCCCCCGCGACGGCTACGACGCCGCCGACTCGGTCAACGTGCACCAAATGGGCGGGCAGTGGTTCGTGGTGTACTTGGTGCTGCTGGTGGGCATTCACCACGCCGCCTTCTTTCTGCTGGAGCTGGGCTCGTTCCGCACCTTCGGCCTCACGCTGGCCAAAATCGTGGTCAGCACCCTGTTCACGGGCCTCACGCTGCTCATCGTGCAGCTGCTGTTCTTCCCCTCGCGCCGCACGCGGTAGTGGGAAGGTGGTGAAATTGTGAAATGGTGGGTTGTCGTTCGGGGCGGTGCCGGGTGGTTCCGCTACGCGCCAGCGTAGCGCTGGCCGGCACCGCATAACTTTTTGACCCCCTTGAAAAGTTATGATGTGTCCCTTGTAGCGTGAGGCACCGCATAGCTTTTTGACCCCTTCCAAAAGTTATGATGTATCTGTAGTCAGTAAGGGTACATCATAACTTTTCGACCCCCTCTAAAAGTTATGATGTACCTCCTGCCTGAACGCTGAGCGAGCACTAAGTCGCCGGCTGTACGGTCAGGCTGGCGGGCGGCGGGGAAAGCGGCAGGTGGGGCTTACCATTTCGCCGCCGCACCGGTTATCTTTGTGAATCCGGCCGGTGGGCCGCTGCTCGTCTACCCTCAGTTCTTTCTCGCTTTGCAATACCTTGAAGGCCGCAAATACGTGGTGCACGCCATTTTCCTGGCCGTGGCGCTGGTATTCGGGGCTCGTCTCTTCTACATCCAGGTGCTCGACGGCAGCTACAAGCTGGCCGCCGACCGCAACACGCTCCAGCGCCTGGTGCAGGTGCCCTACCGGGGCCTGATCTACGACCGCAACGGCCAGATTCTGGTGCAGAACACGCCCGTGTACGACCTGATGGTGGTGCCGCGGGAAGTGAAGCAGCTCGACTCGGCCCGCTTCTGCCAGCTGCTGCAGCTGCCCCAAGAAGAGCTGCGCGAGGCCCTAAAAGCCGCCCGGGCCTACTCCCGGGTGAAGGCCTCGCCGCTGGTCCAGAACCTGAGCACGCCCGAGCTGGCCGCCATTCAGGACAACCTGATCGACTTTCCCGGCTTCAGCATCAAGGCCCGCATGGCCCGCTCCTACAAGACCGAGAACATGGCCCACGCCCTGGGCTACGTGGGCGCCATCACCCCGGCCTTCCTCGAAAAGCCCAAGTACGCCAAGTACCTGCCCGGCGACAACCTGGGCATCACCGGCCTGGAATCGTTCTACGAAAGCACGCTCATGGGCCGGCGCGGGGTGCAGTACCGCATGGTCAACGTGCGCGGCATCGAGAAGGGCGCCTTCCGCAACGGCGACTTCGACACGCTGTCGGTGGCCGGCCAGGACCTGCACACCAGCATCGACATTGAGCTGCAGAAGTACGGCGAGCAGCTCATGGCCGGCAAGCGCGGCTCCATCGTGGCCCTGGAGCCCAAGACCGGCGAAATCCTGGCCCTCGTCTCGGCCCCGCTCTACGAGCCCTCCATCCTGACCGGCAAGGGCATGGGCAACCGCTACATGGCCCTGCTCAACGACCCCGAGCGGCCCCTCTTCAACCGCCCCCTGATGGCTACCTACCCGCCCGGCTCGGTGTTTAAGCTGGTCAACGAGCTAGTGGCTCTCCAGATGGGCGTGGTGACCCCCGAAACGGGCTTCGACTGCAACTGGAAGCTGGTGAAATGCACCCACCGCCACGAACCGCCCCGCAACCTGAGCATCGCCATCAAGAACAGCTGCAACCCCTACTTCTACCAAGTGATGCGGGCCAGCGTGCTGCGCGGCCGCTCCACCAACAAGTTTGAGGATGCCCGCCTGGGTCTGGCCGAGTGGCGGCGGCAGGTGATGTCGTTCGGCTTGGGCACCAAGCTGGGCGTCGACATGTCGAGCGAGAAGAAGGGCCTGATTCCCTCCCCCGAGTTCTACGACAAGCTGCGCGGCTACCACCACTGGAACTTCAAAACCGTGTATTCGCTCAGCATCGGCCAGGGCGAAATCGGCATCACGGGCCTGCAGATGGCCAACGTAATGGCCACCATCGCCAACCGCGGCTACTACTATACACCCCACTTCGTGCGCGGCATTGGCACGGGCGGTCCGCTGCCCGAGTACGTCCAGCGCCACGTCACCACCGTCGATCCGCAGTACTTCGAGGCCATCATCCCCGGCATGCAGGAGGTGGTCGACGGCCGCGGCGGCACCGGCAGCTACGCCAGTCTGGCCCGCTACGGCATCTCGGTAGCGGGCAAAACCGGCACCGTGCAAAACCCTCACGGCGACGACCACGCCACCTTCGCCGCCTTCGCCCCGGCCCAGGACCCCAAGATTGCCATCGTCGTCTTCATCGAAAATGCCGGCTTCGGCGGCAACTCCGCCGCCCCCATGGCCGCTTTGATGATGGAAAAGTACCTGCGCGGCAAAGTCAACAACCCGCGCTGGGAAAACTGGCTTACCGGCCCCGGCGCTGAGCGGTTCGTCGTCCACCATTAGAGTGCTAATGATTCAGGCCGTATTTGCCTGACCCCAGAACCGCGGGTTTTCCCGCATCTTTGCCCAATAGTTTCCCATGCCTTCTTCTCCCGCTCGTTATAGCCGCAGCCTCGACTGGGTAACCGTGCTCATCTACGCCGTGATGCTGGGGCTGGGCTGGCTGAACGTGTACGCGGCCAGCTACTCGCCCGACGCGCCCGCCGGCGGCCTGTTCAGCGGCCAGAGCTTCTCAGAGCTGATGCAGTACAACTGGTTTAAGCAGATCATCTGGATCGGTACGGCTCTGGTGCTCATCGTGGTGCTGGTCGTCATCGACTACAAGGCCTACGACACGTTCGCCTTCGTGCTCTACGGCATCATGATTCTGCTGCTCATCGTCACGCCCTTCATTGCGCGGCCCATTGCCGGCTCCCGCTCCTGGCTGGAGCTGGGGCCGGTGCGCCTGCAGCCGGCCGAGTTTGCCAAGTTCATTACTGCCCTGGCCGTGTCGCGCTACATGGCCAGCATCAACCTGCGCCACCAGAACTTCCGCGACCAGCTGGTGCTGGCCGGCCTCACGCTGCTGCCCCCGCTGCTCATCATTGCGGCCAACGAAACCGGGCAGGCGCTGGTGTTCGCCGCGTTTTTGCTGGCTTACTTCCGGGAGGGCATGTCGCCGCTCATCCTCATTATCCTGGCCGCCGCCGGCGCCATCCTCATCCTGGCCCTGCTGATTCCCAAGGTCTGGCTGGTGGGCGCCTTCACGCTGATTCTGGTGGGCGCCTTCGCCTTCAACACCAAGGTGCTGCGCCACCACCTGCCGCTGGCCCTGAGCGTATGGGCGGTGGTCATCGGGATGGTGTTCGGCGTAGACTTCTTCTTCAACAACGTGCTGCAGCCCCACCAGCGCAAGCGCATCGAGGTGCTCATCAACCCCTCGGCCGACCCGCTGGGCGTGGGCTGGAACGTGACCCAATCCAAGATTGCCATCGGCTCGGGCGGGCTGGTGGGCAAGGGCTTTTTGCAGGGCACCCAGACCAAGTTCGACTTCGTGCCCGAGCAAAGCACCGACTTCATCTTCTGCACCGTGGGGGAGGAGTGGGGCTGGGCCGGCACGATGGTGGTCATCGTCCTCTTCATGGCGCTGCTAGGCCGGGTGCTGTTTGTGGCGGAGCGCCAGAAATCCGTATTCGGGCGCACCTACGGCTACTGCGTGGCCAGCGTCATCTTCTTCCACTTCGCCATCAACATCGGCATGACCATCGGGCTGGCTCCGGTGGTGGGCATTCCGCTGCCGCTCTTCAGCTACGGCGGCTCTTCGCTCTGGTCGTTTACCACCCTGCTGTTCATCCTGCTGGCCATCGACGCCTACCGCAAGCAGGACCTGGTACGGTAGGGATTATGGAGGCTGAATTATGAATTCTGAATTTCGGTCAGGTTTGGGGCGCAGCCAATTCAACATTCATAGCTCAGCCTTCATAATTCTACTGATCTGCCTGCTGCTGCCCACGCACAGCTCCACGCTGGACGCCTGGTACTACGCGGCCTGCGTGCGGCACGGGCACGAGCTGCTGCTGCCCCACCACCTGCTTTATAATCCCGCCGGCTTGCTCTGGATGCGGCTCTTGCACGGGCTCGGCCAGCACCCGGATACGCTGGCCGCCCTCAAGGCCCTGAACGCGCTGGCGGCCGGGGCCAGCCTGTGGGTGCTGGGCCGAATCCTGCGCCAGCTGCATGTGCCCGCGGCCCGGGCGGCGGCCTGGGTGCTGGTGGCGGGGGCCAGCTTCGGGCTGCTGCGCTTCGCCACCGAAAACGAGGCCTACGTGCTGCCGCTGCTGTTTTCGCTGCTAGGCAGCTGGGCCTGGGCGCGCTACTGCCTGGCCGCCGCCCCGCGCCGGGGCACGCTGGCGTGGGCGGGCTGCTGGGCCGCCGTGGCCTGCCTGTTTCACCAGATTCATTTCTTCTGGTGGCTGGGGCTGCTGCTCGGCACGCTGTGGTACGACCCGCGGAAGCTGCGCGCCGCGCTACTATACGCCCTGCCGGGACTGCTGGTACCGGCCGCCTACCTGGCCGCGCTGCCGTCCTGGCACCTGCCGCTCACGCTGCCCGCGCTCTGGCGCTTCGTTTTCCATGATTATTACGCGGGTCTAGCCGGCGGCACCCTGTCGGGGCACGGCCTGCTGCTGACGGTGGCCAATCTGGGGCGCACGTTTCTGCAAATCCACGGCTCCCTGCCCACGCTGCTGCGGGCGGTGCCGCTGCTGGCCGTGGTGCCGGTAGCTTGCGCCGCGCTGTTTGGCTGGGCGGCCCTGACCGGCTGGCGGGCCTGGCAAAACCGGCCGAGGTTAACCGAAGAGGTAGTTTCGGAAGCTGTTGGAGCTACTGCCGCCGTGGTCCGCGTGCACGGCGGCATTCTGCTGGCGCAATTGGCCTTCGCGGCTTATTCGGAAGGCAACGCGGAATTTATGGTGATGCTGCCGGCGCTGCTGGCCGTGGTCGGGAGCGGCTGGCGGTGGCTGCCGGTGCGCGCTCTGGCGGCGGCCGGGGCGGGGCTGCTGCTTTGGAACCTGGCTTTCGGACTCGGGCCGGCCCATTTCCTGCGCTTCACCAATACCGAGAAGCTGCTGACCGACATTCCGGCCCGGCCCCACGACTGGTTTTTGCTCGACAATCCCAACCTGGTGCTCAACCAGCTGCACTACCGCACCGGCAACCCCCGGGGCCTGCCCAACGTGCGGCCGGCGCCCACGCTGCTCATGCGGCGTCCGGGCCAGTCGCCGGCCCGGTTCCGGGCCTGGGTGCGGGCGCAGCAGCAGGCCGGCCACCGCCTCTTCACCGACTGCCTCGGCGGCCCCTGGCTGCTCGACCGGGCCCAAATTGTGTACGGCGACCAGAACGCGGCCCTGCTCCGGGGCTTCCAAACTGCGCGCGTCGATTCTTTTCCCACCTTCTTCGGCCCGCGCTACCTGACGGAAATCCTGCCGCCGAGCAAGGAAAGGCAGTAATAAGCCGGCCAAAATCAGCTGCCGGCTACTTGTCGTTGCTCGTTGGTTGGTCCAGTCGCAGCCAGCCGAACAATGGGTGGTGCGTGAGAATCTGCGCGAAGGCCACCGCGAATACCGGGGCCGCGAGGTAACCCATCCGGCCCAGGTCGCCGGACAGCAGCATGTGCACCAGCACCACGGCCACCAGACTACCGCCCGCCCAGCCCAGCGGCCGGAGCCAGAGCTGCCCCGCCCGACCATTCCGCAGGCCGGCCAGCAGCACCAGCCAGAAGAAGCCGAAGATGCTGAAGATTTCACCCGCGCCCTTCACCGAAAAAAGCCGGCGCAGCGAGTAAGTCAGGTTTTCCAGGTGCTCCAGGGCATTATTCACGCTTTCCTGCGGCGGCGCGCCCACCTGCGCGTCAATCCAGTGCCGCACGCCGTAGGCTAGCAAGCCCGCCAGCGCGAAAAGCGCCAGCTGCCGGGGCCAGTTCAGCGTCCGGTGGCCGAATACGAGCAGCCACGGCGCCAGAAAGATAAAGGACTCCTTGGCCTGCGGCCCCAGCAGAATGCTCAGCGCCAGCGCCCAGACGGCGCCGCTGCGGGCCCCGTAAAAAGCCAGCGCAAAGACCAGCATATACAGACTATCGACCAGCGGCAGCCCGGCAATGTACACGGCCCAGCGGCTGGTCAGCACCGCCACCATGGCCAGCACCGCCGCCCCCGGCGAAGCGCCGTAGAGCAGGCAGCTGCGGAACATCAACAGCGCGGCGGCCGCCAGAATCAGGGTGTTGACCACGTAAAAGGCCAGCCGCAGGGGCCAGTCGGTGGCGGCGCGCTGGGGCCACACGCGGGCGTATACCTGCTCCAGCGGCCAGGCCACGGCGGCGGCCACGGCCGGCACCACCACCCGGTAACGCCGCGTGATGCTGACGCCCCGAAACTCGCCGCGCGCGATGCTCAGGTAGCTGCGCGTGTCGAGGGAATGGGAGAAGTCGTAGTGCACGTACATGGTGTAGGCGCTGCCGGCCAGCACGCCCACGCATAGCAGGTACACCAGCAGCAACTGCCGCCAGCGCAACACCAGGCCGGGCAAGGGCAGAAGCGGAGCAGCCACGACTCAGAGCCTAAGCAAACTTGCGGTCAATAAGCTTGAGCAGCTTATTGATGTGCTCTTCCTTGCGCACCCAGCCGTACTTGCGGGCCAGCTCCTCGGTCACGTAGCGCTTGGCAGCTTCGGCCCCGTGCAGTGAGTCGAGGTGCTGAATGACGGTATGGTACTCCATGTTTTCCCCGTTGAACAGCTCGTTGATAAAGCTGAAGCGCTGGTTGATGGAAATGGCCTCCCGCAACGACTCCACCTTCGGCGCCGACTTATCGGCCAGCGTGGTGGCCGTATTTTCCGAGCGTAGCGTCTCGCTCAGGGGCGCGGCTGCGGGATTTTCCGCCTTGAGCTTCTCGTATAGCGGCACGGCACCAGTAGCAGCCTCGCTAAACGGCCGGCGTGGTGCTTCAGCCACCGGCGCGGCTTCTACCGGTGCGGCCGGGGCCGTAAGCTGCGGCGTAGCTACCACGGGAGCCGCTTCCGCCACCGGTTCTGGCTGAGTCGGCGCAGCTACAGGGACGGCGGGGGCGGCCGGCGGGGGGAGCGGGGCTGGCTCCGGTGCGGCGGGCCTGGGCGCTTCCGCTGCTGGCGCGACGGGTGCCGCCGGAGCCGCGGCTACCGGGCCGTCGGTCCACAGGTCGGCAATGGTGAGTGGGAGCAGGGCGCTGAACTCGCCGACCAGCTTTTCCAGCGGCTGGTGGTTTTTGTAGTTGGCTTCCTGGTACAGCCGGAAGCGGTTTACCAGAAACTCCCGCTCCAGCGGCATGCCCGGCGTGAGCGTGTCGATAAAGCCCTGAAACAGTGGTTTGTCGATGTCGAGGTAGCGTAGCGTGTCGCGCAGTTGCTCCACGGTAGCCGTGGGCTGCGCGCCGAGCAGCTTCTGCTCAAAGGTCAGCACCGGGTCCGTCACTACGCCCAGCGTATCGCCGATGGCGCGGGCCAGCAGCGGCTCGAAAGCCTCCCGGCTGACTTTGATGCGGCGCGAGAGGGTATTCATGAACTGGGTGAGGGCCTGGCGCACGTCGTCGGCCTCAAAGTCGAAGTACGGACTGCGCAGCCGGGCCATTTCGCCGGTCCACTGGGCCAGCAGCTGCTGCACCACAAACAGGTTGACCTGCCGGATGGGGGTGAAACGAAGCACCGCGGGACCGTCGAGGGCGGCGGTGGGCTGGGCGGCAAAATGCTGGTCGCAGAGGTGGGCGGCCAGCCGGCGGCCGTACTGTTCGCGCTTGGCTTGGCTATATTTGTCTTTCATCGAAAGCCTGGTTCAACGGGCAATTTAGGTAAAGATGCCCACTCTAACCGTGCAAAACCTGCCTGGTGCCGTAGTAAACGTGCCCGCCGGTGCTACCCTCCTCGCCGCTCTGCAAGCCGCCGGCCACGACTGGATGCACGCCTGCGGGGCCAAGGGCCGCTGCACCACCTGCCGGCTCGAAGTCGGGAGTGGACTCGAACACCTAACGCCGCCCACCGACGCGGAGTTGCGCTACCGCGCCGCCGGCCGCCTGCTGCCTCACGAGCGCCTCACCTGCCAGGCCCGCCTGCCCGCCGGCGACGTGGTGGGCCGCACGCCCGAGGCCACCAAGCTGCCGCACCTGCGCTACGCGGAAGGGACCTGAGCCTGGCCGCAGCCGGCGAAATCTTTTCGCGCGGCCTATGCGGCTGATTGCCTGCTACCTGTTTTGCCCGGGAGCCGGCCGCCCTTGGGCCGCGCCGCCGAAAGCCGTACTTTAGATGTTCCGATGAAAGTCAGGCAACTGGCAATTGGCAAATGCAAACTGATACTCTTGTGTTTATAGAACCCCGCGTTGGCACCAGCCGCGAAATGACCGCCCGTCGGGGCTGGATTGAAGTGGTCTGCGGCTCCATGTTTTCGGGCAAAACCGAGGAGCTGATCCGCCGTCTCAACCGCGCCAAGATTGCCCGGCAGCGGGTTGAAATCTTCAAGCCCGCCCTCGACACCCGTTACCACGCCCAGGATGTGGTGTCGCACAATGCCAACAGCATCCGCTCCACGCCCATTCCGCTGGCCCAGGAAATGCTGCTGCTGGCCGGCGCCTGCGACGTGGTCGGCGTCGACGAGGCCCAGTTTTTCGACGAATCGTTGGTGGAGGTGTGCGTGCAGCTGGCCAACCGCGGCACCCGCGTCATCGTGGCCGGCCTCGACATGGATTTTCTGGGTAAGCCCTTCGGCCCTATGCCCGCGCTGATGGCCGTGGCCGAGTACGTGACCAAGGTGCACGCCGTGTGCGTGTGCTGCGGCGAAATTGCCTCCTACTCCTTCCGCATCACGGCTTCCGAAAGCAAGATTCTGCTCGGCGAAACCGACTCCTACGAAGCTCGCTGCCGGCCGTGCTTCCTGGATGGCATGCGTGAGAAAAATACCGAGCCTCTCAGCGCGGCGGCTAAGCACTAATCCGGCCGGCCGGGCGTTAGTGTCCCAGGTTTCTTAATCCGCTGCTATTCTGTGCCCATGAGTGTTCTGCTACGCGCCCGCCGGTGGTCCGGTATCCTGTCTTTTCTGCTGCTAGCGGCCGCCACGACGGCGGCCCAGAGTACCGCCGGCTACGGCGACTGGCAGCTGCACCTGCCCAACAACCGCGCCCGTGCCCTGGCCGACGCCGGCAACCGCATCTACGTGGCCACCGACGACGCCTTTTTCTTCTACGACAAGGCGCTCAACACCACCCAGCTGCTTTCCCGCCGCGACGGCCTGCACGACGTGGGCGTAAGCACCGTGGCCTACGACGCAGCAACCAAGCAGACGCTGCTGGCCTACACCAACGGCAACCTAGACGTTATCCGCGAGGATGGCTCGATTCGTAACATCAGCGACATTCTGCGCAAGCAGCTGCCCGGCTCTAAGTCCATCAGCCATATTTACTTCAGCGCCCGGCTGGCTTACCTCTCGTGCAGCTTCGGGCTGGTAGTGGTAGATATGACCAAGCTGGAAGTGCGCGACACTTACGGCAATATCGGCCCCAACGGGCAAACCGCGCAGGTATATGCCACGGCCGTTTCCAACGGTAACCTGTTTGCTGCTACTTCCTTTGGCCTCATGCGGGGCCGCGTCGCCGATAACCTGGCCGACTACCGCCGCTGGACCATCGACCTGCCCGACTATGCGGGAGGTACCAACCCGAAATACCACACGCTGGCTGTGGTCGGCGACCGGGTCTACGCTGCGGCCGACGCGGGCGTCGTGTACTGCTACAGCTGCGGGGGCGCGGGCTGGCAGCCAATCTATGCGTCCTACGCTTTCCGCTACCGGCAGCTCACACCCTCGGCCGCGGGTCTGCTGATTGCCAGCGAAGACGGCGCCGACAAAAAACTGGCTATTCTGAAGGCCGACAACACGCTCACCCGCCTCGGCACGGTGGCCACTATTCCCGAGCCCCAGATGGCCCTGCAGGATCAAAGCGGCATGTTCTACGTCGCCGACTATAAAAACGGCCTGCTGAAAACGACCGATGGCCAGCAGGTGGAAAAGTTCGTGACCAACGCACCGGCCTTTACCCGCTCCTTCAGCGTGCTGGCCAACGCCCGCACCAGCACCGTGGATATCTTCAGCGGCGGCTATTCCGACAATTCTACGCCCCAGTCCTACAACGGCGGGTTCTACGAGTACAACAGCGGGCAGTGGACTAATTTTACCGCCGACAATTATCCCAACCTGCGCGAATATCCCAATATCAAGGATCTAACCCGGGGGGCACGCACGCCTGATGGAACCTTGTACATCGGTACCTACGGCGACGGCCTGCTGCAATGGAAAGGGCTGGGACAGTTCAAGCAGTTCACTTTGGGCACGCCCGGTGTTCCGCTGCTCTCGGCTCTTAATGACGACCCGGCCTATACCCGTATCACCGACCTTACGGCCGATGCTGCCGGCAACGTCTGGGTAATCAACCGGCACCAGAAGCCCGGATTCTCAGGCCTGCATATCTATAATCCCGCGGCCAATACCTGGCGCACCTCGGCCTACTTCACCGGTTCCGAAAACCTGGAGCGGCTGGCCCTGGATAATAACGCCTACGCCTGGGTGGCGCAATCCCGGCGCAGTAGCAGCGGCATGATCTGCTACGACGATAAAACCAAAGACTCACGCTCCTTTACGGCCGGCGGTGAGGGGTTGCCTTCCGGCGATATATACGATATCGTGAAAGACCGCAAAGGCGACATCTGGGTGGCTACCGGTAAGGGTGTGGCCGTATTCAACGACCCCAGCCAGGTGTTTCTGCCCGGCAACTCGGCCGATTTTCGCCGGCCCCTCGTGCAGCGCGGTCCCACCATTGGCTTCCGGACGCTGAGCGACGAGGTGGTGCACGCCATTGCCGTGGACGGCGGCAACCGCAAGTGGTTCGGCACCGACCGCGGCCTGTGGCTTTTCACAGAAGATGCCGACGAAGAGCTGGCGCACTTTACCACCGAAAACAGCCCGCTGCCCTCCAACAACATTGTCGATATTGACATCAACGACCGTACGGGCGAGGTGTTCGTGGCTACCACGGCTGGCGTGGTGGCATACCGTGGCACCGCCACGGTGACGGAAGGCGACGTGGCCTGCACGAAAGTGTCGCCGAATCCCGTGCGCACCGACTTTGTGGGCGAAGTAGGAATTTCGGGCGTGGTCAACAACGGCTACGTGAAGATTACCGACGTAGCCGGCAAGCTCGTGTACCAGACGCGGGCGAGCGGCGGCACCATCATCTGGAACCTCACCGACTACAACGGCCGCAAAGTGCAGTCGGGCGTCTATCTGGTGCTGTCGTCGGATGCGGATGGCAAGAACGGCTGCATCAGCAAAGTGGCGGTAGTGGCGCGCTAGGGAATTAAAGACTGAGCATGCAGGGTTAAGAATGGCGCCAGCCAGTCTTACCGCAGCCGGGTACCCAGCCGCGGCAAGGCTGGTTCTGCTGGAGCACTTTTGCCGGGCGTTATTTTTCAATCCACCGCTTCTACTTGCTTTGCCCATGCTCATCAAAACCCGGGGCATCGTCCTGAACTACATTAAGTACCGCGAAACGTCCATCATTGCCCGCGTCTATACCGAGCGGCTGGGGCTGCAGACGTACATCGTAAACGGTGTGCGCAAAGCCAAGCCCCCGGGCCGTATTGCCCTGTTTCAGCCATTCACGCTGCTGGATCTGGTGGCCTACACCTCGCGGCAGGGCGGCATTGCCCGTCTCTCGGAGTTCCGGTGCGCTATTCCCTTCAGCAGTCTGCCCTACGACATCCATAAGAGCAGCGTGGTGCTGGTGCTGTCGGAAATAGTGGGTCGGGTACTGCTGGAAGAGGAGGAAAACGAGCCGCTGTTCAACTTCCTGCACGACTCCATCCTGGAATTTGACCAGCAGAAGGAAGGGTTCGAGAACTTTGCCTTGGTCTTTCTACTGGAGCTGACCAGCTACCTGGGCTTCGGCATCGGGTCGGGGGCGGAGCTGACGACGCAGGTGGCGTTTGCTACTGCCGCTCCGGCCACCAGCGCGGCGGGCAGCGGCCCGGCTGCGCTCCGCTTCCGCGAATTCGACCAGTACTTCGATGAACTGCTGCACAACCCCGCCTACTCATCCATTCCCAACGGCCGGGTGCGCCGCGAGCTGCTCGACGTGCTCATTCGCTACTACCAGCTCCACATCGAAAAGCTCGGCGATATCCGCTCCCTGACGGTGCTGTCGGAGGTGCTGGCAGAGTAGTAAGAGCTTCGACCTCAACGCACAAGCGGCCTGCCCGGGATGGGCAGGCCGCTTGTGCGTTGGAAAAATGCTAATCAGCGAATTCTAACGATTTCCAGCTCGAACACCAGGTTGGTATCCGGGGGAATCAGAAAGCGGCGCTCATCGTCGGGGCTGCGGACACCCTTACTGCCGTAGGCTTGCGCGGCCGGAATAGAAACCCAGGCCCGGGCACCAGCGGGCAGCAGCAGTAGCACCTCGTCCCAGCCCGGAATAACTTCGCCCCGGCCCACGCGCAGGCGCAGAGGGCGGCCCTGCCCGGCCGAGGAGTCGAACATGTGACCATCGGGCAGAAAGCCGGTGTAGTGCACGGCCATTCGGTCGCCGGGCTGTGCGGGGCTCCCGCTGCCCGGCTCACGCACTACGTACCGCACGCCGCTGGCCAGCCGCACCGTATCCGCCGGGGTCGCCCGAGCTACCGCCGCCGACAGCAGCAGGGCCGTCAGGAGGGGTAGAAACACGAAAGGCGCGAGTCGAAACACGGGCTGCGGGCTCAGAAGGCGATGCTATTTAACCTTGCTGATTTCCATGTAGAACTGCAGCGGCTCATCGGCTGGAATGGAGGTAGTGCCGGTAGGACCATAAGCGAGGTACGAGGGAATAAATACCTGCTTTTTGCTGCCTAGCTTCATGTTCTTGAGAGCCTGCTGCCAACCGGCAATTACGCCGGTCTGGTCAACCGTTACTTCGAAGCATTCGCACAGCGTGCGGTTGCCGTAGGACTGGTCGAAAATGACGTCTTCGTGGGTGGTAGTAAGGAAGCGGCCGATGTACTTGACCTGCGCCGTCTGCCCCGTGACGATAAGAGGATCGGAATCTTTGCCGGCCTCAATGTTGACCAGATAGATTCCCGACTCCAGCCGCGTGTAGTTGCTGCTGGTGATGTTGTGACGGGCGAAGTAGTCCTGAATCAGGCCGTCGTCGATTACTTTGTAGGCCTCTTCGTGCTCCCGGAGGGCTTTTTGCGTGTCCGTTTCCTTTTTGCAGGCTGACAGTACGGGCATCAGTGCCAGCAGTGCTACTACCAGGCGGATGAGCACCAGTTGTTTGGTTGAAATTTTCATCGTCATATTGAGAAGAGAAAAAACTGCCTGCGCGGGTTGCATGCGCCGCGGGCGGCAGAAGTTCCGGATGTTACTGTATGCCCACCAACTCTACCGCAAACTGCAGTACCGTGTTGGAAGGAATCGTGGGGGAGCGGCCCTCCTTGCCGTAGGCCAGCGCGGACGGAATCAGCAGCACGGCTTTGTCGCCTTTGTGCATCAGGGCAATGCCCTGGTCCCAGCCCTTGATAACCCGGCCGCGGCCCAGCTCAAAGGTGGTCGGAGCGTTGCTGCGCAACGACGAAGCGTCAAACACGGTGCCATCAAGGAACTTACCCGTGTACAGCACCGATACTGTCTGGCCGGCTACGGGCATTATGGCGGTTTCGTTTGTGGCAATAGGCACCAGATACAGCCCCGATTCCTGCCGCTGGGCGTTGGTAATCTTATTATCGTCGAGGTATTTCTTGATGAGCTTGTCATCAATTTCCTCGTAGTCCTTCTTGCAGGAGCTCAGCAAGGCGGCCGTGCTCAGCAGCAAAACTAGTAGCAGCCGGAAGGCCGAATCCGAAGTGCGTTTTTTCATCTTGTGCTTATTGCCGTAAAAAAGGCCGTCGTACCCGTCCCAAGGGCGCAGGTACGACGGCCTGTATGTGCGCTAACGACTACTTAACGTCAACCAGTTCCACGTCGAAGCGCAGGGGCGCGTCGGCCGGAATGTCTTGGCCGGCACCGCGCTGCCCGTAGGCCAGCGTGGACGGAATCAGCAGAGTGGCTTTAGAGCCTTTGTTGAGCAGAGCAATGCCCTTATCCCAGCCCGGAATCACCTGGCCCACGCCCAGCGGGAAGTCGAGGGGCTTGTTGCCCATCTTCTCCGACGAGTCGAATACTTTGCCGTCGAGCAGCGAGCCTTTGTAAAGCACCGAAACCGTCTGGCCCTGCTTGGGCGGGGCACCGGCGCCGGCCTTAGTCACCACGTAGTAGATGCCCGAGGGGTCTTTCTTGGCGGCGAGGTTGTTTTTCTTGATGTAGTCCTGCAGAATGACGTCGTCCTTCTTGATCTGCTCTTCCGCGTAGGCCATCATCTTCTTCTGCTGCTCTTCCATCTGCTTCTGCTGGTCGGCGGTGGCCTCCTCGCGGGTCTGCAGCTTCTCGGCCTTCACGTACATGGTCATGTACGACGGCTCTTTTTTGTCGCCGGCGGCTTTGGCCTTCATAAACGGCGGCACGGGCTGCTTGAACGACTTGGCGAAAATCGTGTCCACGTTAAAGCGGAACACGGCCGAGTCGCCGGGCTGCAGCATGGCAATGGCTTCCTCGATGCCGCCTTTCACCTTCACGTCCTGGAGCTCAATGCGCATCGGCAGGCCCTGCTGCTTGCGCGAGTTGAACAGGATGGAGTCCTTGTAAGTGCGGTACTCCACGTTCAGGGCCAGGATTTTACCCGTCCGCGTTTTGTAGGTGTCGTCGCCGGTAGCGGCTACTTCCCGGCTGCTGTACTTGCCACCTTCGTTTTTGAAGACTTTGTACTCGATACCCGATTGAGTCTTGGCGAAATCACCACCGCCTTTATTGCAGGAGGCCAGGCTCAAGGCACCGGCCGCCAGGGCCAGGCTCAGAAAATTACGTTGAAGGAGCATGAAAAGGGAAGGGTTGATAAAGAGAATTTGGGGCAAGTTACGCCGCGGGCGGCGCAACCGCTAGCGGCGCCGTCACAAGCTGCGTCTGATAATCGGGCAGCAGGTCCAGAAAGCGCTTCACCGTCACGTCGAGCGGGTCGTGGCTGATGCCGCCGGAAGCGTTGTGGTGGCCGCCGCCGTTGAAGTTTTTGCGGGCAAACTCATTAACCGAAAAGGCCCCGACCGAGCGGAAGGAAATCTTCACGGCCTGGCCCCGGTCGATGAGCACGGCAGCAAACACGACGCCCTCGATGCTGAGCGCGAAGTTGACCAGGCCTTCGGTGTCGCCGGTTTTGGACTGGTACTGGCGCAGTTCGTCCTGAGTAATGGCAATGTAGGCCGTGTTGTATTCGCGCAGCACCACCAGCTTGTCCTTGAGCACGAAGCCCAGAAAACGCAGGCGCATTTCGGAGTGCGAATCGTAGATGCGCCGGTGCACGGACGACAGGTCGATACCGGCGTTGAGCAGCTCAGCAATGATAAGGTGCACGTTGCGCGAGGTGCTAGGGTGGCGAAACGAGCCCGTATCGGTCATGATGCCCGCGTACAGGCTTTCCCCCATGCCCACGTCAATCAGATCTTGGTCGCCAAGGTCCCGGATTACTTCGAACACCAGCTCGGCCGTCGCGGCAGCTTTGGGGTTGGAGAAGTCGAGGTCGGCAAACTGCTCGGGCTCCAGATGATGGTCGATGAGCACCTTGGTGCCCGGCGCCTGCCGGATGTACTCGCCCATCTCGTTGATGCGGCCCAGACAGCTGAAGTCGAGACAAAAGATGACCTCCGCCGTGCCGATGATTTCGCGGACCTGGGCGTCGTTGCGGCGGGCATCGTAGATGATGACCTCGTCGTTGCCGGGCATCCAAGACAGGAAGTCGGGGTAGTCGGAAGGCGTAACCACCGTGACGTGGTGGCCCTTCTTGCGAAGGTAGCCCGCCAGGCCCAGCGAAGAGCCGAGGGCGTCGGCATCGGGCTTGTGGTGGGTGGTGATGAAAATCTGCCGGGGCTGCGCGAGCAGCTCCTTCAGGTCGCTGATGGTGGACATTGCCTACTGATAGGTGGCTGAAATTCGGTGGTTTAGGCCGGAAGCAAGGCGGCAAAAGTCGGAAATATTCTTCAAATGCCCACCGGTCTAACAAAGCCGGTGCTGGTTTCGGTTCGGCCCGGCCCGGGCGCGGGCCTGGAAAAGGGCGGCGGAAGGCCCATAGCGCGCGGCAGGGCGCCTTCCGGCGCCGGTTGTTTTCACCGCCGATTTTCCGGATTTAGTTTCGGGTGCTGTCTACTCCGGTAATATTCGCCTACTTTTGCGGCCGCAATTCTTTGCAGTTGCCCTGCCGCAGACATCTCCATTTTTCAGCCTTAACAATTCCCCAATGGCCACGAACCGCACGTTCACGATGATTAAGCCCGACGCAACCCAGGAAAACCATATCGGTGGTATCCTGAGCATGATCGAAGAGGGTGGCTTCCGCGTCGTATCGCTCAAAAAAGTACACCTGACGCCCGAGCGCGCCGGCAAATTCTACGAGGTGCACGCCGAACGTCCGTTCTACGGCGACTTGGTGAAGTACATGTCGTCGGGCCCGATTGTGGCCGCCATCTTGGAGAAGGACAACGCCGTAGCTGATTTCCGCACCCTGATTGGTGCTACCAACCCCGAGCAAGCCGCTGAAGGCACCATCCGGAAGAAATACGCCAAGAGCATCGAAGCCAACGCCGTGCACGGCTCCGACTCCGACGACAACGCCAAAATTGAAGGAGACTTCTTCTTCGCTGCCGACGAGCAGTTTTAAGCAGCCGAGTGCGTTTCGGCGCGCTACGAAACAAAAAATCCCGCTTGGCAGCCTGCCAAGCGGGATTTTTTATGTGCCAGAAATAAACTGGTTATATACCAGTTTTATGCCAGTGGTTGAATTTGCCGGCCCGTGGGCTAGGCTTGCTCCACCGAGAGCAGCGGCTCGGGGTGCTCAGTGGCCGTTTCCTGTGGGGTGTGCTTGTGCTTGAAGATGAGTACGAACAGCACGGCTATTACCAGGGAATAAGCTGCAAACGTGAGCCAGATGCTGTGCCAGTCTTTAGCGCCCGTAGCGTCGGTGAAGTATTGCTGAATGATAATGCCGCTCAACGAGCTACCCAGCACCGCTCCAAAACCGTTAGTCATCATCATAAATAAGCCCTGCGCGCTGGCCCGGATGCTGGAACCAGTCTGGGTTTCTACAAACAGGGAGCCCGAGATATTGAAGAAGTCGAAGGCCATGCCGTACACGATGCAGGACAGGATAATCATCCATAGGCCGCCACCGGGGTTGCCGTAGGCAAATAGCCCGAAGCGCAGTACCCAGGCAATCATGCTGAACAGCATAACCTGCTTGATGCCGAAGCGACGCAGAAAAAATGGGATGGCCAGGATGAACAGCGTTTCCGAAATCTGGGAGATGGACATGATGATGGCAGGATACCGCACGGCCAACGTGTTCTGGTAGGCTGGGACCTTATCGAAATCATGCAGGAAGGTGTCGCCGTAGGCATTGGTGAGCTGCAAGGCGGCTCCCAGCAGCAGGGCGAAAACAAAGAACGTAGCCATTTTAGTGTCGCGCAGGAGCGCAAACGACTTCAGGCCCAGCGCGTCGACGAGGGAGCGGGTAGGAGCATTCTTGGAAGGCGGCGGGCACGCGGGCAGCGTAAACGAGTAGATGCCCAGCAGAAAAGCGGCGGCGGCGGCCACGTAGAACTGGCTGGCCGACTTCTCAAGGCCCAGCAGGCTGACCGTCCACATGGCCGCGATGAAGCCGATGGTGCCCCAGACCCGAATGGGCGGGTAGTCTTTCACGACGTCGCCGCCCTTGTTTTTGAGCACGGAATACGACACCGCAATCGACAAGGAGAGGGTCGGCATGTAGAAGATCATGTTCAGCAGCATCACCCAGAACATGGTGCCCGGATCGGCGACGAGCGGGACGGTGCACAGAACGATGCCACCCAGGATGTGCAGGATGCCGAACAGCTTCTCGGCATTCACCCACTTATCGGCCACGATGCCCATAAGCGAAGGCATGAAGATGGAGGCAATGCCCATGGTGGAGAAAATGGCCCCGAACTGCGCCCCCGACCACTGCTTGGTTTGAAACCAGTAAGCGCCAATAGTTATCAGCCAGGAGCCCCAGATAAAAAACTGTAGGAAGCTCAGTACAATCAGGCGCAGCTTGGTACTCATGCAGATTCAGGTTAGGAGGTTGGGTGGGAAAGGGAATCCGGCTTGGGATTGATACTGGATGGCCGGGAGAAAACTGGTATAAGGAAAAGCAGAAGATCAGCGGCGGCGTGCCGGCCCACACAACCGGAGACAAGAGCCGCCGGTCCGACTGCTGCTACCAGCAGCCGGCCGCAGCAGCAGGCCGGGGAATCTTTCAGTGAGAAGCTGAGAAAGGCAAAACACAACGGGTGGTAGTAAAGGCCGGAACGTCAAAGATAGCTAAAAACGGAAACGGCGCTAGTAGGCTTTTCCGGGTCTGAAAGCGGGCTTTTGAAATATAGTTTGCTAGGCAATGTAGTTTATAATGTAAACTGGTTTATGTTTGTGTCATCCTTCGGAATCAATCTAGTTTTGCCATGAATGCTGCTCGTACCGCCACCAAATCTGCCGTAGTCCGTGTCATGGGGGCGGTGTTGGGCGTGGGTATGCTGGGCGGGGTAGGAGCTGGCTACGGCTTGGGCCTGGTCGCCGGGCTGCTGGCGCTGGCTGCCGCCCTTACGGCGCTGGCTCTAAGCTGGCCCGCTCCGGCAGTGCCGCCAACTCCGCCCGCCACCCGGCGCCCGCTGCGGCCCGTGGCCGGTGCCCCGGTGCCCGAACTGCGGGTCAATCCGTTTTTTGACTTTTTGCTGGATACGCCCGAGGCCCGCTAGCCGGCCGGTGCGCTGCCCAGTTCCCCGCTTTACTATCCCCATTTTCCCTCCCCATGGAAACCACCGAAAAACCGCTTACCGGCCCGGAAAGCCTGCAGATCATTCAGCAGATGATTCATGCCGCCAAGCAGGATCTAAGCGACAACTCCTTTGACTTTCTGTTCTGGGGCTGGCTGGTGCTGGCCGCGGCGCTGGGCAACTACGGGCTGCTGCTGGTCGGCTACGCCCGGCCGTGGCTGCCGTGGGCGCTGATGCCGCTGGGCAGCGTGGTGGTCTTGGTGTACCACTACCGCCAGGAAAAGCGCCGTACCGTGCATACGCCGGTCAACGACTTTCTGGGCTTTTTCTGGAGTGGCATGGGCGTGATGCTCGTCATCGTGCTCGGCTACGGGGAGGTGCACGGCTGGGTGAAAGCCTACCCGTTTCTGATTGCGCTGTATGGAATGGGCACGTTCGTGTCGGGTGGGGCGCTGCGGTTCCGGCCGCTGGTGTATGGCGGGGCGGCTTGCTGGCTGCTGGCTACGGCGGCGTTTCTGGTGCCGTTTCAGACCCAGCTGCTGCTGCTGATTGCGGCCGTCATCGTGGCCTATATAATCCCCGGACATCTGCTCAAAGCTCGTTTCCGCCGTGGCCGCGCCGTTTGAGGACCTCGACCCGCTGCTGCACTCCCAGCTGCGGCTGGCGGTAATGTCGCTGCTGCTGAGCGTGCGCGAGGCCGAGTTTACGTTTCTGAAGGAGAAAACCGGGGCCACCGCCGGCAACCTGAGCGTGCAGCTCGGCAAGCTCCGGGATGCCGGCTACCTGAGCATGACGCGCGAAATGAACGGCAGCTACCCGCTCACCCGCTGCGCCATCACGCCCCAGGGCATCACCGCCTTCGAAGCCTACGTGCAGGCCCTGCAGCGCTACCTTCAGCCGCCCGACCTGGGCCCGACGGGCTAGCCCACCAGCTTTGTGAAAGCCAGCGGCGGGCTTCCGGCCGCCAGGCCGGCCCCTGACTTCCACAAAAAAAGCCCGCTCCTGACCAGGGGCGGGCTTTTTGCGATAAGTGAAACAGCTTAGCCGGCTTCGCTGAAGCGGCGGTTTACTTCGTCCCAGTTGATGGCGTTGTAGAAGGCCGCAATGTAGTCGGGGCGGCGGTTCTGGTACTTGAGGTAGTAGGCGTGCTCCCACACGTCGAGGCCGAGGACCGGGGTGCCTTTGCAGCCGGTGTCGGGCATCAGCGGGTTGTCCTGGTTGGGCGTCGAGCAGATCTGCACCGAGCCGTCGGCCTGCTTGCAGAGCCAGGCCCAGCCCGAGCCGAAGCGCGTGGTGGCGGCTTTAGTGAATTCTTCCTTGAACTTCTCGTACGAGCCGAACGCCTTGGTAATGGCTTCGCCCACGGCACCCGTTGGCTCTCCGCCGCCGTTCGGGCCGAGGATGGTCCAGAACAGGGAGTGATTCCAGTGGCCCCCACCGTTGTTACGCACGGCGGCCGGCGCGGCGGCAATGTTGTGCAGGATTTCCTCCAGCGACTTGCCTTCCAGGTCGGTGCCGGCAATGGCGTTGTTCAGGTTCGTGACGTAGGCCTGGTGGTGCTTGCTATGGTGGATTTCCATCGTCTGCGCGTCGATTTGGGGCTCGAGGGCATCGTAAGCGTAGGGCAGTTTGGGCAGTTCGAAAGCCATAAGAAAAGGAGTTGAGGTGGATGTAAGGAAACTCAGGGTGAGTACTCAGCTATAACCGCCCGAACGGCTGCATGGTTACGTGCGGCCAGCGGGCAGGTGCTCAAAAGTAGATTATTTCCGCTTTTGCGTGAAGAATTGCTGCATCAGCTCGGCGCACTCGGCCTGCAGGATACCCGTGACCAGCTCGGTGCGCGGGTGCAGCAGGTTGCCGTGGCGGCGGAAGCCGCGCTTTTCCTCGGCCGCGCCGTACACCACGCGCTTCACCTGGGCCCAGAAGCTGGCTCCGGCGCACATCACGCAGGGCTCCACGGTTACGTAGAGGGTGCAGTCGGCCAGGTACTTGTTGCCCACGAAGTTGGCGGCGGCCGTCAGGGCCAGCATTTCGGCGTGGGCCGTCACGTCGCGGAGCTTTTCGGTCTGGTTGTAGGCGCGGGCAATGATCTGCTTGTCCATCACCACCACTGCCCCAATCGGAATTTCATCCTCCACCAGTGCGTAGCGGGCCTGCTTCAGCGCCTGCTGCATGTACTGCTCGTCGGAATACAGGGAAAGAGTCATTTTCTGGTAGTAGGATGTGGGTAGTAAGATTCAGGTAGCAGAAGCTGGGTAATGAGAGTAAAGCTGGGGGCTACGCAGAAGGCCAACTACCTAAATCGAGATTCCCGCATGCTACTCCTACTACCTACATCCCACTACCTACTTCATTACAATACTCTGCATCACGGCCTGGGCGGTGGGCTGCCACTGGGCCTGCTCGGGGGCGGGGGCATCGAAGGTGAAAACGAACAGCTGGGTGCCCTGGATGGCGTACTGCACCAGCTGGTACTTGCGGATGGGCGCCAGGTTGCTGCCGCGGCGGGTGTCATTCACGGCCGACACGAATTCGAGCGTCACAAAGTCGCGCTTGTTGACGGTGCGGATGTCCTCGGTCAGAAACTGCACCTTGGAATACATGTTCTGAATGCTGGCCTTGTAGATCTTGAGCAGCAGCGCGTAGTCCCGGTCAGTGAAGGTGGTGGGCTTGGTGGCCACGCTGAAGTCGACGCGGCCGCTGGGGTCCGAATACACGGCCAGCGGGCGGCGGGCGGCCGGGTACTTGGCGGCAATACCGTCGTCGGGCAGGGAAACGAAGCCGGCGGGCACGCCCACACTTAGGCTCTTGGTAATAGCCGTCTTGGTGAGCTTGGGGCCGGCAAACGAGGTCAGCAGCAGCACCAGCAGCAGGGCGGGAAGGCGGAAAAGCAGCGGGTTGGTTTTCATAATTACGACGGCAAGGTACTACGCGACGCAGAACGAAGAGAAGGGGCCGGCACTTTTCGTCATCCGCGGCAGGCGAAAGGCCCAAACAAAAACCTCCGAAACCGGGCGGGTTTCGGAGGCGGCAGTCGGGGAGAAGCGGGCTTAGCCCTTCTTCACCATCTTGTAGGGGTACTTGATGCGGACTTTCTTCCAGTACACGTAGTTGCCGGTTTTGGCCTCCACCAGGTAGGTGCCGGCCGGGATGCGGCCCAGGTCCACGGGCTGCCCGGTGTTGTTGGCCGGGTCGAGGGCGGTGCTGTAGATGGCCTGGTTCTTATAGTCGGTCATCACCAGCGTGCCGGGCTTGGTAAACTGCTGGGTAAAGCTCAAAAAGATGGTGCCCGTGTTCGGGTCGGGGAATACGTCGATGCCCGACAGGGTTTCGACCCGCTTGATGGGGCCGCTCAGCGTTACGGGCTCGGCGTTGGTGTTGGCCTTGGTCTTCACCACGGTGCCGGTCTGCTCCGACTTCGACTTGGTTTTGACCTTGGTGGGGCTGGTTTGGGCCTGGGCGGCCGAGAAGGTGAGCAGGGCAGCGGCGGCAGCCAGCAGAGCGGTACGTTTCATATCGGGAGAGGTGATGGAAGGCGAAAAGGTCAGGGTCGGGGCGGCGTCTTGCATACTCCGTACCAAAAATACGGCGCGTGGGTTGCCGCCGGGGGGGGCAGCACGCTCCTGGGTGGGTCAGCGACGCTAAAGTTCGCGCTACGGTTCCTGCATTTGAGCAAAACGGTCAAATGAGTCACTGTTTTGGTCATTTGTTTGACCGTTTTGCTCAAATGAGTCACCGTTTTGCTCATTCATTTGACCGTTTCGGTCACTCATATCACCGTTTCGGTCAAACGAGTGACCAGTTTGCTCATTCCTTTGACCATTTCGGTCACTCGAATCACCGTTTTGGTCTTCGCTAGCGGCCAAACGGTCTTAGCCGGGTCCGGCCGGGGCCAAAACCCCGGTTTTTGCCGTTTCGGACTTATTTTTCTTGCCTACCTTCGCCCTAGTTACAGAACTCAGTTCGCAAGAAAATGCTCAGAACGCACACCTGCGGGGAACTCCGCCTCGACCACGTTGGCCAAACCGTTACGCTCACCGGCTGGGTGCAGCGCACCCGCGACGCGGGCGGCATCTCCTGGATCGTCTTGCGCGACCGGTACGGCCTCACCCAGCTGGCCCTCGAAGAAGGCGTGGAAAGTGCCGAGGTGCGCGAGCAGGCCCGCCACCTGGGCCGCGAGTTCGTGCTCAGCGTGACCGGCAAAGTGGCCGAGCGCTACTCCAAAAACGACAAGATGCCCACCGGGGCCATCGAAATCCGGGTCGAAAAGCTCGACGTGCTCAACCCAGCCAAGCTGCCGCCCTTCCTGATCGAAGACGAAACCGACGGCGGCGACGACCTGCGGATGAAGTACCGCTACCTCGACCTGCGCCGCAACCCGGTGCGCCAAAACCTGATGCTGCGCCACCGCCTGGCCCAGGCCGTGCGCCGCTACCTCGACGGCCAGGAGTTTATCGAGGTCGAAACGCCGGTGCTTATCAAGAGCACGCCCGAAGGCGCCCGCGACTTCGTGGTGCCCTCGCGCATGAACCCCGGCGAGTTTTACGCCCTGCCCCAGTCGCCGCAGACCTTCAAGCAGCTGCTGATGGTGTCGGGCTTCGACCGCTACTTCCAGATCGTGAAGTGCTTCCGCGACGAGGATCTGCGCGCCGACCGCCAGCCCGAGTTCACCCAGATCGACTGCGAAATGGCTTTCGTGGAGCAGGAAGACATCCTGAACACCTTCGAGGGCCTGGTGCAGTCGCTGTTCAAGGAAGTGAAGGGCATCGACATCGGCACGCTGCCCCGCATGACCTACGCCGACGCCATGCGCCAGTACGGCAACGACAAGCCCGACACCCGCTTCGACATGCGCTTCGTGGAGCTCAACGACGTGGTGCAAGGCCAGGGCTTCCCCATCTTCGACAGCGCCGAGCTGGTCGTCGGCATCAACGCCATTACCTGCGCCGCCTACACCCGCAAGCAGATCGACGAGCTGACCGAGTTCGTGAAAAAGCCCCAGGTGGGCGCCACGGGCCTGGTCTACGCCCGGGTGGAGGCCGACGGCAACGTGAAGTCGTCGGTAGACAAGTTCTACTCTCAAGAGGAACTGCAGAAGTGGAGCGCGGCCTTCGGCGCCAACCCCGGCGACCTGCTATTGCTGCTGGCCGGCCCCGCCGACAAAACCCGCAAGGCCCTGAGCGAGCTGCGCCTCGAAATGGGCCAGCGCCTGGGGTTGCGCCATAAGGACACGTTCTCCCCGCTGTGGGTGGTCGACTTCCCACTGCTCGAATACCTCGAAGAGGAGGGCCGCTACTTCGCCATGCATCACCCCTTCACCTCGCCTAAGCCCGAGGATCTGCACCTGCTCGACAACCCCGCCACCATCGGCCAGGCCCGCGCCAACGCCTACGACATGGTCATCAACGGGGTAGAAGTGGGCGGCGGCTCCATTCGCATCCACGACCGCGCCGTGCAGGCCCGCATGTTCTCGCTGCTGGGCTTTTCGGATGAGGAGGCCAAGGCGCAGTTCGGCTTCCTGCTCGACGCCTTCGAGTACGGCGCCCCACCCCACGGCGGCATCGCCTTCGGCTTCGACCGGCTCTGCAGCCTCTTCGGCGGCGCCGACTCCATCCGCGACTTCATCGCCTTCCCCAAAAACAACTCCGGCCGCGACGTCATGATCGACTCGCCCTCGGTAATCTCCGGCGCCCAGCTCAAAGAGCTGAGCATCGAGACGAAGGTAGTGGAGAAGAAGTAGGTGGCCTTTAATTTAAAAAACAAGAGCGGCGCCAGATGCATCTGGCGCCGCTCTTGTTTTTAAAGCAGGTTCTTAAGGGAGTACTTTTTTGCTCCGGGGATTAAAATTCCCCTTTCGAGGTAACGAAAATCACCCGTGAAGCTTTGAAAGGAAATGGCCCCACTTTGGGAGCCCAGCCGTTTTGCTTCCTCGTTAATAAACAGCTTCCCAACGCATTCAAACTCATGGGCACAGGCCAAAAGGTGTTTGTGACCAATGCCAATGGAGGCGAAGCCAATTCGCGAACTTCGCGAACCAGGAATAGCAGGGCTACCCAATAAAGTGCCGCTTAACACTTCCTGCATCGTGGGCTTGCTGACACCAGTGTAGCTGTGTATCGTGAAGTAGTATTCACAACGCCCTCTATACTGAGATATAAGCAGTAAAACCGTAACGCAGTAAATTTCATCGGGAATCAGCTGAAAAGTCAGCACGTCGCCCTCCTCAAAGACAAACTTCTTCTGAAGCGTATGGGACTTGCGCCGCCGAATCTTGAGGTTTGGCTGGTTGATTTTTTTCCAGAACCGGTCAAGAACCTGCTGCCTTCTGAGCCCTTCGCTCGGGCTGCCTTCTTCCTCCGTCAGGTATTGCACAAAGGCGCCGCGTTGAATAGCATCTTCAACCTGCTTTAAGATTTGCGGGCTGAGCTGCCCGATTTCCCATAGAGCCAGGGCGTAGGTAGTAATAAATATTTCGTTGTCGAAGTCGTCAATACCTAGTTGCAACTGCTCGACTGCGACCTTTATTTCGTCTAGAGAGGCTCCAGCATCATAGAGGTCCATAAAGGTGTGATACACATCGTGGGCATAGTCGCCATCAATAATCTTTACGCCGTCAGTAGCCATTACTTTGTAGTATAAGTTGGTTTCTTAGCTGCCTACAGCCACTCCACATTTTCCTTGAACTCTACCGGGTACATGTTCACGTACTGCACGATGCGGGGGTAGGTGCCGCGGTTGGGGCTGCTGCCGTGGGGGAGGAAGTGGTGCCAGATGACGAAGTCGCCGGCCTGGGCGGCAATGGGCACGGCCTGCGCGTCCAGGTTGACCTGGCGCGGGTCGGTGCCGGCGGGTAGGCTGGAGAGCCAGCTTTCCAGGCGGCGGTGGAAGCCGGGCACGCAGCAGAAGGCGCCCTGCTCGGCGGGCGTGTCGCATAGGTAGAGCAGGCCCTGGGTGCCGAAATGGAACGGCGGCTCCAGGCTCATGTCCCAGTGTAGGCGCGGGCCCTGAAACGGGTGGCTCGGCGTTTCGGGCGGGTTGAAGCTGGTGCGGTCGGTGGTCGTCCACAGGTCGGGGGTGCGCCAGAGCTGGGCGTAGGCTTTCTGAATCCGGATGGCCTGGCGGTTGGCGAGCAGCGTCGGGTGGTGGTAGAACTCCATCATAATGCCCTTACCGATGGGCTTTTCGTACCACGACGCCGGCTCGTCCGGGCGCATGCCCAGCGTTTCCCACACGGCCGTTTCCGTGGCTTGGGCCTGCTCCCTGGGCACGGCGGCGCGCACGATAACGTAGCCATTTTCGTCCCAGAAGCGCAAGTCGTCCGGGCTCAGCACGTCCTCGTGGGCCTCGATGGCGCGCAGGTGAGCCCGCAGCTCCGGGCCGTAGGGCTGCCGGCTGAAAATGCTGTTCAGCCGCCCAACCTGCACCGGGTCCAGCTGTCCGCCGTTTTTGGCCAGAATCCAGCTCTCGAACTCGGCGAAGCTCGGGGCAGCCTGCATCAGGTAGCGCAGCGTCTCTTCCAGCGCCAGCCCCAGCCCGTTCAGCACCAGGTTGTCAAAGCGCCAGTCATCGGCAGTAGGCTCAACAAATAAGCCCGCGCGCCGGGCCTGCTTCTGGGCCCAGAAGCGCTTCAGGTGCGGCACTCCGAGGCGCCCCGTTTCCGCGGAGCTGATGCTGGTAAGTGGTGCTTCCATTGGTTTGTTGCGGGGCTAGATTGGCTTAAGCGGGAGAGCAAGATACTGCCGGAGCAGCATACACAAGCAGCTTTTTATGCCTCCGCGGCGCTTTACTGAATGTTGGGAAACGGCAGGCGGACCGAGACGGAAAACTTTCGGCCATTGATTTCCACGGCCTGCTTCGGCCCCAGCTCCTGCCGGAGCTTGAGCAGGGCCGCGTAATCCCGGCTGTCGAGGTAGAGCACGTGCAGGTTGTCGTTGCGGCGCACAGTGGCCGGGTCGCGCAGGTCGGGGAAGGAGCGGGGCCACTTCCGGGGCGCCTCGGGGGAGTTACTGTAGTCCGTCAGCAGCACTTCCACCCGCTCCGGCAGCCAGCGTTGCGCGGCGGGGTTGGAGTAGCCGATCAGCTTGTCGTACACGCCCAGGTAGGCGGCCGGCACACGGGTGCGGGCGGGAGAAGTTGGGTGGCGCAGGTCCCCGTACACCGTGGTGATTTTCACGCTGTCGAAGTGCAGCATCAGCTCGTTGCTGGGCTGGTCGGCGGCGGAAGAGGCGCGCAGGAGACGGGGCTGTTGCAGCAGCTCGTCGGTGAGGCCCAGGGTCAGAATGAAATCCTGCGCCTGCTGCTGATTCAAGCGCACTTCCAGGTACTGCGGCTCCGGGGCCGCCATGTCCCGGTAGATGATCTGGCCGTTTTCGTAGAGGGCAAACGTGGGCACGTCGGAGCCGATAACCAGCAGGCTGGGGTCTTCCTCGACGAGGGCAATAATGGGCTGACCGTAGTCGGCATCGAACAGCACCTGCGCCCGCACGGTAAGCCAGGGCAGCACGGTAAGGCAGAAAGCGAGCAGGTATTTCATGAGCAAAGCGGCGCGGCCCGGGTAGCGGTGCCGAACAAACCTGGTTGGTAGGCCGGCGGCAAGATAATGCCTGCAGCTCGGGCAAGCCAACCCCGGTCCGGCAGCGAGGTCAGTTGGACTACCGCCGGATTGTTGATTTCAGGGCAGCTATATTTAACCCCTGTTCTCCGTGACTCTGCTTTCCTCATGACCAAGTATGTTGCTGCGTGGCTGCGCTGGATCCTGCCTGGGCTGCTGTATGCCTGGGCCAGCCTGGGCCAGGTGGCGGCCCAATCGGCGCAGGTGCTCACGTTTCGCACGCTCTCCAGTGCCAACGGCCTCTCGGAAAACAGCGTGTACTGCATGGCCCAGGACCGGCGCGGCTTCCTCTGGGTGGGTACTCAGGACGGGCTGAGCCGCTACGACGGGGCCAGCTTCCGCATCTTCCGCAACGACCCCCAGCGGGCCGGCAGCCTAAGTAGCAACTTCATCCGCGCCCTGGCCTCCGACCAGCAGGGGCAGCTCTGGGTGGGCACCGGCGGGGGCGGGGTGTGCCGCTACAACCCACTCACCGACCGTTTTCGCACCTTCCAGCACGACGCCGACAGCAGCGGCGGCCTCGTCGACAACTTCGTGTGGTCGGTGTTCTGCGACCGGCAGGGGCAGGTGTGGGTGGGCACCGAAACCGGCTTGCAGCGCTTCGACCCGCGCACCGGCCGCTTCCAGCTGTTTCGCCACCACTTGGCCGGGCCGGTCAGCGCGCGGCGCAACTCCATCCGCAGCATTGCCCAGGACCGCAACGGCCGGCTCTGGGTGGGTACCGGCGAGGGCCGCGTCAGCTTCGTGAGCGTTGCTGCCGGTACCCTGGAGCCCGATTCGCGTTGGCCCCTGACCTCGTCCATCACCGCCGTGTGCCCCGATACGCGCGCCGGGCTGTGGGTGGGCACCGAAACCGACGGCCTTGGCCACCTGCCCGCCAAAGTCGGCGCCCCGCGCTTTTTCCGGGCCGCGGCCGCCCAGCCCGGCTCCCTACCCGACAATGCCGTGAAGGCCATCTGGCAGGATGCGCACGGGCTGGTGTGGGTGGGCACCAACGAAGGTCTGGCCCGCTACTTGCCCGTCACAGAGTCGTTCGTGACGTACCGCCACCAGCTGGGCGCAGCTCATTCCCTGGCCGACAACCGGGTGCTGACGCTATTTCAGGACCGCTCCGGCCTGCTGTGGGCGGGCACCGAAAGCGGCGTGAGCAGCTTCGAAACCCGGCCCGGCGCCTTTATCACGTACCCCATCAGCGCCAACTCCGCCGCCCCCGACCCGGTGTGGGCCGTGAGCGAAGACGGCCAGGGTCGGGTGTGGGTGGGCACCGAAAGTGAGGGCCTGGTCTGCTACGACTCCGTGACGAAGCGGCGCGTGCAGTTCCGCCACGACCCCCAGGACCCCGGCAGCCTGAGCGAAGACTTCATCCGGGCCCTGTGCTTCGACCAGCAGGGCCGGCTCTGGGTGGGCACCCAAAGTCAGGGCCTCGACTGCCTGGAGCCCGGTGCCACCCGCTTCACGCACTACCGTCACTCCCTCACCGAGCCCAACTCCCTGAGCGCCGACTTCATCCGCTCGGTGTCTTCGGACCGGCAGGGGCGGCTGTGGGTGGGTACCGAGGCTGGGCTCACGCTGTTTGAGCCGGAGCTGAGCCGCTTCACCATCTTCCGCCACGACCCGCGCGACCCGCGCAGCCTGAGCAACAACTTCGTACGTGCCGTGCTCCAGGACCGGCGGGGCGCGGTGTGGGTGGGCACCGGCGACGGCCTGAGCCGCTTCAACCCCGCCACCCGCCAGTTCGACAACTTCCGCGCCGACCCCCACGACCCCACGGGCCTGAGCAGTAGTCGGGTGCGCTGCATTGTGGAAGACTACGCCGGCCAGCTCTGGTTTGGCACCGAGGGCGGCGGCCTGTGCCGCTTCGACGGAGCCGGCCGCTTTACTACCTTCCGGGAGCCCCAGGGCCTGCCCAACGACGTGGTCTACGGCATTCTGGAAGACGTGCACCACGACCTGTGGGTGTCGACCAACAAGGGCGTGGCCCGCTTCACGCCCGCCAGCACCCAGTTTCACACCTTTGACGTGCGCGACGGCCTGCCCCACGACGAGTTCAACGCCGGGGCCTACCACCGGAGCCAGCAGAGCGGGCGGCTGTATTTCGGCGGCGTAAAAGGAATGGTGACGTTTCGGCCCACCGCCGTGCCGGCCAACGTAGTGCCGCCGCCGGTGGTGCTCACCGGCTTCCGCAAGTTCAACCAGTCCGTGGAGCTGGATACCAGCATCACCGAGCGGCGGAGCATCCGCCTCGCGCCCCGCGACTACTTCTTCTCCCTCGAATTTGCGGCCCTCAACTACCGCCTGCCGGACAAAAACCGCTACGCCTACATGCTGGAAAACTTCGATCCCGACTGGGTGCAGGCCGGCACCCGGCACGAGGCCACCTACACCAACCTCGACCCTGGCACCTACACCTTCCGGGTGCGGGCCACCAACAACGACGGCTTATGGAATCCGGTGGGCACGTCCCTGGTGATAGTGGTGCAGCCGCCCTGGTACGGCACCTGGTGGTTCCGGATTCTGGTCAGCTGGGTGGTGTTTGCCCTGCTGTTTCTGGCCTACCAGCTGCGCATCCGGCAGGTGCTGGCCCTGGAACGGGTGCGCCACAGTATTGCCCGCGACCTGCACGACGATATGGGCTCCACGCTCAGCTCCATTTCCATCCTGAGCCAGATTGCCCGCAACCACCAGCGCCAGGAGCGCCCCGAGCAGGCAGCGGCCCTGCTGGAGCAAATCGGCGACAGCTCCCACCGCATGCTCGACGCCATGGACGACATTGTCTGGACCATCAACCCCGCCCACGACTCGTTGGAAGACGTGATGGCCCGCATGCGCAGTTTCGCCTCCGACGTGCTCGAAGCCCGCGGCATCGACCTGCATTTCCGCACCGACCCTTCGGTGGCGGGGCTGCGGCTGAGCATGCGGGCCCGCCGGGAGTTTTTCCTGCTCTTCAAGGAAGCCGTAAACAACCTCGCCAAGTACGCCCAGTGCCGCCGGGCCACCATCAGCCTCACCTATGAGCAGCAGCGTCTGCTGCTGATTGTGCAGGACGACGGCGTCGGCTTCAACCCCGCCGACCCGGCCCAGGGCGGGGGCAACGGCATGACCAACATGCGCACCCGCGCCGATGCTCTGGGCGGCGTGCTGACTATCAGCACCGCCCCTGGGCAGGGCACCACCATGCGCCTGAGCATTCCGCTGAAGGCCTAAGCGTAGCACATTGGCCTGGATGTCGCCGCCGGCGTATCACATCATCATGTAGACGGAAACCGCCGGGGCAAGCTGTACCTTAGAAGTGTTTTAAGATCCCACGCTTTCACTCATGGAAACCCCGACGCGCGTCCTGATTTACGAAGACAATAACGACCTGCGCACCAGCTTGAGCCAGCTGCTGCTGGGCTCGCCGGGGCTGGAGCTGGTGGGGGCGCTGGGCAACTGCATGCAGGCTACCACCGACGTGACCCGCCTGACCCCGGACGTAATTCTGATGGACATCGATATGCCCGGCATGACCGGCATCGAGGGACTGCGCCGCATCAAGGCCGCCGCGCCCAAGGTGAACGTGGTCATGCTGACCGTATTCGAGGACAACGACCGGGTGTTCGAGGCCATCTGCGCCGGCGCCGACGGCTACCTGCTCAAGAAAACTCCGCCCGTGAAGCTGCTCGACGCCATCGGGGAGGTGCGGCTAGGCGGCGCGCCCATGACGCCCGCCATTGCCCGGCAGGTGCTGCGCCTGTTTCCGCGCACCAAGGCCCCGGTGGCCGTGGCCGAGGAGTCGCCGGCCAACCTGAGCGCCCGGGAGCAGGAGGTGCTGGGCTTGCTGGTGGAAGGCTACAGCTACAAGATGATTGCCGCCGACCTGGGCATCAGCATCGACACCGTCCGTTCCCACATCAAGAAGATCTACGAAAAGCTACACGTGCGCTCCATGACCGAGGCCGTGTCCAAGGCCATCCGCCAGGGCCTGACCTGAAACGGGGCCGGGCCGCCCCACATCTTCATGTGATTGTGCCAGCGGCCGGAAAAGCGCAACTTCATCCCGACCAATGACCCCGGCAGTTCCGCTTCGGTGGCCGGTATCCGGAGCCGTTGGATTTCCCGCCAATCGTCTGTCGCCCTGCCCAGGCGCCGCTGCCAATTGCTTCTAATGATGATGGGCCTCTGGCTCACCAGGCGCCCCGCTCTGGCCTGAGCCATCTTCTGCCAGCGTCCCGCCGGCCCCGCAATTCTGCTGTAAGCGCCGCCCCCAGCCTGACCCGCCAGACACCCGCCCGCCCTTGATAGTAGGCCAACCTGCTACCGAAGGCGGGCGGATTTTTTAGGGGCCATAGCCGCCGGCCGGGCGCGGCCGGCGCGGGAATAATTTGGCCGGGCCTACCCGTAAGCGCCCGAATAGGCTATCTTCGGTATCCGGATGCCGTTTTTAGTTCTTCGCCATGCAGATTCTGCACAAGACTCCCCTCGACCAGCTCTTCGTTCTCGACATCGAAACCGTGCCCTGCGTGGGCTGCCACGATGACCTGAACGATATGCTGCGCCTGCTCTGGGAGCACAAGTGCCACGCCCTGCGCCGCGAGAAAGGCTGGAGCTCCAGCCGTGCCGACGTGGAGGAGATACCCCCGAACCTGGAGGCGGCCAGCCTGTTTGAGCAGGCCGGCATCTACGCCGAATTCGGCCGCGTGGTATGCATCTCGGTGGGCTGCTTCACCTTCGACAAGCAGCAAGAGCAGTGGCGCTTCCGCGTCAAGAGCTTCGCCGACCACGATGAGCCCACCATGCTGCGCGAGTTTTCGGCGCTGCTGGCCCGCAAGCCCGGCTTCCTGCTCTGCGCCCACAACGGCAAGGAGTTCGACTTTCCCTACCTGGGCCGCCGCCTGCTCATTAACGGCCTGCCGCTGCCCCCGCAGCTCGACATTGCCGGCCGCAAGCCCTGGGAAGTGGCCCACATCGACACGATGGAGCTGTGGAAGTTCGGCGACCGGAAATCCTACACCTCCCTGTCGTTGCTGGCGGCCATGTTCAACATTCCCACGCCCAAGGACGACATCACCGGCGCCGACGTGGCCCGCGTCTACTACACCGACAACGACCTGCCCCGCATCGTACATTACTGCCAGAAGGACATCATCACCACGGCCCGGCTGGTGCAGAAGTTCCGGGGTGAGGCGCCCTTCCCCGACGAGGCCGTCATCTACGCCGACCAGGTCACGATGTCCATTGCCAAGCCGGCGTAGCGCGTTTTTTCCACCGTCGCTGCGGCTGGCGCCTGGTAAAATCGACTCTGAACGGCCCTGACCGACGCCGAACCGCCTCCAACTTGATTTTATGCCCCTTCCGAACCGGCCCGGCCGCCTGCGAATCGATTTGCAGGTGCTCCGGGCTTTGCCGCAACGCCATAAAATCGATTTTACGCGCCTCCCGAGCCGACCGGAGAGCTGTAAATTTGATTCTACAGTAGTCCGGAACGTACCAGTACGGCATATATGCTATTTTGACGGGTTTGGTGATCGGGGAAGTGCAAAAAGAAAGGAGCAGCCCATATGGGCTGCTCCTTTGACGTTTTCGCGGAAGAATGTGGGGCCTACAGGATGCCGCTGAGCAAGCCGGGCAGCACGCCCAGCACCACGGTGAGCAGGGCCAGCACCACCAGAATCACCGACTGGAAGGGCGTTACCACGATGGGCTCGGTCATATCGGGTTCGGCGTCGCGCATGTACATGGCAATGACGGGGCGCAAGTAGTAGTAGATGCTCACCATCGACATGAGCACGGCAAACACCACCAAGCCGATGTAGCCCTTCTCGACGGCCCCGCCGAAGATGAAGAACTTGCCGAAAAAGCCGCCGGTGAGCGGAATGCCGGCCAACGACAGCATGGCCACGGTCATCACGAAGGCCAGCAGCGGATTAGTTTTGGCCAAGCCGTTGAACGAAGGATAGTCTTCGCGCTGGCGCTGGTCCGAAACCAGCTTCAGCACCCCGAACGAAGCCACCGTAGCTACCGAGTAGGCCAGGGAGTAAAAGAAGATGCCGTTGGTGGAAAGCTTGCCATTCAGAGCCACGAGGCCGATGAACAGGTAGCCGGCGTGGGAAATGCTGGAGTAGGCCAGCATGCGCTTAACGCTGCTTTGGGCCACCGCGCCCAAGTTGCCGATCAGCAGCGTGAGTACCGTAATGACCATGATGGTGGGCACCCAGAAGCCTTCGGCGGCGCTGAAGGCTCCGTTCAGCAGCTTAAAGAAGGCGGCGAAGCCGGCCGTCTTCACCACCGTGCTCATGAAGGCGGTGAAGAACGTGGGCGTACCCTCGTACACGTCGGGCGTCCAGTAGTGGAAGGGCGCGGCCGACACCTTGAAGCTGATGCCGATAAACATTAGCAGCATGCCCAGGTAGAGCATCGGGCGGAAGGTGGCGTTGGTGGGCTGCAGCACCGCGCTGGAAATCTCGGTGAGGCTGAACGCGCCCGTAGCGCCGTACACCAGCGCGATGCCGAAAAGCAGGATACCAGTGGCGAAGGAGCCCATCAGGAAGTACTTCAGCGCGGCCTCGTTGGAGCGCACGTTGCGCTTGTCGGAGCCGGCCACCACGTACATCGATACGCTCAGGATTTCGATGCCCACGAACAGCATCAGCAGGTTGTCGTAGCTCACCATCATGATGGCGCCTACGAGCGAGAACAGGAGCAGCGAGTAATACTCGGCCAAATTCTCCTGGCCTTCGCGCACGTATTTCTGGGAGAAAGGAATCAGCAGCAGAGTGGTGAGCACCACAATGCCGGTGAAGGCCACCGAGTACCGGTCGATGGTGAGCATGTGCTCGAAGTAGGCGCGGGGAGCGGCGTTCCAGTCGAGCAGATTAGCCCCGAAAACGAGGGCCAGAATGACCATGGCGGCCGGCAGCAGAATCTTGTTGGAGCGCAGAAAGCCCAGAAACAGATTGATGATGCCGAGAACGGAGAGCAGAATGATAGAAGTCATGTCGTCGGAATCGGGGGCTTAGCGGTTGACTATCGTCATGATCTGCATGATGGCCGGCTCGGAGATGCGCAGGAACGTGCCGGGAAACAGGCCGAGCCAGAACACGAGCACAATCAGCGGCACCAGCACGGCCAGCTCGGCGCCCGTCAGGTCCTGAATGGTGGCGGTGAAGGAAGTGTCGGGGCCGAGCATCACGCGTTGGAACATGCGCAGCAAATACACCGCGCCCAGGATGATGGTCACGCCGGCCACGGCGCCCATCCAGTGGTTGTACTGATACACGCCGCCGAGCAGCAGAAACTCCCCCACGAAGCCGGCGGTGAGCGGCAGCGCCACGGTGCTCAGCAGCATCACCAGGAAGGTGACGGACAGCAGCGGCGTATTCTTGGTCAGGCCGCCCAGCTCGGCAATCTTGCGGGTGCCGGTGCGGCGCTGGATGATGTCGACGATGAAGAACATGCCGACCACATTGACGCCGTGGGCCAGCATCTGAATCACGGTGCCCTGCAGGCCCAGCATGGTGAGCGAAAACACGCCCGCCGCCATCAAGCCCACGTGCGACAGGGACGAGTAGGCAATGAGCCGCTTCATGTCGCGCTGGCGGATGGCGATGATGGCGCCGTAGATGATGCCGATAATGGCCAGCACCATCACCAGCGGCCCCCAGTGGCTCACGCCCTTCGGCACGATGGGCAGCAGCCAGCGCAGGCAGCCGTAGAGGCCCATCTTCAGCATGATACCCGAGAGCAGCATGGTAGCCGGCGTCGGCGACTCGGTGTAAGTGTCGGGCTGCCAGGTGTGGAAGGGGAAAATCGGCATCTTCACGGCGAAGGCGATGAAGATCAGCCAGAACACCCACGCCTGCTGGTCGGAACTGAGCGTGAGGTTGTAGAAGGCGATGATGTCGGAGGAGCGGACCGCGCCGTGGATGCCGGTCTGGAAGTAGAGGTACACGAAGGCGGCCAGCATAAACAGCGAGCCGATGATGGTGTACAGGAAGAACTTGAAGGTGACGGCAATGCGGCGCTCCGAGCCCCAGATGCCGGCCAGGAAGTAAATCGGAATCAGGGCCACTTCCCAGAAGAAGTAGAACAGAAACGCGTCGAGCGACACGAATACGCCGATCAGGCCCGTCTGCATAAACAGGATCAGGGCGTAGAAGGCCGAAGCATTTTGGTACTCGTGGCGGAAGGAAGCCAGGATAATGAGCGGCACCAGAAAGGTGGTGAGCAGCACCAGCACCAGGCTCAGCCCGTCCATCCCGACGTGGAAGTTGATACCCGCCGAGGCCACCCAAGGCACGTTGACGTCAAACTGGGTTTGGGCCGTGATGGTCGAAGCTACGGCGGCGTACACCGCTGCCGCGAATTCGACCAGCGCCGCGCCGAGGGCTAGGACGCGGGCCGCATTGCCTTTGGCAAAGTGCAGCAGCAGGGCCGCCGCGACGGGAAAGAGTAGGAGAAAGACAGTCAGCATTAGCTAATCAGGTTATTCTGGGGGTGCTCAGAGGCATGAGCCGTGAGGAGTGAGGACGAACTGCGCAGGGCCATAATCAAAGCATATGCCCACCCAATAATAGTCCAGCCAAGCAGTAGATTGACTAAGAAAATGGACTGACTATTGGCCTTTTTCCGTCCAAGTAGCGAGGGGATGAAATAGTAGAAAAAGCCTAGGGCTGGAAACACCCACACAAGGTTCGAAGCAAGCTCATACTCCGAACCAGAAAGTAGCAGGACGTTTAGCATAGCAACCAGCTTCTTAAAGTCTTACCAGGTTCAGCGCCAGAATCAGCACGATGCCGACGACCATCAGAATCAGGTAGAGGCCGACGTAGCCGGTTTGCACGCGGCCCAGTCGCCGCCCACCGGCGAGCGTGACGCGGCCGAGGCCGTTCACCAGCGGGTCGATGATGCCCTGCTCCACAAAGCGGTCCAGGCCCGTGGAGAGCCACATGACGGGGCGCACGAACAAGGCGTTGTAGAGCTCGTCGACGTAGTATTTGTGGTACACCAGACTTTCCGGGGCCGAGCGGTGGGCGTCGTCCTCGGCCGGGCGCACCCCGCGGCTCACGTACTGCACGTAGGCTAGCAGGATGCCCAGCACGCCGGCCGCTACCGACAGGCAGATGAGCAGCAGCTCGGTGCCGTGGTCCAGCTCGGTGCGGAAAGCCTCAGGGTTCAGCGCTTTCGAGTAGGTAAACAGCGGGGCGAGGTAGTCGGCCAGGTAGTGCTTGCCCACGAACATCGGCGCACCCATGAAGCCGCCCACGGCCGCCAGGATGGCCAGCACCACCAGCGGCAGCGTCATAGAAGCCGGCGACTCGTGCAGGTGGTGCTCCTGCTCCTTGGTGCCGCGGAACTCGCCGAAGAAGGTCAGGAACAGCAGGCGGAACATGTAGAAGGCCGTCAGGAAGGCGGTGAGCAGGCCAATGCCCCACAGAATCTTATCGTGCTGGAAGGCGTGCTCCAGAATTTCGTCTTTGGAGAAGAAGCCCGAAAACGGCGGAATGCCCGAAATGGCGAGGCAGCCGATGAGGAACGTGAAGAACGTAATCGGCAGGGCCTTGCGCAGGCCACCCATGCGGCGAATGTCCTGTTCGTTGCTCATGGCGTGAATCACGGAGCCCGCGCCCAGGAACATCAGGGCCTTGAAGAAGGCGTGGGTCAAAACGTGAAACAGCGACGTGCTGTAGCCCATCACGCCCAGGGCCAGAAACATGTAACCGAGTTGCGACACCGTGGAGTAAGCCAGCACCTTCTTGATATCATTTTGGGCCAAACCAATCGTAGCGGCAAACAGCGCAGTGATGCCGCCGATCCAGGCAATGACGTGGAGCGTGTCGGGAGCCAGGGTGAAGAGCACGTTGGCGCGCAGCACCATGTAGATACCGGCCGTTACCATCGTCGCGGCGTGAATCAGGGCCGAAACCGGGGTGGGGCCGGCCATAGCGTCGGGTAGCCAGGTATAGAGCGGCAGCTGGGCCGACTTACCCATCGCGCCCACGAACAGCAGCAGCGTAATAGCCGTCAGCACGCCCGTCCCGATCTGCAGGGTAGAGGCTTTGTGAAAGACCTCGCCGTATTGCACCGAGTCGAAGGTGAGGTAGATTAGGAAGATGCCCAGCAGAAAGCCCAGGTCGCCGACGCGGTTGATGATGAAGGCTTTCTTAGCGGCGTTGTTGTTGTGGGTTTCCTTGTTCCAGAAGCCGATGAGCAGGTAGGAGCAGAGCCCCACACCTTCCCAGCCGATAAACAGGATGACGAAGTTGGCGCCCAGCACCAGCACCAGCATGCTGAACACGAACAGATTCAGGAAGGCGAAAAACTTGCCCACGTTCTCGTCGTGGTGCATGTAGCCGATGCTGTAGACGTGAATCAGGAAGCCCACGCCCGTGACGAGCAGCAGCATAATGAGGCTGAGCTGGTCGATCTGGTAGGTGAAGGGAATCTGCAGGGTGCCGACCGAAATCCAGTCGAACAAATGCACCGTGTAGGCCTGGTGGGCGGTAGCACCGGGGGCCAGCCACTGGGCCGTAGGGTGCAGAAATTCCCAGAACAGCGCTACGGAAATCAGGAAGGAGCCCAGCACCATCAGGGAGCCCAGGGCCCCGGCCACGGTGCCCGAGAGTTTCTTGTTGAGCAGCCCGTTGAGGAGGAAACCCAGAAACGGCAGCAGCGGAATCAGGACGTACAGCAGCGTGGAAAAAGGCGCGCTGGCCGCGGGGATTACAGTTTCTTGCATAGGAGGTATGCTAAAAGAAAACATAGAACGTCATTCCGAGCTTGCCGAGGAATCTCGCGTGGCGTCGTCAGATTACTAATCCAACATCAGCACGCGAGATGCTTCGGCTTCGCTCAGCATGACGTTCTGGTTCTCATTACCACTTTAAACGGTTCAGCAGATTGACGTCGGTGTTCTGGAAGTTGCGGTAAATCATCACGATGATGCCCAGCCCGACCGAAACCTCGGCGGCGGCGACGGCCATGATGAAGAACACGAAAATCTGCCCGTTGGGGTCGGAGCGGTAGGCTGAGAAGGCCGTCAGCAGCACGTTCACCGCGTTGAGCATCAGCTCCACGCACATGAAGATGATGATGGCATTGCGCCGGGTAAGCACGCCCGTTACGCCGATGGCAAATAGCGCCGTGGCGAAGTACACGTAATACTCCAGCGGGACGGTGCGAATGACTTCCGGGATGGTCTGTTCCATGCAATGGGGTCAGCGGACAAGGCAAAGCGGCCCAACGAAGGCCGGGGTTAATTAGCTGGCAAAGGTAGCCAGACAATCGGGAAATCCACAGGGAAAAGTACAGTAGCACTAAGCTGGGTGCTGCTGCCGGGAAAGGCAAGGAACGGCGCAAAAATCGGCGGCCGGCCCGCGCGGCGCAATGGTTAGGCGGTGCCTGCCGACGCGTGCCCGCCACTGCGTTGCGCCGACGTTGGAATAACCCCGACAGGAAAGGCGCTGCGCTACGCCACCGCGACTACCTGGCCGGCGCTGGCTGATCAGACTATTCGCCATTGCTGCCCGCCGCACAGGCCGCCGGTTTTTTAGCGGGCCTGTCCAATTTTGTAGAGGCCGGTCCTATTTTTTCCGACCTCTACAGCTTCGCTTCGCCGCGGCTGGCCGGTTGTGCGCCGCCGCCAGCCGGACCCCGGCAAAATATTCTGTGCCCGATAAAGTATTTTTCCGCCTTCCGCGTCTGCTTTACCAGAATGGAAGCACTTGCACTAAACGCCTTACCCGCCGGCTCGATGAGAGGACAGGATCAGCAGATACAAGCCGCCGTGCAGGAACAGCGCGGTCGGCTGCTGGCCTTCATCCGCCGCCGCGTCCCCGACCCCGCCGATGCGGAAGATATTCTGCAGGATGTCTTTGGCGAGCTGGTCGAGAGTTACCGGATGCTCAAGCCGGTGGAGAAAGTAGCTTCCTGGCTGTTTCGCGTGGCTCGCAACCGCATCACCGACCTCTACCGTAAAAAGAAGACGGCGTCGTTGGAAGAGGAAATGCTCCGTTACGCCGACGACAACGAGGAAGGCGCCCTGCTGCTGGCCGACGTGCTGCCCGCCGCCGACGATGCCCCCGAAAACCGGCTGCTGCGCGAGACGCTCATGGAAGCCCTGGCCGATGCCCTGGAAGAGTTGCCCAAAAACCAGCGCGACGTGTTCGTGTGGCACGAGCTGGAGGGCAAGACGTTCAAGGAGCTGGCCGAGGAAACCGGCGTGCCGCTCAAGACCCTGATTTCGCGCAAGCACTACGCCGTGCAGCACCTGCGCCAGCGCCTGCAAGTGCTCTACAACAATTTGTTTACGGATTGAGGAGCAATTGATAAGTTGCGGTAGCGCCCCGCCGGAGCAGCATCGCAACGACCTGACCGCTCATCCGCACACCTTAAAGCATCAACCCCACCAGCAATATGAACCGTAACCTCTGGCCGCTTCGCGTCCTCAAATTCATTCTCCTCGGCACTTTGTTCGTCGCCGTCATGGGCTTCGTCACGATGCGCCTCTGGAACTGGCTCGTGCCCGAGCTGTTTCACGGCCCGGTCATCACCTTCTGGCAAACCATCGGGCTGCTGCTGCTCACCCGCCTGCTCACCGGCTTCCGCGGCGGCGGGGCGCGGCAGGGCTTCGGCCGCAAGTGGCAGCAGCACAAAAACGACTGGAAGCAGCGCATGGAATCCCGCATGGCCGGCATGACGCCGGAAGATCAGGAGCGGTTCCGCCAGAAAATGCGCGCCAGCTGCGGCCCGCCCTGGACGCGCCGCCAAGCCGCCCCCGAAACGGCGTTCAATACGTCGGCGGCGGCGGCGGAGTAAACGAGAAGCGGCTCCTGATTCTTCAGGAGCCGCTTTTTAGTTGCCACTAAGCTTGATCAGCTGCTGCTACGATATAGGATGATTGTTTTATGGTCAGTCAGGAAGCCAATGAACATATGGGCTCCTCTGTTGTGCCCAGTCCGTACAAAACAGGCTTCATAAGCTGCTGCTGGAATACCAGCGGCGACGTCGTCGAATGCGCTGGTATGAATTACTGCAGAAGCGGCGGCTAAAGTGAAATCAGGATTAGCGCCAAGCTTTTGTTTGATCTGCGCATAAGTTGCCAGCTCAACTTCAATCTTGGCGCAAGAGGCATAGTCACCGAACTGGTCGGGGTAAGTAGCGCCTTTAGCGACAATTTCCGCGTCTTCCGGATAGGGTAGGGAGGTGATGCGCGTAAATTCTTCCTCATAGAAGTCATCATTCGGATAGAAAGCAGTGAAGATGAAATAACCGACGACAAGGATTGGCAAGCTGGCCAAAAGCAGCGCAAGCTGACGAGGTATGCGCTGTTTCAGAAATCGGTAGGAGAAGCGTGCAGCACCGAGTGGAATGAGAATAACCAACGAAACCAATAATAAGAGTAGTAGAAATAGAAACATGAGTGGTGTTGCATAAAAAAAACGGGTCCTGATTCTTCAGGAGCTGCTCTTTATTCTAGTAAGAAAGTAATAGCTAGAGTTCATACGTGCCGGCGGATATCGTCTGTGCCAATGAATCGCGACTCAGATAAAGGCATTGCTAAAGCGGCACGTATAGGGGCAGAGCATCATCCAGTTCCGCGAATACGACGTGCGCCTGCTTGAAAGCTTTTTTGGGGAGCTTATACATCGTCACCTGGTAATTGTACTGTCCGTAACCACCGGGACCCGCCTTCTCCGCGGCCGGTAAGGCCGTCGATGACAGCAGGAGCCGGACGGTGGTATCAGCTTCCACTTCCGCGGCCACATCATCCAGAAAAGTAGCGCCGGCCAGGGCGGCGGGCGGGTGAATCAGGAGCACGACGAACTCACGTTTGAAATCAACGGGCGCGCTGTCCGCGGGAACCCCCACGCTTTGCGCCTGCAGCATTCGTTGAAACGCGGCCTCCTCCGTCACAATCATAAATTCGGTGTCGGTAGGATGAGCGCCTACGGCCGTCCCGGGCTCGTCGGCCAGCCTCAGTTCCGAGTGGCTGTTCTGGCTTGCAGCCTCCGCCTGCCGGGCCTGCCGCGTATTGACCTGACCTAAGATAAGCCCCACGGTTTCTTCGGCCGAAGTGACTTTGGGACTTGTGGTGAAACTGTACCCTGGCATTTCCTGGGCCGGCACTTTTTCGCGCGAGCAAGCCAGAGCCGTAAGCAGTAAGAATACCCAGCTCAGGAACACGAATGATTTCATAAGGGGCAGGAATAAGGCAACCAGTCTTTTGACGTCTAAAGATGGGGTGATTTTATCGGGGGGCTGGTCGTCGCGCAACTCCATCAGGGTGCGGGCAGCTAGTGAAACAAGAAAGTGGCGTCTGGTGCTTCAGGCACCGCTCTTCGTTTCAGACTACCGGTATGCTCACCGCCGACGGGACGGCCAGGTACTGCCTCCAGTGCGAGGAGAACTAGCGCAGATAATGCACCGCCAGAATGATGGCGTACAGCCAACTCACGTACAGAGTAGTATAAGTAATGCCGTAGCGGAGGCTGCGCCCAAAATACCCTTTGCACTCGGCAGAATGCCGGAATACGAAGCGCAGGGCCCGAAAAAAGAGCCAGTACAGCACGGCCGTGCACGCCAGAAAGGTGACCCAGACGATGGCCGCCGCAATCCAGAGCACGAACACCGCCACGACGGCCACGATAAGCCAGAGAATGATTTCGCCAATTTCCCCAACGCAGCCCTCGCCGTGTCCGGTACCCGCGCCGCCGTGCCCGGTATCGGTACTGCCATGTCCGGCATTAGCACTGCTACTCCCGCTGCCGCCGCCGAAGTTTAATCCGGATAGCTGCTCTGGAACGGGAAATTTCCTGATGTGCTCTGTAACGCTGCCCAGCGTATCCCGCAGCTTGACGCCGAAAAATAAGCCGGCCGTGAGAAAGCAGAACAGGGAAGCGGAAAGAATCGAAATAGAAACAAGCGAGTCCTTGAACAGGCTCCATTCCTGCCGCAAGCCGATAAACCAAACCCCCAGCACCGTTAGCGAAGCAATGAGCAGGGTGGTGATAAAAGCGCGTTTCGAGCGGATGAGTAGGTAGGAGCGAGGGCGCATAGGATGGCTAGTCGGGGCTATAATACTATAAAAAAAGCGGCGCCTGAATCATCAGACGCCGCTTGCGTTGCTTTCGGGAAGCCGCTGTTTAGAAGTTCCGTTCACCGGCTTCGCGCTTGCCAAGCATCACGGCCCCGACCATGGCGGCCAGGAACAGCACCGAGGCCAGCTCGAAGGGCAGCAGGTACTTGGTGTAAAGAATCAGCCCCAGCTGGCTGACCATCCCGATCTGCGAGTTAAAAACGGCCGCGTTGTAGGTGGTGCCGGGCTGCACGTCGCGCAGGGCGGCTACCATCACCAGCAGCAGAGAGCCGCCAGCCACCGCCGCGGCTACCTTGGCCAGCATAGGCTTATGGGACTCGGTATCGGCGTTCAGGTTCAGGAACATAATCACAAACAGGAACAGCACCATAATAGCCCCGGCGTACACGATGATGTTGACGGCGGCCAGAAACTGCGCGTTCAGAATCAGGTAGTGTCCCGAGAGCGAGAAGAACGTCAGGATCAGGAACAGCACGCTGTGGACCGGGTTTTTGGCCAGCACCACGCCCAGCGCCGCAAACAGCGCCACGAACGACAGAAAGAAAAACAGGGAAGGAGAAGAGGCCATTGGCAGAAAGCTGGAGCTGAAAAGCTAGGTAAGCTAGAAAACTAGTTCCCCTCCTCAGCTGATGTTGCGCATCAAGCAAACGGGGGCTAGGGGTAGTTGAAAAAAAGCTATTAGCTACTAGCTGTCAGCTAATAGCTTTTTTGACTTTCTACGAAAGCTGCGGGCTGGTTTTCTGGCTTAGCGCCGTGGCCTGCTCGGGCGTGAGCTGGATGCCGCGGGCCGAGCGGGCATCCGGGGATACGGGCTCCACGAGGCGGTCCTTGCCGTAGATAAACTCGTCGCGCTCGAAGCGGGGCGGGGCCATCTTGTCGGCTTGCAGGTACACGGCTGCTTTCGGGCAGGCTTCTTCGCAGAGGCCGCAAAAAATGCAGCGCAACATGTTGATTTCGTAGCTGACGGCGTACTTCTCCTCGCGGTAGAGGCCTTCCTCGCCCTTTTTCCGCTCGCCAGCCACCATCGTAATGGCTTCGGCGGGGCAGGCCACGGCGCAGAGGCCGCAGGCAGTGCATCGCTCCCGGCCCTGCTCGTCGCGCTTGAGTACGTGCAGGCCGCGGAAGATGGGGGAGAAGGGGCGCGTTTCCTCGGGGTAGCGAATGGTGGCCTTCTTCATAAAGAAGTGACGTAGTGTAATGCTCAGCCCCTGAAAAATGGCCGGCAGGTAAGCCCGCTCCGCCAGCGTCAGCGGCTTTTTCTCCAGCACTTTGGCCCGGTTGCTTAAGGACTGCATAGGTTCGATTACTTAATGACGCCGAAGTTGATAACCCCCGCCAGCAGCAGGCCGCCGGTGAGCACAATGTTGAAGATGGCCAGTGGAATCAGAATGGTCCAGCCCAGGCGCATCAGCTGGTCGTAGCGGAAGCGGGGCAGGGTCCAGCGCACCCACATGAAGAAGAAGATGAAGGCGAAGATCTTACCGAACAGGCCTAGCAGGCCTAGCACCGAAATCAGGTTCTGCGCCGATACCAGCTCCCAACCCTGGCTGTCGACCAGCCAAGAGCGCAGCTCGTACTGAAACGGGAAGTTGAAGCCGCCGAAGTAAAGCACGCTCATCACGGCCGAGGCCACGAATACGTTGACGTACTCGGCAAACAGGTACAAGCCCATTTTCATGGAGCTGTACTCGGTGTGGTAGCCGCCTACCAGCTCGGTTTCGCACTCGGGCAAATCAAAGGGCGTGCGGTTGGTTTCGGCGAAGGCGCAGACCAGGAAAATAATAAAGCCGAGGGGCTGCTTCACGATGTTCCAGAAGTGCCACTCACCAGGGGCCGACTGCTGCAGCGTGATGTCGCGCAAGCTCAGCGTGCCCGAAATCATCAGCACCGCAATCAGGGACATGCCCATGGCCAGCTCGTAGCTGATGTTCTGGGAGCCGGCGCGGATGGCGCCGAGCAGGGAAAACTTGTTGTTGGAAGCCCAGCCGCCAATCATTACACCGTACACGCCCAGCGACACGATGCCGAACACCCACAGCATGCCGATGTTGACCTCAATGCCCTGCAGGTTGAACACGTTGGAGCCGAACTGCACCACGTTGCCGAACGGAATTACTGCCGACGACATCAGGGCCGTAATCATGGCCAGGCAGGGACCCATCACGAACAGCGCGCGGTTGGCGCCGGCCGGGAAGAATTCCTCCTTGGTAAACAGCTTCACGGCATCAGCCAGCGGCTGCAGCAGGCCAAACGGCCCGGCGCGGTCCGGACCCACGCGGTCTTGCAGAAAAGCCGCAATAACCCGCTCCGCGTAGGTGCAGTACGTGGCAATCAGCAGCGAAACGCCGAAAACGACGAGGATAACAATGGATTGCCAGCCGAGGGTTGGTAGTTCAATCATTCTTTCAAGCTGTTAGCTACCAGCTGTTGGCTGTTAGCTTTTGTTCAATGATGAGGTTGCGAAAGGCTGACAGCTAACCGCTAACAGCCAATAGCTTCCTTAAGAGCCTAGGCGCATGGGAGGATTCTGTTCCAGGTCGCGGACGGAGCTTTCCGGCAGATCCGCAATAACCTGGGCATTCAGGACGGGCAACTCGTAGTGGTTGGCCGAAATGACCGACGACCGGTCGATGTGCGCGGGGCCTTCGATGGTCCAGTCGGCAGTTTCCTTTTTCTCGAAGCGGCAGGTATTGCAGATCCACTCCTTGACCTCACCGTACTGGTCTTTCCGGGCCGTCACGCGCAGCACGTCCTTGCCCTTGTACCAGAGCACTACTTTGCCGCAGCACTTCGGGTTTTCGCACTCGCGGTGAGCGTTTACGGGCTTCGTAAACCACACGCGCTGCTTGAAGCGGAAGGTTTTGTCGGTCAGGGCACCCACCGGGCACACGTCGATGACGTTGCCGCTGAACTCGTTGTCGATGATGTTCTCGATGTAGGTCCCGATTTCGGCGGCGTCGCCGCGGCCTAGCACGCCGTGCACGCGCTGCTCGGTGAGCTGGTCGGCGGTGTACACGCAGCGGTAGCACAGGATGCAGCGCGTCATGTGCAGCTGAATCAGCGGCCCGATGTCGATTTTCTCGAAGGTGCGGCGCTCTTCCTCATAGCGGGTGGTGCTCACGCCGTGCTCGAAGGCAAAGTTTTGCAGGTCACACTCCCCGGCTTGGTCGCACACGGGGCAGTCCAGCGGGTGGTTGATGAGCAGCATCTCCACAATGCCCTTGCGCACGTCGAGCACCTGCTCGGAGGAAGTGTTTTCGACCACCATCCCGTCCTGCACCGGCGTCACGCACGAGGCCACGAGCTTGGGCATGGGGCGGGGGTCTTTGGCCGAGCCGGCCGCCACGCGCACGAGGCAGGCGCGACACTTGCCGCCCGAGCCTTTCAGCGGCGTGTAGTAGCACATGGCCGGGGGCACGATGCTGCCGCCGATGGTGCGGGCCGCGTTAAGGATAGTAGTTCCGTCCGGAACTTCCACCTCGATGCCGTCAAAGGTTATTTTAGCCATTGGGTCTATGATGAGAGCTTAGATCTGAGAACTTATAGCTTGGACTGAGGTAGTCATGGGCTCTTGATGTTCAGAAGGTCTAGGCTCTAAGTTCTCGATTATAAGCTCTAAACAAGGACTGCTTTGCCGGGAAACACCGCGCCGGGGCGGGTAGCTTCCTGGGGGTAGCGCACGTGCCACTCAAACTCCTCACGGAAGTGGCGGATGGCGGCCGAAACCGGCCAGGCTGCTGCTTCCCCCAGCGGGCAGATGGTGTTGCCCTCGATTTGCTTGGCCACGCTGGCCAGCACGTCGATGTCGCGCTCATGGCCGTGGCCGTGCTCCAGGCGGTGCAGGATTTTCTCCAGCCAGCCCGTACCCTCACGGCAGGGTGAGCATTGCCCGCACGACTCGTGGTGGTAGAAGCGACTGAAGTTCCAGGTGTTTTTGACGATGCAGGTGGTTTCGTCCATGGCGATGAAGCCGCCCGAACCCAGCATGGTGCCCGTCACGAACCCGCCGTCCGACAACGACTCGTAAGTCATCAGGCGAGGCTCCCCGGCGGCGGTTTTCAGGATCAGCTCCTTGGGCAGAATCGGCACCGAGGAGCCGCCGGCTACTACGGCCTTCAGGTCGCGGCCTTTCCAGATGCCGCCGCAGTACTCGTCGGAGTAGATGAACTCCTCGACGGGCACGCCTAGCTCAATTTCGTAAATGCCGGGCTTGTTGAGGTGGCCGCAGGCCGAAATTAGCTTGGTGCCGGTACTCCGGCCCACGCCAATCTTGGCGTATTCGTCGCCGCCCTCGTTCACGATAACCGGCACGGCCGCAATGGACTCCACGTTGTTAACCACCGTGGGGCGGGCGTAGAGGCCCTGCACGGCCGGAAATGGGGGCTTGTTGCGCGGGTTGCCGCGCTTGCCTTCCAGGCTTTCCAGCAAGGCCGTCTCCTCACCGCAGATGTAGGCGCCGCCGCCGGGGTGCACGTACAGATCCAGGTCGTAGCCCGAACCCAGAATGTTCTTGCCCAGGAAACCGGCTGCGTAGGCTTCGGCAATAGCTTTTTCCAGGATGCGCAGCACGTACAATAGCTCGCCGCGGATGTAGATGTACGAGGTATTCGCGCCCAGCGCGTAGGAGCTCGTAATCATGCCCTCAATCAGCAGGTGGGGCAGCTTCGACATCAGCTGCCGGTCCTTGAAGGTGCCCGGCTCCGACTCGTCGGCGTTGCAGACCAGGTAGCGCGGCACGCCCTCGGGCTTGGCCAGGAAGCTCCACTTCATGCCCGTGGGGAAGCCGGCGCCGCCGCGGCCCCGCAGGCCCGACTTCTTCACCTCTTCCACTACCTCGTCGGGGGTCATGGTTTTGATGGCCTTCTCCACCGAACGGTAGCCGCCGTGCTTGCGGTATACCTCGATAGTGTCAATGCCTTCAACGTTAATATGTTCGGTCAGCAGTTTGCGTCCCATTTTATGTAGAGCTGTTAGCTGCTAGCGGGTGGCTATTAGCTAGGTAGGTAAGTCAGAAACGACCTGGTAAACGATAAACCGGCTATCAGCTAATAGCTGACGGCCAGCAGCTCAATTGTTGGCTACCGCGTTGGGCAGGCCTTTTTCCTCCCAGGGCAGGGCGGGGCGGTGCACCATGCTGCGCAACGCATTGAGCATGGAATCCACGGCTTCCTCGGTGTCGAGCTGCTCGTAGTATTTCTCGCGCACCTGCACCACGGGGGCAAAGCCGCAGGCCGCCAAGCATTCCACCTCTTTCAGGGTGAACAGGCCGTCGGCCGAAGGTCCGCCACCGACTTTGGCGCCGGTGATGCGCTCCAGCTCCAGGGTTAGCTCGTCGGAGCCGCGCAGCTGGCAGGGACCCGTGCGGCAGATTTCCAGCACGTGCTTGCCCACCGGCTTAAGGTTGAACATGGTGTAGAAGGTCGAAACCTCGTAGACCTCGATGGGTTTCACGCCCAGGACCTCGGCCACCAAATCCTGCACCTCGGGGCTTACCCAGCCGCCGAATTCGGCCTGGGCAATGTGCAGCACCGGCAGCATGGCCGACTTGCGGCGCTCCGCCGGGTATTGCTTGCAGATACGGTCTATTTCAGCTTGGGCCGCGGCCGAGAACTGGGGCTTGGCGGGTGCGTTTATCGGTTCCATACAGTCAGATTCAGCAAAAAACTACGCGTCCAGCTCGCCGGCAATTACGTTCATCGACGACAGCGTCACGATGGCGTCGGAGAGGCTGCTGCCCACCACCATTTCGGGGTAGGCCTGGTAGTAGATGAAGCAGGGGCGGCGGAAATGCAGGCGGTAGGGCGTGCGGCCGCCGTCCGACACGAGGTAAAAGCCCAGTTCGCCGTTGCCACCTTCCACGGAGTGATACACCTCGCCTACTGGCGCTTCAATCTCGCCCATGATGATCTTGAAGTGGTAGATCAGGGCCTCCATGTTTTTGTACACGGCCTGCTTGGGCGGCAGGTAGTAGTGCGGGGCATCGGCGTGGAACGGGCCCTCGGGCAGATTTTCCAGGGCCTGGTTGATGATGCGCAGGCTCTGCCAGATTTCCTCGTTGCGCACCAGAAACCGGTCGTAGGTGTCGCCCTTGGTGCCCACGGGGATTTCAAACTCGAAATCCTCGTAGCTGGAATAGGGGTTCATTACCCGCACGTCGTAGTCGACGCCGGCGGCGCGCAGGTTGGGGCCGGTGAAGCCGTAGTTCAGGGCCCGCTCGGCCGTAATCGGACCCACATTGGCGGTGCGGTCCATGAAGATGCGGTTGCGGGTAAACATGGCCTCAAACTCGCGCATCACGGCCGGGAAGGTTTTCAGCCAGTCGCGCAGCTTCTGGATGGCCACGGCGGTGAAGTCGCGCTCCATGCCGCCCACGCGGCCCATGTTGGTGGTGAGGCGGGCCCCGCAGATTTCCTCGTAAATCTCGTACACCTTCTCCCGCTCCTGAAACACGTACAGGAAGCCGGTGAAGGCGCCGGTATCCACGCCCAGAATCGAGTTGCAGATCAAATGGTCGGTGATGCGGGCCAGCTCCATGGCAATGACGCGCATGTACTGGGCGCGCTTGGGCACCGTCACGCCAAGCAGCTTTTCTACCGTCATGTGCCAGCCCATGTTGTTGATGGGACTGGAGCAGTAGTTCATCCGGTCGGTGAGGGGCGTAATCTGGTAGAAGGGTCGGCGCTCGGCAATCTTCTCGAAAGCCCGGTGGATGTAGCCGATGGTGGGCACGCCGGAAATAATCCGCTCCCCATCCATTTGCAGGATGTTCTGGAAAATGCCGTGCGTGGCCGGGTGCGTCGGCCCCAGGTTCAGGGTCGTCAGCTCCTGGGAGAAGTCGTTGAGCGTCGGAATCAGGCCGCTGTGCTGCTGCTGTTCCCGGGCTTCCTGAACGATTTTATGGGTGCCTTCCAGCGCGTCGTTTACTGCCATGAGGGGGAGTAGGTAATGGGTAGTTGGTAGTAGGAAACTCTATTACTGGGTAGGGGTAGCAATCTGTCTTATTACCGACTACCCAGTACCAACTACTAGCTTATCGTCCGAAGAATAGGTCGGTTTTGTCTTCGCGGGTGCCGTCTTCCAGCGCGTATTCGCGGCGCATGGGGTGGTAATCCATATCCTCCACGTTCAGGATGCGGATCAGGTTGGGGTGGCCCGTGAAGATGATGCCGTAGAAGTCGTAGGCCTCGCGCTCCATCCAGTTGGCCGTAGCGTAGAGGTCGGTGAGCGTGGGCACGACGGGATCGGCAATGGGAAAGTAGATCTTGATCCGCAGCCGCACGTTGTGCACCAAGCTGTGCAAGTGGTACACCATGCCCAACTCCTGACCCGCGTTTTCGGGGTAGTGGATGCCGCACATTGTGGTCAGAAAGTTGAGCTGCAACTCCTGATCCTGCTGTAGACTGGCAATGATGCCGTGAATCTGCTCCCGGGTGGTGGTCACCGTCAGCAGGCCGTAGGGCGTTTCCACGTCACGGAACGCGTCGGCGCCGAACAGGCGCTGGAGCAGAGCCAGCAGCTGGGCGTTTTTCGCCGCAGCTGGATCCAGGGTAGCGGCCGTTTCCTGCGCGGCAGCCGATTCTTCGGGGTTTTCAGCCATTGGGGTCAGCTATTAGCTGTTGGCTATCAGCTGTCGGCTTTTATAACTGGCTTCCGAAAAAGCTAACAGCTAAGGGCTAACAGCTAATAGCTTTATTTAATGTTGTATGAAGCCAGCAGCGCCTGGTACTCGGGGGCGTTGCGGCGGCGCATGGATTCACTGCGGGCCAAGTCCTGCACACGCATCAGGCCGTCGAGGACCTGCTCGGGGCGGGGCGGGCAGCCGGGCACGTACACGTCGACGGGAATAATCCGGTCGATGCCCTGTAGCACGGAGTAAGAGTCGAAGATGCCGCCCGAGCAGGCGCAGGCGCCCATGGCCAGCACCCAGCGGGGCTCGGCCATCTGCTCGTACACCTGCTTCACGATGGGGGCCATTTTCTTGGCAATCGTGCCCATCACCATCAGCAGGTCGGCCTGCCGGGGCGAGAAGGACGGCCGCTCGGAGCCGAAGCGCGAGATGTCGTAGTGAGCACCCATGGTCGCCATAAACTCGATGCCGCAGCAGGAAGTGGCGAAGGGCAGGGGCCACAGGGAGTTGGCGCGGGCCATGCCCACCACTTTCTCCAGCGACGTGGCGAAGAAGCCAGCTCCTTCCACCCCGTCGGGGGCTTCGGCCATCTTTATTTCGGGGACGCGAATATCACTCATCGGAATTGTCAGTTTGGAAGGGAAGAAAGTCCCTGTTTCCGAACACCGGCCAGCCGGCAAAAGTTTGGTCGAATTGGGCTTAGGCGTGAGTGCCGGTCCACTTCAGAATGCCCTTTTTGATGACGTAAGCGAAGCCTGCCATCAGCAGCGTCAGGAACACAATCATCTGAATGAAGCCCTCCGTGCCCAGGGCGCGGAAGTTCACGGCCCAGGGATACATGAAGATAACCTCCACGTCGAAGAGCACGAACAGGATGGCGGTGAGGAAGTATTTGATCGAAATTGGGGTGCGGGCGTTGCCCACCGACTCGATACCGCACTCGAAGGAGGCGTCCTTCACCTTGCTCTTACGGTTGGGTCCCACTAGGTGCGACACAATCATGGCGAAGGCCACGAAGGCAATGGCCAAGCCGAACTGCACCACGATGGGCAGGTAGTCAACCGGCTGGTAATTGGAAGTAGGAACGGCGAGAAGCATACGATTCAGCAGTTAAAAGCGCATCGGAATGGGCATGGACAGGCAAAGGTAGGGCTTGCCGGGTTGGGAACAAAGGCTCGGCGGGGCCAGGGCCGGAATGGCGTATATTTGGACAAATTAGCTTCTGACGATATGGCGCCGCCCCAGTCGCCGCCCCGGCACTACACGATTGAAGAGTATCAGGCACTGGAGGAAGCCTCGGAGCAGCGGCACGAATACTTCGAGGGCGAGGTATACGCCATGTCAGGAGCTTCTGCCACGCATCATACCATCCGGCAAAACTGCGTCATCAGTCTGCGTACTGCCTTACACGGCCGCGGTTGCAAGATCTATGACGAAGGAATGCAGCTGGCCGTTACGCTGCGGGTGGCGGATGTATATGATGAAATCAGCATCACGCTAATGGGGGGCAACCGCCGGCGGAACAGTAAAATAGTGGTGTCGTTGGATCGAGAACCGCAATAAAGAAGGCCGCTCCGGAATCCCGGGGCGGCCTTCTTTATTGCTTAAAACCACGTAGCGGCCTACAGGCCCTTGTCGCGGTTCAGGTCTTCGGCCGGGGCGGCGCCCAGGAACGGATACCGGTAATCGGTGACGGGCACGAAGGTTTCCTTGATGGCGCGCGGCGACACCCAGCGCAGCAGGTTCAGCATGGAGCCGGCCTTATCGTTGGTGCCGGAGGCGCGGGCCCCGCCGAAGGGCTGCTGGCCCACCACGGCGCCGGTAGGCTTGTCGTTGATGTAGAAGTTGCCGGCCGCGTGCACCAGTGCCTTCGAGGCCTGGTCGATGGCGTAGCGGTCCTGCGAGAAGATGGCGCCGGTGAGGGCGTAGGGCGACGTGGTATCGACCAGGGTCAGGGTTTCCGCGAACTGGTCGGCGTCGTAGACGTGGACGGTGAGTACGGGGCCGAACAGCTCGTCGCACATGGTCACGTACTTCGGGTCCTTGGTCACGATGACGGTGGGCTCGATGAAGTAGCCCTTCGACTTGTCGTAGCCCCCGCCGGCCACGATTTCGGCGGCCGGGTCGGCCTTGGCGCCGTCGATGTACTTGGCCAGCTTATCGAAGGACTTCTCGTCGATAACGGCGTTGATGAAGTTGGAGAAGTCTTCCACGTCGCCCATCTTGAACGAGGCCAGGTCTTCCTTCACGTAGCCCAGGATTTCGTCGGCGAGGTTGCTAGGCAGGTACACCCGCGAGGCCGCCGAGCATTTCTGGCCCTGGTACTCGAACGCGCCCCGGCTCATGCCCACGGCTACGGCCTTGGCGTGGGCCGAGGGGTGGGCCAGGATAAAGTCCTTGCCGCCGGTTTCGCCCACGATGCGCGGGTAGCTCTTGTAGAGGTGGATGTTCTGGCCGATGGTCTTCCAGATGTTCTGAAACACGCCCGTGGAGCCGGTGAAGTGGATGCCGGCAAAGTCGGGGTGCCGGAAGATAACTTCCCCGGCCGTCGGACCGTCGACGTACACCAAGTTGATGACGCCGGCGGGCACGCCGGCTTCCTCGAACAGCTCCATCAGCACCTGGGCCGAATAGATCTGGGTGTTGGCCGGCTTCCACACCACCACGTTGCCCATCATGGCGGCGGAGGTGGGCAGGTTGCCGGCAATGGAGGTGAAATTGAAGGGCGTGAGGGCAAACACGAAGCCTTCCAGCGGGCGTTGCTCCAGGCGGTTCCACATGCCGGGCAGGCTCTCGGGCTGCTGCTGGTAGACCTGCTGCATGAAGTGCACGTTGAACCGGAAAAAGTCGATCAGCTCGCAGGCCGCGTCGATTTCGGCCTGGAAGGCGTTTTTGCTCTGGCCCAGCATGGTAGCCGCGTTGAGGCGGGCGCGGTAGGGGCCGGCCAGCAGGTCGGCGGCTTTCAGGAAAATGGCAGCGCGGTGCTCCCAGGGCATGTCGGCCCACCGGGGGCGGGCGGCCAGGGCGGCGTCGATGGCCTGCTGCACGTGGCTGGCGTCACCCTCGTGGAAATGGCCCAGCACGTGCTGGTGGTCGTGGGGCGGGGTGATGGGCTGGGTTTTGCCGGTCCGGATTTCCTCGCCGCCGATGTGCATCGGAATGTCGCGCTGCTGCTGCTTGAGCTCCTTGAGGGTCTTGAGCAGCTCTACCCGCTCGGGCGAGTTGGGCGCGTAGCCCTTCACGGGCTCGTTGATCGGGGTCGGAACGTTGAAAAAGCCGTTAGCCATGGGTTGGTTTTCGTTTTTGGTCTTTCATTTTGGGGAGGGAGGCGCAAAGGTAACCCGCTTCCGCGTTTCGGCCCCCGCGGCCGGCCTCCAATACCGCTGTTCCGGCCCGCCGCCGGCTCAGCGGCTTATTCCGTGTTTTGGAACGGTCCGCTGAGGCTTCAGCAGGCCATTCCAAATTCCGGAATGGCCTGCTGAGGCTTCGGATAGTCATTCCAAAACGCGGAATGCTCCGCTGAGGCCTCAGACAGTCATTCAAAAATGCGGAACGGCCCGTGGAAGCCTCAGCGGGCCGTTCAAAAATGCGGAATGCCCCGCGGAAGCCTTCGGGTAGGCTGCCAGAATGCGGAGGGCCGGGCCCGGGCCGGTGGCGCGGCGGCCCGGAAATCAGAGCTGAGCCAGTAAAGCGCGCACTTGCTGTTCCAGCTCCGGGAGAGAGCCGCGGTTGTGGAGCACGGCGGCAAACTGGTTGTAGGTGTCCATCACGGTTTCGCTGGGGTGGCTGTCGTCGCGGGTGCCGTCGCCGCGCTGGTGCAGCGGGTCGCCTTCGAGGCGCAGCATAAGGCCGCCCCGGTCGAGGATGGGCTGGGCCTCGTTGGGGAAGCGCACGTCG
>Ga0247729_10000021_pt1 | contig 83282 bp, 79 predicted proteins | sample UWRJL133311R2_FD_180958 | JGI IMG/M metagenome (GOLD analysis project Ga0247729, IMG submission 180958) | Plant litter microbial communities from Arlington Agricultural Research Station in Wisconsin, United States - UWRJ-L133-311R-2 | ecosystem: Environmental > Terrestrial > Plant litter >... | reverse complement strand
TGCACGGTCGCGAAATCAGCTCCTGGTTTATGCCGGCCGGCGAGTTCGTCATCTCCATCCTGAGCTTTCTGACTCAGCAGCCCTCCGACGAGTACCTGGAGCTGCTGGAGCCCGCCGTGGTCTATTCCATTACTTACGACCAGCTCCAGCGTCTCTACCGCGACTTTCCCGAGTTCAACGCCATTGGCCGGCAGCTACTGGAGAAGTACTACGTGCTCAGTGAGCAGCGCGCCCGGCACCTGCGCGCCCGCACGGCCACCGAGCGCTACGAGCTGCTGCTGCGGGCCTTTCCCACCGTGTTTCAGCGCGTGGCTTTGCACCACATTGCCTCCCACCTGGGCATGGCCCCCGAAACCCTGAGCCGCCTGCGCAACAAGTCCGACTAACTGCCGGCTCGCGGAGGGCGAATATGATATTTGTCATGAAAGCGGCGGGGGGCGCGGCCCACCTTTGGGGTGTCTTCTCACTCCCAAGCCTCAAGCTATGCTGCTGATCCTGGACGCGTTTTCGTTCGTTCTGCTCTGGTACATTTTCCGTACTGCCACCCGCTACAACCGCCTCAGCCTTTTCACCGCCACCCTCGCGGCCCTGGGCCTGGCGGTTGGCAACAACGTGCTGGGCCATTTCGCCGCGCCCAGCGGGATTCTGCTCACGCCCATCGTGGTGGTCTTGGCGGCCACGCTTATCGGGACCGTGCAGGCCGACGGCTGGCTTATCCCGAAAGTGCTCCTTACCGCCGCCGTCATCTCCGTCCACGACGTGGGCACCAAGCTCTACGCCGGCGGGGTCCACGACAATGAGGGCGCGGGCTTTATGCACCTCTTTCTGTTTCTGGGCCTGCTGCCCGCCTACGCCGCCTTACTGTATTGCATCTGGCAGGACCAGCGGGCGCCCCGCTGGCACAAGCTGGTGGCCGGGGCGTTGTTTCCGCTGCTCATGGGCCTGCACCTGAGCTGCTTCGCCCGCCTGGGGCTAAACTAAAAACCCACTGCCCCCCGCGGCAGTGGTCATTCCTGCGCGGCGACCCGCTATTTTAGCAGCCCGCTACCTCATTCCAGGTATTGTATCCTTTTATCCACTGCTTATCCCCCGCTTTATGCTTTCGTTTTTTCGCAGCCTGCTGCTGGTCACGCTGGTCCTTATTTCGGAAAACGTGCTGTCCCAGCGCGTCACTATCGACAGTATCCGGCTGGCCCGTACCGGCGGGCTCTACCTGCCCACGGCCCGGCGCGCCCTGGTATTCTCGCTGGAGCCGGTGGCCGGCGCGACCTACTTCCGCCATTACGCCTTCGACGCCGTGCTGGGCCAGCAGCAGCGGCATGAGCTGCGCCTGCCGGGCCGCTTCGTTTTGACCAACAACGCCAGCAGCCGCCACCACCTGCTCTACCAGCTCCACCGCCGCGGCTCCGACACGCTGCTCACGCTCGTGGTCGATACGCTGGGCCAGGTGGTGAAGCTCCAGCGCGAGCGGGCCCCGAAAGTGCTTTGGCGGGAGCTGCGCGGCACGCTGGCGCCCCAGGCCAACGGGTTTCTGCTCGGCACGCCCGGCCGGGGCGGCCGGGAAATAGGCGTCCGCTTCGTGAGTCCGCAGCTGCAGACGCAGTGGACGCACCTCTTCACGTCGGCCCGGGGCGGGGTGGCGGTGGAAGACGTCGTGCTGGACAGCACCCACGCCTGGCTGCTGGTAACGACCAACGCCCAGAGCCGCCGGTCTACTACCATTGCCTACTGCATGGAGCTGGCTACCGGCAAGGTGCTGTGCCGCCTGCCGCTCGACTACCACGGGGAGCGGCGCCTGCCGGGCGTGGGCACGATGGGGCCCAACCACAGCCTGCTGCTGGCCGGCTACTCCTACGCCAACAACCGCCCCAGCCGGACCAGCACCGGCCGCCTCTTCTACACCCGCCTGAACCCCGACAGCACCCGGGGCCAGGACCGGGTGGTGGCCCTCTCGCAGGAGGCGCGCCTGCTCACGGCCCAGGGCCGCAAGGTGCTGTGGCGGGCCCTGCAGCCCCAGTCCGACGGCGGCGTGCGGCTGGTGGGCGAAACCTACACCAGCACCTCCCTGGCCGGCAATATGGCCATCGGCATCGCCACGGGCATCGCCACGCTGGGCATTGTGCGGGTGAGCACCACCACGCTGCGCCCCCGCGACGTGATTTCGCTGCGCATCACCCCGGCCGGGCAGGTCGAGCAGGTGCGGGTGCTGCCCATGCCCGATCGGGCGTCGTTCACCATCGGGGGCTACCTGCAGGCCCGGCGCATGGCCCAGCTGGCCGCCCAGGCCGGCATCTTCCGGCTCCGCGGCTTCTCGCCCGACAGCAACCGGGTGGTGCTGCGCACCACGGGGCGCATCATGGTCCTGGACCTGACCTCGGGGCAGCCCGTCACGATGCAGCAGAGCCCGGCCAGCGGCTACCTCGACGTGTGGTTTGTGGAGGCCGACCACCTGCTGCTCTACCACGAGCTGCGCAGCCCCCAGCGCATCGATCTGGAGCGGGTAGCGTATTAACCGGCTCCTGCCTTTCCTCCCAAACGCCCCCGCCATGACCTCGACCCCGTACGCCGACGCCCTGAACGCCACCCGCCAGCAGTATCCCTTCGACCGGTGGCGCGAGTTTTACCAAGAGCCCGAGGAAAAGCAGGGTTGCGACGCCGTGCAGAGCATCTTCGACACGCTCGTGGCCGGGCTCATTGCCCTGGGGCCGACGGCCTCAGAGGCGGACAAGAAGCAGCTGTTTCAGCAGGCCATCGAAGCCACCAACGACCACGAGGACATCATCGAAACCGGGGAGCGGGAAGACCTCTGCGAGCTGACCAACACCATCACCACGGCCTGCGGCCTGGAGCCCGCCGACTACGGCGACGGCGAGGAGCTGGCCTCGGAGTGGCGGGAGTGGTAGCCGGGGCGGCGGCATCCCCGACGGCCCTGGGCGCGTAAGCCCAGGCGTACCATCCGCCCGCTTCGTATGGCTCTGCCCCTGCCCTTCAACCGCCCCACCTACTTTATCCGGGAGCATATCGGCTTCCTCAAGCTCAAGGACTCCTTCGACATCCTGGACGCCGAAACCCGGGAGCCCCTGGCCTACGCCACCGAGGAAAACCCGGCCTGGCTGAACTGGACGCGCCTGCTGCTGCAAAAGCACCGCATGCCCACCACCGTGGTCGTCCGTAGCCTGCCCGACGGGGCCCCGCTGCTGCGCCTGGAGCGGGGCTGGCGCTTTCTGCGCTCCAAGATCCGCATCTACGACGGGCAGGGCGCGCTGCTTGGCCACTTCGAAAGCAAGATCCTGACTCTGGGCGGGGGCTTCCACGTCTACAACGCCCACGGAGCCCCGGTGGCCGACATCAAGGGCAACTGGATCGGCTGGAACTTCCGCTTCCTCGACGCCGGCGGCCAGCCGCTGGGGCTCGTGACCAAGAAATGGGCCGGCGTGGGCCGGGAGCTGTTTACCTCCGCCGACGACTACCTGATTTCCCTCACCGACCTCGGCCAGCAGCAGCCCGATACCGCCGCCCTGCTGCTGGCCGCCGGCCTGGCCATCGACACGCTCTACAAGGAAGACCAGAGCCAGGCCACCGGCGCCCCCCACAACGACTTCTCCTACACCTACACCCCGGCGTAGGTATCAGCACGATTGAAGGCTCCCCTGGCGGAAGTCTTAAACCGTGTTTGGAAATATGAAAAGAACGTCATGCTGAGCTTGTCGAAGCATCTCTACTGCAATGGTAACTCAACGAAGCGGTAGAGATGCTTCGACAAGCTCAGCATGACGAAAACGACGTTTTCATAAAATCCCAAACACACTCTTATAAACGTTGCGCGCACGCCCCCGGCCCAAGGCCCCTTCCCGGCAAAGCCTTACATTTAGCCTTAGCTTTTTACTTATCCCGCTATATGTTCTGCTTATCCCTCAAGGGCTGGCTCGGGGCCGGCCTGTTGCTGCTGCTCACGCTCGGCGCCCGCGCCCAAACCCCGGACGCCGCCGACCTGGACGCCTTCTACGACCAGCTCAACGCCTACCGCACCGCCCGCTACCAGCCCCTGCCCGACCTGGAAGCCCTGCAGCTGCCCTCCACCTTCTCGGGCGCCGACCTGCGGGCCCTGAACCTGCAGAGCCGCCACATCGTGCGCATCGACCTCGTGTACACGGCCTTTCGGCTCAACCCGGCCTTCAATCAGCGCCAGCTCAACCTGAGCCGCCTGCGCAATCTGGCCGCGGGCGTGCCGGGGCTGCTCCAGGATGAGTCAGTTACCTGGACGCTGGTGGAGCAGACCGGCTGCAACAGTCCGGCCGAGTGCCAGCCGTTTTTCCACGGCTTCGTGGTCTACGTGGCCCGGCACGCCACCGCCGCCACCAGCCGCGCCGACCTCGACAGCCTCACCCGCAAGCTGCGCCGGCTGGAAAAGACCCTCCCCAAAAAGCGCAAGAGTACCAAGGGCAAGAAGGTGGCCTGTAACCTGCCCCCCACCCGCTACACCACCCGCCAGATGGCCCGCCGCCTGCGCCGCGCCTACCACTGCCCCGAGCGCACGCCCCAGATCGTGAAGTTTCGGATGACGGTAAACGCCCGCGGCACCGTGCGTAGCGTGCAGGTGCTTTCCGCCCGCGGGCCGCTGTGCGCCGACGAGCTGGCCGAGGCCCTGCGCCAGAGCATCGTCTTCACCTCGGGCTTCCCCATCGACCGCCGCCAGCAGCCGTTTCTGGTGAAGGGGGAGGTGCGCCTGCCGCTGGGCCCGTTTCAGCTGCTGGGCCGGCCCGACCTGGCCATCACCAACTTCGCCCTGCCCGACTCAGCCGCCCGCCTCTACCGGGTGTTCCTGAAAAAGAAGAAAAAGCGCGACTACTGCGAGGCCCGCATCACCACCGCCGGGGAGCTGCTCGCCGCCACGGCCGCCCCCGACACCGCCGCCGAGCTGCCCCTGCCCGCCGACGCCAACGTGGTGGCCCAGGTGATGCGCCGCCACCCCGAGTGGCCCAAGGAAGTGGTGGTGACCGACGTAACGGGCAGCATGTTTCCCTACACCTACGACCTGCTGGCCTGGCTCCAGCTCAGCGCCCTGCAGGACGAGAAAACCTTCGTCTTCTTCAACGACGGCAACGACGCGCCCGACAAGCAGAAGAAGGTGGGCAAAACCGGCGGCCTCTACCAGGTGCGCACCGACAGCTACGAGGCCATCAAGGCCAAGCTCATTGAGGCCATGAAGGGCGGCGGGGGCGGCGACGCGCCCGAAAACGACGCCGAGGCCCTGCTCTACGCCCACCAGCTCACCTCCGACTCCACCGACCTGATCCTGATTGCCGACAACTACACCTTCCCCCGCGACGCGAAGCTGCTCCACCACACTACCGCCCACGTGCGCATCATCCTCTGCGGCGTGCGCGACTACATCAACCCCCGCTACCTGGCCCTGGCCCGCCAGCACGGCTTCTCCCTGCACACCATCGAGGGCGACATCGACAACCTGAGCCAGCTGCTCGAAGGCCAGATCATCACCCTCCAGGGCCAGCAGTATGAGGTGACCAAAAACGGGTTCAAGCTGGTTAGGAAGACGTGAAGGGAGAGTATTACTTATCAGTTGTAATTGCGCGAATGGGTACCGCGCGCAACCTACAACTGGTTGAGCGTAGGACTCATTTGGTATAGCATAGCATCCTATCCATAACAAAAACACAAATAAGTACACAACCTTTACTTATATTTGAACGCTTCAGTTAACACTTAACATTTCATGTGCAATGAAAATAATTTCTCTTTTTAATAACAAGGGAGGCGTAGGCAAATCAACACTTGCCTTTCATCTTTCTAATATATTGTCTGAGATGGGTCATAAAACACTTATGATTGACCTTGACCCACAATGCAATTTGACTATATTTGGAATGAATGAAGAAGATTTACATGAAATATGGGCAGCAGAAGACCCTTATATAGACGACTTCGATTCAGCCGTAAAAAGCATTCCTGCAGAAGATTTTAAGAAATTTCTAGAAAAGCCAAGGACTATACATTTTTTACTCAAGCCAACTGAAGATGGGCAAGGAGAACTAGAAAATATTCCTCCACCTGTTCACTTAAGACCTAACTTAGACCTGATTCCTGGCAGATTAACGATTCACAAATTTGAGAGTAAAATATCAGAGCGATGGAGTGGAGCATATCTAGGAGAACCGCTATCCATTAGAACACTCACTAATATCAGAAACATTGCCGAAATATATGCACAAAAGCATAATTACAAATTTGTAATCATAGATACATCACCAAGCTTAGGCGCTTTAAACAAGGTGATAATATCAACAGTTGATGGATTTTTAATACCAGCATTACCAGATATGTTTTCTTTGTATGGAATCAGAAATATAGGAAGCTCTTTAATGCAATGGAGCAAAGAATTCAATACAATTTACGGACTTATTTCAGAGGAGAAGAGAAAGCGTTTTCCGGAGAAGTTCGTGCGTTTTTTAGGTTACACTATCTATAATGCAAAAAGATACAAAGGATCCAACGAATGGGATTTAGCTACAGCGCATGCTAATTACGCAAAACAAATACCCCCTACAATTGAGTTGTTTATCAGCCCAGACGTAAGAAGTCATTTAACTACTGCACAAGTAAATGAACCTATCGGCTCAAGTGCAGTTATGCACACACATAATACCCTGCCTAACATGGCCCAGAAGTATAAGTGCCCTATATGGCTTGTTCCAACTTGCACCGGACTCGATCCTGATGACAAGTCTACTATTATGGGTAACAGGGACTCTTACGAATCTACCAAAAAAAGCTATGAAAAATTTGCCAAAAGTTTTTTAAAACGAGTTAGCACTTTATCATAGACAGCAGATCATGACTCATGAAATAGCAGAAGCCGTACAGTTTTACAAAGAAAAGCAGTTTGACTATGAGCAATTTTTAGTCACTGTTCGAGTTTTTTTTGAAAAACACCCTGATTTAAACAAGTATCCATTTCCACTAATACATTCATTAAGATCCCGAATAAAAGACCCAAGTCATCTAGCAGATAAACTGGAGAGAAAACGAGTTAAAGGACATATAATAACTAAGGAAAATATCTTAACTGAGATAAGAGATTTTATTGGAGTAAGGGTATTACATTTACATCAAGACCAATTCCCAGCCATCCATGCTGCAATAAAAGAAAAAGTAACCAATGGAGATTGGCTTTTTCTTGAAGAACCCAAGGCTTATACATGGGACCCAGAATCAGTGCAGTTCTATAAAGATCAGTCGATTGAAACAGAGGTACGAGATACATTTTACACAAGTATACATTATTTAGTAAAGCCCAATAATATAAATCCAGTATGCTGTGAAATACAAGTCAGGACACTGTTTGAAGAAATATGGGGAGAAATCGACCACACAATAAACTATCCACATCAAACAGAAAGTATAGCATGCAAAGAACAACTTAGAGTTTTGTCAAAATTAGTTTCCACAGGCACAAGACTTGCTGATTCCATTTTTAGAACCCATGCAGATTATGAAGAATTAAGAAGTACTTCTAATCCTCCTCAACCATCCTAGAGTATTCTTTCATACATCAGCAACTCTTGGAAACGAGCAGAGGCTGAAGCTCCCGTAGCTTCAGCCTCTGCTCGTTTCCAGGGCCAGCCACCGGCCGCGCCCCGGCCCGATAATGTACCGCTGATTGTGATAAAGTCAAATCACCCGTACATCTTATGTACTGGTAGTTACAACTAACTTCAATCACCGGTACAAGGGTTGTACCGGTGATTGAAGTACCTTATACTTAGTCGTACAAACTTCCCGGCTTATGCTTCCTCCTTCGGCGGACTCCCTGAACGTGTTGGCGCGCATCCGGCGCTGGTTTGGCCTGCGGCAGGATGAGCTGGCCGACTACCTTAACACCAGCTCGGAGCTGGTGCGTAGCGTTGAAACGGGGCGGCGGGGGCTGAGCCAGGCGGTGGGGATGGCGATGCTGCCCCTGGCCCGGGCGCTGCCCGAACCCATTGAGCTGCTCGACGCGCCCCCGGCCACCCCGCTGCCGCCCGACGCCCCGGCCCCCGATGCTAAGGAGCTGGACTTTCACCGCCGCGAGTGCCTGGCGCGGGCCGCCCGGCTGCGCGCCCAGGCCGGCAAACTGGCCCAGCAGGCCCACTACGCCCACCGCTGGCGGCAGGCCCTGCCCGCCCTACTGCCCCCGCCCGATGCCCCCGACGCCGAGCAGGCCGGCTGGCTCACCCGCTGGCTGCACCGCCGCGCCAAGCTGCTGTCGGCCCAGGATGTCACACGGTGGCACCTGCTGCTGGCCCGGGCCCGCGCCTACGAAACCCAGGCGGCGGCCCTGGCGGGCCAATAGCCGGAAATTGCGGTCCGCCAACTGCCTTTAGCAGTAGCCGCAATGCCCCTTTGGCCGTGTCACAAAAAAAGCCTTACTGTCCTTTACGCTAGGCGTTTAGCTTGCTATGTTCGGGTATCTCTAACCCCTAACCCTTCTTGTAGCATGCCACTGGATTACACCCTCCTCGCCACCATCGCCGAGTGCGACGAGGCCACCGCCGAAGTCGATTACGAGCTGCTCACCTACACGACGCGCGACGCCAACATCGACCTGTCGGAAGTGCGCGCCGACCGGACCCAAGCCAGCGTCACGGCCCAGCTCAACGCGCTTAATACCACCATTGCCAGCACCGAAGCCATCCTGGGCCTGACCACCATCGACCCCGAAACCCGCGCCAAGAACGCCCTGGAGCACGACAACGCCGTGGGCCAGCGCAATAAGCTGCTCAAGCGCGCCAAGCAGACCACCAACGTCACCCACTTCCTGGCCGACGTCAAAGTGGAGCAGATCGAAAAGCAGGTCGAGATGCTGACCGCCGCCAAGGCCGGCATTGCCGCCCGCCGCGCTGTGCTGGCAGCCCTGGCAGGGTAAGCAGGGCACAAAAAAGCCGCCCGTTGCTGATGCAGCGGGCGGCTTTTTTGTGCCCTGCCCGGCAGGATCGGCAGCCTTTCGCCAGGCCGAGCGCCAACGCCGCCAATGCGTAAAAGCCCCCCTACCCAGCCTTCCGGCCGAAGGCGTAGTCGGCCAGGTCGGTGGGGTAGTAAGGCAGGGCGCGCAGCTCCGCGTCGGCCAAGCCCAGGCCGTAGGCGGCCGCGGCGGCCTCCCAGCACCAGTAGCCCGTGAAGCCGGCCGCGTCTAGGCGGTGGGCGTGGATGTTGTACCAGACCGTGTCCAGGCTCTCGTACCAGCCGGCCAGAAAGGCGCGCAGCAGCGCCGGTTGCAAGTCGGCCGGGGCCTGCAGGGCGTCGCGCAGGCGGGCGTAGGTCTTGGGAAACAGTAGCTGGGTGGTGGCCGGCCGGCCGGGCAGGCGGCGGCCGATGAGCCATTCGAGCACGTAGTCCTGGCCCTGCGCCCCGATGGCGGCCACCAGGCGGCGGAATACGTCCAGCTCCACATGCAGCAGCAAACCCAGCGCGACTAAGCTCAACGCCTGCATGTACTCGTCCTGCTGGCCGTTAAAGAAAAAGTCCTCCGCCTGCGGGTGCTGCTTGTAGGCTTCTACCGACGCTATTGCGGCCAACAGATCCTCTCGTATCTCTGCTACGGGATACCCGCCCGAGTATTTCAGACTCAGCAGGGCATAGCGCTTATTAAAAACCGCGAAGAGAAACACTTCCGGCTTGGCTATAGCCGCATACTGGTTTTGCAGTGGGGTCGCAAATCGTTCTATTGAACTGGCGGTATAGGCAACGGCTTGCTCGAAAAATTCTTCCGTTAGCAACGGCTCTCGCTTATTCATGGGCGTTACGCTTGTTCTTACAGGATTACGTGTTCAATCAAGGTACCCGTGGAATCAACCTTGTGTACTCTTTTCTCAACGGCCCCCATACCCATAGCGAATATGATATCGTCGGCCGTTTGCTGACCCACCGCCTTTTCCAGTCGGCTGCTCCCTAGGATCCAAGTATCACTCATCTGGCGGCCGTCCTGGGTCATGCCCAGGCGGGAGGTACCGTACTTGGCCTCGGTGATGAGGTAGTCGGGCGGCGGGCTGCCGTGTTTCCACACCCCGTCGATACCGTTGCCGCGGGCCGTGCCGCCGGGCGGGGGCGGGGTTACCAGGCCCCCGTCGTTGAGCTTGGTGTGACCCTGGGCCCGCAGGTAGGTATCCGAGATATGCTCACCGTAGACGCCCTTATCGGCATTGGTGCTCAGGGCGGGTGGGGCCAGGGCGGCCGGGGCCTGCACTTTGGGAAGCTTGCCGGCCGGCGCGGCCACGGCACGGGCGGCGGCCAGGTTGGTTTCGTCGCCCAGGATCCGGGCGCGGCGGCGGATTTCCGCGGGCGCACTCCAGGGCAGCACGCTGTGCGCCTCCAGCGTGGCCCCATCCAGGGTGAGGGCGGCGGCCGTCAGGCGCAGGGTGATGGTTTCGCCGGGCCAGCCGGCCGGGTCGCCGGGGTCGAAGTAGCCGCGCAGCCCCACGCAGTGCGCCGCCTGAATGTGCAGGCGGTGCAGCACGGAGCCGTCGGGGCGGCGCTGCTCCAGCTGGCTGCTGGCCCGCTGGTAGGGGTCGAGCATGTAGCTGCTCAGGCGGGCGTCCTCGTCGGAGGCGTCGAGGGTGAGCGTGACCACCTGCGGGCGCACGATGGTGGTGGGGCGCCCGGCGTAGTCGGTAGCCTGCCGAAAGCCGTAGTGGCCGCACAGCACGCTGTAGGTGCGGCCTTTGAAAATCCAGGTAACGAGGTCAGCGGGAGCCGGCATAGACAATAGCATCAGGGACAGCCCGGCGGGCGGGCGCAGCAGATATTCTCACGAAGCGGGCAACAGGCGGCGGGGGTAGCAGGGCGGAGCGCGAAACTAGCAACTTTTGGGCGGCTCCCCGCGCGGGCCGCCAGGGCGCGGAAAGCCCACCCGGCCGCCGCTCCGCCCGACGGTGAGCCACGCGCTGCTGCCCGCAGTCCACCCCTACCCTAACAGGCCGGACACGCGGCGCGCCCCGGTGTCGCAAATGCCCCCGCTCGTTGCCGGATTGCCCCGCCCCCGCTCGCCGCGCCTCCCCCTACCTTTGTCCGACTACCTACTACCCTCCCATGCGCAAGCTCAAGCTTCAGGTGCAGATAACTCTCGACGGCTTTATCGGCGGCCCCCGGGGCGAAATGGACTGGCTGACCTTCGACTGGGACGACCAGCTCAAAAGCTACGTGGCCGCCCTCACCGCGCCCGTCGACACCATCGTGCTGGGCCGCAAGCTGGCCGAGGGCTTTATTCCGCACTGGGCCGCCGTGGCCGCCGATGCCGCCAACCCGGAGGTGGAGGCCGGCCGCACGTTCACCGCCACGCCCAAGGTCGTGTTCACCCGCACCCTCACCCAGGCCGAGTGGCCCAATACCGTCCTGGCCCGGCACGACCTGGCGGCCGAAATCACCGCCCTCAAGCAGCAGCCCGGCCAGGACATCATCGCCTACGGCGGGGCCGCCTTCGTCACGGCGCTGATCCAGGCCGGCCTCATCGACGAGTACCACCTGTTCGTCAACCCCGTCGCCCTCGGCCAGGGCCTGCCCATCTTCCGGCACCTGGACGGTATGCTGCCGCTGACCCTAGTAAAGTCCACCGCCTTTGCCTGCGGCATCGTGGGGCTGCACTACGAGCCCCGGCGCGGGTAGCGGGTCGGACCAGGGAAATGGTCCGGCGGCGCACCGCCGGAGCCTGACTGGCCGGCCGGCACGGAGGTTCCCGAATGCCCTTTCCCTCAGGGCTTGCCGGACTTGCGCAGGTAGTCCAGGGCTTTTTCCAGGGCCAGATCGGTGGTGCCCCGGGTATCGGGGGCGACCAGCACGGCGGGCACGAAGTTTTCGCGGGGCAGGCCATCTACCCGGTACAGGCGCTCGGTGGGAATGTTGAACCCGAAGCCGGAGTTGGGCAGCCGAAACGAGGTGATGGCGCCGTTGAGGCGGGCCATTTCGGTGCCCATGATGGTGGCCCGCCGCAGGGCGTCGAAGCCAACGGTGATGCCCTCGCCCATGCTGCTCGTCCAGCGCCCCACCAGCACCACCAGCGGCCGGGTGTAGGGCCGGGCCCGCGGCGACACGATTTCGAGGGTGGTGCGCCGGATGCCGAACTCCCGCTCCTCGGCCGTAAACTCGTGGCGCTGGTAAGGCTGCTCCCGGGTGATGAAGCGGCCCAGAATGGCCCGGGCCACGGTGGAGTTGCCCCCGCTGGGCGTCTCGCGCAGATCCAGGATCAGGCCCGTGGTGCCCGCCAGCGCGTCGAGGGTGCTGTCGAAGGCGGCAATCAGGCCGTTGTCGCCGAGGCTGTTGTTGATCTTCACGTAGCCGATGGTTCCCAGCTGCCGGCTGTCCAGCCGGCCGGCGTACCGAATATCCTCCAGCTGGGCCGTGGGCTGGTCGGGGTACAGGTCCCGCAGCTGGCCCTGGGCCCGGACGGTGAGCTTGCGCGGGGTGCGGTGGTCGCCGGCCAGGGCCAGGTTCAGGGCCCAGTCGCGGGCGGCCTCGTCCACGCTTTTCAGGCTGCGCCCCAGCAGGGGCGGCAGCGCCTGGGCCACCGCCACGTCGTTGATGGCTACCACTTCCATGCCCGGACGCAGCCCCACCCGCTCGGCCCCGAACCCGGGGCGCACGGCCACCACCACGGGCTTGCCTTGCGCAAAATGTGCCCACGCGTCGGTGCCCGTGGGCACCAGGCGGCGGGAGTCAGGCAGGTTGGTGGAGAGGCCGACGTGGTTGTCGTAGAGCTCGTTGAGGGCATTTTCCAGCAGGCGCACAAACTGGGCCCGGGTGCCGATGCCCGGTAGCTGGGCCCCGTAGAGCTGACGCACCCGGGCCCAGTCGGTCTGCTTCTTGTCGAAGTAGCAGTAGTTGTCGCGGACGGTGGTCCAGAAGTAGTCGAAGTCCTGCTGGTACTGCTCCGGCGTGAGCTTGGCCTGGGTCTGGGCCCGGAGCGCGCCGGGGAGTAGCAGTAGCAGTAAGAGCAGCAGGCGGGCGAGGCGGGGTAACGGGAGTAGCGGCATAGCACGGGAGTGGCCGGCGAAGCTACTGACAAAAAGCCGCGGAAGCTCCGGCTTTCCAGTGGCCGGCTTTGGCCAATGGCTACGCGGCTGGTGGTTACCAGGGGGCAGAAACGCAGCAGCGGCTGAGACTCCGGGAGCTTTAGCCGCTGTTGCGTTTCGCCTAAAACTGTAGCATCAACCTAGGCTCCAGGTCTTTCGGACCTCTGCCCAGCGCCGGCCGGCCCATTCAGGGATTTCCTCAGCGCAAGCGCCGCCGCGTTTAGCAAATACCCACTGTAATGTACCGGCTAAATACGGGGTCCATTTACAGAAAGGGTCGTACCCGACTGCATAAGCTGGCTGGCCTCTCCCCTCCGCTATAATCACCAGCTGCATCGGCGCAGACAGCGACCTTATTTTCCAGATCGTTGAGCCTTCGATGCCCCCGGGCTGCGTATCGAATTCGATGAGCAGTCCTGTTGCCACAATTAAGTCATCGACCACTTCAGCTATGCTAGGTGCGTGATGCTCAAAGGTATATTCCTGTAGTATCGGAGCGGCCATAGCTGCTGGAAGGGTTAAGACGACTCAACTCAGGATAGAATAGCGCAAACAAAAATGGCTGTTGCCCCTCAGCGGAACAACAGCCATTTCAAGTTGTGGTGTCTAATGCACTCTACATGTGAATGGCCCGGTTTTCCGTGGCCGCCAGGCAGGCTTCCTTCATGGCTTCGGCGTAGGTGGGGTGGGCGTGGCTCATGCGGGCTACGTCCTCGGCAGAAGCGCGGAACTCCATGGCCGTCACGGCCTCGGCGATAAGGTCGGCAATGCGGGGCCCGATCATGTGGACGCCCAGGATTTCGTCGGTTTCCTTGTCGGCCAGCACCTTCACGAAGCCGTCGAGGTCCATGCTGGCGCGGGCGCGGCCCGAGGCGCGGAAGGGGAAGGAGCCGGTTTTGTAGGCCTTGCCCTGCTCCTTGAGCTGCTCCTCGGTGTAGCCCACGCCGGCCACTTCGGGCCAGGTGTACACCACGCCCGGAATCAGCAGGTAATTGATATGGGGCTTCTGGCCCACGATGGTTTCGGCCACGTACACGCCTTCTTCCTCGGCCTTGTGGGCCAGCATGGCGCCCCGAATCACGTCGCCGATGGCGTAGATGCCGGGCACGGAGGTTTGCAGGTGCTCATCGACCTTGATGCGGCCGCGCTCCTCCATTTGCACGCCGGCCGCTTCCAGGTTGAGGCCGGCGGTGTAGGGCACCCGGCCCACGGCTACCAGGCAGTAGTCGCCTTCGAACTTCACTTCCTCCCCTTTGGGGTTGGTGGCGGTTACCGTCACGGCGTCGCCTTCGCGGGTGGCGCCGGTTACTTTGTGGGAAAGGAAAAACTCGATGCCGATTTTGCCTAGGATGCGCTTGAGCTCCTTGCCCAGGCCGCGGTCCATGGTCGGGATGAGCGAGTCCATAAACTCCACCACCGATACTTTGGCGCCGAGGCGGGCGTAGACGGAAGCCATTTCGAGCCCGATAACGCCGCCGCCAATCACAATCAGGTGCTTGGGCACTTCGCGGATGTTCAGGGCCTCGGTGCTGGTGATGATGCGCTCCTTGTCCTGGGCGATGAACGGCAGCACCGTGGGCTTGGAGCCGGTAGCGATGATGACGTTCTTGGTTTCGATCTGCTGGGCCTCGCCGCCGGCGGTGGGCGCGATGCTGATGTGGTTCTTATCGACGAACGAGCCGACGCCGTGGATGACGTCGATCTTGTTTTTCTTCATCAGGAACTGAATCCCGTCGGTATTGGCCTTCACGACGCCGTTTTTGCGGTCGATGAGCTGATTCATGTTGATCTGCAGGTCGCTCAGCTCAATGCCGTGCTCCTTGAAGGTGTGGGCGGCGTTGTGGTAGTGCTCGGTGGAGTCGAGCAGGGCCTTGCTGGGAATGCAGCCCACGTTGAGGCAGGTGCCGCCGAGCGTGTCGTACTTCTCGATGAGGGCGGTTTTGAGGCCCAGCTGGGCGCAGCGGATGGCCGCCACATAGCCGCCGGGGCCGGAGCCAATGACGGTAACGTCGTATTGAGTCATAGTGGGTTGAGTTCGGTGGAAATCAGCGGGGCGAAGGTAACAACGAAAGCCCGGAACCCTTGAGGTAGAACAGATTTCTGCCGGGGAAGTTGGAATGGCGGGCCAGCGTTACGGCCGTTGCGGTATATTGGGCCGCCGAATGTGCCACGCTAACAACCGACCCGATGGGACTGGACTACTACATTATCCCCGAAGAGCAGACGGACTGCGCCGACAACTTCCCCGACCGGCTGTCGTCCTTCTTCGAGCAGGTGGGCGGCTACGAAGAAGCCGCGGAAGTAGCGCAGGTAAGCCGCATTCTGCAAATCGACCTGTCGGTATTTCAACAGATAAGCTACGACGAGGAAGAAGGGTATGAGGACGACGATGACGACCCGGACGACGGGGAAAGCGCAGAGCCCACGCAACCTATCTGGCACACTCCCGACGCCTTCGCGGCCGTGGTCGATGAGCTGCTGGCCCGGATTGCGGCCTTTCCCGACTACCACCGGCAGGTGCTCCACAACCCCGACCGAAAACGCGACCTTGACGCCCTGCACCGAATCATCATGGCCGGTATTGGTGGCAACGAAGCCGAGGCGATGCGTCAGTTTGAAGCCCTGGAAAAGCAGCCGCTCTACGCCTATCCGCCTGACTCCGGCTACCTGAGCCAGGGCGACATCGTGGAGGATCTGCAGGCCCTGCGCCAAACGCTGGCGTGCTACCAGAGCCGGGGCGTCCGCCGATTCCGGCTGCTCTACAGGTGAGCAGCTGACCAGGCCCGGCCTGCTGCTTCAGCTGCGCTTCACTTAGCCAGCCGTTCTTTACCCCGCTAACGGCAGTCCGCAAGCTGCCCCAACTGCTCGTTGACCCTATCCAACCGCCCCGCATCAACATGCGATACCGCCGCATGGGCGGGTGGTCGTTCTTTGTACGTGGCCCAGAATGCTATTGCTGGGGCTTCCCTTATGACACAGCCTTCCTACGCTCTTCTTCCCGGCCGGCCGCCTCAAGGCGGCGCGGCCAGACTTCTCCTCCATCCGAGCATAGCTCTAAGCCTCTGATGCGTCGTTCGGTAACCCAGTGCTGGATTTTATCCGGGACTGGGTTACCTTCCTTTTCCGTACTCCCGAATAATTCTAACTGGCCATACTTCTTCCCCGCAGCTACGGCCTCTCCATACTGTTGCTTTGATCAGCGTTACTCAGCCATTTTTACCGCCCCTGGATGAATACACGGGCTACCTGACCCGGATCTGGGAGCAGCGCCAGCTTACCAACCACGGCCCGCTGGTGCGGGAGCTGGAAGCAGCCCTGAGCCAGTTTATGGGCGGCCCCCACGTGCAGCTCGTCAGCAACGGTACCGTGGCGCTCCAGCTGGCTATTCGGGCCCTGGGCCTGACGGGCGAGGTCATCACTACGCCGTTTTCGTACGTGGCCACCACCACCGCCATCCTGTGGGAGAAGTGCGAGCCGATATTTGTCGACATCGAGCCGCGCACGTTCTGCCTGGACGCCGACAAGATTGAGGCCGCCATTACGCCCCGCACCCAGGCCATTCTGGCCACCCACGTCTACGGCTACCCCTGCGACGTGGTCCGGATTGAGGAAATAGCCCGGCGGCACCAGCTCAAGGTCATTTACGACGGCGCCCACGCCTTCGGCACCCGGGTGGGCGGGCGCGCCCTGCTCACCCACGGCGACCTGACGGCCTGCAGCTTCCACGCCACCAAGCTGTTTCATACCGGCGAGGGCGGGGCCCTGGTTACGTGGCAGCCGGAGCTGGCCGCCACCATCGGGCTGCTCAAAACCAACGGGCACGTCGGCGACGACCACCAGCTGGTGGGCACCAACGCCAAGACGTCCGAGCTGAATGCCGCGCTGGGCCTATGCCTGCTGCCGCGGGTTCCCGGCTTCGTGCAGGAGCGGGCCCAGCTCTACCGCACTTACCGCGACGAGCTGGAGGGCCTGCCGCTGCGCTACCCGGAGCCGGCCCCCGACGTGGAATACAACTACGCCTACTTTCCGGTCGTTTTCGACAGTGAGCTGCAGATGCTCAGCATCAAGGAGCAGCTGGCGGCGGAGGGCATCGGCACCCGGCGCTACTTCTTCCCCACCCTCAACTCCCTGCCCTACCACGCCGGGGCAGCCTGCCCCGTGGCCGAGGACATTTCCCGCCGGGTGCTGTGCCTGCCGCTTCACCAGGAGCTGACCCTGGCCCAGGTGCAGTGGATCAGCCAGCTGATTCGGGTTGGGCTGCACGGCGAAACCTACACCGCCATTTCCCGGTGTGCCAATGAATAGCGCGGCGCCTTCTTTCCCGCGGGTCAGCGTGGTGATGCTGACCTACAACCACGCCGAGTTTATCCGCCAGGCCCTCGACAGCGTGCTGATGCAGCAGGTGGATTTTTCCTACGAGGTAATCATCGGCGAGGACTGCTCCACGGACCAGACCCGGCACATCGTGGAAGAGTACGCCCGGCGCTACCCGGCCATTGTCAAGCCCATCTACCACCCCACGAACGGGGGCATGGGCCGCAACTTGCAGGCCTGCCTGGCCGCAGCCCGGGGCGAGTACCTGGCCCCACTGGAAGGCGACGACTACTGGACCGACCCCCACAAGCTTCGGAAGCAGGTTGACCTGCTGGCGGCCCGCCCGGAGTATTCCATGTGCTTCCACGAGGTCCAGGTCATCCGGGAAGCTCCTTACGAAGTGCGCGGCACCACCTGCAACGACGACGTGTACACGTTTGAGCAGCTGCTGGCCTCCGAGCGTACCGTACCCATGACCAGCTCCCTGCTGCTGCGCAACCACCTGGTAAGCTGGCCCGAGTGGCTGTTTGCGGCCCCTACCATGGATTACCCGCTCGTTATCCTCCAGGGTGAGCAGGGCCGGCTGATCCGGGTAGCCGAGGTGATGTCGGTGTACCGGCTGCACGCCGGCGGCATCTGGTCGGCCGCCGACCCGGCTCTGAACCGCCGGCGCTACATTGAAATGTACGAGCAGCTGGCGGCGCACTATGCCGCCACGCCGCGCGGCGCCACCGTCCGGCAAGCCCTCTACAAGCACTGCCTGAACATTGCCGATTCGCTGATTCAACAGGGCACCCCGCAGCTGGCTCCGCACTTTATCCGCCGGGCCTTGGCATATGGGCCGGGCTTCCGGGCTACCAACCTCAAAAGCCTGGTGGGCGTGACGGGCCGGTGGCTGCAAGCCAGCCTGCCGACCCGCTTCTCTACCTCTTCTACACTGCAAGCCGCATGAAAATTGTCATTTACGGCCTGGGCAAACAGGCAGAGATGGTTCACTACCTCTTCACCCACGACAGCCCCCACCAGGTCGCGGCCTTTTGCGTGGATGCGGCCTACCTGCCGGCGGAGAATACCCTGTTCAGCGGCTTGCCGGTGGTCAGCTTTGAAGACCTAACGGCGCACTATCCGGCCACCGATTACGGACTGCACATTGCCGTGGGCCAGGTCAAAGCCCGGCAGCGTATCTACGAAACGGCCAAAGCCTGGGGGTACTCTTTCGCCAGCTACATTTCCTCGAAAGCCCGCATCTGGCCCGACCTCATCACCGGTGAACATGTGTTTATCGATCAGGTAATGGACATACACCCGTGTGTGAGCGTAGGCAACAATACGATGCTTATTGGCTGCCGCATCGGCCATCACACCCGGATTGGGGACCACGTGCTGATGTCGGGGGTTACCGTAGGTGGCGGGGCCACTGTTGGGGACAATACATTCATCGGCATGGGCACCGTTGTCAACGAGGGCATCAGCATCGGCCAGAACAACATCATCGGTTCGGGCTGCCTGATTAGTCGCTCCACCGCCGACTACGCCGTGTTCTCGGGCGCCGCCAGCAAGCCCCGGGCCGTGGATGCCAAACGCATAGCGCTGTTCCGCAAGTAGCCAGCCGAACGCCGACGAAGGTCTCACCCAAACATCCCCACCGCGTCCTTGCTGGGCAGGGCGGTTTTGCCGGCCAGGAATACGTCGACCTGGCGGGCGGCCTCGCGGCCTTCGGAAATGGCCCAGACCACCAACGACTGGCCCCGGCGCATGTCGCCGGCCACGAACACGGCGGGCCGGCTCGTGTTGAACGACTTCTCCGCCGCCTGCACGTTGCCGCGCTCATCCAGGGTCACGCCGAGCTGCTCCAGCAGGCCCTCGTAGCGCGGGGAGGTGAAGCCCAGGGCCAGCAGCACCTGCTGGCAGGGAATTTCGCGGGCCGAGCCCTCGATTTCGGTGAAGCGCAGGCGGCGGCCCAGCACGTCGGTTTCCCAGGTCACGTCGGTTACCAGCAGGGCCCGGACGTGGCCGGCGTAGTCGCCGAGGAAGGCCTTGGTGTTGATGCCCCAGTAGCGCTGGCAGCCTTCCTCGTGGGACGTGCTGCTGCGGAAGACGTGCGGCTCCAGGGGCCAGGGCGTGTGGGCGGGCCGCTCCGAGCCGGGCTGGTGCATGAGGGCAAACTGCGTGACCGAGCGGGCCTGCTGGCGGTTGGCGGTACCCACGCAGTCGGAGCCCGTGTCGCCGCTGCCGACTACCACCACGTCGTGGCCGGTGGCGAGGATGGGCGCTTCCAAGAGGTCGAGGCCACTCACGCGGCGGTTGTGCTGGGTGAGGTAGTCCATGGCGAAGTGGATGCCGGCCAGCTCCCGGCCCGGAATGGCCAGGTCGCGGGGCACGGAAGCGCCGCCGGCCAGGATTACCGCGTCGAAGTCGCGCAGCAGCTGATCGGCGGGCAGGTCCTTGCCCACTTCCACGCCGCAGCGAAACTCGATGCCATCGGCTTCGAGCAGCTGGATGCGGCGGTCAATAACCCACTTGTCGAGCTTGAAATCGGGGATGCCGTAGCGCAGCAGGCCGCCGGGCCGGTCGTCGCGCTCAAACACCGTGACGCCGTGGCCGGCCCGGGCCAGCTGGGCCGCCGCCGCCAGCCCCGCCGGCCCCGAGCCCACCACCGCCACCGTCTTACCCGACTTGAGCACCGGAGCCGTGGGCTGCACGTAGCCCTTGGCGAAGGCAATTTCGATGATGTGCTTCTCGATTTCCTCGATGGCCACCGGCGCGCTGTGGATGCCCAGCACGCAGGCCGACTCGCAGGGCGCGGGGCAGATGCGGCCGGTAAACTCGGGGAAGTTGTTGGTGGCGCTCAGAATCTGGTAGGCCTCCTGCCAGTCTTGCTGGTGCACGGCATCGTTGAACTCCGGGATGATGTTGCCCAGCGGACAGCCAGCGTGGCAAAACGGAATGCCGCAGTCCATGCACCGCGCCGCCTGCTGATGCAGCTGGGTTTCGGAATAGGTCCCGACGAACTCCTGATTGTGAGTAACGCGCTCCTGCGGCGCGGCCTTGGGCGGCAGCTCGCGGCTGAATTCTTTGAAACCGGTAGGGTGAGCCATAGTCTTCTAGTTCCTGCTTTTCCAGAACGTCATGCCGAGCGCAGCCGAGGCATCTTGCGTGGCGTCGTGGGGTTGGTATTGTCCTGCTTGATCCGACTTTCGCGAAGGCGAAGCATCTCTTCTACTTCATTGAAATTACTACTCAGATGTCAGCACGCGAGATGCCTCGGCTACGCTCGGCATAACGTTCTGCTTTGTTGTTTTTACCGCTGTTTCTACCCTACCGCCGCGTACTGCGCCTTTTGCAGCACTTTCTTGTACTCGCTCGGGAACACCTTGACGAAGTGCGGGGCTACCTCAACCCAGCTCTCCAGCAAGTGGGCGGCCAGCTGGCTGCCGGTGAGCTGGACGTGCTGGCGCAGCAGGGCTTGGATTTCGTCCTCGTCGGCGGATTCCAGGGTTTCGAGCTCCACCATCTCGGGGTTGCAGTTCGGGGGAAAGGTGCCGTCGGGGTCGTAGATCCAGGCGATGCCGCCGCTCATGCCGGCGGCGAAGTTGCGGCCGGTTTTGCCCAGAATCAGGGCCCGGCCGCCGGTCATGTACTCGCAGCCGTGGTCCCCGACGCCCTCCACCACGGCCGTAGCCCCGGAGTTGCGCACCGCAAACCGCTCCCCGGCCTGCCCGCGCACGAACAGCTCGCCGGAGGTGGCCCCGTACAGCGCCACGTTGCCGATGATGATGTTGCGCTCGGGCACGAACCGGGCTTCGGCCGCCGGGAAGATGGCCAGCCGGGCCCCGCTCAGGCCCTTGCCCACGTAGTCGTTGGCTTCGCCTTCCAGCGCAAACGACAGGCCCCGCACGCTGAACGCGCCGAAGCTTTGCCCCGCCGAGCCCCGGAAGCGGTAGTTGATGGTGTCGTCGGGCAGGCCGGCGGCGTGGTAGCGCTTGGCAATTTCGTTCGACAGCAGCGTGCCGATGGTGCGGTCGGTGTTGTGAACCTCAAACTCGGCAAACACCGGAATCCGCTCGTCCAGGGCCGGCCAGGCGTGGCGCACCAGCTGCCAGTCGAGGATATTATCGAGGCCGTGGTCCTGGGCTTCGCTGTGGTACAGCGTGCCGCCGGAGATATTGACGGCGGGGTGCAGGAGGCCGGAGAGGTCGAGGTGGCGGGCTTTCCAGTGGGTGAGGTTTTCACGTACCTTCAGAAACTGCGCCCGGCCCACCATCTCATTCACGGTGCGGAAGCCCAGCTCGGCCATGATTTCGCGCAGCTCCTCGGCCAGAAAGCGAAACAGGTTGACGATGTGCTCGGGCTGCCCGCTGAAGAGCTTGCGCAGCTCGGGGTCCTGGGTGGCCACGCCCACGGGGCAGGTATTGAGGTGGCACTTGCGCATCATCACGCAGCCCCCGGCCACCAGCGCGGCCGTGGCCACGCCCCACTCCTCAGCGCCCAGCAGGGCGGCTACGGCCAGGTCGCGGCCGGTTTTGAGTTGGCCGTCGGCCTGGAGCACCACGCGGCTGCGGAGCTGGTTGCGCACCAGCGTCTGGTGGGCTTCGGCCAGGCCCAGCTCCCAGGGCAGGCCGGCGTGCTTGATGGAGCTGATGGGCGAGGCGCCGGTGCCGCCGTCGTAGCCGGCAATCAGAATCACGTCGGCATGGGCCTTGGCGACGCCGGCGGCAATGGTGCCCACGCCGGCCTTACTCACCAGCTTCACGTTGATGCGGGCGGCGCGGTTGGCGTTTTTCAGGTCGAAGATCAGCTGGGCCAGGTCCTCGATGGAGTAGATGTCGTGGTGGGGCGGCGGCGAAATCAAACCCACGCCGGGCGTGGCGTGGCGCACCTTGGCAATCCACTCGTCGACCTTGTGGCCGGGCAGCTGCCCGCCCTCGCCGGGCTTGGCGCCTTGGGCCATCTTGATCTGCAGCTCGTCGGCGTTGGTGAGGTAGTGAGCCGTGACGCCGAAGCGGGCCGAGGCTACCTGCTTGATGGCCGAGCGCATGGAGTCGCCGTTTTCCAGCACCTCGTAGCGCAGGGGGTCTTCGCCGCCCTCGCCGGTGTTGCTTTTGCCGCCGATGCGGTTCATGGCAATGGCCAGGGTGCTGTGGGCCTCGTGCGAAATCGAGCCGAACGACATGGCCCCGGTGGCGAAGCGCCGCATGATGTTCTCGGCCGGCTCTACCTCGTCTAAGGCAATGGCGTCGCGGTGGCGGGCGAAGTCGAGCAGGCCGCGCAGGGTGAACAGGCGCTCCGGTTGCTCATTGACGAGGCGGGCGTAGCGCTGGTAGGTGGCGTAGTTGCCGGTGCGGGTGGCGTGCTGGAGCAGGTGAACGGTTTCGGGGTTGAACATGTGGGCCTCGCCCCGGCGGCGCCACTGGTACACGCCGCCGTCGGGCAACAGCAGCTGCTCCTCGGGCGAGGTCGTTTTAAAGCCCTGGAAGTGCTTGTAGAGGGTTTCGCGGGCAATTTCATCCAGCCCCAGCCCGCCGATGCGGGTGACGGCCCCGGTGAAGTAAGCGTCCACGACCTGCTGGTTGATGCCCAGAATCTCGAACACCTGCGCGCCGTGGTAGCTCTGCAGCGTGGAGATGCCCATCTTGGAGAAGATCTTCAGCAGCCCGTCGCACACGGCTTTGATATAGTTTTTGGCCAGCTGTGGGTAATCCAGGGCCGGGTCGAACTGCGCGGCTTCCTGCATGGTGCGCAGCGTGGACAGGGCCAGGTAGGGGTTGATGGCCGTGGCCCCGAAGGCCAGCAGGCAGGCAAAGTGGTGTACTTCCCACACGTCGCCGGCCTCCACCACCAGGCCCACCGAGCCACGGTAGCCCAGCCGGATCAGGTGGTGGTGCACCGCCGACACGGCCAGCAGCGACGGGATGGGCGCGTGCTTGGAGTCCAGGGACCGGTCGGACAGGATAATTACCTCGAAGCCGTCGTGCACGGCGTCCTCGGCGTAGCGGCACAGGCGCTCTAGGCCGTCGCGCAGGGCGCCGGGCCGGCCGTCGGCCTTGAAGTAGGTCAGCAGGGTCTTGGCGTTGAACAGGCCGGTGTCGATGCTGCGCAGCTTTTCCAGCTCGTGGTTACTCAAGATGGGCTGGCGCAGGGCCACGCAGTGACAGTGCATCTTGTCCTCGTCGAGGATGTTGCCGTTGTTGCCCAGAAACGTGGCCAAGCTCATCACCAGCCGCTCCCGGATCGGGTCGATGGGCGGATTGGTGACCTGGGCGAAAAACTGCTTGAAGTAGCTGCTCAAGTGCTGGGGCTGGTCCGAGAGCACCGCCAGCGGCACGTCCACGCCCATCGAGCCGATGGGCTCCTTGGCCTCCGTCGCCATTGGGGTGATGATGGCGTCGATGTCCTCGCGGGTGTAGCCGAACACCTGGTGGTACTTGAATACGGCGTCGGCTTCCAGGTCGGTGAACATCTGCCGGGGCTCGGGCAGCTCCTCCAGCCGGATCTGGTAGTCGTCGAGCCACTGGCCGTAGGGCTGCTGGGCGGCGGCGCGGGCCTTGAGTTCCTCGTCGCTGATGATGCGGCCGGCCACGGTGTCCACGAGCAGCATCTTGCCCGGCTGCAGGCGGCCCTTTTGCACCACGGTTTCGGGTGCGATGCCCAGCACGCCGGCCTCGGAGGCCACCAGGACCCGGCCGTCGTCGGTGACGGCGTAGCGCAGGGGGCGCAGGCCGTTGCGGTCCAGCATGGCGCCCAGCATCTTGCCGTCGGTGAACAGCAGGGCCGCGGGGCCGTCCCAGGGCGCCATGAAGGTGGCGTGAAACTCGTAGAACGACTTCTTGAGCGGGTCCATCTGGGTGTTGCCGTCCCAGGCTTCGGGCACCAGCATCATCATCACGTGGGGCAGGCTGCGGCCCGTGAGCAGCAATATTTCCACGATGTTGTCGAGGCAGGCCGAGTCCGACTGGTTGCCGTCGATGACGGGCAGCACCATCTCCATTTCCGCCGGCGAGAAGTACGGCGACACGTAGGAACGCAGGCCGGCGTAAAACCAGTTCAGGTTGCCCCGCAGCGTGTTGATTTCGCCGTTGTGGGCCAGCAACCGAAACGGCTGGGCCAGCTTCCAGGAAGGAAACGTGTTGGTCGAAAACCGCGAGTGCACCATCCCGAACGCCGACGTGACCCGCTCGTCACTGAGGTCGGGGAAGTAGCCGCGCACTTGGTAGGTGGTCAGCTGGCCCTTGTAGACGATAACCTTGCAGGACAGGGACGTGAAGTAAAAGTCGCCGCCGCCCTTCAGGTTGGCTTCCAGCACCAGCTTGGTGACGTAGCGGCGCAGCACGTAGAGCTTGCGCTCAAAGTCCTCGGCGGTGTGCACGCCGGCGGGCCGGGCCACGAACAGCTGTTCCATGTCGGGCTCGGCGGCCAGGGCTGTGGGGCCGATGCCAGCCGGATTGACCGGCACCGGCCGGTAGCCCAATACCGTTATTTCTAAGGCCGCCGCCGCCGTCTCAATAAGCTGACGGCAGGCCTCTTTAGCTGCTGTTTTCTTGGGCAGAAACACCATGCCCACGCCGTAGCAGCCGGGCTCGGGCAGACGAATATTGCGGGCCGTACACTCCTCCAGAAAAAACCAGTGCGGAATCTGGAGCAGCAGCCCGGCCCCGTCGCCGGAGTCGGAGTCGCAGCCGCAGGCGCCGCGGTGCTCCATGTTTTCCAGCATCGTCAGCGCGTCAGAGATGATCTGGTGCGACTTCCGGCCGTTGAGGTAGGTGATAAAACCGGTACCACAGGCGTCGTGCTCGAACTCGGGGCGGTACAGTCCCGGCGGGATTTCAGGCGTCATCGGCAGCATACTATCGTCGTTTTAACCGGCCTGGGAGCCGGACGGAAATAGTAAGATAGGAGATACTTCATAGCATTCCCACCACGTTTTGCGATTATAATTATTTCTAACCCCAGCTTTCAATCCGGTCCAGAATCCTGCAAACGTTTGCGGAAAAACCCTGAACAAACGCTTGTTAGCCATAAAAAAGGGCAACGACTGAAGTCATTGCCCTTTTTGCTGAATTGGATTTCTCGCAGAGCTAAGCCGGTAAAGCCCCGCCGTTTGCTCCGCCGGGCAGGTAGCTTTACAGGAAGTGGTAAAGAAACGTGATGACGCCGCCGTAAGCGGGCTTCTTGGCGTCCTTCACTTCCAGTGTTACCTCAATGCGGGCCTTGGCGATGCCGCGCAAATCTTTTACGGTGAGCAGCCGGGCCCGCAGGCGTACTTCGCTATCCACGAGCACGGCCTGGTTGAAGCGCAGGCTCTCGATTTCGTAGTTGACCTGCATCTTCAGGTTTTCGATGTGCACGATCTGGGTCCAGAGGTAGGGCAGCAGTGCCACGGTAAGGTAGCCGTGGGCAATGGTGCCGCCGAAGGGCGACTCGGCCCGGGCCCGCGCGGCGTCGAGGTGTATCCACTGGTGGTCGAGGGTGGCGTCGGCGAAGCGGCTGATCTGCTCCTGGGTGATGCGGTGGTAGCCGGAGACGCCCAGCTCCTGGCCTTCGTACTGTTGCAGCTCGGGCAGGCTGCCAATGGTGATGCTCATGCGGGGGATTGGTTGGATGGTGGCAGGTTGGTTGGGGCAGCTATACGCAATACCTAATCCACCAGTACGCCGATGTAGTAGTTGAAGGTGTCAATATCGATGTTGTCCTTGGTGGCGCCGGGCAGCTCGATGGGCTGAAACCGGTTGGTGAGGGGCACGAGCTTGTAGTCGGTGCCGCGCACCCGCATCCGGACGGGTACGCTGAAGCCGCTGGCCTCGGCCACCCAGCGGCACAGCAGCTGGCCCTTGTCCTGGCGCAGCTCCAGCGTGGGCAGGCTGCGGAAGCGCAGGTACTGATCAAAAACCGGCGTCAGGTTTTTGCCGCTCTGCTGGTTGATGTAGCCCACGATCTGGTCGGTGGTCACGGTCTGGTGGTAGAACGTCTTAGACAGCCCGCGCAGAATCTGCCGCCACTTCTCGTCGTCGTTGATGATGGTACGGACCACGTTGAGCATGTTGCTGCCCTTGTCGTACATGTCGCCGGAGCCTTCCTTATTCACGCCGTAGGGCCCGATAATGGGGCCGTCGTTCTGGATGTTGCGCCGCTGCCCGTGCAGGTATTCCTGGCCGGCCAGCTTGCCAAACTGGCTTTCCACGAACAGCGCCTCAGAGTAAGTGGTGAAGCTTTCGTGGATCCACATGTCGGCAATGTCCTTGGAAGTGATGTTGTTGCCAAACCACTCGTGCCCGCTTTCGTGCACCACGATGAAGTCCCACTTCAGCCCCCAGCCCGTCGCCGACCGGTCGTGGCCGAGGTAGCCGTTGAGGTACTTGTTACCGTAGGCCACGGCGCTCTGGTGCTCCATGCCGAGGTGGGGCGCGTCCACGAGCTTGTAGCCGTCCTCGTAAAACGGGTAGGGCCCAAACCAGTACTCAAACGACTTAAGCATGGGCTTCACGTTGGCTCCGAACTGAGTTTTGGCCTTGGCCAGATTCTCCGTCAGCACCCAGTAGTCCAGCGTCAGCTTGCCCTTCTCACCGTCGTAGCTGTCGCCGAAATGGGTGTAGTCGCCCACGTTCAGGGCCACGTCGTAGTTGTTGATGGGGTTGCGCACGGCCCAGTCGAAGCGGGTGGTGCCGTCCTTGAGTTGGGTGGTTTTGCGCAGCCGCCCGTTCGAGACGTCCTTCAGGCCCTTAGGCACCGTCACGCTGATGAGCATGCTGTCGACTTCGTCGGCCTGGTGATCTTTGGTGGGCCACCAGATGCTGGCGCCCACGCCCTGGCAGGCCGTGGCCACCCAGGGCTTACCGTTGGAATCCTTGCTGAACACCAACCCGCCGTCCCAGGGCGCGTTTTCGGCCACGGTGGGCTTGCCGGAGTAGAACACCGTGAACTCGTCGGTGCTGCCGGCCTTGACGGGTTGCGGGAAGGCGACGAACACGGCGTTGGCCTCGCGGACAAACTTCAGGTTCTGGCCCTTGTACACCACTTTTTCCACCGTCAGGTTGGCAAACAGGTCGAACTGCAGCCGGTTGAAGTCCTGGGTGGCCACGAAGCGGAACAGGTTGGAGCCGCTCAAGGCCCGCTGGTCGACATCGAGCTTCACGTCTAGGTGGTAGTACTTAATGTCGTAGCAGGTGCGCAGAGGCGTGAGGGCCCCGCGGAGCGAGTCGGCGCGGGTAAACTGGCTTTTGGGCTGCATCAGCTGGGCACCGGCCAGCGTGGGCAGGCCCAGCAGGGCCAGAGCGGCCAGAGTCGAAAGGATACGGAAGCGCATAGACGTCGTCGGGAAAAGGAGAGCGGCAAAGTTAGCAACTGACCCGGCCCCGGCGCGGCGGTTGCGCCCCAGGCCGAAAACCGGCGGAGGCCCCGCTTTTTTTCGCCGGTCGGGGCCCAACCGCAAGCTGCGGATAACCTGCCCCGCCAGGGAGTCGTAGCTTTGGGCGGTTCTTTGCCGCTTCCCATGCCTGAAACTTCTGCCAAACCCAGCCGCGCGGCCATTCTCGGGGCCTTTGCTATCGTCTACCTCGTCTGGGGCTCCACCTACCTGGGCATCCGCTTCGCCATCGACAGCATCCCGCCGCTGCTGATGGCCGGCTCGCGCTACGCCCTGGCTGGGGCGCTACTCTACGGCTTCATGCGCTGGCGCGGGGAGCCGGCCCCGACCCGGCGCGGCTGGGGCCACGCGCTGCTCATCGGCTTTTGCCTGCTCACCGTCGGCAACGGCGGCGTGACCCTGGGCGAGCAGTACGTTTCCTCGGGCCTCACGGCGCTGCTGGTGGCCATCGTGCCGCTGTTTCTGGCCGTGCTGGGCTGGCTGAGCGGGCTTTCGGACCGCCCCACGCCCCGCGTAGCCCTGGGCTTGCTGTTGGGCATGGCCGGGGTGTACTTGGTGGCCCGCACGCCCGGCGAAAGCCACGTCGCGCTGCCGGGCCACGAAAACCTGGGCCTCGGCTTGGTTCTGGTGGCTGCGCTGCTGTGGGCCATCGGCTCGCTCTACGCCAAAAAGCACCAGCCCGCTTCTTCCCCGTTCCTGGCCGGCGGCATGCAGATGCTCTGCGGCGGCGGGCTGATGCTGATTATCGGCGTGAGCCGCGGCGAAACCCAGGGCTTCGAGTTGGCCGCCGTGACCACCCAATCGTGGCTGGCCTACGCCTACCTGGTTACGCTGGGCTCCATTGTGGCGTTTTCGGCCTACATCTGGCTGCTGCGGGCCGTGGAGCCGGCGTTGGCGGGCACCAACTCGTTTGTCAACCCGGTGGTGGCCGTGCTGCTGGGCTGGGCCCTGGCCGGTGAGCAGCTCACCGCGCCCATGCTCGGCGGCGCCGCCCTCATCATCGTGGCCGTGGTGCTGGTGGTGCTCGGGAAAAAGTGATATAATAGGTGGTGATAGGTAGGTGGTAGCAAGACTTTACCAGCCGGCAGCAGTTATACAACCAGAGCTTTTGATCTGACTGCCTAGCCCAACTGCCAGCCCGCCCGGACACGAAGTCGCGCAGTTGCTCTTTTCCTGATCCGACTACCAGTTACCTACTTCACCCCTCATGGACCTGACCACCGAAGACGACATCCGGCTGCTCGTGGATACTTTCTACGGCCACGTGCAGCAGGACGAGCTGCTGGGTCCCGTGTTCAACGGCTTTGCCCACGTCAACTGGGCCAGCCACCTACCGGCTATGTACGACTTCTGGAGCAGCGTGCTGTTTGGCACCAGCCGCTACAAGGGTCGGCCATTTCCCAAGCACATTCCGCTGCCCGTGGGCGCAGCGCACTTTCAGCGCTGGCTCCAGTTGTTCTACCAGGCCGTGGATGAGCATTTCCGGGGCCCCAAAGCCGAGGAAGCCAAGGCCAAAGCGCTGAACATTGCTACGCTTTTCGAGCACCGGCTCAACCAGCGCTCCTCCCTGTCGATTCTGTAGCTGGGGCAAAAAAATAGCCCGGCCGCTCCATCTGAGCGGCTGGGCTATTGGTACTCACTGGCGGAATCCGGGCTTCCTCCACTATTCCAGCTCCTCCATACTGTTGCGGAGTGCCTCGCGGGCCATGGCCAGACTGGTATGCTGCGCGTTGGCTACCAGGTAAATAAACTTGCTGCCATCGGGCGTCAGCTTAATCAGGTGCAGCTGCGTGCTCAGGCTGATCAGGATATCGTCGATGGTTTCCCCCGGAAGGTGCAGAGCCGCCAGGGCTTTCTGCTTCTGCTTCACCACCTCGGCATTGTAGGCCGCCGCCGTTTCCGGGTTCAGGCTGTCCGTGGTGGTGTGCTTCGCCAGTGTCGCGCCAGTATCGGTCTGCACTACCGCCACGGCTACCAAGTCGGGCAGCTCGCGCAGCAGCCCTTCCAGGACCTTCGCGGCTTTGGGCACTATGGCTGATGATTCAGCGGCTTTTTTCGAGGCGGAGACTTGTTTACGGTAAGTCCTGGCTTTCACATCAAGGGGGATTAAGCGGGCTTCTCAGCGCCTGACGACAGGCCGACAAAGCTTAAAACAGCAACCAGCGGCGCGACTTTTTGGCCACGGTTTGCTCCGAGGCCACTTCGCGGGGCAGCAGCGTCACGTCCTGAGTGCCGCTGTCGGATACCTTCACTTCGTCGTTGAGGTAGCCGCCGTAGCCGTACACCAGCGTGCTTTGGCCCACCGGTACGCGCATCGTGTAGGAGCCCTCGGCATTGGTGCTCACGCCCTGGAAGCCGCCTTTGCGTAGCACCGTAGCGCCCACCAGGGGTTTGCCATTTTCGTCCAGGATGCGGCCCCGCACCGTCATCATGCGCACCGCGCTAGCCGATTCCACGGAAGCCGGCGCGGCACCCAGGGTTTCGAGGTCTTCGGTGGGCGTGTTCGGGGTGTTGGGCAGGTTGGTGCCGGCAAATACGGCCCCACCGAGCAGCGCGCTGCCGACCAACAAGGTAGCGGCCCGCTGGCGGAAGCGCTTGGGCTCGTTGCGCATCACGTCGAACTGGCGCTGAACCCAACCCACGGGGCGCACCTGCTCACCCTGCTGCTTCATTTCGTAGAAGCGGCGCAGGGTTTCGTCGGCGGTGTGGCTGTTGGTTTTCAGGTAGGCATCCACGGCAGCCGTGTTGGGCCGGGCCAAGTCGCCCCGCAGATACGCGTCGCGGTACACGGGGAGCAGCTCGCCGGTTTGGGGGTCAAAGGGGTAAGCGGTTAGTTTCATGACTCAGAAGGGTAAGGTGAAGAAGGAGGAATTAAAAACTGTTGGGGCCGCAGCCCCGGTTGGCGCAATCAGCTGCGGCCCGGCCCGTTATCCTCCAGCACAAGCCTGCATCACCGCCCGCGCCAGGGCCAGATTCGTATCATGACTATCGACGACCACGTAGAGCAGCTGCCGGCCGCTGGGCAGCAGGCGCAGCAAGTGCAGCTGCCCACTCAGCGTGATGAGCACGTCCTCAATCTGCTCTTCGGGCAGCTGCAGGGCCTTTAGAGCCTGTTGCGTTTGCCGAATTACTTCCGCGTTGTGCTCGCACACCTTGGGCAGATTGAATTCGCGGGCAGTGGCGTAGGTGGCCAGGGCCTGGCCCGAAGCCAACTGTACCACCGCCGCGACCAGCACTTCCGGCAAGTCAGTCAGCACCCGCTGCAACATGGCTTCCGCCGCGGTCAACTCCGGCCCTGCCGCCCCCACCGGCACGATGCGGTGAGTGGCACGGCCGGCCCCAAATGGCAACCGTTGAAGAAAATCAAGTTTCATATGTGCCCTGCCTGCCCGTTACTAAAGCTTTATCCGGCGCGCCTGCCTCCGTGGCAAAAACACGCCAGAACGGATGCTCCTGGGCGTGATACCGCGCTTAGTTTAGCTCCGCAACGTGGGTACGCAGCACTTCCCGGGCAATAGCCAGGTTGGTATCGCGCGAGCTTACTACCAGATAGATGAACTTGGTGCCGTTGTCGGTCAACTTGAGCAAATGCGACTGGCTGCTGAGCGAAATCAGGATGTCCTCGATTTTCTCGTTGGTCAGCTTCAGAGCCGACATGGCTTTCTGTTTCTGCTTTACCACTTCCGTGTTGTAAGCGGCGGCCGTATCGGGGTTGATGGAAGGCGAATTGGAGTGAGAAGCCAAGCTCATACCCGAGGTAGCATCTACTACTGCTACCGCAATCAGGCTGGGCAGGTCAGCGATGATGCCTTGCACTACTTTACCGGCGGGAGAGTTTTCTGAGTAAGCCATTGTAAGAGGTATTGAAAAAGTTATGAAGTGAGTGAAAAAGACATTGAAAAAGGCCCACGCAGCCGCCAGCTCCCCGAAAGAAGCTGATGCTCGTAATGCAGTAGGCGGAGGTAGGTAGGTGGTAGAACGGGAGCACGCGGGGTGCTCATCTCACGGGTAATCAGGATATGCTGTGGCCGGCGGCGGGGGCGATTTGGCCTTTTCAGTATCCTGCTCGCACCAGAGCGGCCGGCCGGCGCGACGCGCCTAGGCTGTTGGCCGCTAGTGCTGCGCTAGCGGTAAGACTGGAGCTGAATCAACAAAGTGTCCGATCATTGTGATATCCAACCCTTCTTGCTTTTTGACAACTCAAATTTCCGTTTAAGTTCTTGCTTAAAAAATGATCTATGTCAGTTTTTGCGCTGATAAATCTCACTTTTCGTTATCAGAGTGATTAGGACAAATCCGTAGATATGTACGCTACATTATTTACGCATATTTAATTCCTCCCTAAATAATTTAATCGTATTGCGTACTTATTTCCATGAGCTTTTCAGTTTGCAGAATCGTGATATTGCTGCCTTTGGCCGCAATTATCCCCGCCTCCTTTAGCTCCGATACTAAGCGGCTGGTGGTTTCCTTGGCCGTACCGACCAGCGACGCCAGATCCTCGCGGGAAATGGCAATGGTGAACTCCTCGCCGTCGGATTCGCGGTAGGTATCCTGCAGCAGCAGCAGCGACTCGGCCAGCCGCTCACGCACGGGTTTGTAAGCCATCGTCAGCACCCGCTCATCCGACGAGTTCAAGGCCTGGGAGAGCTGCTTCATCAGCGCGCCGGCCACCTGCGGGTTCGACTGAATCAGCGCCAGCACGTCCTGGCGCGGTAACAGGCACACCACGCAGTCTTCCAGCGCTACGGCCGACGTCATGTATGCGGTTTCGCTGAGCAGCGTACACACCCCGATAATATCACCGCTGGTTGAGAGTCGGATGATCTGCTCCTTGCCGTCGCCGGCCACCTTCGTGATTTTGACTTTGCCCTGGTAGATGCAGTGCAACCCCTGACACGGGCTACCCTGAGCGTAAATGATCTGACCTTTGCGGTAGCGCTGGCTGATCTTACTGCCCGACAGCAATGCCAGATTCTCATTTTGACACGAGCTTAAAGTCCCCGTTTTAGCCCTCGGACAAGAGCTGCAATCGGGGGCCACAAACTTTTCCAGGGAATGCAGAGGGTATTTCATTGAGCAAACGCGTAAATGACCGGCAGATTACACTGTTGGTACGTAAAGCTAAATAGCAAACCGAATAAATACCGAGTTTTTGCACAGTATTTATCACACAAATTTTTATTCCTATAATGGGACGTCATTTTTCCCATTCTAGGAAATAGAATCTATCATTTTGCCAATAAATCCATGTCACTCTCTTCCCCCTAAAGTTCGGTCATTAGTACTTCGCCCAGTGCCTTCAGATTCTGATTTCAGGCCTAGCTATGCCGCCGGTTTTAGCAGGCGAAGGCCCGGCTCAGCAAAGAGCGAAGCTGGTGTAACCCGCGTAAATTCGCTACGTATTGTAAAGCCCCACCCTCTCAGCTGGCTTTCATGAAAACAACTGTTACTCTGTCCGACATCCGCACGGAAGGCGACATCAAGACGCTCGTCGATGCGCTGTGCCACAAGGCCACCAACGACACGCTGCTGGGCCCCCGCTACGGCGCCGCCGCCCGGATTCACTGGCCCCACTACCTCACCTCCCAATACCGCTACTGGAGCAGCACGCTGCTGGGCAAGCAGGTGGAAGCCGGCGAGCCATTGCCCGAACAGCTGGCGCTGCCTACCAGCGGCCCGCACATTGCGCACTGGCTCCGGCTGTTTTCCTCGACCGTGGAAGAGTGCTTCGCGGGCTCCAAGGCAGAGGAAGCCAAAAAACTGGCCCGCCAGATGGTCACGCGCCTGCAATCCGCCCGCACCCGGGAGTTGCCAGTAGATTAATTCTCTGACTGCCCGTTACAAGCAAAAGCCCAGCACCGATAACAGTGCTGGGCTTTTGCTTGTAACGGGTTACGGGAGCCGCTAGTCTTCCTTGTAGAGCTTGCCGGCTTTGTCGGCGGAGAGCTTGATGCCCTTAATCATGGCCGAGCTGAAGCCGTGGTGCTCCATCTCGTTGAGGCCGGCAATAGTGCAGCCCTTGGGCGAGGTAACCTTGTCAATTTCCTGCTCGGGGTGCGAGGCCAGCTGCAGCAGCAGATCGGCGGCACCCTTGGCGGTTTGCGCGGCCATTTTCAGCGCGTCGTGGGCGTGGAAGCCGATTTCGGTACCACCCTGCGACGCCGCCCGGATGGCCCGTAGAAAGAAAGCCACGCCGCAGGCGCACAGCGCCGTGGCCGAGGTCATCAGCTCCTCATTGATGCGCACCGTCATGCCAACGGTATCGAACAGCCTTTCCACCAGGGCCAGGTCAGCCTCCAGATCCTGGTCGCTGGCAATGCAGGTCATCGACTGGCCGATGCCGATAGCCGTATTGGGCATGGCGCGCACCACCCGCACGGCGGCGCTGGTCTGAGTGCGGATATCCTGGCAGCTGACGCCCGAAATCACCGAGATGAACAGCTGCTTTTCGGCGTCGATACCACTGTTGATGCCTTCGAGCAGCTTGTTGAGCTGCTGGGGCAGCACGGCCAGCACGACGATATCGGCCTGCTGCACGGCTTCCAGGTTGTCGGTGGTGGTGTGGTAGCCGGCGGCGGCCAGCGGGGCCAGGGCGGCACCGTTGCGGCGTGTGAGAGTGATGTCGGCGGGCGCGTAGATGCCGGCCTTGACGAGGCCCTTGGCCAGGGAAACGCCGATGTTGCCGCTGCCCAGGATGGCAATCCGGTTCGTTGAGTTCTGCATATTCAGGTTGAGTTGGTTGTAGGGAAAGAGAAAGAAAGCGGCGGGCAAGGTAGCCGCCGGAAAAGAGAAAGGGCAGCTCAGATAGTTCTGGGCTGCCCTTTCGGTCACTTGGTTGCTGCTTCCGCTACACGCCCAGCAGCAGGCGCGTCGGATCTTCGAGCAGCTCCTTCACCCGCACCAAGAACGACACCGACTCGCGGCCGTCGATAATGCGGTGGTCATAGCTCAGGGCCAAGTACATCATCGGTCGGATAACCACCTGCCCGTTTTCGGCAATCGGGCGCTGCACGATGTTGTGCATGCCCAGAATGGCCGACTGCGGGGCGTTGATAATCGGAGTGCTCATCATCGAGCCGAAAATGCCGCCGTTGGTGATGGTGAACGTGCCGCCGGTCATCTGCTCGATGGTCAGCTTGTTGTCGCGGGCCAGCATGGCTAGGCGCACCACTTCCTTCTCGATACCGTCGAAGCTGAGCTGCTCGGCGTTGCGGATTACCGGCACCACCAGCCCTTTCGGGGCCGATACGGCGATGCTGATGTCGCAGAAGTCGTTGAAGACGATATCGGTGCCGTCAATCTGGGCATTCACCGAGGGCCACTCCTTCAGCGCCACGCACACGGCCTTGGTGAAGAAGGACATAAAGCCCAGGTTCACGCCGTTTTTCTCCTTGAACTTGTCCTTAAACTTGGTGCGCAGGTCCATGATGGGCTGCATGTTCACCTCGTTGAAGGTGGTGAGCATGGCCGTCTCATTTTTCACCGCTACCAAGCGGCGGGCCACCGTCTTGCGCAGGTTGCTCATCTTCTCGCGGCGCACGTTGCGGTTGCCGGCTGGTGCCTGCGGGCTGCTGGTAGCAGTTGGCGCGGCCACCGGGGCAGCAGCCGGTGCCGGTGCCGGTGCGGCGGGCTTAGCTTGGGCGTTCTGGGCGTCTTCCTTGGTAATGCGCCCGTCGCGGCCCGACCCGGCCACGTCGGCGGCGGCAATGCCTTTCTCGCCCAGAATCTTGCCGGCGGCCGGCGAAGGCGTGCCGGTAGCGTAGCTGGTCGAAGTCGAAGCGGAGCTGGCCGGAGCAGCGGCGGCTGGTGCTGCCTGAGCGGCTGGGGCAGCCGCTGGCGTAGCGGCAGCCGGAGCGCCGCTGCCACCTTCGATGCGGGCCACGACGGCCCCGATGCTGATGGTTTCGCCTTCCTTGGCGCCGTGGCGCAAAGTGCCCGACGCTTCGGCCGGCAGCTCAAACGTAGCTTTGTCGGATTCTAGCTCGGCAATGATTTCGTCGCGTTCCACCTGGGCGCCGTCGGGCTTCAGCCACTTGGCCACGGTTACTTCCGTGATGGACTCGCCCACGGTCGGGATTTTCATCTCCACGGCTGCGCTACCGCCGGCCGGAGTCGCCGCTGGGGATGTCGTTTCAGGGGCCGCCGGAGCCGCGCCACCGGCGGGCTGCCCGCCGTAGCCGGCCTGGTCGCTGGCTTTGGGGTTTTCCTCGCCCTTGCTGACCGGGTCAGCGGCAGAAGCGGCGGGAGCTTCCGGCGCGGTCGGGGCGCTGGCGGCCGGGGTAGCCGCAGCCGCGGCACCTTCCCCGCCGATGTCAGCAATGACGGTACCGATGCCGATGGTTTCGCCCTCCGCTACGCGGATTTTCAGCACGCCGTCGGCCTCGGCGGGCAGCTCGAACGTGGCTTTGTCGGATTCCAGCTCGGCAATAACTTCGTCGCGCTTCACGGCCTCGCCGTCTTTCTTGAGCCACTTGGCAATGGTGACTTCGGTGATGGACTCGCCAACGGCGGGGATTTTAATTTCCAGACCCATAGGGAGGGAGTTGAAGGGTTTCGGGGTTGTTTTAGCTGGTGGCTATCAGTTGACAGCTGTTAGCTTTTTGTTCTCACGGCGGGTCGTCAGCTACCAGCTGACGGCTCAGAAAAAGCTAATCCTGCTTCTTAGCTACTTCTACGGTGCCTTTGATGTTGGCGTCGGCTACGGCTTCCTTGGGCTTGTCGAAGGCGCGACCCACGAGGTCTTTCTGCTCCTTCACGTGCACCTTGTTGTAGCCGGTAGCCGGCGAGGCGGAAGGCTTGCGGGCAATGACGTCTTCCAGCTCGCGGCGCATGAAGCGCAGCAGGTAGTTCCAGTAGCCCATGTTTTCCGGTTCTTCCTGCACCCAGTACAGCTTGGCCTTCGGATACTTGGCCAACTCGGCGTCAAGCTGTTTTTTGGGGAACGGGTGCAGCTGTTCCACGCGCACAATGGCCACGTCGGTGCGGTTAGACGTGCGCTGCTCTTCCAGCAGGTCAAAGTACACCTTGCCCGAGCACAGCAGCACGCGCTTCACCTTCTTAGCATCGGCGTAGGTGTCGCCGAGCACTTCGCGGAAGGTACCGGAGGTAAACTCCTCCACCGGCGACACGCACAGCGGGTGGCGTAGCATCGACTTCGGCGACATCACCACCAGCGGCTTGCGGAAGCTCCAAGTGAGCTGCCGCCGCAGGGCGTGGAAGAAGTTGGCCGGCGTGGTCATATTGGCCACGATGATGTTGTTTTCGGCCGCCAGCTGCAAGAACCGCTCGGGACGGGCGTTGGAGTGCTCCGGGCCCTGGCCTTCGTAGCCGTGGGGCAAGAGCATTACCACGCCGTTCATGCGCTGCCACTTGCTTTCCGACGACACGATGAACTGGTCAATCATGGTCTGGGCGCCGTTGGCGAAGTCGCCGAACTGGGCTTCCCACACCACCAGAGCCGTGGGGTTGGCCATGGCGTAGCCAAATTCGAAGCCCAGCACCGCATACTCGCTCAGCAACGAGTTGTAGATGCTCAGCTTTTCCTGGCCCTCACCGAGGTAGTTCAGCGAGTTGTAAGGAGCCGAAGTTTCGGCGTCGTGCAACACGGCGTGGCGGTGCGAGAACGTGCCGCGCTGCACGTCCTGCCCACTGACGCGCACGATGTGCTTTTCGTCGAGCAAAGAGCCGTAGGCCAACAATTCGCCAGCGGCCCAGTTGAGCACGCGGGTGTTGTCGAACTGCTTGGTATAGTCGCGCATCCAGCCTTCCGGAATGCGGGCCCACGAGCCATAGTTCTCGAAGAACATGTTCCGGCGCTCCTTCAGCAGGTTATCAATCTGCTTGAGCGGCCGGAAACCTTCGGGCAGCGTGGTCAGCGCCTTGCCTACTTTCTGCACTACTTCCTCGCTGATGCCGGTTTCCGGCGACGATTCGAAGTCTTCGGGCTTGGAGCGGCGCAGGCTGCGCCACTCGTTTTCGAGGGACTGGTAATTGTAGGGTAGCGGCTTCTGCTTCACCATGTCGAGGCGGGCCTGCAGGGTGTCGCGGAACTCCTTGTCCATCTGGGCGGCCAACTGCGCGTCTACGTCGCCGCGCTGCACCAGCATGGCGTTGTAGACCTCGCGCGGGTTCTGGTGCTTGCTGATGATGTTATAGAGCGTGGGCTGGGTGAATTTCGGCTCGTCCGACTCATTGTGACCGTGGCGGCGGTAGCACACCATGTCAATGAAGATATCGGCGTGGAACTGCTGGCGGTATTCGGTAGCGAGGCGCACGGCAAACACCACGGCTTCGGGGTCGTCGCCGTTCACGTGCACCACCGGCGCATCAATGATTTTGGCCAAGTCAGTGCTGTAGATCGACGAGCGGGCATCCTCGAAGTCGGTGGTGAAGCCGACTTGGTTGTTAATCACGAAGTGGATCGTGCCGCCAGTCTTGTAGCCTTCCAGCAACGACATCTGGGTCAGCTCATAGCCGATACCCTGGCCGGCCAGCGCCGCGTCGCCATGAATCAGGATGGGCAGGATCTGGTGGTAGTCATCGCCGTACTGGTGCTCGATTTTAGCCCGCACGAAGCCTTCCACCACCGGATTTACCGCTTCCAGGTGCGACGGATTCGGCGCCAGCTTTAGGTTTACCTTCTGCCCGTTCTCCGCTTCCACCTCCGACGAGTAGCCCATGTGGTACTTCACGTCGCCGTCGCCCATAGTTAGGTCCGGTACGGCCGTACCCTCAAATTCGGAGAAAATCTGCTCGTAGGTCTTACCCATGATGTTGGCCAGCACGTTCAGGCGGCCCCGGTGAGCCATCCCGATCATCACTTCTTTCACCCCCAGCTCCGACGACTTGTTAATGATAGCGTCGAGGGCCGGAATAGTCGTTTCGCCGCCTTCCAGCGAGAAGCGCTTCTGGCCCAGGAATTTCGTGTGCAGGAAGTTCTCGAAGACTACGGCCTCGTTCAACTTCTTGAGAATACGCTTCTTGTAATCGATTCCGGGATTGAAGCTGAGCGAGTCGCGCTCCACCTTTTCGCGGAACCAGTCGAGCACTTGCGGGTCGCGGATGTACATATACTCGAAGCCAATGCTGCGGGTATAAATCTTCTCCAGCGCCGCCACAATGTCGCGCAGTTTGGCCGTGGCGCCGAGGCCCAGCAGCTCTCCGTTGCGGAATGATGTGTCGAGGTCGGCGTCGCTCAGGCCGAAGTCGGCGAGGTCGAGGCGGGCCTGCCGGTCTTTGCGCTCCCGCACCGGGTTGGTTTTGGCGCGCAGGTGGCCGCGGCTGCGGAAGGCGTGGATCAGGTTGCGCACGGCCGTTTCCTTGTCCGTCGACTGCCCGTCGAGGGACACGATACTACCGCCGTTGTTGGTTGAGGCGCTGGTATCCAGCACGCCAAAGCCGTCCTTCTGCTCCGGGATGGCTTCCGGCTTCGTCGTGCCGCTGGCCGAGGGCCGGGCAATGGGCTGGGCCGCCGCGCTGCCTACACCCGGCTCGCCTTCGGCCGGATACTGCTGCGAGAAGTCGAAGCCTTCAAAGAATTTGCGCCAGCCAAAGTCCACCGACTCGGGGTCGGCCTGATAGGCTTTATAAAGCTGGTCGATGTAGTCGCCGTGGGCGTTGGCGATATAAGAGTAAGCGTCCATAGGGTGGGAGCTGGATGAGTCGGCCGTAAATGTATACGACTTGACTGTAAGGCAAAAACTTACATTCGCGTATTCAAATACGCCTCTTTATCAACCATTTGTTTTAGCAGATGATTCCGCAGACCAATAGTTGAGTCAGCCAATCTATTCAAAATAATGCGCAAAGCCTTCCCCGCGAGCAGGAAAGGCTTTGCAGACCAGAATACAGCCGCTTATTTGGGCAGCGCCATCTTGAATATATAGTATGGCTGGTCCTGCTTACCTACGCCCTTGTTCCAGGTGGGCGTTTTGTGAATAGCGGAAGTCGTAACGTACAGGCTGCCATCAGCAAACGCAAACGTATCCGGCCACTCCAGGCGCGGGTCCTGCACCACGGTTTCGATCTTACCAGCCGGCGTGCGGCGCACGATGGAGTGGTTTTCGAAAGCTGTCATATACAGGTTGTCGTTGGCGTCAATTTCCATCCCGTCGCAAGCCGGCACCTTGCCCAAATCCTCGATTTGCTGGGCCAACTGGACATCGGTCAGGGCCGGGTTGCGCAGGGCTGCAGTTTTGATCCGGTAGAGCTTGTAGCTGGTCAAGGGCTTCCAGTACAGGTATTGCGCGTCTTGGCTCAAGGCAATACCGTCGGCGTTGAAGCGGGCCCGCTTGCCAGTGGCGTCAATCAATTCCTGCCCGTCGGCCTTGATGTTGAGCGTCGTATCGCCTAGCATGGAAGGGTGCATATTGAGCAGCTTGCGCGCCTTACCTGATTTCAGGTCGACTACCACGAGGCTGCCCACACCCGACTCGGTGATGTAGGCGTAGCTGTTCTGGGTGTCGATGCGCACGTCGTTGAGGTAAGACTTGCGCGGGGCGGCGCTTTCCGGGATGCTGATGTTCTGCACCACCTTGTCGGTTTTGGGGTCAATGCGGACCAGTTTGGGACCACCGGGCACGGTACCTTTCAGGCCGGGCGAGGCCGGGTCGAGTACCCACAGCATCCCGGTTTTATCGGCATATACACTTTGCGGGCAGATCCAGTGCTTCTGCGGCTCGTTGCGCACCGACTCGTTCCAGATGCACCAGTTGGCATCCGGGTAAGGCTTCACCGAGTTGTCGGAGCCGATGACGGCAATAGGCGTAACGGGGTTATCGTCCCAGCGCGGGAAGTCGGCGAATATGCGGCCGTCGGGCGTGACGGCTACACCCACAAACTGCGGCTCCCGCAGGGCCGCCACCACCTGCAAGGGCGAGCCGGCGGCGGCTTTAGGCGCGTCAGCGGCGGTAGCGGTGGAGTCAGCAGCAGTAGAGCTAGCCGAATCGGTGGTGGAGCCGGGCGAGGAGCAGCCGGCCGCTACGGCCAGCGTGAGCACGGCCACGGCGGGCAGCCGGTGGGCAGAATGGAAGAAGGAGAGTAAGCGCATAGCATTTGGTTGGTGGACAGGAAAAGAGCGTAACGGCTCAGACAGGACACCTCCTGCTCTACGCACTGCGCCAATCGGTGTTCTTGTTCAGCTACGCCTTACGTTTCTACGTATGCCAGCTCCGGTATCCTGTTATTGGCTAGGCGCAGGCCTTTGCGGAGCCAAACCACTATACTTCCAGCGCTTTGGCTTTCAGCCCACTAAACGCTTTAGCCGACCGCTAAAAATATTATCACTACTTTTACCACCCCAAGCAGTTCTTACCCATCCTATAAGTGCAATTATTTATAATTAATATCTATATTAAATCTTCTTTGTACGTTCTGTAGCTGCTGGCTTCGTTAGTGGCCTTCCCATAGATATCGGATAACCTTTTGGTGAAAAACCAGGTTACCCATCTCCCGCTTGCCGAGTCGGGCCGGCTGTCCATCCTCTTCGGACGAAAGAAGAGTTCATTAGCCCAAACGTCATGTCCCTTGCGTTATTCCTACTAACCTTGCTTTTCCCCCCGCGGCCCATCTTGCCTACTGCCGCTGCCCTGCCCTCCACCGTTGCGCACCTGAGCCCGCGCATGGTTGCTTTAGCTGCTCCCTCGCCTATCGTCCCGAAGCGGGTGCCCCGGCATCTGCCCATCTACACCGTCACGGCCACCATCTACGAGCCTGACCCGCGGCAGACCGACGCCGAGCCGTTTATCACGGCTGACAATTCTTTTATTACCCCGAAGCATTCCAGCAAAAACCGCTGGATGGCCCTCTCGCGCGACTTGCTCAAGCCTTGGGGCGGCAAGTTCAGCTTCGGCGACTCCGTCCGCGTCACCGGTATTTCGCCCAAGCTCGACGGCGTCTACGTCATCCACGATACGATGAACCGACGGCACCGTCACTGCATGGACATCCTGGCCGCGAAGTGGGAACACCTCGACGAGATGTGGAAAAACGTTAAAATCGTGAAGGTGCCTAAAGCCGAGCCGGTTTGGCAGGCAGGCTAACACCTTATTCAACGGAATTTTATTGCTAAGCAGAAGGAAATTCGCTTAGTACTTGGGGCTGCCCCTGCGCATCGTAGAGGTAGCTCAGCGGCTGCGCCGGATTGCGCATGATGTCGGTGTAGGGAATCTGCCACCGCTTCCACATTTCCTGCAACGACTGGCCGTAGCCAGAATTCTCCCACGGGTTGAAAATCTCGCGCGTGATATCGTCGATGAGCGTATCGTAGACGATATGGTCGTCGGTGGGCAGCACGGGACGGGGAAAATACTCGGGCACGACGTTCAGCAAGTGGGCACCGTAATACACCCGAGCCTTAAACTCGGCCACCTGTACCGGGTGCAGCGGCCGGCGCGCATCCTGATACACGCGGCGCATGGCCTGGCGCAATAGGCCATTGTCGATAAAGCAGGCCAGTAGTACTGTGTTACCCAGCTTGATACTGAAGGTCATGGTGGTCAGGTCGTCGTCGTACTCAAACGGAATCGGGTCCTGGCGCGGGTCGGTTTCGAGGATAAAGACCGACGCCGGCGTGAAGTCTTCGAACACAATGGGCACGCGTAGCGCCTGAAACGTCTGGAAAAACGCCTGCAGGCGCCGCAGCATCTGCCCGTTTTCCGACAGCGGGTACTGGGGCTTAATCAGCGGATTCAGCTCATTGAGCAGTTCCAGCACCAGAATACCGTAGAACATCTTGCCCAGCCACAGAAACAGCGTTTTCTCCTCTAACGCCCGCAACTCCGCGCTGTCAGCGGCAGCGGCGACGGTAGCTTCCAGCGGCTCCACGTACCGCGTGCGGCAACTCGGGCAGCACGGAATCCGCAGGTTCTGGTAGGTCTGCACGCTCTGGTCGAGCAGCTGAATCTGCTGGTCAGCTAGGCGGTAGCGCTCCAGCAGCCACGCATCAAATACCAGTACGCTTTCGGCGGGCGTCGTGGGCGTGCCGCACAGGAAGCAATGGTCGGCGAAGTGCTTTTCCTCGAAAGGATAATACAGCGTGAGGTCGGGCGTAGCGGGCATAAGGGCAGCGGAAAAACCAGGGCGCAAAAGTACGCGTCCGGCCAGTGGAACCGCCTTGGGGTAGCAGAGTTTTGTTCCTTCCCGGGTTTTCGACCTCCTGACTACCTATTCAAAAGGCCCAACCATGCACTGGCTGGGCCTTTTGGCTTGCTCACAAGAGTTTTTGTTAGCGCGAAAGTGCGTTGCCCATTTTGATGAGCAGCTTACCGAGCTGAGCCAGCGGGCCGCTGTAGTCGTCGCTGGTTTCTTCGGCTACTTTACCGGTTTCGGCACCCAGCGTGGCCAGGGTTTCGGCAATATCGTGGGTGGCGGTGCCGGGAGTGCTGAGTTGCTCGTTAAGCGTGTTCAGTTCCTGAATAATTTTGGCTAGGCCGGGCCGCTCGGAAGCGCTGAGGACTTGCGCCCAACGGTCAATTTCGGTCAGGCCCCGCTTGTCGGCCTGCTCCGGCAGGCCGGCGTTGAGCAGCTTAAGCGTGTCGTCGAGCAGGGCAGAATTTTGTTGATCGGTCACGTCCAGCGGAACGGTGGGCGTAACGGGGGTTTGCGGCGTGGGCGTGGTCGAATCCATAGGAAGAGGCAAAAAGGCGAAAGAAAGTACCCTGCTATACTGCCTTGCGGACGGAAAAGTTAGTGGAACGAAGGTGGCGGCCAACAGTTGGAGCTACTCTCCCACGGTGCGCCCCCTGACAGAAGCCGACTGCTCATTCAGCCATCCGGCCCGCGGTAACGTAGGATGCACGAAGTCACCGCTTTTTCCGCGGCCCTGGCGGGTTACTTTCCCCGCACGGGCCGTATGAACAAAACTCCAAACCAATTTAACCTCTTCGCCATGAAAACCTCTTTCAACTCCCTGCTCCTGCTGGCCGCTTTCGGTGCTTTTGCTACCACTTCCTGCTCGCAGGAAACCAAGGAGCACGCGGAAGCCACCGCCGACAGCGCCGCCAACGATGCCGCTACCAACACCCAGAATGCCGCCGACGCCACTTCTAACGCCGTAGACAACGCCGCCGCCAACGTAAAAGACGCCGCTGGTGAAGTGAAATCCGATGTGGCCCCCGAAAAAGGCGACACGGCCGTTGTAGTTGACAAGCCCGCCGGTAAAATGGTGGAGGAAACCAAGTAAGCCCACGGCTCTATCACGTTTCCCAAACGCCCCGCTCTGCCCCAGAGCGGGGCGTTTGCGTTAGCGGCAACGTCGATAATGCCCTGATTGACAGAGCCGGCACTAACCTAGCTCCGGAAATTATATTCGTGGTAGTCAGCAACACAATTATGGGGTGCATGAACTCTGCGGTCGGGCTTGCGTATCACAGGGTACATACCGACTCAACCTTCACCTCACAACCCACCCTATCATGGACGTCAATCAGAATAACATCAACGACCAAACCGAACTGCGCGCCCGCGGCAACTGGAACGAGCTGAAAGGCAAAGCCAAGCAGCAGTGGGGCGACCTGACCGACGACGACTTGGAGTACTCGGAAGGCCAGCAGGACGAGTGGTTTGGCAAACTCCAGCAGAAAACCGGCCAGACCGTCGACGAAATCAAGGACTGGTTTCACCGCAACTTCTAGGCATCTTTTGCCCGCCTGAATAAGGCTCCGCGCTACCCGCAAGGGAATTGGCGCGGAGCTTTTTTCGTTAATTCCCTTAGCTTCTTGTGTTTTACGTCGTTCTGCGTCTGCCACACCGATGAACATTGCCCCGGAAGAGCTTCGCCTGTTGGGCAACGCGGAGCTGCTGAAGCTGCCCAAAACCGCTTTTCTCTGCTCACGCAACTATCCGGAAACCATTGCGCGGGAGGCCAACCTATGGGCCCTGGACCAACGCGCCCGGCGGCAGTGCGTGGTGTCCGGGTTTCACTCGCAGCTGCAGCAGAGTATCTTCCGCTACCTGCTGCAGGGTGCCGGACAGCCGATTATCTACGTGCTGGCCCGGGGCATTCAGCCCAACGTGCGCTTCGAGTACCGGCCGGAAATTGAGGCGGGCCGGCTGCTGTTCGTCACCCTCTTCGAGCCCGACGTGACGACCACCTCCCCGGAAACGGCCGAACTACGCAACCAGCTGGTAGCCGAGCTGGCCGACCAGTTCTTCATTCCCTACCTCGCCAAGGGCGGCATCTTGGACCAGCTACTCCACGGTGCATCGGCGCAGGGCAAGCCCATTATCACCCTCGACCTGCCGGCCAACCAGCCCCTGCTCGACCGGGGTGCCAGCATCTACCGGCCGGCCGGCGTTTTCGGGGCCCACGGCAGCGCCGGGAATTAGGCTTGCGCTACGGCTGGCACCGGGTCGGCCACGTAGTCGCTCAGGTACTGGTAGCGCGCCGTGAGCTGGCCACCCCGCGTGATGGTGGCCCGCTCGATGACGGCATCCGCGTCGTCGCGCAGCAGGTGGGGAAACACGTTGTCGAGCAGCTGGCGGCCGAAGTCCCGGCTGGCGTTGCGGGGCAGCTCGCAGGGCAGGTTGTCCACGGCCATGATGGTAATGTTGGTGGGCCGGGAGCAGGCCGGCTCCAACTCCCCGGTCTGCGGGTTGTAGTCGAACAGCGGGTCCTGAATCGTGCTGCTGCGCTTGGTGGTGGGCACCGAGCCATTCACGTCGCAGGTCACGTCGGCAATGGTATTGATACGGAAGTCGGCGTGCCGGGTCTGCTCCTCGGTGAACAGCAGCGGGGCCGCCGGGTGCCAGTAGGCGCAGGCAATCAGCAGGTCTGTAACGGGCAGAAACTTGTCGAACGTGGACTTGTAGAGCTGGGGGTGGCGGTGGAAATCGGGCGTGTCCCACACCCGGCCGTCCTGGCGGGCGTTGTAGTCGGAGCTGCGCAGCTGGGCGTACACGGGCTCCTTGAAGTCGAGGTACAGGAAGTCGTACACGCTCACCCGGCGGATGCCCATGCGGTCCAGCACTTCCAGTGCGCCCTGCGCTACCCTACCCGAGCCCGTCACGGCAATCTTAATCGGCGGCAAAGCCCGGACTTTGAAAAACTCCTCCTGCATGTCGTCCATGTCCACGCACTGGTAGGCAGGCTTGAGCTTGAACAGGTTGTGCTTCAGGCCGTAGGCCAGCAGCCCATTGTACGCCCCCACGATGCCCGCGTAGCGCCCGAAGGCCACGATGCGCTCCGCGTCGGCGTTGGTGAGCATCTCGTAGTCGATGAGCGTAATGTTTTTCTGGAGCACTGCCCGCAGCAGCTCCCGGTTGGCGGGCTGCTTTTTCACGGTGTGGGAGAAAAACAGGTAGGTCTTGTTTGGAATCAGCTGGGCCACGGGTACTTCCTTCACGCCCAGCAGAATGTCGCAATCCGACACGTCGGCGCGCACTTCGATGCCCAGGTCGCGGTATTCTTGGTCGGAATAGCTGCGGATGGGGCTTTCTTGGGCAACTACGGTGAGGTTGGCAAACGTGCTTTGGGCCTCCACGCACTTTTTGGGCGTGAGCGGCACGCGCTTGTCGGGCGGAGTCTTGCCTTCGCGAATGATGCCGAGGGTAATGGGACGCATGAGCGGGAAGTTCGGATGGGGGGAATTGAGCCCCCAAATCTGGTTAAATATTTTGGGCCGGGCGCGGCCGCCGCCCCGCAGACTAACAAACATTTGTCGGTGGGCGGGTTTAGGCGGGAAGCCTTTTCGGCTTACCTTTGTTATCAGGTTCGGCTGCCCCCGGCGGCCCCGTATTCCCGCCACCTCTACCCTTTCTTTATGTTGCTGAAAACCAAGCCTGCCGACGTATTCGTGGACCGCCACAACGGGCCCGACGAGGTGGCCGTGGCCGAGATGCTGCGCACCATCGGCGTGGAGTCGATTGACCAGCTCATCGACCAGACAGTGCCCGCGGCCATTCGCCTGAAAAAGCCGCTGAACCTGCCCGCTGCCCTCACGGAGCGGGCTTTTTTGGCGAAATTCAAAAAGATTGCCGGGCAGAACAAGCTGTTCAAAAACTACATCGGCCTGGGTTACCACGACACCCAGCTGCCGGCCGTTATTCAACGCAACATCCTCGAAAACCCGGGCTGGTACACGGCTTACACCCCCTACCAGGCCGAAATTGCCCAGGGCCGCCTTGAAGCCCTGATCAACTACCAAACGATGGTAATTGACCTCACGGGTCTCGAAATTGCCAACGCCTCTTTGCTCGACGAAGGCACCGCCGCCGCCGAGACCTTGCACATGTTCCACAGCCTGAGCAAGAAGAAAAACGCCACCAAGTACTTCGTGTCGGAGCTGGTGCTGCCCCAGACCATCGACGTGTTGCGCACCCGCGCCACGCCGCTGGGTATCGAACTGGTTGTGGGTGACCACCGCACCGCTGACCTGACGGACGAGGCGCTGTTCGGGGCCATCCTGCAGTACCCTGCCGCCGATGGCCAAGTGTTCGACTATACCGACTTCATCAGCCAGGCCCACGACCACGGCCAGTTCGTGACCGTAGCCACCGACCTGCTGGCCCTCACTCTGCTCACGCCCCCCGGCGAAATGGGTGCCGACGCCTGCGTGGGCAACTCCCAGCGCTTCGGCGTCCCGATGGGCTACGGCGGCCCGCACGCCGGCTTCCTGGCCACCAAGGACGCCTTCAAGCGCGTCATTCCCGGCCGCATCATCGGCCAGAGCATCGACGCGGCCGGCAACAAGGCCTACCGCATGGCTTTGCAAACTCGGGAGCAGCACATCCGCCGCGAAAAAGCTACCTCCAACATCTGCACCGCCCAGGTATTGCTGAGCGTGCTGGCCGGCATGTACGCCGTATACCACGGTCCGATCCGCATCCGCCAGTTTGCCGCCAACATTCACGCCCTGACCCGCACGCTGGAAACGGCCCTGCATGAGCTGGGCGTGGAGCAAACCAACGAGTTCTACTTCGACACGCTGAACCTGCGCCTGGAAAGCGCCGAGTTGGTGCAGGCCCTGCGGCAGGAAGCGGAAGCCGCCGGCCTCAACTTCCGTTACTTCGACACCGTGCGCGTGGGCATTTCCCTGCACCAGAACACCGAAATCGAGGACGTGGCCACCATCGTGGACGTGTTTGCCAAAGTGCTGGGCCAGGAAGTGAAAAGCCCGCTGGCGCAGCCCGCCGAGGTGGAAGTGACGTGGCCCGATGTATTGGTGCGCACGAGCGAATATCTCACCCACCCGATCTTCAACACCCACCATTCCGAGCACGAGGTGCTGCGCTACATGAAGCAGCTCGAAAACAAGGACTTGAGCCTGGCGCACTCCATGATTTCGCTCGGCTCGTGCACCATGAAGCTCAACGCCACCGCCGAGATGATTCCGGTGACCTGGCCCGAAATCGGAAGCCTGCACCCCTTCGCTCCGCGGGAGCAGGCCCAGGGCTACGCCGAGATTTTCAAGGACCTGGAGCAGTGGCTGTGCGAGGTGACGGGCTTCGCCGCCGTGAGCCTGCAGCCCAACTCCGGGGCACAGGGCGAGTACGCCGGTCTGCTGGCCATCAAAGGCTACCACGACGCCCGCGGCGACCAGCACCGCAACGTGGCGCTGATTCCGGCCTCGGCCCACGGCACCAATCCTGCATCGGCCGTGATGGCCGGCATGACGGTGGTGGTGGTAAAAAGTACTGAGGACGGCAACATCGACGTCGAGGACCTCAAGGCCAAGGCCACGCAGTACGCCGATAAGCTCAGCTGCCTGATGGTGACGTACCCCAGCACCCACGGTGTGTATGAGGAAACCATCATCGACATCTGCCAGACGATTCATAACCACGGCGGCCGCGTGTATATGGATGGCGCCAACATGAACGCCCAGGTGGGCCTCACCTCCCCCGCCACTATCGGCGCCGACGTGTGCCACCTGAACCTGCACAAAACCTTCTGCATCCCCCACGGCGGCGGCGGACCCGGCGTGGGGCCCATCGGCGTAGTAGCCGACCTGGCCCCCTACCTGCCCGGTCACGTGCTGGTAGATGCCGACGGCCGCACCTTCGGTGCCGTTACTTCCGCGCCCTGGGGCTCGGCCAGCATTCTGCCCATCAGCTACGCCTACATCAACATGATGGGCGGCGCGGGCCTGGAAGCGGCCACCAAGATGGCTATCCTGAACGCCAACTACATCAAGGCTCACCTCGAGGAGCACTACCCAGTGCTGTACACTGGGGCCAATGGCCGTTGCGCCCACGAAATGATCCTGGACTGCCGCCAGTTCAAGAAGGCCGGCATTGAGGTGGAAGACATTGCCAAGCGCCTGATGGACTACGGTTTCCATGCGCCCACGGTGTCTTTCCCAGTGGCCGGCACGCTGATGGTGGAGCCGACCGAGTCGGAAAGCAAGGAAGAGTTGGACCGCTTCATCGAGGCCATGATTGCCATCCGAATGGAAGTGGCCGAAGTGGAAGCCGGCCGCGCCGACGCCAAGGAAAACGTGCTCAAGCACGCCCCGCACACGGCCGCCACGGTGCTCACCCACGAATGGACGCGCCCCTACACCCGCGAGCAGGCCGTGTACCCCACCGAGTACGCTCGCACGTTCAAGTTCTGGCCCGCCGTGTCCCGCATCGACTCCGCCTACGGCGACCGGAACCTGATTTGCTCCTGCACGCCCATCGAGCAGTACGTCGACGCTGAAGAGCAACTGGTAGCCACCGACAAAGGCCCTTCCTACTGATTTGCTGATTGTGTGGTAGGCTGAGGTGCTGATTTCCCGGGCTTCTTAGGCAGACAAAAAAGGCTCGTGCTTTCTGCACGAGCCTTTTTTGTCTGCTATGCCGGCCGGTGTCACACCTTGGCGAGACAACACCTTAGCAAATCAGCATCTCCGCCTACTTCTGCGGGAAGCAGGTGCGGTACATGTAGCCGTTGAGGGTTTTGCCGTCCTTGGTCACGCGGGCTTTTACGAAGTAGGCATCCACGGTATCCATTACCTGCACTTCCATACCCGAGCCGACCGTCGTAAGCTGGGCTGATTGCTTGGTCATGCCGTCGTAGAGCGGGCATTCGACCACCGTGCTAAAGGCAACCGGGCCTTGGTTGCTGCGCTTGCCGGCAGCTTCGTCCTTGGCGGCGCTGCAGGAGGCGAACAGGAGCAGAGCAGTTGCGTAGAGTAGGTGTTTGTTCATAGGGCTATTTTAGGCTGGGAAGATAGAGTTATTTCAAGGCCAAAGGGAATTTTACCCGAAGTTTTTCTGCGTCAGCAGCTAGTCGGCCCACTTTCCGGGAACGTTGCCAAGTACCTGAACGTTAAATCAGCAGACCGAAAAAGCGGCATTTTCCCCTTGCTACTGGGATTTATGGCCGCAACCCCGATCTTTATCACCAAGCTTCAACCACGCAATATGAAACGCTTCACCAGCTTCTTTGCTCGCCCGGCCGCTTTGGCCGCCATGAGTCTTTTCCTCTTGCTGGGCGCTACCGGCTGCGCCACCTCCTCCCGCGTCGGCGTCTCCTCCGACTTCGACCATTCCGTTAACTTCCGCGCCTACAAAACCTGGGCTTGGTACCCGCAGCAGATGGCCGATACCGAAGGCGGCCCGGCCAAGGGCTACGAGTCCTTCCTCGACAAGCGTCTGCGCACGGCCGTGGAAGCCGAAATGACCCGCAAAGGCCTCACTCAGGTCGATAAAAACCCCGACGTATTCGTGGCCTACAGCGCCAAGGTCGAAGATAAGCAGCGGGTCAACAGTGGTTACTCGCCTTACGGCTATCCTTACGGCTACGGGTATGGCTATCCTTACAGCTACGGCCGGGGTCTGAACTCCGTGTCCGACTATAAGGCCGGCACCGTCATCATCGACTTCGTCGACGCCCACCGCAAGGAGCTGGCTTGGCGCGGTATCGGGCAGGCGCAGGTGGAAGACCAGACCATTTCGGAGCAGGAAGTGTACCGCATCGTCGGTAGCGTGCTGGGCTCTTACCCGCCCGGCGAAAACCAGGCCCGCCGGTAGTTTCTGCCTGACCAAATACAAAAAGCCCCTGACTGCGACAGTCAGGGGCTTTTTTGTTAATAGATGAAAATCTAGATGGGCACGTTTACGTGCCGCTCGGCGTGGTAGGAGCTACGCACCAGCGGACCGCTTTCCACGTACTTCAGACCCCGGCTCAGGCCTTCCTCGCGGTAGTGCGCAAACAGGTCGGGATGAATGAACTCGGCCACTTCCAGGTGGCGCTTGGTGGGCTGCAGGTACTGGCCCAGGGTCAGGATGTCGAGGCCGTTGGCAACGAGGTCATCCATAGCTTGGTACATCTCGTTCTTGGTTTCGCCTAGACCCAGCATAATGCCGGATTTGGTGCGCTTTCCGGCCTCCTTGGTGCGCCGGATCTGTTCCAGGCTCCGGTCATACTTGGCCTGCGGCCGCACGAGGCGGTAAAGGCTGCCCACAGTTTCGATATTGTGTGACACCACTTCCTGCCCGCCGGCAATCATGGTGTCCAGCGCGGCCCAATTGGCTTTTACGTCCGGAATCAGCGTTTCGATGGTCGTGGTGGGGCTGAGCTGCTTGATGAGCACCACCGTTTCGTGCCAGATGCTGGCCCCGCGGTCCTTCAGCTCGTCGCGGTTGACGGAGGTGATGACAGCGTGCTTCACGCTCATCAGCTGGATGGCTTCGGCCACGCGACGGGGCTCGTCGGTATCGTACTCGGTGGGACGGCCGGTGGCCACGGCGCAAAACGAGCAGGACCGGGTGCAGATGTTGCCCAGAATCATGAACGTGGCCGTGCCCGCGCCCCAGCACTCGCCCATGTTTGGGCAGTTGCCGCTTTCGCAGATGGTGTGCAGCTTGTGCTCATCCACCAGGCGGCGGACTTTGGCGTATTCCGGGCCTACGGGTAGCTTCACGCGCAGCCAGTCGGGCTTGCGCGGCTTGGCCGGGGCCGCCGGCGCCGTGGCCTGGGGTTGAATTATAGGAAGGGTCAGCAACAGTTCATCCATGCTGCAAAGGTAGTGAGGAGTAATCGGTACTGAGTAGTCGGTACCGCGTAGTTAAGACAGCAAGCGGGGTAATTTGTTCCCCTACCCGCCAAAACCGGTCGGCCGGCTCCCCAGTGCAGGAAAGCCGGCCGACCGGTTTTGCAATTATCCGTGATGCGGACGAAACCCGCTAGCTGCGGTGGCCCAGGTAAATCGTCAGGTACACGGAAGGAAAGAATTTGTTGTTCAGCTTCTTGTCGCTGATGGTCGGCGACTTCAGAATGTTCAGCTCCTTAGCGTAGGCTTCCACCAGAAAGCCTGTTTCGACGCCCGCTACGGCGTCTTTGTACCGGCCGTATTCGAAGCTGAGTGCTCCACGCAGGTGCGCCCCGAACTGCGGCTTGGTTTCATTGAGACCCGAAAACAGCGGGGCCCGGTCCACAATCAAATCGGTGTTGGTGTGCTTGCTGGGGTCGTACTGCTCGGCCCGGATGTCCTGGGGAGGCACCGGCCGGCCGTTGCCGTCGCGGGCGGTATAGTCGTAGTAGATGTAATAGGGCATCAGCAGCGCAATGGACGGACCAGCACCCAGCATGGCGCTTACCTGCACGCCCGAATCGGGAGCTTTGCGAAACACTACCCGCTCCAGTCCCACCGACGGCCGCAGCACGAACAGGTAGTTAGCCTTGGCGTTGGTGTAAATGCCCCCGGTGTACTGATTAGGTCGACGCTGCTCTTTCGGATGCTTCACCTCCACGCCCTCAATACTCCAGTAGCGTGACCATTTCTCGTCCAGCACCCGCGCCGAGCGAACGGATACGCCGCCAATAAGGCCGCCCCGGGTGTTGAAGTTGACGCCGTACGTAAACTCCTTCTGGTACGAGGGCTCATCGGAGGCGCTGACGCTTTGCGCCCGGGCCCCGGAAATGGCCCCCAGCGTACCGAGCAGGAAGCAGCCGAAAGTAAAGATGTGACGCACGGAGGACAAGCTAACAGAAGAAGAGTGAAAACCGGGTGAATTTAGCGGCGGGACCGCACACCCATCTAAAGTACGTAAATTCGCAGGTATTGTCCCTGCCACATTCCTGATTATGAGCACTGCCACCGCCCGTTACACCGGCAATCTGCGTACCGAAGCCACGCACACCGCCTCCGGAAACACCATCTTCACCGACGCCCCCGTGGATAATCACGGCCGCGGGGAAGCTTTTTCGCCTACCGACCTGGTTAGTGCCGCACTGGGCGCCTGCATGATGACCATTATGGGCATCGTGGCGGCGCGCCAAGAGCTGGACCTGACCGGCGTAAGCTTCGAGGTAACCAAGCATATGGCCGCCGACCCGCGCCGCATTTCTCAGATTGATTTGAGCTTCCGGATGCCCGCCAGCCTGTCGGCCAAGGACCGCGCCATGCTGGAAAACGCTGCCCGGACCTGCCCGGTGGCCCTGAGCCTAAACCCGGAAATCCGGCAGCAGGTTCAGTTTGAGTATAGTGCTTAGTTGTTAGTGCCTGGTGCCTGGCTTCGTTCAACTTGCTACCAGGCACCGGGCACTAACAATTAGGCACTAACGACCTGTTTCACGTCGCTAAGGCGGATGCCCATGTGGGAGGCGTCGTAGCGGCACTCGCCGTTCTGGATGAGCAGCAGCTGCGGCGACTCGTGGCGGATGCCGAACTTATCGGCTATTTCGGCCGAGATAGGGCGGAAGCGGAGCAGGTCGAGGTAGTAGATTTTTACGTCGGCGAGGTTAGCGTCGGGCCACTGGCGCTCCAGCTTGCTCTTGGCCGCCGCACTAATGGAGCAGCTCGTGCTGTGCTTGAAAATCAGCACCGGCTGCTCGTGCGACTCCTGCACGATGTCGGTGAGCTGTTCGGCTTGGGTCAGGGGTTGCCAGGGCATACTCATAGGTGGTCGGGGTTATTCGGTAGCGGGTTTCTTTTTCTTACCAGCAGGACGCAGGCCAAGGCGAATTGGTTCTCTCACGTAGGCCGCGCCGGTGTGGTCGAACTTATAACTGTCGCGCCCGTCGTTGGGTTGCGCCACCTCCGGGCTGCTACCCTGCCGCAGATCTTCCTTCGATACCGCCAGGTGCGAATCCTTGTACTCGGCCTTGTACTTGCGGGCGTCGCGCAGGGCGCGGCGGTTTTCGGCCCGCTGAATGGCTGGCGAGGAATACTCGGTCTGGGCAAACGCCGGGGCGGCCGAGAGCGTCAGCAGCGTGGCGGAGAGCAGAAATACGCGCATAGCGGGTGGGATGGAACGGTGGACGGGATACTCAGATTATAAACCAGGTACCGGAGGGTACTGGCCGGCATCGGATATTATACGCAAGTCCGAAGCAATTGGTAGCTACGGGGTTAGAAAGGTAGCGTAATGCCCAGAAACTTGCGCTGCCCCACCTTGTGCTTGAGCTTGCGGCGGTTGTACTTGGGCTTTTTCAGCATCTCGCGCTTGTCGTAGCTGTTTTTGATGGGCTTCACCTCGGTGGTGCTGGTTTCGTTGGTGCCGGCGGCGGTTTCCGTCTCGGTTTTCTTGGCCTTGTGCACCTTTGGCTGGGGCGGGCCGGTCGGGTTCGGAATACGGTACGGGTGGCACGTCACCGATAGCAGGGTGCTGAGCAGCGCCAGCCCCAGTACCTGGCGCAGACCACGAAGTGTAAACAGACTCATAAGGCGGCAATAGCTGACCGAAGCGTATCAATCAGGCGGCAAGATAAATAGCGCGGCGGACTCCGGCCCGGGAATGTAGTCGGAGTCCGCCGCGCGGGGTTAGTAGGCCATGAGCTTCTCCACCCGCTCGCGCAGGCGCTGCACGGGCAGAAACTGCTTTTCCAGCGGGGGCGCGAAGGGAATGGCCGTGTCGAGGGAGGCCACGCGCTGCACCGGGCCGTCGAGGTGTTCGAAGCAGTGCTCGGCAATCCAGGCCGCAATTTCGCCGCCGATGCCGCCGGTGAGCGTGTCTTCGTGGAACAGGATGACGCGCCCGGTTTTCTTGACCGTGGCCCGCACCGCTTCCTCGTCCCAGGGCAGCAGGGTGCGCAAGTCCAGGATGTCGCAGCTCAGATTCAGCTCCTCGGCCAGCTGGGTGGCCCAGTGCACGCCCATGCCGTAGGTGATAATGCTCATGTCGGCGCCCTCGCGGGCCAGGGCGGCCTTGCCGATGGGCGTGGTGTAGTAGGCGTCGGGCACGGGGCCGCTGATGCTGCGGTAGAGCATCTTGTGCTCAAAGTAGATAACCGGGTTGGGGTCGGCGAGGGCGGCGTTGAGCAGACCCTTGGCGTCGTGGGGGTTCGAGGGGAACACCACTTTCAGACCCGGCGTGTGGGTAAACCACGCCTCGTTCGACTGCGAGTGGAACGGGCCGGCCGCCGAGCCGGCCCCGGTGGGCATGCGCACCACCACGTCGGCATTCTGGCCCCAGCGGTAGTGGCTTTTGGCCAAGTTGTTCACAATCTGGTTGAAGCCGCAGGTCACGAAGTCGGCAAACTGCATTTCCATCATGGCCTTCTTGCCCTTGATGCTCAGCCCCAGCGCCGCCCCCACGATGGCCGACTCGCACAGGGGCGTGTTGCGCACCCGGCCCTTGCCAAACTGCGCCACGAAGCCCTCCGTGACCTTGAATACCCCACCGTAGTCGGCAATATCCTGGCCCATGAGCACCAGTTGGGGATATTTTTCCATGCTTTGGCGCAACGCATCCGAGATGGCGTCGACGTAGCGCTTGTCGGTGGTCGGCTGGCCGTGGCCCGCTTCCAGGTGCAGCGTCGCGTCGGCCTCGAAGGGGCGGTACATGTCGCTTACTTCCTCCTCCAGGCTGGCCGTGGGCATGGGCACGGCGTCGGCGAGGCGCAGGCCCTCCTCAATTTCGCGCTTGATGGTTTCGCGGAAGCGCATACGGGCCTCCTCGTCGAGGATTCCCTCGTTCAGCAGCCACTTTTCGTAGTTCTCGACCGGGTCTTTCTGGGCCCACTCCTCAAACAGCTCCTGGGGCACGTACTTGGTGCCGCTGGCTTCCTCGTGGCCGCGCATGCGGAAGGTGAGGGCTTCGAGCAGCACCGGGCGCGGGTTGTGGCGCAGGTCCTCGGCCAGGCGGCGCACGGTGTCGTACACCTCCAGCACGTTGTTGCCGTCTACCTGCACGGCCTCCATGCCGTAGGCGGGGCCCTTGTCGATGAAGTACTTGAAGCGGAACTGTTCCTGCGAGGGTGTACTCAGGCCGTAGCCGTTGTTTTCGATGATGAAGATGACCGGCAGCTGCCACACGGCGGCCACGTTGAGGGCCTCGTGGAAGTCGCCCTCCGAGGCTCCGCCGTCGCCGCTGTAGGTGACGGTGATGGCGGGCTTATCGTCGAGCAGGTCGGCCAGGGCAATGCCGTCGGCCACGGCCAGCTGGGGGCCCAGGTGCGAGATCATGCCCACGATGTGGTGCTCGTTGGTGCCGAAGTGGAAGCTTCGGTCGCGGCCCTTGGTGAAGCCGGTGGTTTTGCCCTGCCACTGCGCAAACAGGCGGTCCAGAGGAATATTGCGGCCCGTAAAGACGCCCAGATTGCGGTGCAGGGGCAAGATATACTCGTCGGGATTGAGCGCCAGGGTGCTGCCCACCGATATGGCTTCCTGCCCGATGCCCGAAAACCACTTGCTCACCTTGCCCTGCCGCAGCAGAATCAGCATTTTTTCCTCGATCAGGCGCGGCTTGAGCAAGCCCTGATAAAGATGGAGCAGCGTGTCGTTGGAGTAGTCCTTGCGGTCGAAGTTCATACGGGAGAGAGGGTGGGTGTAGCGGAGCCAAAAGTACGGGTTTGGTCCGAAGCCGTAGCGCGAACTTTACAGCTCGCCTAACGGTGCCACCTGCACGACACTTCGGGCCGCGCGCCGCCAACTGCCCGCGCTAGTAACGGCCCACCCGGTCGGCCGATTGCTATGGCGGCTAAGTCAAAAGACCAAAACGGTCAAACGAATGACCAAAGCGGTGACTCGTTTAACCGTTTCGCTCACTCATTTGACCGAAATGGTGACTCGATTGACCAAAACGGTCAAATGAATGACCGAATCAGTGACTCGTTTGACCATTTTACTCACTCGTTTGACTGTTTTGGTCAAATGAGTGAGTAAAATGGTCATTCATCTGACCGAAACAGTCAAACGAGTGACTGGTAATCCGACTGCTCAGCCTTGCTTCGGGCTACCCCCCTTGCCGCCGCGCGGCCGGGCGTAGTAGGCATTGATTTTCTGGCGCAGCTCCCCCAGAATGGACGACTCGCCCTTGTCCTTCTCGATGTCCTCGTGGATGTTGTTGGTCATAAACAGCACATCGGAGCCCAGCACGTTGATGGCGTTGTCAAGCAGCTGCACGTCGGACTCAATCGTGTTGCGCAGCACGAGCAGCTTCTCGAAGGCCTCGACTTTGGTGCGCAGCGCTTCTGGATCGCAGTTCTTGCGCATCACGTTGGGGTCCAGGTCGGCGGCTTCCAGGGCCAGCTTGGCCAGGGGCAGGCGCTCGGCGGAGATGGTGGCGGAGGTCAACAGCGAGGCCGGCTGCTGCGGCACGAAGCTGAGCTTGGCATGCAGGGCCTTGGCGGCGGTGCGGGCCCCCGTGAGGTCGGCCTCGGTGATGGGGGCAGTGAAGTTGTTTCCTTTGGGCATGAGAGTAAGGGAAAAAATGATGGATAAAACGACAGCAATAGGGGGCGTAAGCAAGATAAATAGCGCGCGAAGCGGCTCTAGGCCGCTGGTAGTGAGGCTCTCGAGTTACTAAAAATCCGAATCAGAGTCCAGCGCCATCCCCAAAAACTTTTCCCCGCCCCCGGCTTGTTCTGCCCGTACCATAACGTGGGCCGCGTGTTCTACCTTTGAGCACGGCCGGCCCCTTCCCTCCCGCCCTGTCCCTATGATTCATTTCGAAGAATTCACCCTCGCCAACGGCCTGCGCTGCATCGTCCACGAAGACCACACCACTCCCATTGCCGTCGTCAACGTGCTCTACAACGTGGGCTCCCGCGACGAGGACGCCGCCCACACCGGCTTTGCCCACCTCTTTGAGCACCTCATGTTCTCGGGCTCGGTCAACATCCCGAACTACGACGAGCCTTTGCAGTACGTGGGCGGCGAAAACAACGCCTTCACCTCCCCCGACATCACCAATTACTACCTCACGCTACCCGCCAACAACCTCGAAACCGGCTTCTGGCTCGAATCGGATCGGATGTTGGGCCTGGCCTTCTCCGAAAACGGCCTCGAAGTGCAGCGCAAGGTGGTGGTGGAGGAGTTCAAGCAGAACTACCTCAACCAGCCCTACGGCGACGTTTGGCTTAAGCTGCGCCCCCTCGCCTACCAGACCCATCCCTACCAGTGGCCCACCATCGGCAAGGAAGTCGGCCACATCGAAAATGCCGTGATGGACGACGTGCGAGCCTTTTTCCAGAAGCACTATGCTCCCCAGAACGCCATCTTGGTCGTCGCCGGCGACGTCACCACGGCCGAGGCCCGGCGGCTGGCCGAAAAGTGGTTCGGCCCCATTCCCGGCGGCGAGAAGTACGAGCGGCAGCTGCCCGCCGAGCCCCGCCAGACCAGCCCGCGCCACCTCGACGTGACGGCCGAGGTGCCCGTCAACGCCCTCTACAAGGTCTTCCACATGCCCGGCCGCCCCGACGCGGCCTACTACGCCACCGACCTGCTCAGCGACATCCTAGGCCGGGGCAAGTCGTCGCGCCTCTACCAGCGCCTGGTGAAAGATAAGCCCCTGTTCAACTCCATTTCCGCTTCCTGCACCGGCTCGTTCGAGCCCGGCTTGCTCGTGGTCAGCGGCCGCCTCAACGCCGACGTCACCATGGAAGAAGCCGACGCAGCCATTGAGGAAGTGCTGGCCGAGCTGCGCACGGCCGAGGTGGAGGCCAAGGAGCTGGAGAAAGTAAAAAACCAGGCCGAGGCCAGCATCGTGTTCAGCGAAATTGAGCTGCTGAACCGCGCCATGAACCTGGCCTTCAACAAGCTCCTCGGCGACGCCAACCTGGTGAATGAGGAAAGCGCCAAGGTGCAGGCCGTCACCGCCGCCGCCGTACTCACCGCCGCCCAGGAAGTGCTCCGCCCCGACAACTGCAGCACGCTCTACTACCGCGCCGCCGTACCCGCTCCCGCCGCGCAGCTGGCCGCAGCAGTAGAGGAAGAAGACTAGCCATCGCCAAAACGCAAAAAGGCCCGGACGACTATCATCCGGGCCTTTTATTTGGTTTGGTCAACGTCAGCTTACCAGCCGCTGCCACCCGAACCCCAACCGTCGTCCGCCTTCTTCTTGGCAGGAGCCGCGGCTTTCTTGGCCGGGGCAGGCGTGGTCGTGGTGGTAGTCGTCTTCTTGGTAGCCGCAGCCGCCCCCGACGATTTCTTGGTCGCCGAAGCGGTTGCCGTTTCGGCTACGGGCGCCGGCTCGGGAGCTACTGCTACGGGCTCAGGCGTGGGCATCGGCGCAGCTACGGGCGCGGCTTCGCGCACATTGCGCCGCACGTAGGGAGCCAGCACGCGGCCCCGGTAGTCGGTATTCACGCGGCGTGAAGGCGCGGCGGTGAAGCCCGGCGCAATCGAGAAGCCTTCCGACTGTAACGGAGCCGAATCAGCTACCCGGCTCGGCGCGGCGGGACCACCAAAGCCGTCGTTGGCGGGAGCTGGCGCGGCTACGGGAGCCGGCTCAGGCTCGGCCACCGGCGCAGGTGAGGCTTTGGCCGCCGGCTTGGCCGTTTTTTTACTGCTCTGCGCAAAAGCCGCCGGGGCGCTCAACACAGTAACCAACAGCAGGCTTGAAAAAGCAGAACGTAGCATATCGAATGCGCGAAAAGTGAGGATGAGAAGTCAGGTCCGGGAACTTGGAGACACAAATCTAGGACTGTTTGTGCCCGAACGGCAAAAAATATCTGCCGGCTCTTTCGCAAATCCGCATCTGGCCGAAGCGGGACTGGTTTATTTTTTACGACTGACAGCTTGGACCACTGGGTCTGGTGGTGCGGTCGGGAAGCTCTTCAAGCGGCAAAACCTATTCCGAACCGACGGAAACATTACAGTAACTTCCTCACTCTTATGGCTTCCCTGCTTTGGCGGCACTTGCTACCACTGGGGCACCTCGGCCGTTGCGACGGGGGCCTGCTGCGCAACTTTCGCGGCCAGCGTCGAGGCCTTGCTGGCTTTCTTTTTCAGCGGGCGGCCATTATAATCGGTGCTCACGCCGCGGTAGGGCGCGGTGTTCATGCCCGGCGCAATCATGACGCCCGAGGAGCGCATCATCGGGTCGTCGGCCTCCTCGGTGTCGATGGGCGCGGCAGCTACTACCTTTTTAGCGGGCCGAGCGAGGGGGCGGCCGTTGTAGTCGGTGCTCACGCCGCGGTAGGGGGCCGTATTCATCCCCGGGGCAATCATGACACCCGAGGAGTGCATGGCGGGGTCATCGGAAGGCGTAGCGGTGGTAACAACGGCAGGTTCGGCCGGGGCGGGCGTGGCCCACAGCGCGTCGTCGTCGGCAGCGGAGCCCCAGTTGGCGGCGGAACTGGGCTTGGGGGCTGCTGCCGCGGCTTTTTTCGCGGCTTTGGTGGTGCGGGCTTTTTTACGGCCGGGGCCATCGGCGGCCTGGGAAGTGGCGGGAGCGCTCAGCAAGGCGGCAATCAGGAAAGCGGGAAGCAGAAAGCGTTTCATAACTCAGGAAGGCTGGGAAAGGTGAAAATGAACGCGGGCCAAGGGCTGCCGCTGGCGAAGACCCGGGCAGGTGGCGCCCCGTGCCCGATCTTACTTGCCGTTGTGTGAAGGCGCTTTTGCAGCAATCGTACCAATCTGCGAAAAGGCGTAACGCAGGCAGTCAATGGCCTTTTTAGAGTAGCGCGGGGTTTCGGCCGGAAGCGTACCTTTGTGGAATGCAGGATCAAATCAACCGCCTCCGCGCCGAAATAGCCGCCGCCGACCTTACCACGCCCGAGCAGCTGGAGCAGTTTCGCCTGGCTTTCACCGGCCGCAAGGGCCAACTGGCGGACCTGTTCGACCAGCTCAAAACCGTGGCTCCCGAGCAGCGCCGCGCCGTGGGTCAGGAACTCAACCAGCTTAAGCAAGCCGCTACCGACCGTTTTGAGCAGCGCCGGCAGGAGCTGGAGGCCGCCAGCCAGAATGCTCCCGCCAACCCGACCTTCGACTATACCCTGCCCACGATACCGAATGCGCTGGGCACCCGCCACCCCCTGAGCCTGGTGCGCGAGGAAATCGTGCGCATCTTCGGCCGCATCGGCTTCAACGTGGCGGAGGGACCCGAAATTGAGGACGACTGGCACAACTTCACGGCCCTTAACTTTCCCGAAAACCACCCGGCCCGCGACATGCAGGACACGTTCTTCGTGACCCGCGACGCGGCTAACCCTACCAACGACTTTCTGCTCCGCACCCACACCAGCACCGTGCAGGTACGCGTAATGGAGTCGCAGAAGCCACCGATTCGCAGCATCATGCCCGGCCGCGTGTACCGCAACGAAGCCATTTCGGCCCGGGCTCACATGATGTTTCACCAGGTCGAGGGCATTTTCATCGACGAAGGCGTGAGCTTTGCCGACCTGAAGCAGACGGTGTATTACTTCGTGCAGGAAATGTTCGGGGCCGACATCCAGATTCGGTTCCGGCCGTCGTTCTTCCCCTTCACCGAGCCCAGCGCCGAAATTGACATCACCTGCCTAATCTGTAAGGGCGCAGGCTGCAACATCTGCAAATACACCGGCTGGGTCGAAATCGGGGGCTGCGGCATGGTGGACCCAAACGTGCTGCAGCAGTCGGGCATCGATCCGGAAGTATACTCGGGCTACGCCTGGGGTATGGGCATCGAGCGGATTACGATGCTGAAATATCAGATCAAGGATCTGCGGTTGTTCACCGAAAACGACCAGCGGTTTTTGCGGCAGTTCGAAGGAGCTTAATCCGCCGGGCGTTGGTTATGGCTGTTATCTAAGTGGTTTTTCGTTTCCAACGCTTTGCTCCCGTTCCCATGACGACTGTTCTTCCTACGTTGCGGGCCGTGGCCGTGGTGGCGCTGTTTGGCACCCAGCTGGCCCTGGCCGCCTGCGGTTCCAGCTCCCCCGACAACGACCCGCAGATACCGTTGGCTTCCTTTAATACGCCCATCAACCTCACCAACCAGGAATATGCCGCCCTGCGGTCGGACAACGGAGCCGTGTACGTGAAGGGCGGCGTCCGGGGCCTGATCGTGGTGCGGCAGAACTCCAGCACGTACTACGCCTTCGAGCGAAACTGCCCCTACCGCGCCACCGACACCTGCGCCCGCGTCAGCATCGATGCTTCGCGGCTGTTCCTGAAAGACAAATGCTGCGGCTCCCAGTTCACGCTGCAGGGCGGCGTGCAGACGGGTCCGGCGGCCCGCGCGCTCCGGCAGTACCCAACTTCTTTGTCGGGTAGCATCCTGACAATCACGAACTAGACAGTCGGGGCAATATTTTTTTCAGGCTATTGCTTGCACAGGGTTTCGTTTTGACCTAATATTGCACCCGCAACGACAGATAAACGTCGCCATAACCGCTTCCTTAGCTCAGCCGGTTAGAGCATCTGACTGTTAATCAGAGGGTCCCTGGTTCGAGCCCAGGAGGGAGCGCCAATAAGCCCGCCAATAGACTGAAATTCAGTTTGTTGGCGGGCTTATTCTTTGCCTACGGTACACCTCACGGGACACTACTGAAACATTGCCCTATCTAGTAGATGATTCACTCCCGCAGGGGACACACATTACTATGTCATTTGAGCCAGCAGTTGTGCATAAACAACGCTATGTGAGTATCTAAGAACGAGTACCTTTAGGCTTCATTAGAACGATTTCCTATGTTCGACAATTCTACCCTCTCTCCTTCGGCTACCTTTCTTCGCCCCTTGCTGGCTTTGCTTCTGCTACTCAGTAGCATCTCGGCAGCGGCTCAAGCCCCTACTTGGCAGTCGGCACGGGCCGTAGCGTTGGGCAACAGTAGTTTGAACATTACTGCTTCGGCCGTCGATGCGGCGGGTAACGTATTCTTGGCTGGGAATTTTACAAATGCGGTAGTGCTCGGTGGCACTACGCTCACCAGCCTCGGAGCCGAAGACGTATTCGTAGCTAAGTTCAACCCGGCTAGCAACCAGATCGTGTGGGCACAGCGGGCCGGCGGCACGGACTCCGACGTGGCCTCGTCACTGGCCGTGAACGGTACTAGCGTATACGTGACGGGAAATTTTAGCAGCTCTATGGCGAGTTTTGGTCCCGCTACTCTGACCAAGTCGGGTTTAAGCTATACTACCGAGGTATTCGTAGCTAAGCTTACCGATGCGGGTAATACCGGTAGCTTCGTGTGGGCACAACAGGCCGGCGGCACGGAATCCGATGATGCCTTCGCGCTGGCTGTGAATGGCTCCAGCATATACGTGACAGGGCAATTTGAAAGCTTCACTGCGGGCTTTGGACCTATTACTCTAACCACCATCGGAGGCAGCCGTGACGTTTTCGTAGCCAAGCTCACTGACGCGGGCAGCACGGGCAGTTTCGTGTGGGTGCAACGGGCGGGTGGCATAGGTACTGACTATGCATATGCGCTGGCCGTGAGTGGCACCAGCGTGTATGTGGCTGGTGGGTTTGATAGCCCTACAGCGGGTTTTGGCTCTACTGTTCTGGCCAACGGGGGCAGCAAAGACGTATTTTTAGCTAAGCTCACGGACATGGGCAGCGCGGGCAATTTCGTGTGGGCACAACGGGCTGGCCGCACGGGCTATGATTATGCCACCGCGCTGGCCGCGAACGGAACTAACGTGTACGTAGCTGGTAATTTTGAGGGCTTCGGGGTAGAATTTGGTAGCAGCAGCCTAAACTCGGCGGGCATGCAGGACATATTCGTGGCCAAACTCACCGACGCGGGCAGCTCGGGCAGCTTCAACTGGGCACAGCGGGCCGGTGGCACAGGCTATGACTATGCTAAGGCGGTAACCGTCAGCGGTACCAGTATGTATGTAGCTGGCAGTTTCGAAGGCCCCTCAGCGGGCTTTGGCCTCACCACTCTAACCAATGCTCGTCCAGGCTATGCCGATGTATTCATGGCTAAGCTCACCGACGCGGGCAGCTTCAGTTGGGCGCAGCGGGCCGGTGGCTCAGGCTACGATGCAGCCACATCATTGGCTGTGAGCGGAACCGACGTGTATGTAGCCGGTAATTATGGCCAACCCACTGCTATCTTCGGTACTACCACACTCACAAACCCGAGTCAAAATACGAGCCTTGGCTTTCTAGCTTCTATCACCGACCCTACCCTCATGGCTACGGAAGCTGGCCGCACTCTGACCTACGGGCATCTTTTTCCAAACCCCGCCCGCTACACGGTCACCTTGCGCCTGCCCGCCGGGGCTGCCTCCGGGTCTCTTACCCTCACTGACACCCAGGGCCGGGCTGTGCGCCATTATCCCGCACCGACGCGCTCCGAGGCTGCCCTGGACCTGCGGGGTCTGCCTGCGGGCCTCTACCTGCTACGCGATGCCGGCCAGACTCAGCGCCTTGTGGTGGAATAGCACGGCTTCGGGTGCTGCCGCCTTTGTACTAGGCACAGTCTACTATCCTCCACTTTGTAGTTTGAGCGGTTCATAGGCGCGGAGTAGCTGATGAACACCCGGGGGGAGTGACAGTGAATGGAAACGGGATTGCCAGACCGGGTGGGGCTGTTTTCTACCTTACCCCTTACGCGGCAGCTCATGGCAGCATTTCAGGGCGCCCGAGGGACAGAAAGCCTAGAAACAGGGCGTTTGGCCCTAAGCGTTGGTTCGGCTTCACATCGAGCAGTAGGCTGAAAAAATCTGGCGAGCTGTGCGCATCTTCGGAACAGCTACAGTTCGGATTTTCCGTTGTGCAGAAGGACAGGCACAAGATTCCTCATCGACGAACAATACGTCGTTGATGAGGGAGGCATGACAACTCTGCTCCGGCTGGGCTAGCGGAGCAGTTGGTGCCGCAGCAAGTGCGCTAATTCATTTCGATGCCGGCCTGGGTGAAGCGGCGGTGGATGCCGGCCAGAATTTCGCTTTTCAGCACCTGCTCTTGGCGGATGTTGTTGATCCAGAACAGCACCTTCAGCTCATACATCTGCCCGTTGACGCCGCTGAGCAGAATGTCGGGGGTTACTTTGTGCAGGGTACTGGGGTTGTCGAGGATTTCGGTGCTGATAAGCTGCTTGGCCTTGTCGAGGTCGGTATCGAGGCGCAGTTTGAGGGCCAGCTCCACGCGGATGTGGTTGTTGCTCAGCGTCCAGTTGATGACGTGACCAGAAAGCAGGTCGCCGTTGGGCACAATGATTTCGGAGCCGGACAACGAAATGAGCTTGCTGGCCCGGATGCCAATGTCTTTCACCCGGCCGGTTTTGCCGGTCACCTCGATAAAGTCGCCGACCTGGAAGGGCCGCTCGAAGATCAGGATGACGCCCGAAACGAGGTTGTTGATGATATTTTGCAGGCCTAGCCCTACACCTACACCCAGGGCCCCGACCACGATGGTAATCTTATCGAGCGGCAGCCCCGAGGCCATGGTAGCCAGCAGAAAGCCCACGGCCAGCAGCACCAGTCGGATGGCCACCAGCCAGGAACCCTTGCGGTCGGGGTCGGCGCTGAACTCGTCATCCGTCTCGCCGAAAAAGTGGCCCACGTAGCGCTGCAGCAGCACCGAGAAGTAGATGATGAGGAAAAACAGCGCGATGTTGCCGAGGGTAAACGTGATGCTACCCAGGTGGTGGGGCGTGGCTAGCAGCAGCTCCAGGAAGCGGTAAAGCGGCCGAAACAGGTTTAGATTGGTCGTAAACGTCATCAGCCACAGCCCGCACACCACCACCGAAAGCACCATGCGCAGGCCCTGCTCAATCTTCTGGAAGTTGAAGCGCACGGCCGCGCCACCCGCCAGCCGGCTACGCTGCATCTGCAGGTGAAACGCCTCGGTGAGCAGCCGCACGAACACCGACAAAGCAATAATCTGGGTGAGACCCAGAACGGCGCTGCTGCTGAACACCTTGGCCAGGCTCAGCCGGCCGGTCAGATTGCAGAGTACCGCCAGCGCATTTAGCAGCCCAAACAACACCAGTACCGGCGGCACGAAGGCAGCCAGCTGCGGGCCTTGCCGCAGCCGGCGCCACAGCCCCACGCCCAGCGCACCGGCCGCCAGATTGAGCAGCAGCATGGCCCAGCGCAGGCCGGCACCGGGCGCGCTAGAGGCGTAGGTAAAGGTGAGCCCGAAAAACAGCCCCACGATGCCCAGCCAGTACCAGAACAGCGGCCGGGGCCAGCTGCGCCACAACAGTACGCTAAGCGACACGACCAGCAGCAGCTCCAGCAGGTCGGTGTAGGCCGCGGGCGGGTTTAGGTCGAAGAAGGGCGCTATGCTGAACACCACCACCAGCGTGCCGGCCACCGGCACCGGCCAGAGGTAGCGAAACGGCTGCTCCTGGGGCGCGGGTGCCTCCGGGGCCTGGTTGAGCTGCCGGTAGTTGCGAAACACCCAGGTAAAGAAGCCCGCGCCCAGCAGCAGCATCCAGACCCCGAAGTACCAGTTTTGCCCGAAGTAGTAGCGCAGCAGCTTGCGCTGGCTGGCGTACGACTCACGCACGAGCTGCCCGGTTTCGGCCTGTTGGCTCACGTCGGCGGCGGGGGCGCGCCACAACGGCTCGTTACCCGGCTCCAGGGTGCGGCGGTTAAAGCGGCGCGACTGTTCCTGTACCTCGTCCTGCAGTTCCAGGGCCTGAATGTAGCCGTCCGACACGCGGGTCTGCAGTTGGGTGACGGTCTGCTGGTTGCGGGCCAGCAGCTTCCGGGCGCGGTTTTGCTTGCGCTGCAGCCGGGCCGTGCTGCGCCCCAGGGCCGTAGTGGTATCGGCGGGCACGGGGATGGCATGGCGGGTGAGCGAGTCGAGCTGGAACTGCATACGGGTGAGCCGCTGCCCCTGGGTGGCCAGCCCGGCGCGCCAGGTGCTCAGCTGCGCCTGCATGTCGGTGAGCAGCACCTGGAACATGCGCACTTGCTTAAGATTGATGACGCGGCTGTACTGAGTCAGGTTCTGGCGGATAGTTTTCAGGTTGTCTTCCACGTCGGGCAGCTCCTGGGCCAGGTCTTCGGTGTCGGCGCCGCGCCGGACGCCGCCGCTGATGCGGCCCAGCACGAGGTAGGCCTGCTCCACGCGCTGGGCCGCATCCTGCTCGGTAGCGGGAGCCACGGCCGGCACCTTGGCCGGCGCGGTTTGCACAGAATCCTGGGCCCGCAAAACGCCCGGAAACAGCAGCCAGCCGGCCAGCAGTAGCCAACGGCTGGCCGTCGTCAGAAGCTTGGAGCAATGCGGTACTGAACGGGGAATTGGGCGGCGAAAAACAGGACTACTGGCAAGGGTATTCTGGAGCATCAGGTCAAAAGTCAGTGAAATAGAGCGGCAGGAAGTTTTCCGGAGAGTTTGAAAAGCGTTACCGGCCCATGGGCAAGGTGGCGGGGGCCAATATCGGCATTGTCGCAGGGGTCGGCAAAGCAGGTTTGGGCGGCTACTGTAGAGTTTAACCCCAGAATGGCCGCGCGGTTGCGAACCAAGCCAATCCGGAAAACACTTCCGGGTCGTATCTTTGCGCCATGAAGCCTCCTTTGTTTCACGTTGGGCAGCCCGTGGTGTGCACCAACGACGACTTTACCCTGCTGCTGGTGCAAAACCCGGCCATCCAGACGCCCAAGCGCGGCCCCATCTACACCGTGCGCAGCCTCTACGACACCCACCGCGGCTACGGCCTGACGCTGGCCGAAATCAACAACGCTGGCGTGGCGCCCAGCTTTCCCGAGGCCAACTTCCACGAAAGCCGCTTCGCCGCCGTGCCCGATGTGGAGGAGCTGGACCTGGCCGCGCTGCTGGAAGAAAGCGTGTTGGCCTAAGTCGGCCGGGGCGGAATCCTGTCCGAAATACTACGGCAGCGGATTGGCTAAGCTACTGAAGGCCGCTGCTGGAGTCAACCTTTTTGCGCGTGGGTGAGTATCACCGGATATGTTCCTGCGAAGGAACCGTCTCCCTCCTACTCACTTTGCTCTTCTCGCCATGAAAGGTTTCCACTCGTTTTTCGCCCTCTGCCTCATCCTGCTCACCTTCACGCTCAGCAGCTGCGAGCTGGCCGGGGATATCTTCAAGGCCGGCGCCTGGTCGGCCGTAATCGGTATCTTCCTGGTCGTGCTGCTCGTTGGCTTTATCATCCGCAAGATGCGAGGCTAAGCTTTCCCGCTACCTATAGAAAGGGGCGCTTCCGTACGGAAGCGCCCTTTTTTCATTGTAGGAGCATTAGTACGGCACAAAAAAGCCTGACCCCGGTTCCGGGTCAGGCTTTCGGCGGGCTATAGATACCCGGATGCTACTCTTTCGGCTTGCTGTTGGGCATGGTGCCGATGATATGGTCCCAAAGGGTGCTGGACACCCCAAAGGCAATTTCATCCTGCCGGTAGTGGTGCTGAGCGTGGTGGGTCCACCACACTTTCAGGAAGTTTTTCGGCGGCGCGTACATGTGAATGGCGTAGTGCACGAACAAATACAGCGCGTAGCCGAACGTAAAGCCGGCCAGCACCCCGAAGGCATTGCTGCCGAAGGTGAAGCGGAAGATGAAGAACAGCAGCGAGGCAATAAATACCGTGATGATGGGCGGCATGGCCAGGCGCGTCTTGTCCTTGGGAAACTCGTGGTGCACGCCGTGCATGGTGTATTGGAACTTGATGCGCCCCGGCGTGGTAGCCGGAATGTGGTAGAGGTAGCGGTGCATGGCGTACTCCACGAACGTGAACAGGAACCAGCCCGCCAAGAACAGCCCGAAGGCCGATGCGCCGTTGATAAAGCCGTTGGAAAAGCCGTAATACAAGCTCACCAAGGCCGTAACCAGGAAGATAGAAACCGGCAGGGCAATGTGGGTGTGCGAGAGACGCTCCAGCACGGGATTCTTGAATAGCACCGCCGAGCCCTTGTGCTTGGGCTTTACCGCGGCGGGGGCTTTTACCGGCGTAGGTTCCAGATCGGTGGCAGGAGCAGCAGGAGCGGAATTCATAGGAATGAGCAAGCTGATGAGGAGGCAAAAGTACGCAGCCCGGCGCAAATGCTACGCCACCAACCAGCGGGGCACCGCTTCAGGCGCTGGCTAAGTAGGTAGTGAGCAGGTGCTGCACCGACTCGACGGTGCAGGTAGGAGCGGCGCAGCACAGCGGCGCGCGGTCGTAAAACTGCTGACGGGCGGCTAAGGTTTCACGCAGGCGGGCTTCCAGCGCGACGGAGTCGGGAAGCTGGGCCAACAGGGGGCGAGCCGCGGCGGCGTGCTGCAGGCGGCGCACCAGTTCTTCCACCGGCACGGCCAGATACAGCGTCATACCAGTTTCGAGCAGCACCTCCAGGTTCTGGTGGAAGCAGGGCGTGCCGCCGCCGGTGGCCAGCACCAGCCGGGGTGCCTCGGCCAGCAGCTCGCGCAATACCTCCGCTTCGCGCCGTCGGAAGTACGCTTCGCCCTCGGTCCCAAACAGGTCGGCTACGCTCCGCCCCTCTCGCCGCACGATTTCCTCGTCCAGGTCATGGAAGGGCAACTCGAAAGCCGTGGCCAGGGCGCGGCCCAGGGTAGTTTTGCCGGCCCCGGGCATACCGATAAGGTAAAGACGCATGTTTTGATTTTTTGATGGGCTGATTTGCGAATGGCTTGATGGGCTGATGATCAATGGCTGGAGTTGCCGGGCCATTACCGAACGCAAAATCCAGCACGTGAGCCCATCAAAGAATTAACCCATCAACGAATCAACTCAGCTTCACCCGTGGGTCCAGCACGGCGTAGAGCACATCGACGACGATGTTGACGACCACGAACAGGAAGGCAATGAAGATGGTGGCGCCCATCACGATGGGGAAGTCCAGGCTTTGTACGGCTAGCAGCGTGACGGTGCCCAAGCCTTTCCAGTTGAAGATGTACTCGATAAAAAACGCACCGGCCATCAGAGAAGCCAGCCACCCCGACACGGCCGTGATAACCGGGTTTAGGGCATTTTTCAGGGCGTGGCCCACTATCGTCTGGTACTGCGAGAGGCCCTTGGCCCGCGCCGTGCGGATGTAGTCCTGGCTGAGCACGTCGAGCATGGAGCTGCGGGTGAGCTGGGTAATAACGGCCAGCGGCCGGATGCCCAGCGCGAAGGCCGGCAGCAGCAGGTTGCGCAGCACTAGGTGGCGGCCGGTGAAGGGGTCGGTTTCGTAGAGCTGACCAGTGAGGTTGAGGCCGGTCCAGTGGCTCCAGTAGAAGCCGAACGTCATGGCAATGAGAATGCCGGCCACGAACGAGGGCACCGAGATACCCAGCACGGAGGTCGTAATCAGGGCCCGATCAAGCCAGGAATGAGGCTTGAGGGCGGCCACCACGCCCAATAGGATGCCCAGTCCCGCCGCCAGCAGCATGGCCGCCAGCGCCAGCCAGAGCGTGCCGGTAAAATGGTCGAGCAGGATGCTGAGCACGTCCTTGTTGCTTTGGAAGGAGCGGCGCAGATAAGGCGTTTTGAGCACCAGCGCCTTTCCTCCCAGCGGCAGCAACGTCACGCCGCCGTACTTGGCCACCCCAGCCGAGTCGCGCGGGTGCACCCCCAGCGGCGATACGTCGTTGAGGTAGCTGGCCAGTTGCACGGGCACGGGCTGGTCGAGGCCGAGGTCGGCGGCAATGGCGGCGCGGGTGGCGGGGTCGGAGCGCTGGCCGGCCAGCAGGGCCACCGGGTCGCCGGGCAGCACCGCAAACAGGAAGAACACCGTGAGGGCCACGCCCAGCAGCACCAGCACCCCTTGCCCCAAACGACGCAGCAGAAAGGAAATCATATCAGTTACCAGTTGTGAGTTACCAGTTGCCAGGGCTCAGCGGCAGGTTGCCAGTTGCCAGTAATCGTTGAACGAACTGGCAACTGGCAACCCGCAACCGGCAACTCAAAGGAGTCCTTCCAGCTTGCCGCGGGTGGGGATATCGTGGTAGTGGAACTTGCCTTTCACCACCCCGTTTTGCAGCAGGATAAAGCCGGGGTTGGAGCGAATCATGGACTTGAGCACCGTCGCGTCGGCGTAATAGAAGGGCGCGGCCAGATTGACGCTGTGGCGGAAGGCGTCGAAGTCGGCGGGGCTGCTGCTGGTGACGATGAGCGGCGTAATCTTCTTCTGCGACGAGTCGGCGGACAGAATCAGCTGGTTGATCTGCAGAAACCGGTCCCGGTCGGCCTTGTCGGTGCTCTGCACGACGAGAACGAGCTTATTGCCCTTCAGCAGCTCTTGGGTGTAGTCGCCGGCGTCGTTCCAGACCTTGAAGTCGGTGATTTTGGGCGCCGACTCGGGGTTCAGGCTCACCATCTGCTTGTACTTCCAGGTGGTGTCGGTGGGGTACTCGGTGAAGTCCTTGGTTTCGCCGTTGCGCTCCATAACGTACTTGTAGCGCATGGGCTCGGAGGGCTGCATGAGCTTGCCGATATCGTTGCCGACCTTGTAGGGCAGGAAGTCAAAGTAGGGCAGGTGGCCCAGGGCCCGCACCCCGATACCGATGGCCAGGGCCGAAGCCGTGGTCATGTACACCACGCCCAACTGCCCGTTGGCAAACACCCGGCGCAGGTAGCGGAAGTTGAAGTACACCACCAGCCACAGCCCGATCAGGAACAGGTCCTTGGCAAACGAGGTCCAGGGCGTGAGCTTGATGAAGTCGCCGAAGCAGCCGCAGTCGGTTACCTTATTAAAGAAGGCCGAATAGAACGTGAGGAAGGCGAAGAAGATAAGCAGGCCCAGCACCACCCAGAGCGTTTTGCGCAGATACCAGCGCAGCAGCAGGGCCACGCCCAGTACCACTTCCAGAGAGCTGAGCACGATGGAGATAGTGCGGGCGCTGCTCTTGAAGACCAGGAAGAAGCGGCCGAAGTCCTCGGCAAACACCTCGAAGTACTCCTCCAGCTTCAGCGCCGTCCCGATCGGGTCGTTGAGCTTGACCAGGCCCGAGAAGATGAAAATAGCGCCTAACAGCAGCCAGCAGATATGGGTAATGAGTTTCATAGTGCGTTAAACTGCGGATTCGGAATCGGGTTTGGGCGCGGCGGTGGCGGCCCCGTGTTTGATGAGCACAAAGACGGCATAATTCAGCATATCCCGGTAATTGGCTTCCACGCCTTCCGATACGCGGGTGTGCCCGGCCAGGTCTTCAATCTGCTTGGTGCGGTGCAGCTTCATCAGGATAATGTCGGTGATGCTTTCGATGCGCATCTGCCGCCAGGCTTCGCCGTAGTCGTGGTTTTTGGCGAACAGCAGCCGGCGGTTTTCCTCCACCTGCTCGTCGTAGGCGCGGGCCACGTCGGCGGCGGGCAGGTCGAGGGGAGCGTCGGTGGGCAGCTGCAGCTGGATCAGGGCAATGAGGCAGTAGTTGATGATGGCCACAAACTCCTCGTCGACGCCGTCGGCCACGAGCTGCAGGCCCTTTTCCTGGATGGAGCGGATGCGCTGGGCCTTAATGTAGATCTGGTCGGTGATGCTGGGCAGGCGCATGATGCGCCAGGCCGTGCCGTAGTCGTGGGTTTTGGCCAGAAACAACGTCCGGCACTGCCCGATTACCTGGTCGTACTCGTGCTGGGTTTGGTTACTCAAAATTTTCGACCTATTTTGTTGGAAAACGGCATCTATTAGCACAAAACGCCGTCGGTGGAAAGGAAAATTCCAGCGTTTGCCCCGGCTGACGCGGTTCGGTCATTTTGATCTGCCCTGGCTGGAAGCCCACGGAAGGCCCCGGCCGCGCCGGGCCCGCTAGCCCTGAACCGGGCTGGCGCGCAATAACTGCCAGAAGAGTAAAACGCCCAAAAACCATGTTCCAGGCCGCGAAAGATACGTGTTTTTCCCCGAGGCAAACCCTGCGTTGCCCCGGCGGCCGCGTGCTGGATCTGGGCCGCCCGCAGATAATGGGCATCCTCAACCTGACTCCCGACTCCTTCTTTGCCGACAGCCGCGTGCGGGCCGCGGCCGACCAGGCCGACCTGCTGCGCCGGGCCGAGGGCATGCTCCGGGCCGGGGCTGCGGTGCTCGACCTGGGCGGCTACTCCTCCCGCCCCGGGGCCGAGCACATCAGTGAGGACGAGGAGAAGCGGCGTCTGCTGCCCGCCGTGGAAGCCGTGCGCCGCGAGTTTCCGGCCGCCTTCCTGTCCGTCGATACGTTTCGTAGCGGGGTGGCCGCTGCCGCCGTGGCCGCCGGGGCCGACATCCTCAACGACATCAGCGGCGGGGAATTGGATGCCGATATGTTTGCCACCGCGGGCCGGTTGCAGGTGCCCTACGTGCTGATGCACATGCGCGGCACGCCCCAAACCATGACCACGCTCACCGACTACCCCGACGGCCTGCTGCTGACGCTCACGCGCTACTTCCGCGACAAGCTGGCCGCCCTGCGCGCCGCCGGCGTCGTGGATGTGGTGCTGGACCCCGGCTTCGGCTTCGCCAAGGATGCGGGCCAGAACCACGAGCTACTGGGCCGTCTCCGGGAGCTACGGGTGTTCGGGCTGCCGCTGCTGGCGGGCCTCTCGCGCAAGGCCATGCTGTATAAGCCGCTGGGGCTCACGCCTGAGGCTGCGCTGCCCGGCACGGTAGCCGTCAATACCCTGGCGCTGCTCAACGGGGCGCGGCTGCTGCGCGTACACGACGTGCCCGAAGCCGTGCAAACCATCCGGCTCGTGGCCAACACCCCCAACTTTTCTGCTCCGTGATAGGCTCCTTCAGCATCGGCTTCCTGCGCATTGGCTGGATCGACGTCGTGGACGTGGTGCTGGTCACGGCGCTGTTTTATCAGCTCTACAAGCTGCTGACGGGAAGCGTTGCGCTGAAGGTGTTCCTGGGGCTGATGTCGGTGTATCTGCTGTATCTGGTGGTGAAGGCCGCCGGCATGGAACTGCTCACCAGCATCCTGGGGCAGTTTATGAGCGTGGGGGTGCTGGCCAGCATCATCCTGTTTCAGCAGGAAATCCGGCGCTTCCTGCTCACCATCGGCAAGGCCACGGCCTTCGATAGGATGCTGACCTTTCCGTGGCGGCGCGAGGAGCCCGCCGAGCGCGTCAGCGTGACGCCCTTCGTGGAGGCGGCCAAGAGCCTGGCCGCCAAGAACACCGGCGCCCTGATTGCCTTCCAGATGGTGTCGGACCTGAAGTTTTTTGCCGATTCCGGCGACCTCATCGACGCCACCGTGAGCAAGCGCCTGCTCCTGTCCATCTTCAACAAGACCAGCCCCCTGCACGACGGCGCGGTCATCATCACCGACAACCGCCTCCGGGCCGCGCGCTGCATTTTGCCGGTGAGCGAGAATCCCGACGTGCCCGCGTCCCTGGGCCTGCGCCACCGGGCCGCCATCGGCCTCACCGAAGTCACCGACGCGGTGGTGCTGGTGGTGAGCGAGGAAACGGGCCAGATGTCGCTGGTGCGCGGGGGCGAGGTGTTCCGCAATCTTTCCGCCGCCGACCTGCGCGCCCGCCTCAACGAGTTTCTGTACGACGTGCAGCCCAAAGCCGCCAGCGCCTCGGCGGCCGCCGCCGCGGAAGTGGCCGCGTAGCGAGGAATAACCGGAATCGGGAAAACCCCGGGCCCCGCTTTGCCGTTATTATTAGCATTCCGTGCTAAAAAAACCAGCAAGCCATGAAGATTCAAGTTGATAAAGAAGAGAAAGGCTTTCTCCCCGACGGCCGTCATACGGTAGAGATAACCGACATTGAGGAAGGCACCAGCGAACACCAAAACGTGCCTTTCTTCGCCGCCCGCATGGAAAGCGAGGATGGCTTCGTCACCCAACGGTTCTACAACTCGGCGGCGGGCAAGCCCATTATTCTCTCGCTCTACTCGGCCGTCGGCATCAAGCCCGAGGGCGACAAAGACCTTGATACCAAGCAGCTCATTGGCAAGAAACTATCGGTGGAGGTCAGCGACCACACCTACGCCGATGCCGCCACCGGCCAGGAGCGCAGCATCCGGCAGGCCACCGGCTTTCGGGCCAGCTAGAGGCCGCTACGTTTCCTGAACACCTATCAAAAGCGCCTTTCCTGCCCAGGGAAGGCGCTTTTAGTTGGATAAAGCCAGCAGATTGCCAGGGGCCAGCCTTGCTGCCGGGGCTCAACGGGAGCGGGCGAGAAGCTGGCGGGCTCGGCGGGGTGTTCCGCGTTTTGGAATGCCCTCCTAAAGCCTTTGCCAGGCATTCCAGAATATGGAACGGCCTCCGAAGCGCTTCGGAAGGCATTCCAAAATGCGGAACGGCCTCCGAAGCACTTAGCCAGCCGTTCCGAAAAGCAGAATGCCTGCCAAAGGTCTTAGGCGGGCATTCTGCTTTTCGGAACGGCTGCCCTCAGGCAACCGGTGGCTTTTTCTTGTTTGATGGCAGTATCGAGAAGTTGAAATATGCTTCGGCCTGTTCGGGATTTTCCGCGAAGGCGGCTATCAGGGTGCCGTAGTGCGCAAACAGCAGCACGGCCAGGGCCTGCTGGTCGGCGCGAATGGCCTGGCTGCTGTCCTTGGTAGCCTTGTCAGCCTTGCCCTGGGCGGCACCGGCCTGCTCGAAGGCCGTCAGCAGGGCCTGGGCCGTGGTAGCCACCTCGGCACCTATTTCACCCTGGTATTTTTTGGCCGCGATGATAAAGGCCTTCATCCGGGTGCCGATGTTTTTGTGGGAGGCGGTGGTGAAGGCGGCGCGGCCCTGCGGGAAAAACTCCTCGTAGGGAGCCGAGTTCTCCTCAAACTTGGGCATAATAAACTGGCGGGCCGCCCGGGCCGGATACGCCGTCAGGGTGGTAAAAGCGGTATCCTGCACAGTAGTGGCGCCCTGCTTCTGCGCCACGCCCGCCGCCCCGGTCCCCAGGCCCGCCTGAAACGCGTCGTACAACGGCCGCAGCTCAGCCGCCATAGCGGCGGTATCGGGGGCCTTGGCGGGCTGCTTGGGGGCTTCGAGGGCATCGAGGTGGTCGCCAGCGAGCTGTTTCATGGCTTCCCGACTGATGTTTTTGCTCAGGAAGAAGTTTTTGAAGCGGTTTTTAAAGGGGGAGGACATGGAAAAATGAGGTTAAGGAAGGAATGAGACACGGGCAATAGGGTAAGTAGCGACTGATATAGAGCAGAACTTAAATATAGAAAAAGAGCCGGCTGCCTTCACGGCAACCGGCTCTTTTTTTTGGGCGGCAGGCCAACCGGCCCGGGTCCCATTTTGCTACTTCAGCACTTCCAGTTCCTTGCCGACCTCAATAAAAGCGGCAATGGCCTTGTCGAGGTGGGCGCGGGTGTGGGCGGCGCTGAGCTGCACCCGGATGCGGGCCTGGCCCTTGGGCACCACGGGGAAGTAGAAGCCGACCACGTAGATGCCCTTTTCCAGCATCCGGGCCGCAAATTCCTGGCTGAGCTTGGCGTCGTAGAGCATGACGGGCACGATGGGATGCTCGCCGGGCTTGATGTCGAAACCGGCGGCCGTCATCTGCGCGCGGAAGTACTTGGTATTTTCCTCCAGCTGGTCGCGCAGGGCGGTGCTTTCCGTCAGCAGCTCCAGCACCCGGATGGAGGCGCCCACGATGGCCGGGGCCAGGGTGTTGGAAAACAGGTAGGGGCGGCTGCGCTGACGCAGCATGTCGATGATTTCCTTGCGGCCGGAGGTGAAGCCCCCCATCGCGCCGCCCAAAGCCTTGCCCAGCGTGCCGGTGATGATGTCTACCCGGCCCATGGCATTGCGGTACTCGTGGGTGCCGCGCCCGGTTTTGCCGAGGAAGCCCATCGAGTGGCACTCGTCAATCATGACCAGGGCCTCGTACTTATCGGCCAGGTCGCAGATTTTGTCGAGCTGAGCGATGGTGCCGTCCATGCTAAACGAGCCGTCGGTGACGATGATGCGGTGGCGGGTGCCCTTAGCCTGGGCGTCCCGGAGCTGGGTTTCCAGGTCGGCCATGTCGTTGTGGGCGTAGCGGAAGCGCTGGGCCTTGCACAGGCGCACGCCGTCGATGATGGAAGCGTGGTTGAGGGCGTCGGAGATGATGGCGTCCTGCTCGTTGAACAGGGGCTCGAACACGCCGCCGTTGGCGTCGAAGGCCGCGGCGTAGAGGATGGTATCCTCGGTGCCCAGGAACTCGGCTAGCTTGGCTTCCAGCTCCTTGTGAATATCCTGGGTGCCGCAGATAAAGCGCACCGACGACAGGCCGTACCCGTGGGTGTCGATGGCCTCTTTGGCCGCCCGGATCACCTCGGGGTGCGACGACAGCCCCAGGTAGTTGTTCGCGCAGAAGTTGAGCACCTCCCCCGCTTCCCGCGTCTCGATTTCGGCGCCCTGGGGCGAGGTAATCACGCGTTCCTGCTTGTAGAGGCCGTTGTCTTTGATTTCCTGGAGCTGGAGCTGCAGGTCGGGCTGGAGGGTGGAGTACATAGGATGAATGAGCGAATGAGGGGATGGGTGAGTGAGGCGGGAATCGTTCTTACTCCAAAAGTAATACCCCGGCCGCACTGCCCCACGAAATGTTGGGCGCGGCCCGGCCCTCATGCAGCCATTCACCCATTCACTCACTGCCGAAAAAACTGCCGCACGCCGTTCTGGCCGCTGTCCAGGAGCTGCTGCTTCTGGGCGGCCGTCATCCGCTTGATTTTGGGGTTGAAGCCGGCCGTGCTGATGCTTACCGTGCGGGGCCAGTCGGCGGGCCGGGCCGGGTTCAGGTTTTCCAGCGCCAGGGTGTACAGCGCCCCCACGTAGGTGCCCAGGCTATTGATGGCGTACGGGGCCAGCTGCTGGCGGCCGGTGGCCAGCGTGTCGTAGGCCAGCTGCTCGGGCCGGTCGAGGCGCAAACCCAGGGTTTCGGGGTTGACGACGGGCGCGCCGGCCGCCCCAGAGCTGGCGGGCAGGTACCGGGGCTGGTCAAACAGATCAATCGGGTAGTTGGCGAGCAGGCCGCCGTCGACCAGCACCTCCACCGCCTGGCCGGGGGCGGGTCGCCGCACCACCTGGCCCTGGGCATCGAGCAGCACGGCGCGGAAGTAGAGCGGGATGCTCATCGAGATGCGCACGGCGTCGGCCACGCGCAGGTCGGGGTGGGTTTCGTAGCTGAAGACCTGAGTTTGCTGGCGGGTGAGGTTGGTGCCGGTAACGTACAGGTCGCGGCCCCGGCCCTGGGCGGCCAGCGCGTGCAGCTGGCCGAGGGTGAGGTCGGCGGAGCCAGTCTTGCGTGCCACCAGCTCGCCCATGAAGCGGGCAAACTGGTCGCCCCGGTACCAGCCGTACTGCTTAAGGAGCCGGGCGCTGCCCCCGAAGAAAATCAGGCGGCCGTCGTTGAGCCGCTGCACCGGCATGTCGTTGACGACGGCAATAATTTCGGCCGGCGAGTAGCCCACGGCCAGCAGCGCGGCCTGAATGGCGCCGGCCGAGGTGCCGCCCACGCGCCGGATGCCGGCCAGCACGCCCTGCCGGTCCAGCTCCGCTAGCGCGCCCCCGTAGGCAATGCCCCGGATGCCGCCGCCCTCCATCACGAGGTTGCGGTAGGGGCCGGGCGGAGCGGTTTGGGCGGCGGTGGGGCCGGCCAGCCCGGCCCATAATGCAAGAACAAGCAACAATTGCCGCATAGCTAACGCCGGAATAGGTACGCCCGAAAATAGGCAAAGCGGCGTAGTTGGCCCGCGCTGGCCGCCGACCCGCCGGACTACGTACCAAGCAGGCCCCGCAGCAAACCGAATATCTGCCCCGGCCGGGGCGGAAACCGCGCCGCCCGGTATCTTTGCCGTCCCACCCCCTTCCCTACTTCCCCCTGCCCATGCAATCAACTCCCAGCGACACCATTCTCGTCATTGGCGCCGGCGGCCAGCTTGGCCTCGAACTCACTCACGAGCTGCGCCAGCGCTACGGCGCCTCCCACGTGGTAGCCGCCGACGTGCGGGCGCCCCAGGATGCCGCCGCCCACGACGCCGGCCCCTTCGAGCTGCTCGACGTGCTGGACAAAAACCGCCTGGAAGACGTGATGCGCCAGTATAAGCCCACGCAGGTGTACCACCTGGCCGCACTGCTGTCGGCCACGGCGGAGAAAAACCCCAAGTTTGGCTGGCAGCTGAACATGGACGGCCTGTTTCACGTGCTCGACGCCGCCGTGGATCTGGGCGTGCAGCGGGTGTACTGGCCTAGCAGCATTGCCGTGTTCGGGCCCGACACGCCCCGGGAAAACACGCCCCAGCTTACCGTTATGAACCCCAACACGGTGTACGGCATCAGTAAGCTGGCCGGGGAGCAGTGGTGCGAGTGGTACTTCCGCAAGCACGGCCTCGACGTACGCAGCCTGCGCTACCCCGGCCTGATCGGCTACAAGAGCCTGCCCGGCGGCGGCACCACCGACTACGCCGTCGACATCTACCACAAAGCCGTGGCCGGCCAGCCCTACGAGTGCTTTCTGGCGGAAGACACTTACCTGCCCATGATGTACATGCCCGACGCGCTCAAGGCCACCCTGGATCTGATGCACGCCCCGGCCGAGCAGATAAAGGTGCGCAGCTCCTACAACCTGGGCGCCATGAGCTTCAGCCCCAAGGAAATTACGGCCAGCATCCAGCGCCACCTGCCCGACTTTCGCATCAGCTACCGGCCCGACTCCCGCCAGCAGATTGCCGACTCCTGGCCCGCCAGCATCGACGACAGCCGCGCCCGCCAGGACTGGCACTGGCAGCCCGACTTCGACCTCGATAAGATGACCGACGACATGCTGCTGCACCTGAAGGAAACGCTGGTGCTGAAGTAAAGGGGCCGGTGCCCACTGTGGCGGTCCGAAAAAGCCCGGGGTGAGGATTGGTCCCGCCCCGCCGCAGGCTGAATCCTTCACTTTTATCCGTAGCCTATGTCCTCCTCCTCGCTCCTGAGCTGGCTGCTGTCCCTTTTGCTATTTGGCGTGCAGGCCACGATGATCTACGGATTTTTCCGGCTGCTGTACGTAGGCGGCGGGTTCCAGCTCCCAAATCCCTTTCAGAAGGGTTGGACTACCCTGCACGCGGCTTATGGCACTACTGAGGCATCGCCTACTTTGCAAACTACCTCGGCCCGCATCGGCATGGTCAGCTACAAAGGCGTGGTGAGCATCGGCTTCGGGGAGGAAGTGGTATGGCTGCGCAAAAGCTTTCTGGGTGAGCAAACCGTGAAGATTCCCTACGCGGACATTGCCCTCGTCCGACCGCCGGGCCGCAACACGGTGCTACGCATCCCGGTGCGCACCGATGGCCTGTTCGACGTGCGGGGCGTACGGATCCTGCTGCGGTGGGACGTCGCGGAAACCCTGGTAGCGCGCCTGCCGGCACCGGAGCCGGTACGCGGCTGAGCGGGCAGCAGCCAGGGCGCAGCCGGTGGTCTGCCGGCGTTGGCCAAACCTCCGGCTCCCGCCTGCGTTCTTCCGTAGGACACATTTTCTGACTCTGTCGTGATTGTAAACCTGACCACCGCCGGCTGGCAGATCATCTACCAGCAGGCCCACGCGCTGCTGGCCGCCCAACTGGCCTGGCACTGGCCCACCACCGGCCCCGCCGACCAGTGGGTGAACCTTCTGGCCGCCATTGCCCAGCACGACGATGAGCAGCCCACCTGGGACGGCCACTACGGCCTGACCCCCGCCGGCGCCCCCGCCGACTTCACCCTCCAGGAATTCTCCCTCGAACAAGCCCAGGGCGTGCTGAAGGCAGCGCGCTTCCAGGGCCGCTGGCGCAGCCTGCTCACCAGCCTGCACCTGAGCACCCTCTACGAGCCCCTGCGCGGCCAGCAGCCCACCACCGACACCTTCCTCGACGAGCAGCGGACCAGCCAGACCCGGTGGCGGCGGCAGCTCAAAGTCAGCCAGCAGGAAGCCCGGCAGGCCTACGACCTGATGCACTGGTGCGACCGGCTCAGCCTGATTCTGTGCCGCCAAGAGCTGCCGGAAATGAGCCGGGCCCTGGAAATCTACACCGGCCCTGCCGGCCAACGCTACGACGTGGCCCGCCCCACGCCCACCGGCCCCATCACCGTGACGCCGTGGCCGTTCCGGGAAAAGCGGTTCACCGTGAGCGTGGAAGCCACTACCCTCGCCCAGCTCCAGTTCAGGGACGACGCGGAGCTGGCCGCCGCGCTGCGGGAAGCCCCCATCGAAACGCTGCGCTGGGAGTTTGCCGAGTAGAAAGTGACGCCCGGCACGCGGCGGCCAAAGCAGGTGCTCACACGCCCGTCAAGCCCAGCCGTGGCGCAGGCGGCGCCAGGTTTTTGCCAACGCCCGGCGCGGCCCGGCCGTACTAGGCTGGCAACGCTTCACCTGATCCTCCGCCGCATGGCCACCCATTACTCTTTTTCCAACGTCCTCGGCGTGCTGAAAACCACGGCCACCGAGTTCATGAACAACAACTCGTTCCGCCACGCGGCGGCGCTGTCGTACTACACCATCTTCTCGCTGCCGCCCCTGCTGATTATCGTCATCACGGTGGCCGGCTCGCTGTTTGGGTCGGAGGCCATTACGGGCGAAGTTTTCGCCCAGATGAAGGGCCTGGTCGGGGCTGATTCGGCCAAGTTCATTCAGGACAACATCAACCAGTTCAACCAGCAGGAACGCAGCGGCTTCGCGGCCGTACTCGGCATCGGCACCCTGATCTTCGCGGCCACCACGTTTTTCGTCACCCTGCAGGAAAGCATCAACGACATCTGGAACCTGAAGGTGAAGCCCCGCAACGGCCTGTGGCAGTTCATCCGCGACCGGTTCCTGTCGTTCGGGCTCATCCTGAGCGTGGCGCTGCTGCTGCTCATCTCGTTTGTTATCAGCGCCATGCTGAGCGTGTTCACCGACTATCTGCAGCGCCTGCTGCCCGAAGTCACCGTTATCTTCATCCACGTCATCGACTTTAGCCTGTCGCTGTTTATTACCTCGCTGCTGTTTGCCCTCATCTACCGCTTCCTGCCCGACGCCATCATCCGCTGGCGCGACGTGGGCGTGGGTGCCTTCATTACGGCTCTGCTGTTTATGCTGGGCAAGTATCTGATTGCGGCCTACATTGCCTATTCCAATCCGGGCTCGGCCTTCGGGGCGGCGGGCTCGGCCATCGTGCTGCTGGTGTGGGTCAACTACTCCTCGCTCATCATCTTTTTCGGGGCCGAGTTCACCCAGGAGTTTGCCGATGCCTACGGGCAGAAGGTGCAGCCCAAGGCCCACGCCGTGCGCATCGAAACCCGCGAGATTCCCGAGGGCGAAACCACCGAGGAAATCACCACCGGCCGGCCCCGCGCCACGGGCCGGTTCCGGAAGTAGCGCTGGCCGGCGGCGCGGGCAGTTTTCGCAGGTGTTGTGCTTGCAGCCAGTACCTTTGGCCAATGCAGAAACTACTCTTTACCCTGGTATTGCTCGTGAGCCTGAGTGGTGCGGCCACGGTGGCCCGGGCCCAGGCCGTGCTGCCCGACAGCGTGGCCGAGAAACGAATGATCAGCTCGATTGGCGCCGCCATGTGCCGGGAGCTGGAAACGGAAAACGCCAAAAAGCCGCTAGCCAACCTGTCGGCCGACGAGTCGCGCAAGCTTTTCACGCGGCTGATTATGACGCACGCCATGGCCAACGAGGAGCTGATGGGGCTCTTTACCAGCCAGCCCGAAAACGCGCAGAAGTACGGCGAGGCAATGGGCCGGAAAGTGACGTTCTGGCTGGTGCGGGAGTGCCCTGTCAGTCAGCCACTGCTGATGCGCGTAGGGATGCAGGAGGTGGCCAAAAAGCAGCCCCTGACCACCCAGGAGCAGAAATTCCTCGCCCCCATCGTTAGCGACGTGTGCCGCGGCCTGGAGGCGCAGCAGAAAAAGCAGGACCTGAAGAAGCTCTCGGCCGAGCAGCGCAACGGGCTGCTGCAAACCACTCTAAAAACGGTTATGAAAGCCCACGCCAAGGAAATTGCCGCGCAGTACGGCACCGACATTTTCCTGGATGAGGAGCGGATGCACGCCTTCGGCGTTAAGGTAGGCGTGCAGATGGCCAATGACTGCCCCGGCGTACTGCTGCTGCTTTCGGATCAGAAATAGGCGCAGTCTTTTTTTAACCTTAGTGGCCCGCCTTCCGCGCTGCGCAAGACGGGCCACTAAGGTTAATGCCCGCCCGGGAAACTAGCTTTCGGGGGCGAAAACGTCGGGGGCCGCTGCTTTGGCCGCCGAGCGGGACCGGGCCTGCACCGAGTGGTAGTGCTTGGCCAGGCAGTGGTACACGATGAGCTCGTAGGCGCGCTGCTTAGAGGGGAAAATCCGGTTGGCAATCATGTGAATCAGGCTGCTCAGGATGGCCGGCAGCTGGCCCGGCTCGGTCGAGGTGCGCTGCAGTTCCAGGAGCAGCGCCTGTTGGGGCGCGTCGAGGGGCGTGGCGACGATGGCGGCCTGGATGGCCGGGCTGAAGGACTGCTCCAGCATGGGCCGATACTGGCGGTACTTGTCGTTGAGCTGCCGGCGCAGGTTGGCATCGCCGCTGAACTCCTGAAAGAAGGCTTCCTGCATGCCGTTCAGCAGGTGGTAGCGCTCCGGCAGCGTCATGCTCAGCGCCGCCAACAGCCGCTCGATCTTGGCCACGGCAAAGCAGAACCGGTCGTTTTCGTGGAAGGCGGCGCTGGTCTGGCTCAGGAAGTGCAGC